>Ga0207671_10006853_pt1 | contig 10053 bp, 8 predicted proteins | sample KBSC24metaG_FD_184352 | JGI IMG/M metagenome (GOLD analysis project Ga0207671, IMG submission 184352) | Corn rhizosphere microbial communities from Kellogg Biological Station, Michigan, USA - KBS C2-4 metaG (SPAdes) (version 2) | ecosystem: Host-associated > Plants > Roots > Rhizosphere > Soil... | reverse complement strand
CGACAATGATTTATATAAATAGTTTGTTTGCATGATGTTTAATTTTTAGAATGACACCTGGATACCGCCCACGACTCTCAATAACGGAGGCACATTCACTCCCCCTGATTCCGGGTCGAAGCCATGGTAGTTGGCAATCACAAATAGATTTTGCGCCTGCAGATAAACTCTTGCAGCCGCCAGGTGGGAAGCCTTTAATACCTTTTCGCCGACGTTGTACGACAAGGCGGCGTTGGTCAGCCGGATGAAAGACGCATCCTCGTACGGCGCATCGCTATAAAAAATATAATTCATCCAATCTGCCGAGAAGGACGATGTGATCATTGATTTAGCTAACCCCTTATCCCGATAATATTGTACCGTCTTCACCGGCAAATTATACATATCCCCAGGACGGTTGGTACTGCCTAAATAGCTTTTCTTTAAAAGCCCTTGGGTGTACTGGAAAGTAAAGTCCAACTGGAAGCCTTTATAACTTATCGTGTTCGTGATGCCTCCGAAACAATTGGCATATCCTTTTCCTACATATATTTTGTCGCCTTTGCCATATGTAGCCAACCCTGAATAAAAATCAATGGTGCCGTTCTTATTTGCATCCTGGTACTGGGCCTTGCCATTGCTATCCACACCGGTAAAATGTACGGCAAAGATGGAGTTCAGAGGCTTTCCTACTACCAGATTGCTGGCATAGCTGGTCTTTTCAATGCCATCGAACTTCAGCAGCTTGTTTTGGGGCAGGGTGATGTTAAAGGACGTAGTCCAACGGAAATTTTTACTTTGGACATTGATGGTATTCAATTCGAGCTCCCATCCTTTGTTTTCGACCACCGCTGCATTCAGATTAGCCGTATAGCTTGTAAAGCCTGCCTGCCCGCTCACGGGGTAACCAACCAGCTGATTAGCGGTACGATTGCGGAACCAGGCAGCGGTGAATAAAATACGGTCCTTCAAAAAACCTAGTTCCAGGGCGCCTTCCAGTTTGCTGGTACTTTCCCATCTGAAGTCAGGGTTATCCAGCCGGGAAGGAATAAGACCCGAAGCACCGCTATACGTAGCAAAATAACTGCTGTAATTGGAGAAATAGGCGTAGTTATCTACATTGTCTGAACCTACCCAGCCGATGCTCCCCCGCAGTTTCCCAAAACTTATGGGGCCAAGGTTTTGGGCAAATTTTTCCTTGCTGAATAGCCAGGCGCCGGCAACAGCGCCAAAGTTCCCAAAGCGGTGATTCGGGCCAAAGCGGGAGGAACCGTCCCGGCGAAATGAAGCGTTCAAAATGTATTTGTTGTCCCAGTTATAATTGGCACGGCTGAAGAAAGAAGCATACTGGTAAGCATTATATCCCGTGGTGGCAGTAAATGTACCGGCCAGCGCCCAGTTGTTGATATATGCATCGGAAGAAAAATTGGAAGCCAACGCATAAAACGGAGTTTCGTCCGTGTTTTTCATGATCGTGCTTCCTGCCAGTACATCCAGTTTCCCTTTGGCAATATTGTGCACCAACTGCAGTTGTGGTTCAACACTGAGGGACTGATATCTATTGCTGTATATATAATGATACCCTTTAATAAAGGACCAGTAAGCCGGGCTGTATGATTGCTGGGGTTGTATCTGGTGTTGGTCGGCATCCATACGGGTGTATCCGATAGACACTTTGGCGTCCAGTCCGGGCAGGATGGAATAGCGGATATTCAGGTTACTGGTAAGCGCCAGGGTTTTGGAAGAATATTTCTGCTTCAGTAAGGCATAAGGATTGTTGTTGTTCCAGGTCCAGATAAGATTGCCTGCCGTATCATAAGGCTGCCAGTTGGACGGCAAGGTAAAAGCGCTGTTCGCGAAGGTGTTAACAGGCAATGTAGTATTGGTGAAATTGACCATGCCGGTCAGGCTGACGCCAAATCGCCCATTAGTGGATATATTGGTCACCGAAAAATGAGCGCCGCCTTTGCTGGAACCTCTCCTGTCAATAAAAATAGTATTTTCATCATGGTAGTTACCGGAAATCAAAAACGAAGTACCATTATTTCCCCCACTCATGCTTAGGTTTGCATCATTCGTATGAGCGACCCGCCCGGCAAGCTCTTTTTGCCAATCAGTGCTTTTGGTACTGTCCCACAAAAACAGATCAGGCGCATTAATTGCGTTAGGCGTAACGCCAGCGTTGCCAAACGCCTCTTTCCGCAGGGCGCGGTATTGATCCGTATTTAATAATTCAACCCGCCGCACATTCAAAGCCACACCGGAATATGCATTGATGTCCACCTTCGTTTTGCCTTGCTTTCCTTTTTTGGTGGTGACCAGCAATACTCCATTGGCGGCACGCGCTCCATAGATGGCCGTGGCGTCGGCATCCTTCAACACCTCTATGCTTTCAATATCGCTGGGGTTGAGATTGTATAATGTGCTGCCATATCCAATATTACCATTGGTTAAGCTGGAAGCAGTGCCGGATTCGCTGGGTAAATTGGTGGGAATACCCGGATAAACCGTCCCGTCTATAATCACTAACGGAGCAGCGGTATATGCGTTTGCAGACAAAGAGTTTTGTCCCCGTATGTTGAAAGTAACGTCTGCGCCGGCAATACCGCTGGTTTGCGAAATGCTCATACCGGCCACCCGGCCTTCCAGGGCCTGTAATACATTATTCACTGGCTGTTTGGCAATATCTTCCCCGCTGACCCTGGCGACAGAGCCTGTACTTAGCCTGCGGGAGGTCATTCCGCCATACGCCAGCACATGTAATTCATCCAGCTGGTTAACGGCAATTTTTAAGGTGACCAATACAAACCCCTTTTTCCCTTTAACAGGCACCTCCTGGTTCTGGTATCCAATAGAGGAGATTACCAGTATGTCGTCCTCGTTGACGCCGGAGATCTTAAACTCACCTTTACCATTGGTACTTACGCCTTCCTTTGTTCTTTTTATTACTACCGAGGCGCCGGCAATAGGGCCGTTCTCACTGGTCACAAAGCCCTGTATGTCCCCCGGAGGCACGGGTGATGCGGGCGCTTCCTCCAGTTTGGGCGTTTCTTTCGGCTTTACGACTATGATCTTGTCGACAATGGCGTAGGTCAGCGGCTGATTCTTAAAACAGACCTGCAATACCTCATCCAGCGGCGCCTGGGTCACCTGGAGGGTTACACTCTTCGTGTTCTTCATCAGCCGGTCGTTGTAGACAAAACTGTAGCCGGTCTGTTGACGGATGGCCCTGAATACCTGCTCCAGGGGTGCTTCTTTAACAGTGAGGGTGACGCTTTGGGCATTGCTTTTCGCACTTACCTGCAGTATGGCGCCTAATAATAAAAATGCCATAAACCTCATAATCAACAGCGTTTTGGAAACGAGTAAATGTCTTTTCAATGGTGTTCCCGAATCCGAAAAAGCGGATTTGGTGAGTGCCCTTCGTTTTGCACAAGGCAAGACAAGGGCTTTACAAAGAGCCTTAAAATGCATAACTTTGTTGTGTTTGGGTTAAACAATAAGCAGTCCTGGAAGATTGTTTTCATGGGTAATCCAAGCTACTGGCCGCTTCGAGGACAAGTCGAGGCGGTTTTTATTTGGATCAGCCCTTTATTTATTTGGTTACGGTTATTCGCTTTCCTTCAATGTTGAAATGTACGCCGCTGCTCATCTCAAGTACATGCAGTAAGGTCGACACCGGCAGGTTGCGCGGAACATCCACGGTGTAGGTGTCTTCGATCTTCGCCTTATATACTATTTCCACATCATACCACCGGGCAGCCTGTCGCAGGATCGTTGCAATATCCGCATGTTTGAACGATAGCTTCCCATTCTTCCATGCCACGGCTTCTTCTACATCGGCATCCTGGACCACCTTAAGCGCACCGGATGTTGTTAGCTGCGACTGCTGGCCGGGTTTAAGCAAGGCCGTTGCAGCATCCTTTGTCACCTCCACTGAGCCCTCCACCAAAGTGGTTCGCACCGCCGGTTCATCATCATAAACATTGACATTGAATTGGGTTCCCAGCACTCTCACAGCCCCCTTTCCTCCTGCCGGCGGGCCCAGCCTTACTATAAAGGGTTTCCGTGCATCTTTAGCTATGTCGAAATATACCTCGCCTGTAATATCTACCTGTCTGTTGGCGCCTGTGAATGCCGTGGGGTAACGAATAGAGGATGCCGCATTCAGCCATACTTTGCTTCCATCGGGTAACACCAGCTGGTATTGTCCTGCACGGGGGGTAGCCAGTGTGTTGTAAAGAACTTCGGTTGGTTTTTCGTTGGTCGTATTGTAAGCCAGTTGGCCATTGTTCGTTTTAAGTACGTTGGCATTACCCTGCTGCGTCAGGACACCATTGGCAGCGCTGTCGAGCACGATCGTACCCCCATTTGCCAGTGTCAATATCGCCTTGTTGCCTCCGGGTGCTACATCGTTCTTTATGCCACTGCCCTGCGTTCCAGCCACCTGCGACGGCTTCCGCACTGCCAGGAAATAGGCCCCGGCGCCAAGGACAAGGATAATACTTGCTGCAACAGCAACCCTTCGCCAGACACTGATCCGCCGAATAGGGACAGGGTCCTCATTCTCAGCCGGGATACGTTCGTTCCCGGCAAGGATCCGCTGTAAAATAACTCCCAGGCTGGCCGGTACGCCAGCATCCCTGTCTTCATTTTCAATACTTTCCAGCAAGGCAGCCTTTACGGTCTCCTCCTGCGCATCATCGGAGATGGCAGCAAGCAGCGCATCGAATTCATCCTTCGATACATTCCCAGACGTGAGCTGGTCCAATAGCTTTCGTAATGTTGCTTGGTCTTCCTTCATAATAAGTCAGGATAAGACTTAATAATTTCGTTACGCGGGATTCACGGGTCAATAACACCTTCTATTTATGGACGATCGCGGGAGCACAAAACACTAGTCACCTCGAAAAAAAATTTCCATGGACACATATTTTTAGCAGGATAGCTATTTACATACCTGAAAACCCTTATTTTATGCCCTGTTTTGAGTACATTTATACCAATAAGCCATTCCGTGACCATCCCTCCCGAGATACCGCTCCTGCATGAGAATGAGAAAGATCTGCTTCACCGTATATCAAAAGGAGACGAGGCGGCTTTCACCGAGGTCTTTTATTTTTATGGCAAAAAAGTATGGTGGTTCATCTTCAATAAGGTGAGATCCGAAACCATCGCGGATGAGGTTGTACAGGAAGTTTTCCTCAAACTTTGGGTCAAGAAAGAAGAGGCGTCAACCATCGACGACCTGCGTGCTTATATATATACTATGGCCGCCAATAAGGCTTACGATCAGCTAAAAAAGATTGCCGGCGACCAGCGTAAACTGGAGAGTCTTTGGAAACTTATAAAGGACACCGAGTCTACCAATCCGGTGGAAGAGATGATGGACTTCCGCGAAAGCCAGGAAATGGTCGACAAGGCCATCGATCTGCTGCCGCCGCAACGAAAGAAGATTTACCAGCTCAGCCGACTGGAAGGATTGAGCTATGAAGAGATCGCGGTACGTCTCAATATTTCCAAAAGCACAGTGAGCAACCACCTGGTGGAAGCGTCAAAATTCATCAGGCAATATCTCAAAGGGAGGGAGGGTGCTGCGATTTTATTAATAGTACTTTCTACCAAATTTCATTGAACGATCTTGCTATCTAATTGAAATACAGCTCAAAGCGGCGAGTCTCTTGAGGTCACTGCACTATGCCTACCAGAAAGTTGCAAACTAAAGGACTTATCTTTACACACAGGCTTTAACTAACCCGCTCAGTTTGTTCCCATCGAAAAGCCCGGCGAGCAAACGGCGAACAGCAGATATAACTAATTGAAAAACAGCGCTGGTTCGAATCTCATCCCGCGCACAATTTTTACTGCGTAAAGCCTTGTAAACCATAAATTTACAAGGCTTTCTTCATTTTCATATGTCCCTTTTTTTACCACTTTTTTCCAATTTACACCGTTGTTTTGGCGAGCAAATGGCGAGCAGAATTGAGCGCAAAAAGGTAATATTAAACCAAGTTTCTCTTATCAGCAAGATGTCGCAAGAAGGCGACAAAATATCGTATTATTAGAGAATAAAAAAGCAGCGGATTACATCGAAAAAATCTAAGGGCACTACGATAAGCCCTCCGGGACACTCAGACGGTTGAATATAACGCTGCTATGTTCCGAGTCATAGAGTTCAACTAACCTCTCTAAAACTTCTTTTAAATAATTTTTCAATTGTTATTTTGCCTTCCAAAATACTATTTATCTTATTAAAAATAGAGCCGCAATTTTGGCGATCGGCTGATCAATTCCAGAACTTTAGCAGCGACAGCAAACAATTGTCCAATTTTTATAGAGTCAATACCGGCCGTACCAAATGAACCGGAAACTACTAGATCTGTTACATATACCTGATGACTATCATTAACATCCAACGTTCCTGAATAACCCATTTCTCCTATTTTTATAGCTACCTTTCCATTATGACTTCCATTGTGGGCTATTAGTACGGCGATCAATCGCTGAAATACTACCCCCCGCTGTGGAAAATTGTTGTTAATGTATGTCAATTGCTGAAGTGACTCAATGGCATGAAAAAAGCTTCCACATATCTCAGCTAAGATGAGTAACTGTAAGATGATTAGGTAATCGTCCAATTTGACATTGACCGTTCCAAACTTCAATTGTTGATGAGCAAAAGGAATAGGTTTATTTTGGACCTTGTTAATGTTTCGCAGATTAATCTTCCGGTTATCGAATAAATGAATCATTGCCACTTCCAAAAAACCATCGCCGGTGACGACACCTTCTATACTGGAGTTCACGCGCAGTTTTGGACTTTGTCCTATCACTATGTGCGAGATACGATCGCAGATATAGTCATGAGCAAGCTCGGCATAATTGAAGTGAAAAATCGAAGTAGAATAGAATTTATCAATATAACCACCATAATCGACATTATTGCCATATCTGTTTGCAAAGATATTTCGGATATTTTCCTCATCACATACAGCTACCAACGTATCGATGCCAAAGCTATTCTCCCCTTGTATTGTCTTGGAGTCAAAATGCGCAGAAAACACATTCAAAATTCGGAAGATGTGCTCCGGATCAATGCGGTCCAAATCTTCGATAACTACGATCACTTTTTTATCCTGCCCTTTTACTTGAGCGATACATTTTTCCAATAATTTGGTTAAGAATGTTTCTTCATAAATAAACAAAGGCTTCAATTTTATACTCTGCAAATACTCATATATTTGGCGATTTTCATCGTATTCTTTAGATAGCTGATCACCATAATCCTTTATGTCCTTTCTTACTTTTAAAGCAAGGGAAGCTAACTTCTCCAAAGTTCCTGAAACAGGGGTCGATGAATTTTCCCAAAGCCCCAACAAAAGATATTGCATGTTCGAATACCTTAGGAACTTGGTTTTGCCAGTATAGATAAATCTTATCTGGCAATTCGAGTTGCGCAGTCTAAAATTTTGATAAATCTAAATGAGGTAGCAATTCTAGCAAAATATCATACTTAATATATTCGAAAATATCTTCATTGCTAGCAATACTGTAGTTTACCGGGTGCAGAACGATAGGTAAGAAGAGCGATTTGTTCTCTTTAAAAAAATCGTTGAGGAAGATAGTTTTACCGCTTCCAAACTTTCCGGAAAAAATGGTTCGTTGATTAGCTGGTTCTAGTAAATGCTCTTGGAACCGACTTTTCAATAACTTAAATAAGGCAAAATCAATATAGGTTTCTTCCATATATAAGATAAATTTCCTGCAATATTAATCCTCTGGATCTCCGATTGTTACAGTACTCTTAACAAAAAGTCACGTAAGTGCACGACGACTATCCCTTCTGCAGTTATCCCCAACCCATAATCGTCCAAGGTGACAATATATTTTGGAAAATTATCACCAGTTTTCTGTAAACTGGCTACCTCTCTTTTTCTAGTCTCTTCTCCTTCAAGTCTGAAACATACCTGTACATAAATCCGCTCTTGCAGACGCTGACCAACAAAATCAATCTCCAACTGATCTGTTTTACCTACATACACTTTAAAACCTTCCCGGATCAACTGCATATAAACCAGGTTCTCCATCCATTTTTGTATCTCGGCTAGTGCATTAATTCCTCTGATGGCATTACGAATTCCCAGATCCTCGAAATAATATTTTTCGCCTATTTCGAAGATTTTCAATCCTTGGATATCAATGCGCGAAACCTTATGAATAAAATAAGCTTGTGTTAGTGCTACACTATAATCTATCACGAGTTGAGTAGGTACTTGCTGTCGCTGCGACTTCAGGTACTTAGCAATATTGGCAGACGAGAATAAACTACCTATGTTATCCGCTATATACCCAACCAAACGCTCCATAAAGTCAATATTGCGCACCTGTCTGCGGGCAATTACATCTTTCAGCAGTATTGTCGAATATAAATTTTGAAGATACTCAAAGCTGAGCTGTTCGTCCCCGTTGAGATGTATAAGGTAGGGCATTCCTCCGATCCGCATATATTGTTGGAGACTTTCATTAGAATCAGGTAATTGGTGAAATTGAAGAAATTCACCATAGGACAAACTATGAATAGGAAATTCCAGGTATCGCCCAGCCAGATGTGTGGCCAGTTCTCCCGAAAGCATATTGGCATTGCTTCCTGTACAATAAATATCGCAGTTGCCTTCAGCTAAAAGGCTTCGTAATGAGTGTTGAAATTCCGGTATCTCCTGTATTTCATCAATAAATACAAAGTTCTTTTTATCCTTTTTTAGCTGTGAAGTGATATGCTGGTAAAGCTCCCCATCTGTTTGAATCTTGTTGAACTCTTTTAATTCTTTGCTGATGTATATAATTTGGGCGGATTCATCTGTAGCTCTGATTATATCCATTAATTGCAAAAGGATATAGCTTTTTCCAATCCGACGTTGCCCTGTGAGGATTTTAATGATCGGTTTGCCGATATGCGGCTGGATCTTCTTTGTATAATAAGGTCTTTCAATAATATCCTTTTTCATTCGGAACCTATAATATTAGATATAACTGATAAATGCAGCAAAAATATGATTTTATTAGACATAAATGATAAGATAGTAAATTTAAACGATTTCATTAGATATATCTAATACTTTCAAATATTGGGGCGCCATTGTGCTGCAGAAAAGTTAAGAACTTTAAAGTTTTCAAGTGGCTAAAAATCAACTCATTGGATCTTCTGTCTCCAAAAATCAGCAGTTTGTCGAACACTGAATGTGACTCCAATGGATCATCTCTTAGGAATTTCAAAGATCTATCTTTGCTTACAGGCTTAAATTCAGTAGCGGTTAGAATCGCACTCCGTGCACAAGCCTTGTAATCAATCAATTACGAGACTTTTTTATTTTTATCTGCGGCCCCTTTTTTTGCCGGCTGCTTTCTTTGCAGAGCTTTTTTTTGCAGCACTTTTTTTTACTGCTTTGACTATTACCTTTTTCGAAAAAACCGATAAATATAGCTCCTGAGGAAGGATATTGTCGAGATCGATGGAGACTTTTATCTTTTTGATGGTCATATGGCTTTTTAAAATATATTTCTATTTATAAAAAACCAGTAGGGGCCAAACCCATTTCATCTACTCTGTAAGGGATCTGCCGAAGCCCTGTGGATATAGACAAAGATGAGCCCAACCCCTACAGGTCGTAAGGTATTGAGCTCTACCCTATCCACAAAATGAAATCGGCAGATTTCTACAGAGAGATAGGATAATAAAGATACATAAAAAAACATACTGCGGCCTAATAAGGCCAGTTTTTTATTCAATAAACTTTTCCCCAACCGCCGAATGTAATCAAGGGCGTGCAACCTTTAGTTTAATTTAATTTTATAATAGTACTAAAAGTGCTAACATAGGCACAAAATTAAACCGATCAATCTTTTTGTGCGCGATATGCCGCGTTTGTCTGTCGACATTGACCTTACTTATCTTCCGATCGAGGCTAGAGAAATTCGCCAAAGCATATTGCCACAGCGTTGGAAAGAATAAAGGAAAATATTGAGAAAGTCATCCAAGGCGAGGTACTATAGCAGAACCGAAAGAAGCGCTACTAT
>Ga0207671_10006850_pt1 | contig 10056 bp, 8 predicted proteins | sample KBSC24metaG_FD_184352 | JGI IMG/M metagenome (GOLD analysis project Ga0207671, IMG submission 184352) | Corn rhizosphere microbial communities from Kellogg Biological Station, Michigan, USA - KBS C2-4 metaG (SPAdes) (version 2) | ecosystem: Host-associated > Plants > Roots > Rhizosphere > Soil... | reverse complement strand
TTTGCCCGTTGCCGGCATTGCGGACGCACGTTGCACAGAGCGGTTTCCCGCAATTCTGGCAATACGCAGTTGCTGCCACTCCTTGATGATTTACGCAGTCCATACTGTGCTCCCTTCCCGTACTTCCATGTCGTAACCGGGTTGCGTTCTGCAGGGGTCCCCGGCGACAGGTTCTAGTCGCTGGGGCTGAGAGCATCCGCCGGAATGCGCGGACTGTAAGCCCAGACCATCTGGTTCAATGGCCCGGGGGTCTTGCCGGTCGTGAAGCGTAACGGAAGTTTCCAGATAATCCGAGTCCCTCAAGGCTGGTGCCCCGCTTTGCTCCGGAGGACCGGACTGCTGGGGCGGATCGACGCGGGACCCGCCGTCTTTCCGATTAGGGTTTTGTTTTGACTCCCCCGGCGCTACCGGCTGAGTCTGATTCTGTTGCTGCTGAAGTTGGCTGTTGCGCCGCATCTCCTTCACGCGCGACTCAACCTCGTACACCAGCCGGAGGTGATCGTAGTAGCGGATGATGGGCGTCGACGCCATCGTCAGCCGCCGCTCCATAAAAGAACGAACAGCGCTCGGCCTCAGGTTTGAAAGCCGGAAATCGGTCAGCCGCACTCCCGTCATATTCAGCGTCAGAGCGATCGAGAAGAAAGCCATGGCAGCCGTCATAAGCAGCCGGGGTTCCGCGAACCGACGGATCCGCCCCATCATGCCCGGCCTCTGCCACGCCGGAATCGGCATCGAGACCACGTTGCCTGCCGTGGCCAACTTGTACTCTGACGTATGTCCCGGCCCGGTTTGCGCGAGGATCTTATCCAGGAGACCCTCCGGGACCTCTGGTTCCGGGCTTAAGAACTCCAGCCACTGCCGCCCCTGTTGCGCTTCTTCAAACATCGCGGTACACGCTGCGCACGAAGCCATGTGTGAGGAGAAGGTCGCTTCGTCCTCCGGCCGTAGCAGCCCGTCCAGCGCATCCGCCAGCAGTGTCTCCCACTGCCCGCACGCTGGAGAATTCGGAATGTTTCCGCGGTCTGCCATCACATCACCTCCCGCTTACTACGTTCCAGGAGCCTCGCAAGTTCCGCGCGGCCTCTGCTGATGCGGGATTTAACCGTCCCTTCCGGTATGCCCAGCACCTGGGCGATTTCCTTGTAATCCATATCCTGCAAGTCCCTTAATATCACTGCCTCGCGCAACTCCACCGATACCTTAGCTAACGCGCCTTGTACCATCTTGGCCAGTTCCTTCTGCGCGGCCTTTTCATGCGGTGAAGCTCCGCTGGCCTGCAGCCGGTCCACCGGTCTTAGTTCATCTGTCTCATCCCACCCGGCATCCAGAGAATCCGTCGCCCGCTGGTTTCTCGTGCGCCGGAAGTTGTCCACCAGCAGGTTCCGGGTCATCGTCGTGATCCAGACCTGCAGACTGCCCCGTGCCGTATCGAAGCTGGAGAGATTGGAATATATCTTGAGGAAGACGTCCTGCGTAAGATCTTCCGCGTCAGCAGGATTCCCTGTAAAGCGGTAACAGAGTCCGTAGACGCGCCGATGGTGGGTACGAACCAGATCCGCCCAGGCTCCGGAATCTCCGTCCATGCAGCGGCGGACGACGTGCGACCAGTCGATCTCCAGTGCGTCGGGCGTCATCGTTCTCAGTTCCTGACCGGGGCGGGTAACCGGCGTCCGTGGCGTCTCGCCCAGCTTGCGCGAGGTCTCCGCTGCCGTGCCGTAACCTGGCCGCCTTGGAGCCGATTGGTTCGTGGCGTTTTCCTTGCGCCGGGTTGGCGTATGGGCCCCCATCAAGCGATCCCTGCCTGATGGAGTGGCCGCCTTCGGCGCCACCATTCCTGCCACGCTCCAGCTTAATGTACCCGCACAAGCCATGGAGCCCTATACGCATCATTTTGTTGCGCAGTTCCCCACCTATAACCTCCTTCTCGCGGTCCCCACCCCAAAGAGACCAGCTTTGCCTCCCGTAGACTGGAAGAGCCGCCCTGTGCGGCTGTTGTTCAGTTCGGAGTAAGCTTTGCCCACCTACCGCAGATCCGTCATCCCCGCTCAGCCCGGCGCTGAAACCCTTCCCCTCGTCGCCATCGTCGGCCGCCCAAATGTGGGCAAATCCACCCTCTTCAACCGCCTGACCCACAGCCGCCGCTCCATTGTGGGTGACGAGCCCGGCATTACTCGCGACCGCATCTATGGCGAATTCGAGTGGGATGGCCGCCGCTTCCGCCTCGTCGACACGGGCGGCATAGTCCCCGACGACCCCGAACTCATCCCCACTGAGATTTACAACCAGGCCAAGGTGGCTCTCAAAGAAGCCGCAGCCCTCATCATGGTCGTCGACGCCCGCACTGAGCTCGCCAGCCCTGACTACGACCTGGTGCGGCTCTTGGGCCGCTCCTCTAAGCCGGTCTTTCTCGCCGTCAACAAGATCGAAGGCGAGGCAATGGCCTACGCAGCCGAGAATTTTCGCCAGCTGGGAATCAAGCACGTCTACGCCATCAGCGCAGAACACGGCCTCGGCATCGGCGAACTCCTCGACGCCGTCACCACTACCATCCCTCGGCCAAGCGAAGTACCTTCGGAGGATCTCGACCCTGCCGGACTCTCTACGCCGAAGCCATCAGCGTCAGGGCACGACTCAAGTCGCGCCGATCAAGCGGAACAAGAAGACGGGGCTTCAGCGCCCGAGCATGCGCAACTCCACCGCACCCACGGCGAATTCGAGCAACACGAAACCGCCGTCGCCATCATCGGCCGCCCTAACGTCGGCAAATCTACCCTGCTGAACGCCCTCACCGGCACCTCCCGGGCTATCGTCTCGCCCATCGCCGGAACCACCCGCGACGCCGTCGACGAGACCGTCGAGTACGAAGGCAACACCCTTCGCTTCGTCGACACCGCCGGAATCCGCCGCAAGGGCAAGACCCATCTCATGGCCGAAAAGATGAGCGTGGTGATGGCGCGGAGACACCTTGAAGCCGCCGATGTGGCCCTTCTCGTGATCGACGCCACCGAGGGCGTAACTGGTGCCGACGCCACCATCGGCGGATACGCCCACGAGTCCGGCCGCAGCGTCATCCTCATCGTCAACAAATGGGACGCCGTCACCACCAACCGCACCGACGGCAAGCCTCCCGCAGACCGCGACATCTTCGAAAACCAACTCCGCCGAGCCCTCAAATATCTCGACTACGCCCCCGTCCTCTTCCTCTCCGCCAAGGAGGGCAAAGGCATGAAATCCGTCCTTAAAGACGTCAAGAGGCTCGCAGCCGAACGCCGCAAGCGCGTCACCACCGGCCAGATGAATCGCTTCATTGAAAAGATCGATTTCCAGCGCGCCCCGGTCCCAATGGCCAAGCGCATCCGGATCTTCTACATGACCCAGGCCGCCGTCGCGCCACCGACGTTCGTTCTCTTCACCGACCGTAATATCAAGCTGCACTTCGCCTTTGAGCGCTTCCTCGAAAACCAGATCCGCGCCGCCTTCGGCTTCGAAGGCACACCCATCTGGTTCAAAGTCAAAGCCCGCAACGACAGCAAGAACGAACAATAACTCGCAGCGTTCAGATGTCCGCGTCCTGCCGCACCGAAGGCGTCATATAACCCTTCTCCGCCAGGTGCTTCCCCATCTGCTCGTACATTCCAGGATCGCTCGGCTGCATAGTCCCAAGCCCATCCACGTACCGGTTGTACATCGAGAATGCCGCTGCAATCAGCACCGTATCATGAATCTCAGTGTCTGTCGCCCCCATCGCACGCGCAGCCACAACATCGGATTCCACAACGAGTTTGCCATCCTCTTGTACCTTTCCTGCGATCACCAGCAGGGCCTTCAGTTTCAGGCTGATCGGCGCCGTCATGAAGTCTGTCTTCACTCGCTCCACCAGACCGGCATCACCCAGATGGCTTGCCGCTGCGGCTCCATGACTCATCACACAAAACTTCGTGCAGTTGCGCGACGAGACATAGGTCGCAATCAATTCGCGCTCTCCCGCTGAAAGCGAATTCGCTTCGTGCAGCAAAATGTGCGCCAGTTCGCGCATTGGCTTCGCAGTCTCAGGCCGATAAGCGAAACCAGCGCTGATCCCCGGCAGGCCTTCAGGTAACTTGATGTGCGCCATCTCTCCTCCAAATTTCCGGCTTTCGATTGAACGCGTACATTCTTTGTCAGTCAGAATTAGCTTCCAGCCGGGTCCAGGTTCAGGGCCTCTCGTCTTCACTCGTCAGCACATCTATCGGAGAACGAAGGCCGACCTCACTTCCCTTCGTCAGCATCCACCTCACCGGTAAGCCGCACAGCACAATTCCCGCGCCTAGCAGTGCCGCCGCGGGATTGTGCATCAGCAGCATCAGGCCCAGCACTCCGCTTCCGCCGATGAACAAAACCGGGGCCACCGGATACCACCATCGCCTCACCGGCGTGCCCGTTCTGAAGAGCGTCGCCGCCGTCAGCGCCAGAAACACCACCGACGGAAAGATGATGTACGCCAGAATCTTGTCGAACGCCCCCAGGCTCACCACCACCAGCGCCATCCCGGTCTGCAACAGAACTCCATTCGCCGGCGTCCCAAACCGCGGATGCAGCCTTGCAAACGCCGACAGCGCTCCACCCCTCGCATCTCCCGCTTCCCCCTGCGCCAGCGCAAACGTAACCCGCGGCACCGCCATGGTCAGCACCATCAACCCGCCTAGCACGCAGAGCACCACGCACAACGCCAGTACACGTCCCCCCGCCGTTCCAAACAGCGCCTCTCCAAACAACGCCACAAACGCCGCATTCGATCCGATCTGCTGCATGGGCACAACCGCTACAAACGCCAGGCTCAGCAGCAGGTAGATCGCCGTCACAATCAGCACTCCTCCGGAAAACGCAACTGCAAGGTTGCGCGAAGGATTCTTCACCTCTCCCGCAATCTTCCCTGCCTCCCACCAGCCTCCAAAGCAGAAAAATGCGCTGATCGTCGCACCCGCAATGCCATCCACCAGCGGATCCGATCCCACTCTCCGCGTCGCTAGCGGCAGCACGTTCGCCATTGTCGCGTGTCCAGACAGAAACGCCCAACCTACCAGTGCCGCCAGCACCGGCACCTTCAGCCAGTTCAGGGTTGACATCACACCACTGCTCAGCCGCGTTCCAAAGTAATTCAGCGCGCCCAGCGCAAGCAGGATCAACGCGGGCACCACGGCTACAAGCCTCGTCGGGATTGGTATCAGCGCCTGAACGTATGGCACGATCCCGACAGACAACGCGGCAGCAACTCCGGGGTACATCACCAGCGCCGCCATCCATCCATAAAGAAATGCAACCTGGCGCCCGAATCCGCGTCGCAGGTACAAATACTCCCCGCCATCTTGGGGATTCCGCACAGCCAGTTCCGTAAAGCACAAGGCCCCGGCTAACGTGATCGCAGCCATCCCGCACCACACCGCAACCAGCAGTGCCGGTGACCCCAGCGACTTCGCCATTCCCGCAGGTGTCAGAAAAATCCCCAGCGAGATCGCCTCGCCAGTAACGACCGCCGTCGCCGCCCACACACCCATCTGGCGCTTGGTCGCGGACGCGGCAGAGACCTCCGCCGCACCTGCACGCTGTGCTGAATTTCGGGGTTGATCCTCCATGGTCTGCTCAGACTACCCGACCAGAGACCCACCCGCGCATCGAACTTTGGATTGATAGCAGAACAGCGTTCTACGCTGGAGTGCCCCATCCAACCGGCTTCTTTTGCCGGTTGGGTGGGAAACTACGAAGCTAATCTGCAAGATAACTGGAACTGCGTTTACCGCTGCCGTTGCGCGTCGGTCGGCTTCGCATCCGCCGTCTCATCCAGATGCATCACGTGAACCGTAGCCTGCGTCTCCGGCACCGTCCCGTCGTTCACCTGCGCCTCCGTCGGCTTGCCTTGCACCAGCAGTCGCGGCGTCGCCGTTCCTCGCGCCGGAACCAGCACCCGCTCCGTCGTTGTATTCGTCGCCGAGCGCACCGTCACCGGAACTTCCGCGGCCGCGTACCCCGCATTCGAGATCGTCACCGAGACCAGCCAGTTCCCCGACTGCACGGCATTCGGAAACACCTTGTCGACACTTAAATCCGGCAGTCCATGATCCGCATCTATCCAGTCCGCAAAAAGCCATTTGAAATCGCGTCTCGGAGCAGCAGCTTTCAGCGCATCTTCGAAAGCATGTGCAGACTCGCCTGTCCCCTTATCCGCAGCGGCATTCGAACTCTGCAATGCTGCGCCCAGCGCCTCATCTCCAACCATCTCGCGCAGCATCCACAGCACCCAGGCTGCCTTGGTTCGGTAGTACACCGGTGAGCTTGCTTTTAAAAGCGGCTGCCCCTGTGCTTCACCAGGACTCGCCGGTTCCGCCAGCGCCAATGCGCCCCTGCCACCCTCCAGCGTCGCCAGTGCACGATCCCGTCGATGCTGGTGATCGTCCCACATCGTTCCCATGAAGTTCGCAGCGCCCTCATCCAGCCAATAAGGGTTCGATTTCATCCACGCATGCGTCATCGCATGCGACAGCACTGACTCCAGTTGATCAGGCATCGCATCTCGCACTGGAATCGCAAGCAGCGGCCCCGACTCCCACGGCGCATCATCCGTATCCGGCAGATCCACGACCGTAAGCTCCGTTCGGGCCTGCGGTCCCAGCCACCGCTCAAGCATTGGCGATACACTCTTTCCCGCTGCCACCCAGTTCTTCGCAGCCATCTCATCCGCGGTGCTGGTGTACACCGTCATATGCGATCCGGCATGCGCGGTCTCCGTGGTCACAAATAAACTGGGCGACTCGAAGCTCAGCTTCGTATTGCCTGAATCCGCAGTGGCCACTCCTGCAATATCTGCACTCTGTCCGGTCTCATCCGCAACGCTCAACTTCAGTGCGTGTCCATTCACAACTGCCAACGTAGGTGCGTGCTCATGCGGGAATTCAACCGTCAGCTTCAGCCGAAACGTTGATCCTTCCGCGCGCAGTTTCTGTCGCCCGATCTCGTCCGAAAGCCGCGCTCCATCATCAACAATTGCCGGCAGGCTCGCCACTGGATACCAGACCACGTTTCCGAATCCGCGCAGCGCCGTGAAGTCTGAACTAATCTCGTCCCAATCCGAATGTCCCACCGAATCTTCAGGGGACACCAGAGAAGTCAGCCGCGGCGCCTGGCTTTCAATCTTCCCTGAATACAGCACGTCCATCTGGATCGAATCGCCCGCCGCAAGCGGCTCACCTAGCTGCGCCACCGCTTCATGCAATTGCAACGTGTGATCCGAATCCGACTCCACCGTTGCTACCGGAAATCGAACGTCCTGACCCTCAACGCGAATCCGCTCCCAGTTCAGCGAGGACGATATCTGCAGCGGAATCCTAGTCAGCGGCACAGTTCCCGCGTTCCGCACCGTCACTTGTCCACGAACAGCAATCTGCTGGGCCTCGGTGTTCAACCGGACATCAAGATCCAGCCCCGTCACAGCTATCGCCGCACGTTCCACATCGGAAACCACCGGCGGCACAACAGCGTTGGAACTTGCTTTCGCATCCGCCCTCGTTGTGCTCACTATGTTTCCAGTGCCATCCAGCGATCGCTGAAACAACACCTTGCCACGCGGCCTCTCCGTCGGCTCGGGCTCAGCCGTCGGTTCCGTAGTAGTCTGACCTGCCGGCGATTGACTCTGATCTGGCTTCGTACTCGGCGGATTCTGGGCGAAACCTGCAACAACGGCCATAAGCGCAACGATTGCAGCGATCGCCGACTTCCGGCCCAAAAGCAACCTCATGAACCTAAACCTTTCTGCTTCTTCTTGGACGCGCCAGCGCTCCCCTCGCCAACCGCACCACGCGCTTTCGCCCGCCTCTGTCGCGCCGCCTCGTACAGCACCACCGCTCCCGCCGTCGACACATTCAGCGAACTCACCCCGCCCCCCATCGGAATCCGCAGCAGGTGATCGCACGTACGCTTCACCAGATCGTGAAGCCCCGCTCCCTCGCGTCCCAGCACCAGCACGCAATCGCCCGTCAAATCGAAGCGGTCATAATCGGTTTCGCCACGTTCATCAAGGCCGATCACCCATATATTGTGCGACTTCAACTCTTCGAGTGCCCGGACCAGATTAACAACTCGGGCGATCCTCAAATGCTCTACTGCTCCCGCGCTCGCTTTCACCGCCACCGGACTCAACGGTGCCGACCTCCGCTCCGTCACGATCACACCATCCACGCCGGCTCCATCCGCCACGCGCAGAAGCGCTCCCAGATTTTGCGGATCCTCCACCCCATCCAGCGCCAGAAGCAGCCTTCCCTGGCCGCTATCAGGCGCTTCAAACAGATCCTCAATCGTCAGCAGTTCCTTGGGCCGCACCACCGCCACTACGCCTTGGTGCGCGGCAGTCCCCGCAAGTTGCGTCAGATGTTCGCGTGCCTCCTGCTTCACCCGCACGCCGGCCTGTCTGCACTGGGATACCAGCTGCGCCAGCCGGTCATCATGCCGCTCCGCTGCAACCAGCACATGATCGAAGCGCCTGCGACCCGCCTTCAGCGCCTCCGCCACCGGATGCACGCCATACAAAACGTCCATCGCTCTAGTGTAGTTGGCACGACCTGAAAACCTTATCCGGCCGTCAACCCAGATCGGTTTACGACAAAGCAGCTAGAAGCTAACAGCTAGGAGCTAGAAGCTGCCTTCCTTCTCGCCACCTTGATACAACTCTCGATCGTCGTCGCCGCCCGCTTCTCTCGCCCTTCCACTGTCTGCGGATGGAAGATCCCCAGCAGATGGTTCCTCCTCTGAATCGGCGTCATGTTCTCCCACCCTAGCCGCGCCTCCGGATGCCTTTGAAATCCTGCTCGCAAAATCGGTGGCGGCTCATTCTCACCCTCCATCGCCAGCATCAAGCTCTCGGCCATCTGCTCAGCTCGTTTCTGCCGCGTCTCCTTCGTCTTCGCATCCGCGATCAGGTTCGTGAATCCCTTCCGCATCGACGGGCTCATGCCATCAAAGAACTTCTTCAACTCTCGACCACCCTTCAGTATCCTCGCGAACTCCGTCGGCAAATCAATAACAAGCTCCCCCAGATCCGGCGCAAGCCTGATCTGCGCTGTCTCGCCCGCATGCGCTCGGCCTCCAGCCTGCATCCTCTTGTTCACGATGAGCGTGAACCCTTCCCCCTTCGTCGCAGGCATCAGCGCCGTTTTGAATGCGAACCCATTGATCTCGCCGAAAACCCGCCGGCTTCTCCACATGGGCCAGGCCTTCCTCAAATCGATAGGTACGCGCGCAATCACCCAGTGCAGCGACGTTCCCGTCGCCTCCAGCTTCGCCCGAAATGTCTTGGTCAGTTTTGGATCGAGTTCAGCGCCCACGCATCAAGCTCCGCACACTTCGGCTGCCCGTTGCTCCAACCTCTAGGGGTGCCCCAGCCTAACCGCACCTTTGTGGTTAGGCCGGAATGAAACTCGGTTCGTACTACGAATCCGCCACGGGATAATTCCGATCCAGCGGGAAGATTACCTCTGCTTGGCTCGCTACCGGCTTGCCGTTAATCTTCGCCGGCTGGAACTTCCAGGTCTTCACGATTTCCAGCACGATCCCATCAAGCTGATTTCCCAATCCCCTGACCAGCGTTTCCTTCACGACCAGGCCCGTGTCATCCAGATCGACATCGATAACGATCTTTTCAGCCGTTTGCGGCAGCAACGCTCGATCCCTGATCGGTGGATGCGGCGAAAACACCGGAAACGCCGGGGTCATATCGATACTGTCTGCGCCATTTCCCCTCATTGCTTTTCCCGTGCCATCCCCGTGATGCGGATCCTTGGTCGAACCCCCTCCCGACTTCGGCTGTTCCGGCACCGGCATCGGAATGATCGTCTTCTTGGAAGACTCCGCATGCTCATCTGGATCCTTTACGTGCGCAGAAGTCTCAGCCGTCGGCAGCACAAGTCGAATTCGATGTGATCCGCCTGCCATCGCCAGCTCCGCCACTCGCTGCTGCACGCTTTTCACCATCACCACCGGCGCGCGCACTCCAAACACAAGGACACAAAGGAAAAAAACTCCGTGCATCGC
>Ga0207671_10006847_pt1 | contig 10059 bp, 1 predicted proteins | sample KBSC24metaG_FD_184352 | JGI IMG/M metagenome (GOLD analysis project Ga0207671, IMG submission 184352) | Corn rhizosphere microbial communities from Kellogg Biological Station, Michigan, USA - KBS C2-4 metaG (SPAdes) (version 2) | ecosystem: Host-associated > Plants > Roots > Rhizosphere > Soil... | reverse complement strand
GGCGCGGCGAGATGTTCGTCAATGATGAAAGGGACCTCGACTATGTCGTTCACTTGGTTACCGCCAAAAGAATGCCGGCATAAACAACCGGTAAGATCTGCGCCCGTGCAGATGGCCGTCAGGAGCGCGAACCTGTGGTTATCCACAAGAAAACTTTGTACAGCCCGGCTTGGGCGAACTGGCTTTGCAGCAGCCTCACTTGCCCTGCTCGCTACCGCCGCTACGGCTGCTCCCGTGATTCTCAATTCGTCGTCGATTGCAGGATCTGGAGATATCATTGCTATCCAGGGATCGGGCTTTGGCACAACCCCCACAGTCTGGTGCACTACCAACGGGGGCGCAGCCGCTCAGTTGTCCGTACTCAATAGCGGCAACGGGGTCGTTCAATTTGCGCTTCCCTCACCGCTTGGCCTCTATGGCGTTTACGTCATGAACGGAGCCACGGCCAGCAACACCGTTTATCCCAATCAGGCGAATCCGATGCACTTCGATACGGATCAAGTGACTTCGGGAGGGACATTCCGGATCTTTGGCCGTAACCTCTACCTTGGATCAGGCAGCCCTCGCGTCGACTTTGTGTCAGGCGCTAATAGCTATACGGCGACCGTTAATACCGGTCCCAAATACAATACGCTGTCCGTGACCGCCCCGGCAGGGATGCCTGTGGGAACCTACAGCGTCTATGTGTCGAACGGCTTCGGCACATGGACGACGGCCAGGGCGCTCTGCCAGCAGTCGATGATCGTGCGCGCAAGCGGCCCGGATACATTCAGCCTGGGCGTGCCGTGGTCGGCGGACCTCACGTTCGGCAGCAATATCTATAACGTCAAGACGGACTCCCGCCTGACGCTGCATGCCGTAGGCGACGGCGTCACCAATGACGAGCCCGCGGTCCAGGCTGCGATTGACACGGCAGCCGCGGCAGGCGGCGGCGTCGTATATATGCCGGCCGGCAACTACAAACTCGTGCAGGCGGCAGCGGGTGGACCCCTCTTCTTCTTCAACGGACCGACATACAGCAAGGTCGTCGTTCAGGGCGCCGGTCAGGGTGTCACGAACGTCACCTATGGTTATGGCACTCCCCTATCGCGCATGTACATTGCGTTCTGGTGGCAATGCGGCCAGAGCGGCCTCTGCGACATGTCGATCTCCAACCTGAATCAGGGAGGCGCATGGACCAGATCGGGCACGTTCGGCACAGGAGGCCCGAACGGCGGCGCGATCGATGTCAATGAGATTTTCCTGGCGCGCTGCAACATCAACATCGCAAACGGCGACCAGATGTTCCTAACCGCCAACCATGTCGTGGTGGAAAACAGCACTGTCACCGGAGATACTTCCCTGCTGCAGATGGGACAGAGCCAGCACTACAATATCCGCAACAACACGCTCACTCAGACCGGCGGCGTCCACATCGATATCACGTCGTCCAACTACGGTGTGGTCGAGAGCAATACACTGTCGCTCAATGCCAACAATGGCACGTTCAACTCCGCAAACGTTCGCCATGGCATGGCGATCGGCTTTGCGCAGAACGATGCCCTGATAAACAACACGTTTACGACCTTCAATGGCACGCCTGTTTATGACAACGACGGTGAATCGATCCTAAGCGAAGGCGGTGGCAACGGGCGGCCAGGCGAGGAATCGGGAACGGTATCGAGCGCGAGCGGCACATCTATGACGCTCAGCAAGAGCGCATCGTTCGTGCCAGGCACGGTCGTAGCCATCATCAACGGCACGGGCCGTGGACAGTGGCGCACGATCACCGCTCGCACCACAAACTCCATCACGATCGACCAGCCGTGGCTGCTGGCTCCCGATACGACATCGACCTACGCGATCTTCATCTGGAGCAACCGGAACACGACCATCGACAACAACACCTTTACCGGATGGCTCCGTGGTATCTGGTTCTATCAGGGCAGCACAACGGACAGCCAGATATCCAACAACCACCTCAACGGCATGGACGGCATCGACATGAGGCCGGCACAGAACGTTACTCGTGGCTTAGGTCAGTTCGACCCCATATGGAATACGCAGGTCAACAATAACACGCTCACCAGCAGCGCGTCGACCGCCACCGAAATCAACATGACGGCGGACCTGCAGCAGACCAATACGCTGATCGGCACAATGGCGCTCAACTACGAGGTGCGCAACAACTCCCTGACCGGAACCGGCGCGACATTCTTCCAGAACGATCCGGCCTGGTCCGAAGGATACGTCAACGATCTGCAGGTGGAAGCATCCCCGTATACCGACCAGAGCATTCCCGCGGTGCTGGGATCGATCTTCCAGGGAAATACAGCCAACAACTGCGGTCAGCAGGCATTCCTGCTGAATGGCGGCGCTTACCAGACGATCATCGCAAACTCAAGCGCAACCGGCGACCCCGTGTTCCTGAACGACTCCACGATGTACTGGAACACATCGGGCACGCATGCCTCCGTCAATACGGTCGTCATCGGCCAGGGCGGAAGCGCGCCCACAGCCCCATCGAACCTGACGGCAGCACCCGCGAGCGGGCAGATCGCCTTGAGCTGGAACCCGAGTTCCGGCGCGACTTCCTATAACGTCTACCGTGGAACGACCGCGGGCGGCGAGAGCCCGACACCATTAGCAACCGGGATCACCGGCACCAGCTACACGAACACTGGGCTGACCAACGGAACGGCGTACTACTATAAAGTGGCGGGCGTCAACGCCAACGGCGCGGGCACGCAGTCCAACGAGGCTTCCGCAACGGCAGGCGGCCCATTCACTCCCACTGGCCTCACCGCGACATCCGTGACCAGCCAGGTTATGCTGTCCTGGAACGCGGCCACGGGCGCAACATCGTACAACGTCTACCGTGGGACCACGCCGGGTGGAGAGAGCACGACACCGATCGCTACGGGTATCACGACACCTTCATATACAAACAGTGGATTGACAAACAACACCACATACTACTACAAAGTCGCGGCGGTCAATTCCGTAGCCACCAGCGGCCTCTCGAATGAAGCGTTCGCCATTCCCGGCGGCACCGGCGCATCGTTCGTTACAACAGACAACACCCCATCAGGCAACTGGATGGGCGTCTACGGCGCTAACGGCTACAACGTCATCAACGACACGTCAAGCTATCCGTCCTATGCCACGGTCACCACATCCGGCAATAGCACCGCAACCTGGAACGGCAACACGACCGATGTCCGCGCACTGCAGTCCGTGTCCCACCCTGGACAGCGAATTGCGGCTCAGTGGTACTCCAACACATCGTTCACGGTTGACGTGAACATCACCGATGGGGCCGCGCACCAGATCGCGTTCTACCTGCTCGACTGGGACAACCACGGCCGCGCCCAGAGCATTCAGGTGCTGAATGCCTCCACATCCGCCGTGCTCGATACCCGCTCTGCAACCGCGTTCGGAAGCGGCCAGTACTGGGTCTGGAACATCAGCGGCCATGTGCAGTTCGTCTTCACGCTCACCGCAGGCGCAAACTCAACTGTGAGCGGCGTATTCTTCGGTGGCGGCACGGGCGGAACCGCGCCATCGGCTCCAAGCGGCCTCTCGGCCACGGCCGGCAACACTCAGGTAAGCCTGAGCTGGACGGCAGGCAGCGGCGCGACGACCTACAACATCTACCGCGGTACATCTTCGGGCGGAGAGAACGTAACTCCGGTCGCGACGGGCATTACCGGCACGGCCTACACAAACACGGGGCTGACCAACGGAACCCAGTACTTCTATACGGTTGCGGGAGTCAACGGGTTCGGCGCCAGCAGCCAGTCGAACGAGGCATCCGCCACACCGACGGCCGGAACAGTTCCCTCGGCTCCGACGGGCCTTTCGGCCACTGCAGGCAATGCGCAGGTAAGCCTGAGCTGGACCGCTTCGTCCGGCGCAACCAGCTACAACCTTTACCGCAGCACAACGGCAGGTGGCGAAGGAACGACGGCCATCGTCACCGGCATCACCGGGACGAGCTACACAAATACCGGCTTGACCAACGGGACCCAGTATTTTTACAAGGTCGCGGCTGTCAATGGCGCTGGCACTTCGGCACAGTCCAGTGAAGCATCCGCTACACCGCAGGTCTCCATCCCGTCGGCTCCGACCGGACTCACGGCGACAGCCGGAAACGCACAGGTCATCCTGAACTGGACCGCTTCTTCGGGAGCGACCAGCTACAACGTCTACCGCTCTACGACAAGCGGCGGCGAAGGAACGACGGCAATCGCAACGGGCATCACTGGCACGACTTATACAAATACTGGCTTGACCAACGGAACCCAGTACTTCTACAAGGTTGCCGCCGTCAATGCAGCCGGCACTTCGGCGCAATCCAGCGAAGCCTCCGCAACACCGAATACCGTTCCCTCCGCTCCCACCGGACTTACGGCCAGCCCCGGCAATGCACAAGTCAGTCTGAGCTGGACAGCGGCCTCCGGCGCAACATCGTACAACGTCTACCGAAGCACAACCTCGGGAGGCGAAGGCACAACAGCCATTGCCACCGGCATTACCGGCATAGCCTACAATGACACGGGCTTGACCAACGGGACCACATACTTCTACAAGGTCGCAGCCGTCAACTCGGCTGGAACATCCGCGCAGTCCAGCGAGGCATCCGCAACACCGAGCATGAGCGGCGCTCCCGGAACTCCCGGCGGCGTGGTCGCCATCGGCAACAACGGTCAGGTCACCATCGCCTGGAACCCAAGCGGCGGATCGACTTCCTACAACATCTACCGAAGCGCCACTTCGGGCGGTGAAGGAAGCACACCGTATGCGCAGGGACTGACATCGACCTCCTGGGTAGACAATGGCGTGGCCAACGGCACGACCTACTTCTACAAGGTCGCCGCCGTCAACGCAAACGGTACATCCGCACAGTCCACCGAAGCCAGCGCATCACCGAATGCGAGCATTCCCTATGCTCCCGGCGGACTGAACACCGCTGCGGGCAATGGACAGGTCATCCTGTTCTGGAGTTCCCAGAGTGGCGCAACTTCCTACAACCTCTACCGCGGCACGGTCGCGGGAGGCGAAGGAGCCACTCCCATCGCTTCGGGTTTGACGGGTCTTGGCTACCTGGACAACACAGCAGTCAACGGCACGACCTACTACTACAAGCTCGCGGCGGTGAACGCATCGGGCACGTCGGCTCAGTCCGGCGAGGTCAACAGCACCCCGAACTCGGCGCTGACAACGGCTCCGGTCCTGACGGCCACGGCAACGGGCGGTCACATCAACCTGAGCTGGACAACGGTGAGCGGTGCGACGTCCTACAATCTGTTCCGGAGCACGACCCCGGGCGGTGAGGGCTTCAGTCCTCAGGCGACGGGTCTGACCGGCACAAGCTGGACGGATAATGGGGTGAGCACGGGGACGACCTACTACTACATGCTGGCCGGCATCAACGGCAACGGTCCCGGCAGCCGCTCCACGGAGGTCTCGGCGACGCCGTAAGAGACCCACCCCATCCCCGGGGGTGCCCTCTGGGCGTGGAGGGCGCGTTCGCCTTGGAGATAGGCTTGCAGTTCTTGGCATAGCGCCAAGCGAAAGTAGCCTTATGCCAGGGCGAACGGCCCTCCCCCTCGGGAAGGACGCAAGGAGGGGTCTGAACGGGCAAACGCCTGCGATCTCTTTCTGGCCGCCCAAAAAGGAGGATCCTGTCACCCAATTTTCATCACTTCATCCGTCTTCACGAAATGGATCATAACTATGACGTTAGCATGGCGTAAACAGCACGCAAAACAAATCAACACAAACGCAATTACTCCGCCCAAAAAGGGCATTTTGACTTTCGCCGCGATGGGTCTGGCGGTGATTTCGTCGGCGACGGTTCAGGCTGCGCCGACCATTCTCAATACATCGTCGATCGCCCGGCCGGGCGACATCATCAGTATTCATGGCGACGGTATCGATGCGAGCACTACAGTATCATGCACCACGAACGGAGGCACGGCTGTCACTCTGCCGCTGGTGAACAGCGGCAATGGAAACTTGCATGTACAGCTCCCCTCCCCGCTCGGTCTCTACGGCATCTCCGTGACGAACGCGTCGGGAACGAGCAACACGGTCTATCCTAACCGTGCCAATCCGATGCATTTTGACACGCCGGAAATCGCGGCTGGCGCAACGTTCCGGATCTTCGGGCGAAATCTTTATCTGGGTTCCGGCACTCCCGTGGTCCAATTCGTTTCGGGCGCGAATACATACAACGCAACTGTCAACGCAAGTCCGAAATACGATGTCCTTTCGGTAACCGCTCCGGCGAGTATTCCGACAGGCACGTACAGCGTCTACGTATCGAACGGCTTTGGCGCACTGGCAACCGCGAAGGTGGCCTGCGGCCAGCAAATGATCCTTCGCGCCGCCGGTCCCGACACATTCAGTGTGGGTGTTCCGTGGGCGGCGGACATGACATTCGGCAGCAATGTCTATAACGTCAAGACGGATTCGCGCCTGACGTCGCATGCCATCGGTGACGGTATCAATAACGACCAGCCGGCCATTCAAGCCGCCATCAATGCCGCATCCGCGGCCGGCGGAGGCGTCGTCTACCTGCCAGCAGGCGCCTACGCCCTCAAGGGCACAAGCGGCGTGCAGTTAAATATGGCGAGCAAGGTCGTCATTCAGGGAGCGGGACAGGGTTCCACGTCCATAACCTTCGGCTATGGCACACCTGGGGCCGGCTTCTGGGTTGCGTACTGGGGTTCTACAACACTCAATGGTATCTGCGATCTGACAGTTACTAATGTGAACCAGAATGGTTCGTGGGTGGGGATCAATAACCTCAACACATTCGGGTTCAACTATCCGGGAAGCGCCAGCAATAGGATTTTCCTTGCGCGTATGACAATGGCGCTCGGCGCGACACGCCGCCTGCAGTTCATCGGGTCGGATCGCATGGTGGTGGAAAACTGCGACATCAATATCCACGATTCCGAGCTTTTCATGATGCAGAGCTCGAATCTGGTCATCCGGAATAACACGCTCACGCAGCTTGGCGGTGTCAACATCGACGCCACCTATGTCAACAGCGGTGTCATCGAAAACAACAACATCATCCTCGACGCCAACTATGGAGCGGCCAACAACGCCGAGATCCGGCACGGTATCCCGATTGCGTTCTCGACGAACCTCGCGATATTGAACAACACGTTCGGTATCATCAACGGTCCGATCGGTTACAATAACGATACTGAAGAGATCATCAGCGAAGGCGGCGCGGGCGGACGCATCGGTGAGGATATCGGAACAGTCTCTAGCGCCAGTGGCTTAACCGTAAATGTCAGCGGCAATCAGGGCTACACGCCGGGAACGTCAATAGACATCATTAACGGCAAGGGCCGGGGCCAGTGGCGTTTGATTACCGCGCGAAGCGGCACATCGATCACCATCGATCGGCCGTGGGATGTCGTTCCCGATTCGACGTCGAGCTATGCGACGTCCATTATGACGTCGAACACTACGATCGACGGCAATCACTTCGGCGGTTATCTGCGCGGCATCTGGCTCTATGAAGGCAGCACCAGCGACACGCTCATCGCCAACAACACATTCGGCAGCGGCGTCGACGGTATCTTCCTGCAGCCTTTCTACATGTCGTCCCGCAACGACTTCAATCCCGTGTGGAACACGCAGATCTGGAACAACACGATCGCTGGCGGCTCCATCTTCGGCTCGTATGTCAACATCACAGCCGACTACGCCAACGGAGCCGCGCTTCCCGGCACGCTGGTCCTTAATGACGAAGTGCGGGAGAATACCCTCACGCCTTCTTCAACCTCTGCCTTCTTCGGGGGCGTTCCACCGTGGGCAGAAGGCTTTATCAACTACCTGCGCGTGGAGGGCGGGAGCTTTAACGATAATGGAGTTCCGGCGCTGCTTGGCACGGTATTCCAGACCAATACCGCAAACAACCTGGTGAACCAGTCGTTCTTGATCAATACCGGAGCTTACCAGACTGTCATAGCCGACTCCACAATCAACAACAGCGCCGGTTTCGTGGCCGATCCCGCGTCGGTCGGGCCGTCCGCCAGTCATGCATCGGTCAACACGGTCATCCAGAATACTTCCGGGAATCTGCCTGCCGCGCCAACCGGTTTCACAGCCACACCGGCCAATGCAAGCATTTACCTGAACTGGACTCCGGTAAGCCGTGTCACAAGTTACAAAGTCTACCGCGGGACGTCACCCGGAGGCGAAAACGGAGTGGCTATTGCGACCATAACGGTTCCTGGGTATATCGACACGACCGCGACCAACGGAGTTACATATTACTATAAGGTGTCTGCGGTCAACTGGAACGGTGGAGGCAGCGTTTCCGCTGAAGCCAGCGCCACACCGCAGTCGAGTCTCACTCCGCCGGCAAATGCGGTTCCCGCCGCCGTCACAGGAGTATCGATCAATGTCATCAACAACATAGAAGTGCTGAGTTGGAATCCGGTCAACTCCATTCCGGCGGTCCAACATTACTATGTCTACCGGAGCACTACACCGGGAGGCGAAGGCGGCGGTCCATATGGAATTACCAGTGGGAATACGCTGTCGGATCAGAGCACAACTCCATACACAACCTACTACTATAAGGTTGCGGCGGTCAATGCGCTTGGCCCCGGCGCAATGTCAAGTGAAGTCACGGCAATGGCCTATGGACAGACGCAATCGCCTCCGGCTCCTCCGGGAAGCCTGACAGCGATACCTGGCAATGAACAGGTAAGCCTGAGCTGGCCCGCCAGTCTTGGCTCCACGAGCTATACGATCTATCGCAGCACCACCTCGAATGCTGAGGGATGGGTCGTTCTGGATACAGGCCAGTATGCTGTCACCGGCCGAAGCTATCCCACTTTCACGGGTATCACCGGCCTTTCATTTACAGACACAACCGTGTCCAACGGCATCACCTACTACTACAAGGTGGTCGGTCAAAATGCCGTGGGAGCAAGCTGGACGCTGTCCCCCGAGGCCAGCGCCACGCCGAGCTTAACTACCCCGCCGCCTGCTCCCACAGGTCTTGCGGCAACACCGGGCAATGGGCAAGTGAGCCTGAACTGGACAGCCAGCAGCGGCGCGGTGTCTTACAACATCTACCGAAGCACAACCTCAGGCGGCGAAGGAACGACGCCCATTGCGACAGGTGTCACCGGCACGTCATACACGAATGCCGGTCTGGCCAACGGGACCCAGTACTTCTTCACGGTCGCGGCAGTCAACGGCATCGGAACCGGCGCTCAGTCGAACGAGGCATCGGCGACACCTGCGGCAATCCCATCCGCCCCGACGGGATTATCAGCCACATCAGGCAATACCCAGGTAAGCCTGAGCTGGACGGCCGGAAGCGGAGCAACCAGCTATAACATCTATCGCAGCACCACTGCGGGGGGAGAAGGCACAACGCCGCTCGCGACAGGAGTCACGGGCGCCACGTTTGTCGATACAAGCCTGACCAACGGAACCACATATTATTATAAAGTGGCGTCCGTGAACAGCGCAGGCACGAGCGCACAGTCAAACGAGGCATCCGCGACACCGCAAATCGCCGTTCCATCTGCGCCGACAGGTCTTGGGGCAACGGCAGGCAATGCGCAAGTAAGCCTGAGCTGGACAGCGAGCCCAAGCGCAACGTCGTACAACGTCTACCGAAGTACCACCTCGGGAGGCGAAGGCACAACGGCGATTGCAACCGGCATTACGGGTACGACCTACACAAATACGGGCTTAACTAACGGAACCCAGTACTTCTATAAAGTCGCGGCCGTCAACGCAGCCGGAACATCGGCGCAATCCAGCGAGGCATCCGCAACGCCAAACGCGATCCCGGCAGCCCCAACAGGGCTTTCCGCAACAGCAGGCAATGCCCAGGTCGTCCTGAACTGGACAGCAAGTTCCGGAGCGACCAGCTATAACGTCTACCGATCCACCACATCAGGAGGTGAAGGAACAACAGCCATCGCGACTGGCATCACTGGCACGACTTATACAAATACTGGCTTGACCAACGGAACCCAGTACTTCTACAAGGTTGCCGCCGTCAATGCAGCCGGCACTTCGGCGCAA
>Ga0207671_10006846_pt1 | contig 10060 bp, 8 predicted proteins | sample KBSC24metaG_FD_184352 | JGI IMG/M metagenome (GOLD analysis project Ga0207671, IMG submission 184352) | Corn rhizosphere microbial communities from Kellogg Biological Station, Michigan, USA - KBS C2-4 metaG (SPAdes) (version 2) | ecosystem: Host-associated > Plants > Roots > Rhizosphere > Soil... | reverse complement strand
CCCATCGCGTCGACAGCGTCGATCTCATCTGAGATGCGCATGGCACCGATTTCGGCGGTCATTCTGGTTCCCGCCTGCGCGGTGAACGCGATACCGGCCACCAGCGGCCCGACCACGCGCACAGCGGCCACCCCACCGATCAGCCCCGAGAGTCCCCCGAAGCCGATGATGTTCAAGACCGCGAGCGCCTCGATGGCTGCCGAACCGCCGACCGCCATGCCGATGATCACTAGGACGGTTATGGTGCCGCCGTCCACGATGAGCGAGCCTCGGCCCCAGGCAAGATCGATCGTCGCCCGCAGTGTTTCCCGACGGTATCGAAGCACTGTCAACGGTAGATACCAGAACGTCTGGCCGATGAACAACACCCAACGCCCGGCTTCACGCAGGGGCGCGCGGATTGCTCGCATCGATGCCAGTCGAGTGTGCAGAAGCGCAGAGGGTGCCATCATGCGATCGCCAACGGAAAGAACATCGTCTGGATCTGTGTGATCGCAAGGTTCGCGAACACGATGCACACAACATTGACGACTACCGCCGCATTGACACCATCTGCGACGCCGCGGGGGCCGCCCTTCGCCTCCATTCCTCGCAGCGACGAGACTATGGCAACGATTGCGGCAAACACGACACACTTCGCTATCGCAAACCAAACGTCGGTCATTTTTGCGAATGTTCCGAACGACATCCAGAAACTTCCAGGGGCCACGTCGTTGACCGCTATAGAGAGAATGAACGCGGCCGCCGTGCCCGCCGCGATAATCACCATGCACAAAATCGGAGCTATCAATATCAGTGCCAGGAAGCGCGGCACGACCAGTCGGCGGACTGGATCGACGCCGAGTACACGCAATGCGTCGAGTTCCTCCCGTATTGCACGCGCGCCGAAGTCGGAGGCGATGGCCGAGGCCGCCGCGCCGCCCATCAAGAACCCTGCAGTGATGGGCGCGCCCTGCCGAACGACACCCACCCCGCTGGCCGCACCCAGCAGTGCGGTGGCGCCCACTTGAGCGACCAACCCCGATGTCACGACAGTGACCATCGCGCCGAACGGGATGGCCATTAGAAGTGCGGGTATTGCCGTGACTTTCAGCAGTACCCATGCTTGCCACAGGAGTTCGCCCACTGGCAGTCGCAGGGTCAGGGTGTCGGTGACCGCGTAGCGCAGCACGTCGATGGCCAGACGTATGCCACGCCCGGCGGTGCCTACCGCACGCGCCGGAATCGTGCCAACTCGCTGCGCCGTCCGACCTGCCGTGACCAAGGCAGGGGTCAAGGCTTGCCGAACGCCATCGTCATGAACGCGAATGGCCAACCGACACCCCCAGACAACTAGGTGCTGCCGCCCCCGCGGACGGACCCCAGCGAAAAAGCTCTAAACCTCTACGCGACCCACCGCTGCGGCACGATCGGGGCGTGGTCGGGGACACAGTCACAGCAGGAGGGTATGCGTGACCGCGATCACAAACCTCCGTACCAGTACGTAACTGCGTCATCAGCAACGCTTGGTTCAAGTATTTGCCATGGAAGTGCCAGTTAATCGAAGGTGCCCCTGATGGGGCGACGCCTTGGCCTGCAGGGCACTGGCGTGAACAGTCACCGTGCGACCGCCCGGGGTCGAGCCGCAACGGTGCCGAAGTTGCACCGCGGGTAGTCGCATCGGCGAACCCGGGCGCTACGCGCGCACCTCCTGAGAGTGAGGAGGAGTTACGGCTAAAGCGGGTATGTCACCGCCTGATATTCGAGATAGTCATCGAGCGCCCACTTCCCGATCTCCCGACCTATTCCACTCTGCTTGAAGCCGCCTCGCGGTGCGTGGATACCGTCCATCGCCCCGTTGATACCGACTGCTCCGGACCGAATGCGGCGAACCAGGTCTAGCCCGTCTTTGGTACTGCGGCACATGATGTTGGCCTGCAACCCATAGATGCTCTCGTTGGCGATGCGGACCGCCTCGTCTCGCGACTCGTACGGGATCACCGCCAGCACGGGGCCGAAGATCTCCTCCTGCGCGATGGTCATATCGTTGCGAACGTCGGCGAAAATGGTTGGCTCGTAAAAGAATCCGCGCGGAAGATGCGGTGGCCGACGTCCTCCTGCGACGAGTTTTGCACCTTCGGTAAGGCCGCTGTCCACGTATCTTTCGACGGCAGCACGGCGTTCTTCTCGGATCAGCGGACCGATCACCGTATTCGGGTCGAGCGGATCGCCCACCTGCTGCGAGGACACGATGGCGACCATTCGTTCGACGAGTTCTGCTGCCATTGCTTCTGGTACGAGCACCCGGGACAGCATCGAGCAGGTCTGGCCGGCGCCGAAGCACGCCCCCAAGGCGGCGATCGGGGCAGCGATGTCGAGGTCCACATCGTCGAGGATGATGTTGGCCGATTTTCCGCCCAGTTCGAGTACGACGCGTTTGACCGTCTCGGCGGCGTTGGCCTGAATGGTCTTACCGGTGGCAAGTCCGCCGGTGAAGCTGATCAGATCGACAGCCGGATGTGCAACGAGCTCTTCTGCCACCTCGACACCGTCGCCGGTGACGACGTTGAATACGCCCGGCGGCAGATCTGATTCTGCGATGATCTCCGCGAGCTTTAACAACGACAGGGGGGTTTGTGGAGGCGCCTTCACGACCATGGTGCACCCGGCGGCGAGCGCCGGCGCGATCTTGCGGATCGCGATCATGATCGGCGCGTTCCATGTCGGGAGGAGCCCGCATACGCCCACCGGCTGGCGTAATACCTGTGTCTGGAGCAGGCGGCCACCGAACTCGACAGGCTGACACGATTCTGCAAACGGTTGTGAGAGTACGAGATCGGCCGCTTCTCGCATGATGTCGATGGGCCCCGCCTGGCTGGCCAAGAATGCGGTCGCCCCGGTTTCTTGTACGACGACCTCGGACAGTGCCGCGGCGTGCTGTTCCAACAAGCTGGCGATCTGATGCATGATTCGGTAGCGCTCGCCAAGGCTCAGATGCGGCCACGGTCCGTCATCGAATGCCGACCGCGCCGCCGCAATTGCCTCGTGCACGTCGCTGATACTGGCGTGCGGAGCCGGACCCAGCGGCTCCTCGGTTGCGGGGTTGATGGTGTAATAGGTGCGCCCCTGCGATGCAGATGTCCATACACCGCCGATGTACATCTTCCATGGTGTGGAGGCCCGAATGGTCATACTGTGGCCTCCTTTTCGGCTGCGGCATCGATCCGGACGCAACGGCGTTCTTGCAGCCGTTCGATGGATTGCGCGGTCATGCCCAACCACCGCAGTATCGGCACGGAGTGCTGTCCTAATCGCGGGGCGAGCCGATGCGGGGGTATCGCGCAATCGGAGATACGCAGGTACTGGTCTGGTTCCCTGATGTAGCCCTCGTCAGGATGAGCAATGACGGCGACGCGGCGAGTCCGCACGTTTTCCGGATCACGCATGAACGCTCGGTTGTTGAACGGTTTAGGAATGGCCGCAGGCACCCCTGCCGCGTCGAGTAGCTTGCTCCACGACGATGTGTCCCGGCTGGCGAAGATCGTGGCCAGCTCCATGCCCAGCGCGTAGTCGTTGTCTTGCAGCGCTTGTGCGGATGTGCACTCGGCGAGCAGTCCACATTGGGTGACTGACCGCAGCGCGTGGATCTCATCGTCGGTTTCGACCGAGATGCAAAGCCAGCCGTCGGCTGTTTCGTAGAGACGGTCCAATGCGCTAATGCCGTACTGCAGCGGGTCCAGTTTGCCTGCGCCCAGCGTCGTCCGTCGGCCGTACGGACGACGTGGGACATATGCGTCATGGTGGCGTTCAGTTGTGGGTTCTCGAAATACAGCCCGCTGCCGGTGCGTTGGCGGTACAGCAATGACATCAGCATCGCGATGGCGCCGATCAAGCCATTACCGGGATCTCCGTTACCCAGCGGATAGATCGGACCGTTGAACTGCCCGGCGACCTCGAACTCAGCGCCTACATACCCCGAGAGCATCGGCTCGAAGCTTTGACGTCGTGCATAGGGGCCATCGGATCCCCAGCCTGGGGCGAATCCGTAGATGACATTTGCGTTGAAGGCACGAACTTGGTTGTGCCCCACGCCCATTCGCTCGGCCGCCCCAGGACGCATGTTGTGGTGCACGATGTCGGCCCACGCCATCAAGCGGTCCCGTTCTTCGGCAACGTCTGGGTCTTTGAGGTCGATTGCCAGCGACCGCTTGCCGGCCTGGCAGTTGCGGAAAATTGAGGGCAGGCCGCGCATACCGTCGCCGAAGACCGGCTCTACCTTGATCACGTCGGCGCCGAGATCAGCCAGGTGACGCGATGCGCAGGGCCCGGCATACATCGCCCCGAGATCGGCGACCTTCACGCCGTCGAGCGGAGGTCGGTCGTCAGGCAGTCCCGAACCGAGCCACGGGCGCTCTGCGCGTGCTTCGAGCGATTGCGCGAGGACCTCGGCGGTGTGTTGACCGATCTGCGGCGCCGGTGTGCTTCGTACGTCTCGCTCACCGGCGAAGCGCACCGGCGGCGCCACCTGCTCGATCGGGCCGAACCGCGGATCGTCGACAGTGACTACCATGCCGTTGTGCCGGGTCTGGGGCTCGTCGAACACCTCGGTCGGACGAAGTGCGGGCATCCCGCACACGTCTGCCTCCACCATTGCCTGCACCCACTCTGAACGCGGCTTGCTGGCGAAGATGTCGTGGATGCTGCCATGCAGTATGGACTGCTCGTCGCTCGTGAGCGGGATACCCATGTCGAGTCCGGCTGGGTCAGACGGGATCCGATCATCGAGCCCGAGCAACTTCATCAGGCGGCCGAACGCGCCAACAGCACCCGTGTGCACCCCGATGTACTCGTCGTCGGCACAGCGGAAGCTGCCTGTGATCAGTCGCCCGCTTCCCGCGGGCATGAAGGAATCCTCTGTGTGGCTTGTGTTTTGCTTCCCGGTGTCGGTGTCGCCCCACATCATCGCGAGGTAGACAAGCGCCCCGTCGTAAAGCGAGGTTTCGACATGGCGACCGAGACCGTCGCGAGCCCGTGCGAGCAGGGCGGCGAGAGTTCCCAGTGCGCCAAGGTAACCCGCGCCAATTGAGGCAAACGGCAGGCCCTCGTAGATGGGGCCGTCGCGATGGCCGACTTGTTCACCCATCGTCCCGATCAAGGCATGCACAAGCGATTCACGGGGTTTGACATCGCGATAGGGGCCGTCGGAGCCGAATCCGGTGATCGAGCAGTGCACAATCGACGGATATCGGGCGTGCACGGATTCGTAATCCAGATCGACGGCGGCAGCACCACCGGGAGACCACGTCTCGATCAGCACGTCGGTTTGCGCCAGCAGGCGATCGAGATCTGCGGTCTGTTTGTGCACGTCGAGTTCGACGCTGCGCTTACCTCGGTTGAAAACCGCGTATTCCACGGCTAGTTCGTCACGCCGGGGAGCACCACCGGGCGGTTCTACCCATATGACATCGGCGCCGTAGTCACAGAACACCCCCGATGCGCGCGGCCCTGCCAGTCCGGTCGACAGGTCGAGAACTCGCAGCCCTTTCAACGGTGCGAACACGATTCAGCCCGCGAGGCTGGGAGTTCGGACGCCATACAGTTCTGCCGCGTTCGCCCACAAAATCTTGTGCTTGTCGTCCTCGGAGATGCCGGCCATGCCTTCGCTCAACGCCCACTGCACATCGGCGGGATCCAGCGAGGTGGAGTGCGGGTAGTCGGTCTCGAACATGATGTTTTCCGCGCCCACGGTGTCGATGTGGAAGGGGTACATCTTCTCGAACCAGTACGTCGTGTAGACCTGGCGCTTGAAGTAGTAGCTCGGTGGTTCGGTGAACTCCGGGGAGTCATGTCCCACGCCGTATCTCTCAAAATGGTAGTCGGCGGATTCCAGGCAGAAGTTGACCCAACCCAACCCCGTCTCCACCATGACGAACTTCAGTCCGGGGTACTTCGGCAGGACGCCGGACAACAGCAGGTCGTTCATCGTGCTGGCGTTGTCGAGAAATGCCTCGGTGACCGTGCGCGCGCCCATGCGGCGGGCCCCCTCCGCCGCCAGCCGATCGGCGTTGACGTACTTCTCCATGATCCCCTCGTTGGCACCGACGTGAAAGCCGATCGACATCGACGTCTTCTCCGCTGCCGCCCACAAAGGAGCCCAATAGGGATCCGACAGCGGCGGCTTGCCGTGCAGCTGTGGCATGCCCGTCATAACAAGACCGCGATGCCCCAATTCCTTGCAACGATGGATTTCCTCGGCTGCGGCGCCGGCGTCGAAGTAAGCCACCAACGCCACCGGAATGAGGCGTTCGGGGTCGGGGGAGGTCCACTCGACTAGCCAGTCGTTGTAGGCCTGGATGATCTCGAGCTTGTACTGCGGATCATCAACCTGTTCGTGGAGATCGTTCACGACGAGATTGAGATTTGGGTAGAAGACCGCCGCTTGAACGCCGAGTTGGTCCAACACCTCAAGGCGGGCGTGCGGCTCGAAGGACGACGGATGCAGATCGCCATAACCGCCGGCCGAGAAGAATCCGCCGCTGGGTGGCTGGCGGATACGTTCGCCGGTGTCGGGATCGACGCGCATGAAGCTCGACGCGGTCACCGCTCCCATCTTCTTGTTGCCGATGAACCAATACTCGCCGCCGTCGGCAGTCTCCACATGAGGCACCAGATCTCCCCATTTGGGCGACATCCGCTGTGTCCAGATGTCCGGCGTTTCGGTCACGTGGTTGTCGACGTCGAAAATGAGCGGTGACGGCATGTGACATTTCCTCTCTGTGGGGTGGTAGACCCGATCCGTCTTGGCGATGGACTGTCAGGTAATTGAGCTTCGGGAGGCGGTTGCCGACAGGTCGGGCCGCAGCCGTCGCAGCGACTGCACGACGGCATCGGGCACCGCCACCGGCTTCTGCGACGCCACATCGATGACCACGAATGAAGCTGTGCCGTGGGCACATAGCCGGCGATCGGCGGCCGACCAGATACCAGTGATCAGGACGAACGACCGCGCGGACAGCCTGCCCAGCGTCGCGCCCGTGAACACCGGTGTTTCAGGGAAGACGGGACGCTCGAAGGTCGCACCGACCGCGCGCAGGACGGGCCGAACGGCAAGGGATGCGAACTGTCGAGGACTTCTGATGCCGAACAACTCTGCGACGAGATCGGTTGCCGAGTCGTGCAGGATTCTGGCGATCTGCATGCCAGAAACCAAGTGGCCCTCGTCAGCCACCGGCGCTGCGCCCTCGTGCATCCAGCCGAATTCCGGGGAATCCAGTGTGCTCGCGTCGATTTCGGTCACCATGTCACACCTTGACAATCACGTCGTCGTGAAAGCGCTGCGCCCAGTCCTTGAACGCCGCCGGATCCCGAGGCCGGTCATTGCCGAGCGCCGGTACGACGACGACGCGTGATACGCCAAGGTCGGCGGCACGGCGGTAGTCGTCGACGGAGGAGAATGGCACTGCGGTAGTCGTGATGTCGAAGGGCAACTCGGCCCGACCCGCATTGACACGCGCCCCGTTGACCACTGCGAGCTTTGCTTGGAAGTCTTCGAGGCTGCGCGAGCCGATCTCGATCCATCCGTCGCCAAGGCGTCCGGCCCGCCGAAGCGCTGCGCCCGAGGATCCCCCGACATGGATGGGAATCGTTTTGCGGCCCAGGGGCTTGGGATTGAACCTGATAGGACCAAACCGGTACCACGGATCTTCGTAGTCGATGACATCGTCAGTCCACAGGCGGTGAAGGATCTCGATGATGCTGTCTGTCCGGCGACCGCGGTCGGTGAATGTCGAACCGATAGCGGCGAATTCTTCGGCTAGCCAGCCGACGCCGAGGGCGAGGACGACGCGTCCACCTGACATCCGATCTACCGTCGCCAGAGATCGAGCCAATGCGATCGGGTGGTAGAGGGGGGCAATGCAGACGCCGGTCACCAGTTGGACGGACCGTGTGCAGCTGGCCAGAAACCCGAGTTGGACGAATGGGTCATAGCAAGCTAGATCGGCGGTGAGCAACTCAACACCACCCAGACGTAAAACGCCGTCATCGGAATACGGATACGTGGGCGGCACGCGGTCGGGATACACCATGTGATCTGGTACGTGCAGGCTGGTGAAGCCGGCCTCCTCCGCGAGGACGGCGACATCGGCGTAGTGACGGGTGCCCACCACCATCTGCAATCCGAATTGGATGCGCGTGGGCGTGCCAACCGCTGCTGAGCGCGTCGTTGCCGGGTCACTGACAGTCATCCTCATACTCCCAGCACGCGTCGGCCGATGATCTCTTTCATGATCTCGTTCGTGCCACCGGAGATTCGGATGATCCGGGAGTCGCGCCAGTGCCGCGCGATCGGGTACTCCTCCATATATCCCCACCCGCCGTGAAGCTGTAGGCATGAGTCGATCACCTTGAAGTTCAGTTCGGTTGTCCACCACTTCCCGGCCGCCGCATCCTCGCCGGACAGCTCTCCGGCAACGTGCGCGGCGAGCTGTCGGTCGACGAAGACGCGCGCGATATCGATCTCGGTGCGCAGCGACGCAAGCAGAAAACGACTGTTCTGAAAGCTTGCAATCGGCTGTCCGAACGCATGCCGTTGTTTGGTGTAGGCGAGCGTCTCATCGAAGGCAACCTCCGATTGAGCCACTGCGCCCAGCGAGATCTGCAGTCGTTCCTGGGCCAAACCGTCCATCAGATAACGGAACCCGTGATTTTCTTCGCCGATCAAGTTCGCAGCGGGTACGCGGGCGTCGTTGAAGAACAGCTCTGCGGTGTCCTGGGAGTGCAACCCGATCTTCTTCAGATTGCGGCCGCGTTCGAAACCGGGGGTGTCACGTTCGACACCGATGAGGCTCAGGCCGCCGCTGCCACCCTCCCCCGTCCTGCACACGACGATCACGACATCGGCCATGATCCCGTTGGAGATGAAGACCTTGGCCCCGTTGAGCAGGTAATGATCCCCGTCGCGCACGGCGCGGGTGGAAATCGCCGCCAGATCCGAACCCGTGTTGGGTTCCGTCATGGCCAACGCGGACACGAGTTTGCCACTGCACAGCCCCGGCAGCCATCGCTGCTTCTGCTCGCTATTGGTGAACTTCAAGAAGTACGGCATGGCCAGATCGGCCTGCATGCCGATGCCAAGACCGGGTGTCAAGACGCCGGCGCGGGCGAACTCCTCGATGCGCACAGCGCTGTATCGAAAGTCGGGCTCCCCGCCACCCCCGTACTCCACGGGCGCGGCGACGCCCAGTAGGCCGATTTCGCCGGCCTTCTCGTAGAGCGACCGATCGACGATGCCGTCTTCCTCCCAGCGCTCGAAGTGCGGCACGAGTTCACGTTCAGCGAAACCGCGTGCAAGCTTTCGAAACGCCTCGTGCGACTCATCGAACACGGTGCGGCGGATCATGGTTGCGACGCTAGGACGACCTCGTGACGGCGTCTTCCGTACCGATACGGATTTCGCGTTGGCGACTGCAACGCACACTCTCTTGCAGCCCGCGATGGCCCCGGGGACTTCGCGCGATACGCAGAACGGTTTGTCCGCGACGCATGAAAACGTAGAAGGAGTGGATATCAGGTGGACCTCAGGCCCGGTACACGCCTAGTCAGTGCCGTCTGTGAGACCGGCATCATCGTGGTGAGGCCGCCCACCCGGGACGGTGAAATACGTTGCGGCGGCGTGCGCATGCTCGCGCCGAACGAGGCCGTTCCCACAGGCGTCGCGCTGGCCGACGACGCGCGCAACGGCACGTTGATCGGCAAGCGCTACGTCTGCAATGACGCGGGCCTCGAGGTGCTGTGCACCAAGACCGGCGGTGGTTCGCTGTCCTTCGACGAGATACCACTTGTCGAACAGAGCGCCAAGCCATTGCCGCCGTCGGATTGATCAGGCCGTGAACATTGCAACGCTGCTCGAGATGAGCGCCGAGGCCATGGGTGACCGCATCGCCTACGGGTCCCTTGACACAGGTCTCTCGTTCAACCAACTCATGGCGCTATCCCGAAGCGCGGCAGGCGTTTTCGGGTTGTCATCGGTGGAGCACGTCGCCTTGATCGACGAGAACAACCCCGCCGTACCAGTCGCCCT
>Ga0207671_10006844_pt1 | contig 10061 bp, 9 predicted proteins | sample KBSC24metaG_FD_184352 | JGI IMG/M metagenome (GOLD analysis project Ga0207671, IMG submission 184352) | Corn rhizosphere microbial communities from Kellogg Biological Station, Michigan, USA - KBS C2-4 metaG (SPAdes) (version 2) | ecosystem: Host-associated > Plants > Roots > Rhizosphere > Soil... | reverse complement strand
TGACCAGTAGAGGCCATCGCCCCGGGCCCGTACCTGTGCCGCCACCAGCTCGTCGCGGACGACGCCGACGCTGTGGGTATTGGTGAGCCCGATCGCGGTGGTGAGCTCGCCGGACTCACGAATCCATTCCAGTCCGGTCAGTTCTCCGCTGCCATTGAGCCGGTGGGATCCGGCGAACACCGGTTCGGTCCAGATGTCGTCGTGCGGGATGACGACGGTGACACCGGTGCGCACGGCCGGGTGGCCATCGGCCTCGAGGGTGGTGTGACCCACTCGGACGCCCGGGACGTCGGTGATGGCATTGTCCGGGCCGGTCGGGTGTTCTCCGATGATCACGCCGAGATCTCTCGCCCGCATTTGCCCCGCCCGTTCCCGTATAGTTCTTTTCCTGATTGGAAAAGAACTATGCACCCGTGTGATCCACGACGCAAGGGCAGAGGCGAAGTAAGTTCGGGGCGTACACACCGGCGCAAGGAGGTGACGAGTCATGGCAAGGCCGAACCGCCAGGTAGAGCGGCGCGGCGACATCATGGACGCCGCGATCGCCCTCATCGAGCGCCATGACCTGGCCACACTCAAGCTCGCCGACGTCGCCGCCGAACTCGGGCTGACCACCAACGCGGTGCGCTACTACTTCAAGGACGTCGCGCAGCTTTTGTCGGAGCTGGCCCTGCGGTCCGACGTCCGCTTCTACGACGAGCGGTTGGAGCTCGCCGCCAAGACCGACGACCTACCGACACAGCTGGCCATGACGATGGCGGCCGGACTTCCCACCGGACCCGAGGACGCCGAGTGGCGCGCGATTTGGCGGGCCGTGCTGGCCGCCGGTTTCGAGCTCGATCAACGCGCCGATGTGCAACACATCTATCACCGTCAGGTCGGCCTCTACACCGATCTCTTGGATGCGGGCTCGAAAGCGGGAGTGTTCCAACTGAACTGCCCTGCCCGCGACATAGCCATGACTTTGATGTCCATGGAGGACTACCTCGGCTACCGCATCGTCGCGCGTGACCCGCAGATGAGCCGAGCGACCGCGCTACGGCTCATGCGCCAATACGCCGAACTGGCCACCGGCACACGCCTACCGAAGTCCGGCTGAGCTGGGACGATCGAGCTGCTCCCGCATGGCCTCGAACGTCGGTTGCCGATCCCGCTCGATGTGCGCATACGCCACCGACTCAGCCACTCGATCGTTGCCCGACGCGATTGCGTCTCGCAGTAGCACATGGTCGTGGAACGCTTCCTCGACCGGCAGGCCGCTGGTCATGTAGAACAGCCAAGTGATCCGGCCCGAGATCGTTTGGATCAACCGCATCATCAGGTCGTTTCTCGACGTCTCGACCACCGCTTCGTGAAATGCCGTGCTGCTCTGGGCGATTGCGTACGCGTCACCAGCCTCCACCATCTCCTGGGCCTGCTTGAGCGCAACGTTCAGCGCATCCATCGACCCGCCGCGCGCGACCTGTCGTGCGGCGTAGCGTGCGGCGCCCACCTCGAGAGACAGTCGCGCGTCGAATAGGTCGTCGATGGCCTTCGCGTCCCAGCGGGCTACCACGGCCCCCCGCCGCGGATAGGAATGCACGAACCCGTCGCGCTCGAGCAGCGGCACCGCCTCACGCAACGGCACCCGCGACACGTCCAGTTCCTCCCCAATGCGTTGCTCGGGGAGCCGACTGCCCTGCGGGTACTGGCCGAGAATGATCCGCTCCCGGACCGTGGAGTAGATGCGCCGGGACAGTGACAGCCGCGATTCGGCTGTGCTGCTGATGTCGGTGCGCGACATGTTCTCGCTTTCCCAGGTTGGACGGCAGAACCGTTGGGCCGCACGTCCTTACGCGCGACCCAACGGCCTTACTTGGCGATGCCGAGCAACGAGAAGTTCAACTCGTTGGCGCCGATGTTCTGACTCTCCGGCACGTTGGTGAGCCACTTCTGCGCTACCACCCAGTCCCGGTTGTGGGACAGGTTCAGGAAGCACCCGGTCTGTCCGTACAGATCGCCTGCCTTGACATAGGTGGCCACGTCGCCGGTGCCGAGCGCCTGGTTCAGCAGATCGTTGACTTCCGGCGACTGGCAGCCGAAGTAGTTGATCCCGCCGGACGCATCCCAGAAGACGTGTCCCCACATGTACGGATCGCCGCCATCAGGGCCGTTGTTGCCGTCGATGAAAGCGTCCGGCCCGCTTGGCGGATCGTTGATCCAGCCGAACACGGTCGAGGTGTCGTAGCCCTGCGCCGACGCAGTGAGACCGGTGGTCTGCAGGTTCGCCACCACGATGTTGGCCATCGACTGGGCGTTGACGTTGCCGTTGGCGTAGCCGATCACCAAGGTCTTGTTGGCATTGGCGGGCAACGCACCGACGTACGACTTCAACGCGCCCGGGTCGTAGGTGATCGCCTGCTTGTCCGCATCACCAGGGATCATGCCCTTGGCATACATCGTGGTGGCAACCTCGGAGCGCTTGCCCAACACCTGATTCACCAGCGTCGCCTGGTCGATCGACTTCAGGAACGCGACTCTGGCGTCGGCGTTCTTGAAGAACTCGTGGCTTGGATTCACCGTCACCAACGCGGCCTGCAGCGTCGGCAGGAAGTAGTTCGATGCGTTGGCCGCCTTCTCGTACTTGGCCAGGCTCGAGGACGGCAGTGCGGCGGCGATCACGTCGACCGTGCCGTTGTCGAACGCCAACTCGAGCGCCGATTCGTCGGTATAGACCGGCAATTCGATCTTCTTGAACGGTGACTTGGGTCCCCAATACCCGTCGTACTGGGTCATTTCGTACTTGACCCCGGTCTGCGCAGTGGTCAGCGTGTACGGACCGGTGCCCAGATCATGTGAGGAGAGGTAGGTCTGGGCGTCGTCGGAACCGGCGTTGGCCTTCAACCCGTTTGGCGATTCCATCTTCGGACCGAACGGCGACGCAAGGTAACTCAGGAAGGCGGTGTTCGGCTGTTTGAGCGTGATGACCGCCGTGTAGTCGTCGGGTGTCTCGACGCTCTTGACGACGTCGACCATGTATGCCGCACCGCCTTTCACCGCGATCCGGCGCTTGAACGCGACATCGACGGCCGCGGCGGTAAACGGGGTGCCGTCGTGGAAGGTCACACCCTTGCGCAGATGAAACGTGTACACGTCATGGGTGGGATTTTCCTCCCACGATTCGGCAAGGCGTGGCGCGATCTCGACCTTGTCGGTGTTGTTCTTGTACTGCACCAGGCCCTCGTAGGCGTTGATCATGATCGCGGTGCCGTTGTTGGCGTAGTAGATGTCGGGGTCGGGCGGTTGGCCGATGTCACCGAGCAGCCCGACGGTCAGGGTGCCGTCGGTAGGCGCGCCGCCACCACCGCCACCGCCGGAGTTGGTCGGAGTGCCCGAGCTACAGGCGACAAGGCCGAGCGACAGCGCCGCACACGCGGCGAGTATTCGGATTCGCATTGCTATGCTCCTTCTGATTGCGTTCTGGGAGTTGCTCATTCGGCTGTCACTCGTGGGTCGGCGAGTGCCTGGAGAAGGTCGACGACGACGTTGGACAAGACATAGATCGCTCCGAGCACCAACGTGACCCCGGCGATGGCCGGGAAGTCGGCAACAGGGATGGACGCGGCAAGGTAGTTACCGATGCCGGGCCAGGAGAAGATCTGTTCGACGACGACGACGCCCGCGAACATGAATCCGAGTTGCAGTCCGGCCATGGACAACGCAGGGCCGATCGCGTTTCGGACGACGTGGTGGACGACCACCTGTGTCTCGGTCAGTCCCTTCGAGCGGGCCGTCCGGACGTAGTCGACGCCGAGGACACCATGCAGTGACGACCGGAACACCCGGCCGATCGCGACGGCAGGTGCGATGGACAGCACGACCGCGGGCAGCAGCAGATGCTTGAATGCGTCGGCGAAAGCGTCGGCCTGACCGTGTACCAGGGTGTCGACGAGTTGCATGCCGAACGGCCCCGGGTCCTGGAAGTCTCCGACCCCCCTGGCAGGCAGCCATCCGAGCTGGCCGAAGAACACGATGATGCCGACAAGGGCCAACAGGAAGGGCGGCGCGGTGGCAAGTAGCAGCAGAACACCGCGGCCGACCGAGGCTCCCGGCCAGCGCAGTGCGCCCGAGAGCGCGTACAACGCCGCCAGGGCGAGCGCGATGAGGAACGCCATGACGACGAGTTCGGCGGTGGCGGGCAGATACGTGGCGATGTCGGCGGTGACCGGCTGCCGGGTGCGCAGGGACCGGCCGAGGTTGCCGGTGACGAGCCCGCCGAGGAAGCGCGTGAACTGTTGCAGCATCGGGTCGTTGAGGCCGAGCCGCTGCCGCTCCGCGGCGACCATCTCGTTCGAGGCGTTCGCCCCGACGTACGCGCGGGCGGGATCGCCAGGGGACACCGACTGCAGCAGGAAGATGACGAACGAGAGGATCAGCAGGATGAGCACGGCGGTCGACAGCCTGCGGACGAGGAAGGACGTCATCGCTACCTCCGCACCGGGATGAGACTTCGGATGGCATCGCCGCCGAGGTTCGCGATGAGCGTCAGCAGCAGCACCGCGAGCCCGGGGATGCCGGGCACCCACCATTGACTGAGCAGCTGGCTCAACGCGCGAGCGGTGTCGGCGCCCAGTTCCGGTGCGGGGGACTGCTGTCCGAGCCCGAGGAACGACAGCGCGGCGAGCAGCAGCACCACGTTGCCGATGTCCAGGCTTGCGGTGATGACCGCGGTCGGCACCACGCCGGGCAAAAGGTGGCGCGTCAAGATGCGGACCCGGCCGACCTTGGCCAGCTTGGCCGCCTCGACGTGGGGGCGTGCGGCGAGCGCCTTGGTTTCGCCACGCACGATGCGCGCGTAGTACGGCCACCAGACCAGGGCCACGCCGATGAGGGTGTTGAAGAGCCCGGGGCCGAGGGCGGCGACGATGGCGATGGCGACGAGCGCGCCGGGCAGGGCGAGGAACAAATCGGTGATGCGCATGAGGAGCAGGGAGTCGACCCAACCTCCTGTCGCGCCCGCGACCAGGCCGATGGTGCCGCCGATCAGCAGGCCACTCGCGACGACGACGAGCGCACTCAGCCAGCTCACCTGGATGCCGATCAGTGTGCGGGACAGCAGATCTCGGCCGATCCCGTCGGTGCCTAGCAGGTGTCCGGCGCTCAGCGGCGGAAGGTTGAGGGCGCCGACGGGCTGAATCGGGTTGTAGGGGGCGAGCTGCCGGGCGAACAGGGCGACGAGGGTCACCGCGACCAGCAGCCCGACGAGTGCCCACGCCGTCGGCCGCGCCATGTGCGCACCCCCGATCGCGACGGGCTTCAGCCGCCAGCGGGGGACCAGTGTCGTGCTCAAGATGCAGCCCCCTCCACGATCTCGGGTACCGCGGCGAGCAGGGCGCGGGTGTAGTCCTCGCGGGGTGCGGAGACCACTTGTTCGGAGGGGCCGAGCTCGACGATCCGGCCGTTCTGCATCACGGCGATCCGGTCGCCCATGAGCCGTGCTACTGCCAGGTCGTGCGTGACGAACAGGACCGTCATCCCGATCCGCGCCCGCAGGTCCCGGATGAGGGTCAGCATGTTCTTGGCGAGGGACGCATCCAGTGCGCTGGTCGGTTCGTCGCACAACAGCACCGACGGCGGGATCATCGTCGCGCGGGCCAGGCCGACGCGTTGACGCTGACCGCCCGACAGCTCGCCAGGGCGGGCCTTGGCAATCTCGGGCGGAAGATCTACCGCGGCAAGGGCTTCGGTGACGCGGTCCCGCACGTCGCTCCTGGACAGCTTGAGCGGACGGAGCCGCTCACCGAGTGTCTCGCCGATGCTCAGCCACGGGGTCAGCGACGAGCCCGCGTCCTGGAACACCATCTGCGGCCCGCCGTCGCCGGCCAGCGTGACCGATCCGGAGGTGGGCCGATCGAGCCCGGCAACGATCCGCAGCAGGGTCGACTTGCCCGAGCCGCTCTCCCCGACGATTGCCAGCGCCTCGCCTGCCGCGATCTCGAGGTCGACGCCGTCGACGGCGACGATGTCCTGCTTGCTGCCACGTCCCCATCGCACGCCGAACGACCTGCGCAGCTCGCGGATGGACACCGCCGGCTCGGGATCACCTTCGCCTGCTTGCGATGTCGAGGCGAAGCGCTCGTCGCGAGGCATCGTCAGCGTCAGCCGGGACGCCAGCAGCGAGCGGGTGTACTCGTGCTGCGGATTCCGCACCACGTCGGCGGCCTTGCCGATCTCGACCAGCTCACCATGGTGAAGCACGGCGAGCCGGTCGGCGATCTGGTCGGCAACACCGAGGTCGTGGGTGATCAGCAGAACCGAGCAGCCGAAGTCGTCGCGCAACTCGCGCAGGAGATCCAACAGTTGCGCCTGCACGGTCACGTCGAGCGCCGTGGTCGGCTCGTCGGCCACGATCAGCCCGGGGCGTGCTTCCTTCCCGTCGCTTCGCTCGCCCCGGCCGGCGACGGCGATAGCCGCCATCACCCGTTGCCGCAGGCCTCCTGACAGCTCGTGCGGATAGACGCGCAGGCGCAGTTCGGCGTCGCGGACCCCGACGGTTTCCAGCAGCCGGACCGACTCGGCATCGTCATGAGTGGCTTCGCCGATCTGCCTGCCGATCCGCATCGTCGGGTTCAGCGATGTCATGGGGTCCTGGAAGATCGCGCCGAGCACCTCGCGGCGGACGCGGCGCAGTTCGTCGATTTTCGCGGCGAGGAGGTCCACTCCGCTGACGGTGACCCGCCCCTCGGTCACCGGATGCGATTCGGGCGGCAGCAACCCGAGCAGACTGAGCGCGAGAACGCTCTTGCCGGAACCGGATTCGCCAACCAGCCCGAGGATCTCACCGGGTCGAATATCGAGGTCGACGTGGCGGAGGACCGGGCTGCGGACACCGTTGCGCACCAGGGACAGGGAGAAATCGCGGACCTCCGCCACCGGTTCGGTCACGACGTGACCTCCGCAACGGCGTCCGGTGTCCCGAACAGTTCCGGCGAATCGACGACGGCCCTGTGGATCTCGCGCGGCGTGGTCAGCCAGACGTCGTCGGTTGCAGCGACGCGCGCAAGCGCTCTTCGGACGGCGCTCAAGCGGAACGGCACCCCGCTGATGAAGGAGTGCAGCACGACGCTCATCACCAGTGGGGTCTGCGCGGCGGCAGTGTGAAGTTCGCCGAACTCGTCGTCGATCATGTCGGCGAAGTCGCGCGCCGACACGCTGCGACCGATCATGGTGGACGAGTCGTTGAGCTCCGCGGCGTACGGGATGGCCAGCAGGGGACCGGCTTCGGTGCTCAGCCAGACGGGTTGGTCGTCAAGGCGCAGATCGAGGAGGTAGCGGTACCCGGTCTCGGCCAGCAGGCCTACGGTGGCCGGGGTGTGGCTGAGCCAGGGGCTCGACCAGCCGCCGGGAGCCGAGCCCTCTTGCGCGCGGATGCCGTCGGCGACGTCTGTGAGGTACGCCCGCTCGGCTTCGGAGTTCATCTGCGACAACGAGTCGGAGTTGGACCGGCCGTGCCCGACGATCTCGGCACCGGCCCGACGGGCCGCCTCCAGCACGGCAGGGGCCTCGTCGTACACGTCGGTGTTCAGCAACACGGTCGGCGGGATGCCAAGGCCGCGAAGCGCTTCGAACATCCGGAAGGCCCCGACCCGGTTTCCGTAGTCGCGCCAGGCCGTGTTCACGAGGTCGGGTGCGGGCACGTCGGCGAGTACGTCCTCGGTGTGGCCGTCGCCGAACCGATAGGACTCGACGCCGACGTACACGACGACCGCGAGCCGCGCACCGTTGGGCCAACGGCCCGCAGGCCGGGCCGGCAGTGGGGTGTAGGAGTATCCGGCCGGGTTCGTCACGAGGCCACCCAGCGGTTGAAGCCGACATCGGTTGCGGCCGAGCGCCGGACGATGTGCTGGTAGGCGGGGAACAATTTGTCGGCGCTGCTACGCGCGGCCCGGATCGCGGGCAGCTTCGCGGCGAACAGCTCCCGCGCCTCGTCGAGCAACGCCGATTCGTCGACGGCGGTGACGTGCCCGTGTTCGGCGACCACGCGGCCTGCGACCATGGTCAACACGACGTCGCGGCCGTCCTCGCAATGCACTAGCTGCTCCCTCAGATCGTTGAGTGGGGTGAACGCGACGGCGTGCATGTCGACCAGTGCAAGATCGGCCAACATGCCGGGTGCGACCGCCCCGAGGTCGTCGGCCCGCCGGGTTGCGCGGGCACCGCCGCGCCACAGTGCGTCGAGAATCTCGGCGGCAGTGGGCCATTCGTCGCTGTCGAGGCCCGAGACGTTGTGGATCAGGCCCGCGGTCTTCGCGACCGTCCATACATTGATGGTGTCGTCGCAGATCGCCTCGTCGGTGCCAAGCGCCACCGGGATCCCGTGATCCAGCATCGCGCGCCATGGGAGCACGCCGCTGCCGAGCCTCAGGTTGCTGACGGGGTTGTGCACGACCGTCGAACCGGCGTCGGCGATCGCGTCGAGGTCGGCGTCGTCCACCCACACCGCGTGGATCACGTTGGTGTGCGGTTTGAGAAGCCCGGCGGCGGCGGTGTAGCCGACCAGGGACCGCCCACCGAACCGCGGTTGCTCGGTCATCAGCGTGCGCTGGACCTTGGTCTCCAGCATGTGGGCGTACAACGGCAGGCCGTGGCGCTCGGCCAGATCGTCCAGCGCGGCGAAGTACTCCAGGCTGACGCGTTGCGGCGCGGAGATCGAGACGGCCGCCCGGATCCTGTCGCCCGCGGCGCCGTGCCAGGTGCCGATCAGATGGTCGTACGCCTCGAGCAGTTGGGCGGCGGGAGCCGGTGCCGGCTCGTGGAAGGCCGCCATGTCGTCGACTTCGGTTGTGAACGGCAGCTTCTCGGCCTCGGTCAGCTCCGGCTGGTCCAACGCGAGAAACGCGCGGATCCCGCTGTCGCGGTAGGCCGACGCCACCGCGTCGATGATCTCCGGATCGGGGAACGGCATCAGGAAGGCGTCGTCCTGCACGCAGGTGATGCCCCGTTGCAGCATCTCGATGGCACCGAGCATGGTCCGCAGGTAGGCCTCCCGCGGGCTGGGCGCCAGGGCCGGGTCGGCGGGTGACTCGAACAGCATGAACAGCTCGAGCGGCAGGCTCCGCACCGAGCCCTTGAGGTGGTTGGCCGGCGAATGGAAGTGCGCGTTGATCAGCCCGGGCACCAACAGATGTCGACCGCGGCCCTCGACGATCCGGGCTCCCGGTGAGGCGGCAAGGCCGTCGCCGACGGCGCTGATCCGATCGTCCTCCACCAGAACGTCGGTGGGGCCGGTCATCGCGTCGGACGCCGCGGCGTCGTAGACGTACACCTGACGGAACAGCACGATCATGGGCGCTCCAGGTCGACGGGCGCAAAGGTGCTGACGCGCGAGGTGTTCAGACCCATCGCCAACAGGCCGGCGGCGATGCCGACGCCCGCGGCGACTCCGTCGATGACGGGCATGCCCAGGCGTTCGGACAACGGGTCGACGAGGTCGGCCAAGCCGGCACAGCCGAGGACGACGGCTTCGGCATGGTCGGCCGTACGCGCGGCTTGGGCGAACGCGTCGAGGAGGTGGGTCGAGCCATCGACCAACTCCGCGACCGCCACGTCGACCGCAGTCACGGTGCAGCGGTGCTCGAGCCCGAGCGCCCGGACGACACGGTCGCTGTGGGCGATGGTGCGGGCAGGCAGTGTGATCACGGCGAACCGGTGCGCCACCAGGCAGGCGGTCTGCAACGCGGCCTCGGTCATCCCGACGACGGGGCAGGTGGCGAGCTCACGGGCGGCGGCAACTCCGGTGTCGCCGAAACAGGCGATGACGAACGCGTCCGTCTCGGCCTGATGCGCACGGACCTGTTCGATCACGCCGACGGCTGCGACTGCCTCCTCGGCATGGCTTTCGACGCTGGGCACGCCCACTGCAGGGTGGACCCCGGTGACCCTCACACCGGCGCCCGCGACCCCTTGGGCCGCCTTGGTGATGGTGGCCGTCAGGTCTGCGGACGTGTTCGGGTTGATCACGGTGATCCGCGTCATCGCACCACCCCGGTCACTGCGGCGAGCAACCCGTCGATGCCGGGCCC
>Ga0207671_10006835_pt1 | contig 10071 bp, 10 predicted proteins | sample KBSC24metaG_FD_184352 | JGI IMG/M metagenome (GOLD analysis project Ga0207671, IMG submission 184352) | Corn rhizosphere microbial communities from Kellogg Biological Station, Michigan, USA - KBS C2-4 metaG (SPAdes) (version 2) | ecosystem: Host-associated > Plants > Roots > Rhizosphere > Soil... | reverse complement strand
CGAACGAGCCGCTCAACCCGATCACGGACTCGCCCGCCAACACTGTTGTGGTCTTCGGCTGCTCCTCGGGCGGCACGGAGAACATCGTATCTGGCCCCTACTACCGCAATGACGTGCTCGTCTCGGCCAACGGGAGTGCTCTCTTCCCACATTTGGTCTAGCTCCTGCTCGTCGTCGCCAGAAACAGCCCAAACACTTTCTCGCAACCTCTTATTCCGCTCTCGGTCTTCCTCGATCCTCTGCTCGATCGCCCTCTTGTCAACCTTAGATACTCCATTCGCCTTCCCAGACTGACCCGCGCCGGTTCGCGGTGTCGGTCGTGCACTGTCACCCGCACCACCACCTCCAATGCCATCGCTGGCTCCTATGGCGGAAGTGTCCATTGCATCACCATCTCCCTGGCCCTTCACAGCCATCGTGGCGGTAGTACCGGCACTACCTGGGGCAGCTGGGGCAGCACCGGGACCAGAATCCTCCTGCCCATCCTCCTCATCACAGCCCAATAGGCGACCCAGTTTCTCTTCTTTCTCCTTCAATCCAGTCTCAATGACTGTAACTACCTCAGCCTCGAGCACACCCTTCTCGCCTAGACCAGTGACAACCCTCCTAACGACCTTAACATTCGCACCACTCTGAGCCACCGCATCGACGATCCTGACAATATCCCTGCGGACCATGTCGACGTAGGGCTCATGGCCGCCATCACGGGTATTGACGTCAGCGTGGTGCTCGAGGAAGTACATGATGTTGGCCCGGTTGTTCATATTGTTGCCACGCTCTAGGTTCTCTAGAATACAGCTGTGCAGATCCTCGTCCATGTCGCGGTGTTTGAGCGCGAAATGCGCCGTTTTGATTGATGCTGTCGCTGACGCGGACAGGTGCGTGAGCAGGTTCGTAAACCGCATCCGCACCTCGAAGGGATCGGCCATGTTGTGTGGGCAGAGGGGATCGAGGGATAGAGTGATTTGTCTTTAGCTAAGGGGTTGGTGATATCAAGTCTGTCACATTCTTTAATTGAAGGCGAGGCAATAAGCCCGAAACGCCCAGGAGGCAGCGAAGCGGTAAAGATTGATGTATCATGTACCAATACTGGTTAAAGGTCAAGAGTCAAGAACAGTAGAAGGGTGATTGGTGTGCCTTGCATACCATTCTCGGGAGAAAATCGGAGTTGGCCGACCTCGCAATCCAGAAAAATAAATTTCCCCCGCATCACCTTCCAAATATTTCCTTCGTATTGTGACAATTGTGAAAAGGCGGAGTGAGGGTCTGCTACTGACGTTGACCTATTTCCTCCACGATATCTCGACAATAGCAGAGCCATCTGTGCTTCTCTGACAACATCGAAACCTTTTATCCCCTTCCTCAGCCAAAAAACCACTCAAGAGCAACAATGACTACAGCACTTCGAGTGCCCAACGGCCTCACAGGGCTCGGCAACGATAGAGGCATGACTCTGACTGTCCTTGGATGCGGTGAGCTTCACTTTACACATTCCATTCCGATCCTCTCCCCTTCCTCCAACCTCGATACTAACAAGGCTTCTCTCTACCAGGCACCCTCGGCATCGCCATCCTATCCGGGATTCTCACATCTCTGAGCGAAGCCTCCACCGCACCATCGCCCGCATACCCAGATTCAGGCACAGCAACACCAACCACAGAAGGCCCACCACAACGCACACCTACGAACTTCATCGCGTGCGTGCGACGGCCCGAGTCCGCAAAGCGCATCAAGCTCGCCGTGCAGGACTACCGGGCGGGAGTGACGGTGCTGCAGAATGAGAACGTGAGGGGCGTCGAGGCCGCGGACGTAGTCATTCTAGGCTGCAAGCCGTACATGGTTGCGGACATCCTGCTGCAGGAGGGTATGAAGGAAGCACTGGCCGGAAAGCTGCTCATCTCGATCTGCGCGGGCGTCCCTGTCGAGCAGATGGGCCGCGTGCTGTACGGGCAGAACTACCCCGAGGGCCTCCCCAAGGACGCCTGTACTATCGTCCGCGTCATGCCCAACACGGCAGCGCTGGTGCGAGAGTCCATGACTGTGATCGCGACGAACACACCCCCACTGCCATCCGAGCTCTCCGCGCTGGTCGACTGGGTCTTCACGCGGATCGGCCGTGTAGTGCACCTCCCACCCTCCATGATGGACGTATCGACTGCGCTATGTGGCTCTGGCCCGGCCTTCCTCGCCCTTATGCTGGAGTCGCTCGCCGACGGGGCCGTCGCAATGGGCCTGCCCAGAGCGGAGGCCCAGCTGATGGCTGCGCAGACCATGCGCGGCACCGCAGGACTTGTCCAGCATGGTGAGCATCCCGCCCTCGTGCGCGAGAAGGTCAGTACCCCTGGTGGATGCACCATTGGTGGACTGTTGGTGCTCGAGGAGGGCCGTGTCAGAGGCACCGTCGCAAGGAGTGTTAGGGAAGCCACTGTTGTCGCGGCACAGCTAGGAAAGGGAATCAGTGGTGTCAATGGCACAAGGTTTTAGAGGCAATAATTTAAAACCCACAGCATGAATGAGTGAATGAATGTAACCAAAAGGGAAGCCTATAGGCGTATGATATTGTCTCCGGATATGCAGAACGGTCGCATAATGGACATCGAAAAAGTGAGCAAGGCGAATATAATGTCCATTCAGTACAGTATTTTCCATGTTACATCTTGAAAGTACTTCTAATTCTTTCCCACATGATGAGTTGTAGTAGTATACACAATTCGAAGATTTTGATGCGCTTGGATGGGACCGTGAGGGTATGCCAAATCTATCCTCACATACAGGGTTCTCTCATTCACAACCATCCTTCTACTGCAACAGTCCCCTCTGGCCTGTCTCAAGCTTGACAGAAGTTGTGCGCGCGCTTGACGGCTATGCGACCGACCGACCGACGGTTCATACGCAGCAATTAGATTGCAAGCCGAGTTCCCTCTTTCCACTGGTAAATTCGTTCCGCTTCTTCTATTCCATGGTGACGACAGCGCCGAGTGCTTTCATCGCCTCGATAATCTTGGCGGCCTCGTCCTTGGGGACGCTCTCTTTCAACAACTTGGGTGCACTCTCGACAAACTTCTTGCTGTCAACCAAACTCAGACCCAGCATGCTCTTGACTTCCTTGATAATCTTCGGTTTCGCCGTAGCTTCGAAGGATTCGAGTTTCAGGTTAAACATCGTCTTCTCAGCCGGGGCGGGAGCTGCTTCTTCCTCTTCCACGGGGGCTGGAGCGGCGGCGGCACCTGCTGCTGCCGGTGCCGCAAATGCCATGTCTGGGATGTTCAGGCGAGACTGTGAAGACGGAAGCGTTAATGATATATTCTTCTCTTGAGCACGGGATACGGATTCGCTTTTTTCCTTACCTTCAAGCTTGCAACCAGGTCGGCGGTTTCCAGGAGTGTCAGTTGAGATATTTGGTCGACAATTACAGAGATTTTAGGGTTTGTAGGTGCAGCTGCAGCATCTGTGGACTGCCATCTCCTCGAAGGGAATGTGAGGGTGTTGCTTCGTCGGGATGGATTTGCGGAGCTCGTCGTGGAGAGACGGAGACACTGTGACGATAATCTTCGCTTTTGTGTGCGAGCTGCGAGCTGGCAGCATCGATATGCTGCTGACGGAACTGATCCTGACATGTTGCTCAAGGGGTGAACGTGCTGGGGAAAAGCTGTATGCAAGTCGATGAGCCGATAGTCAATTGAAGGATGGTCTTCGAATGAATCGCGCATCCAATCCAAAAATCGCGCCAAGGCGGGAGATTAACACGTGACCTTTGCACGGTTCTTCCAGCGTATGAACCATCCAGGCTTCCACCTTCTTAAACAATATCAAGAATTCTTTTAAATCATGTTAACGCTAATGGATGGCTCGAAAACCTTGGGAATGCAATGAGGCTTTGGAAAGCTCCAAAATCGATCCTTTATATCACCAAATAGTGGGAGGAACCTACATAGGTCTCTCAAAGCTCCACAACTGTGCTGCTCCTCTGACATCGAAGTATTTTGGAAGGCTACCTCGTCGTTTCTAACGTGCATCTATCCCCGTGATGGAGGAGATACCTGTCTTCCGTGCTGCAAAGCGAAGGAAGCATGCCAGGGGCCCATCCCAGTTAACCTCTGATTCCATTTCTCCAGAGCCCACAACACTCGCTATAGACCAAGTACATGGGAACAACGTCGACCTAGAAATCAACACCCCCGCTGAAGCCGATGCTGACGTATCAACGCTTGTAAAAGCTCGAAAGCAGTTCAAACGACCGGTGACTGGGGTTCATTTCTCGACTTTGAAAGCACACCTTGGGCAAGACGATGGTAACGATGAGGCGCTTGTCAGGGCGGACCAGAGCGTCGAAAAGCCCATGGATATAACCCAGCGATTTATTGGAAGCTCAGGTCATGTGGTTAACGTCGATCAGCATATGTTCGTACCACCTCATTTGTGCCCTGCAAAACAAAGTTCAAATATCAGCTTACTAACAAGATAAGGATTGCGTTCATAGACTCGGAAATCGCTAAACGCCGTGATATTCAGTCATTGTCGGTGGATAATACGACGAATGCGATGAGCAGCAGTCACAATAACGCTCCGACATCAGACGGAAAGATGGTTTCCCTCAAGCAAGGGACATCAAGAAACCCGGCTTCCGCTCAACAGCTCTCTGAAGTGGATCTAGGCTCATCCGCCCATGAGCTCAACCTAGCACGTACGCAAGCTGCATTAGAGCGTGCAAAGCTTGGCAAAGCGCTCATTGAGGAAGAGACCAAGCAAATCAAACCACGCAAACCACGACTTGGACGGGATGGGAAACCGATGAAGCCTCGCCCTCGTAAGAGAAGGAACAGTGAGGACATCGCACGTGACGCCCTCGTCGAGCAGGTCCTACAAGAGCACAAACTTGACTTGTACGAGAAGGGGGCGGACAATGGGAGGACAACTGCAGCCGACTTGGCCACGAGCACGACTCAGCAAGATGAAGGCCTAGCGGAAGAGTTCCGGCAGAACTTCCTGGACGCCGTTGCTCAGAGACAGCAAAGGAACAAGGCTACGAGTCAGCCGAAAGTTCCTGGAGCCTCCAATGAGAGCAGGGGACCAAAGTTGGGAGGCAGCAGAAGTGCAAGGGCGAAAATGGCACAATTACAGCAGCAGCAGCAAACGCAGGCAAAGAAATAGTCATCACACATGGCGTTAACTCAATCTCCACTTGACGGAAGGACGCCGAAGAGTGTGTGATCATGATCATTGGGGGATACAACTTACTGCCCCTTGGTAGAGCGTAGCAGGATACTGTCAATGCTCCCACGAGAGGAGGATAATGCAAGGCGATCATCATCATCAACAAAATATTAATACTCTCAAGAGGTTCTTTATATAGCATGATTGATTACATTGGCGGTCTAAGAGAGTAGCACAATCGAGCAGAACACCGCTATGATACTTCCTTCCAAAGTCATTCTTTCATGTCCAATGCATTCGCAGTGACTGCATGCGCCCTCAATCCACTCATACGTATCAGCAACGACACCCTGTCTATCTATCATCCCACAAGTTATCCGCAAGGAACCTGACGACGATCTGGTAGCCACGCTCATACTCTGCGCGGACCCTGTCATCCTTCAAGTAGGCCCTGGCGCTCATCCAACCATGGACCTGATCAGCGAATGTCTCGACATGCTTGACCTTCGCCTTCGTCAGCGCAGTATCGTAGTTCCTGACCTCCTCGACATCCTCATCCATGGAAGCCAGCATACACGTCGGAATCAGGATCTCCACGGCCTCGCTGGGATCAATGAGGCCTGGATGCAGCTGTACTGCAGCCCTGAATGTCTGCCGCTCAAGCATCCGCGTCGCTTGCTGCGAGGAGAGGAGCGACACCATCTTCCCGCCCCAGCAATATCCCAGGACCCCCCAGGTAGTGACACTCGGGAAGAGCTTCTCCGCCGCCTCGAGCAAGCCTGGCACCTTGGGGACGTGCAGGGGTGGTAGTGCGGTCTTGAACCACTCGGCGACGGAAGCGCGCTTCTCTTCCGTGTCTGGCGGGTACCATTCGAGAGGCACGGCGTTGCCATGGAAGAAATCCGGCATGATCACCACAGTGGGTTCCCCGGCTGAGGAGAGTGCCGATGCAACCATGTCGGCGCCTTGCTGTGTCTGTGGGAAGTACCCGAACGCGTCGTAAATGGACAGGATCGCTGTCGTTGGGGATGCGGCTGTGGAGTCTGCTTTGCTGCTGGGGCCCGTAACGTCTGTATATGGCTGTAAGTGTGAACGGTGACGTTAGATCCACTGCCCTCTGAAGATTTCTTGTCTTTCCGCAAGGTTGGGGTTTGGGCGCAACGGGATGGAATGGGAGTTCGGTTTTGAACCTACAGGTTTTCATCCCATCAAGTTCGACGTACCTCCCCTTCAGCTCGTAACCCTCGCTAATCACGGGTGGAATTCTATGCGAGCCGTGTGTTAATGATGAGAGGTGCATTGTTACTGGGGAGGGGGGGAGTAAAGAAGGGAAGAAGCCATGGAAACTGGGGACGTTAGACTGACTTGCAGCATGCTTCACTGAGTTTCGACATTGTGAAAATGTAGAGCTTTTCTCGACGTGTCGCCCTTCAGAGGGCTATTTCTTTCTCGACTTTCCTGGTGGATGTCCCCCAACACCCTCGGTCGCAAAGTTCAGTAACAGTAGCAGATGAACGTTGGGGTAGGGAGGACGCTGAGCATGCGTCCTCATTTGTGCTTTGAGATGAGGCAGCTATTAAGCTATGTTCTACACTGTAGGTAGAAAAGATGAACAGACTGGACCTGGTGGCTCGGAACAGGGAAGGCCATGTTCCGCCACGTGCCACCGAATGTGAGATTTTATGCAGTCCGAAGGCTTCATCTCCGCAGACCCCCCACCAATATGATTTCTTGATAATCCCAGCTGACTGATAAGCTCAAGAACTATCAGAGTATTCTCTGCCTCTGATTGAGTTGCTATTGCCGAGTCGCACCCTAGCGGGGAGCTCTTCCTACACACCAGGATTTGTGGTCATGAAGAAGCCTCGTCCCTGCTGCGAATAATGAATTCCACCTCTTGTACTCGATCCAGTGTATAGTGGAATAGCTAAATCATGCCTCGGCATTCCTTCTGTCAAGCTCAGGTGAAGAATTGTTTCCCAGGTTGTTTTCCCTTTCGGGTTACTAGCCCGGGGGTCAGAATCTTCTCTCCTAGCCCTCCTGGATGTTTATTCAGCATACTGTGTGTTCGGGCCCAACAACCAAGGGCAACTCCTGGTCTGTGAGTGGAAGCCACCCGTCCACAATGGCTGTCTTTCCCTGGTAGCGGGCCAAACTGGGCGACAAGGCCTGGGAGGAATCCTCTCACCCTCAAACGGCGTTCCACAGCAATGATTGTGCTGCTAGCTCGATCCATGGATCGGCAATGTGCTTTGAATGTCGATGAATATGAGATAGAAGGGGAGCGTTCGCTGTCTTTCACCTTCTGTCTCGCTTGCTTCTCCATCTGCCACCTCTTCCTCTATTCCCTTTCCACGCAGCCTCTTTTCGTGCATCTTCCTCTCTCTTCTCAAGCTCCTGCACCCTTTCCCGTCTCTGAGCCTCTGCATCCCTTTCTTGGCCCTCCTGTCCACTTTTCAGGTGTACCCCATTCTTGCAATCCCTGCCATCCGGGCAGAAGCCTGCGAGATAGAAGAGACATAACTTTCTTCTCACATGTCTGTTCAGGCACTTCGGGCCTTTCTCGCAGAATCCTTTATTGTAATCATCACATAAAGGGAGTTTCGAATCTTCTTTGACGTGAACATAGAGGCATTCATCGCCATTTTGACAGTATCCGTTCTGATTGAAAAATTGACATTCGCTCATCTTCCGGAGATTGTATTCGTGAAGATAGTCGCAAGCGTCTCCCTTCTTACAGAGTCCCTTCAGCCAATGTTTACAGACATAATTATCATTGTTCCGACTGTAGTGATGTTGAGGCTGTTGGGCCGGTGTCGGGTGGCGGTCGGCACAACGTCTACCTCGAGGACACTGACCGTTCGCAGCGAAGTCAGGGCAAACAGGTACTGTTGAGGCGAGGGCAGCAAGCCCATTGGCGCGAAGGAATGGAGTGAAGCTGAAGGTGTACGCGGGTTGTGCGGGAGGGTTGTTTGCTGGCGATGGACTTTCGGAGGGGCCAGGAGTACTTTCTGCGGCCACGGAGGCCATGGTGGAGACTATCAGTATGTGTTAAAACCAGATCTTCGGCAATGGCAGAGAAGTTAGGAAAATTGGGGAGATCTGTAGTCGACGGTGAGGAGGGAGACAGACATACATACAAATGGGGTATATCTTGTACTCCGTCTGAGGCGCCATCGGATAAATGTTCCGATGTTTTGCCGGCTCCAAAGTCCCCACCTGTTTCTCCTCCCTTCTATGGCCAGATAGAATCCCAATTTCGACTTTACACCTCTTGACACTTAAACCCTCTTGCCACTCTAACTATACATCCCCTCAACTACTCAGTCTCTCCGTTACACTCACCCTGAGCTTCTGAACTACTTCAGATCATATAGGAACCGCTCAATAGGGTGATTGGTCGAAGTCGGATGCCGAACCAAGGGTTCATCAAATTCGCCTCTGGTCAAACCCGAACTCCAAAACAGGAGCCTTGCATAGCAAGTGTTGAACTATGCAAACTAATATGCCATGGAGATGCTATTGCCTAACAGGGTCTGTACAGGACTCCCTTGATCATCTGAACCACGAAGCACTCCTGGTATCTCCGAGCAACGTTTATTGGTCCAAGGCACGCGGTAGGTAGCACATAATGACACAGTTTCATGCACACCATTATAAGAGTCTTAGAGGTGAGTTATCTTTTGTCTACTGGCAATTCTATCTTCAGGCGCAGAGTATCTTGCCATCTTCTCCATACTTCAGAATGGTATTGAGCAGCGAACATTTGGACTGTGCCCAGACTTTCTGGATTTGTGGCATCCGAACAACCACATTCTCTGCGCAATATCAACTTTACTCTCACGTTCGATTCGCTATGGCGGTCCTCAAGACAAATTGTGCATCACCCACTTCGAGTCAAATTATCATTTTTGCGAATGGGGATTTTCGGCTCATTCAAATTTTCATTGCTCCAGCTATCGTCATACGGTACTTGCATGAGACAGGTCCCTGGTTGAATAAGGGCGTTCCATCCAAGACCGTGGGTTTGTTCTATCGACCCACCTCTCTTGAATCGACCAGAGACAATCTCACCGTTCAAGAATTACGAGCTCGCACTCGGTTTTCTATTCTATCCTGACGGCCCTGGTCTTGGTAATTCTTCCAATATTCATTTGTGCGGCCCCGTCGCCGGTGCTGCACTGTTGGATTTTGCATTCTTTGCGCTCTGGGAAACCGCATCTGGGCTCGAGAAGGCCATTTCCTACAGTGATTAGAGGATGAGAAGGTCTTAATGTTTCGATACAATGGTGACACTGCGCGTGAATTGGGCAAGCACTGGCTTTGAATGCAGCAGAAGTTCTGGGTGAATCTTGGTGCTCGGGTCATGTCTGTTCAGTGCTATAATGGGAGCAGGCGTCTTATGGATTGAGCGAAGACGCCGAGCCCAGGGTTAACCAGCCTTTGTTTGAGCAAGCTTGAAGACGAAGATAGCACCAGCCTCTTACGCGAAGGAAGTCATACCATGTTGAATGGCGGGTAAGCACTTCAGAGCACTATCTGGCCGAGCATACTCTCTCCTTTCAGAGGAGAGTTAGTTGGATTGAACTGCTTTTCCTGTTTTGTCTGATCGCCGTGTATGTACCATTCATAATGTCACACCAAGGATTCTCCTTCAGTGTCACTACCTAGGGATCAAGCATCGAGCAGATAGATGAGTTTGCAACGTCTCGATTTCGACCCTGTGGTAACATCTTATCAATACTCCCAGCAACTGGAAGGATTGCGATTGCTATGAAGCAGGGCCCTGCCCTCCACGCCTGTTCGACAGCGACGGGGGCTCCAACCTATGGATTTCCTTTCCGGTTCTAACCCCACTGGGCACCACTGGCACCACTTTTGAATCATTCGGCATTTTGTTTCCTATTCGAGCCATGA
>Ga0207671_10006833_pt1 | contig 10074 bp, 8 predicted proteins | sample KBSC24metaG_FD_184352 | JGI IMG/M metagenome (GOLD analysis project Ga0207671, IMG submission 184352) | Corn rhizosphere microbial communities from Kellogg Biological Station, Michigan, USA - KBS C2-4 metaG (SPAdes) (version 2) | ecosystem: Host-associated > Plants > Roots > Rhizosphere > Soil... | reverse complement strand
TCCACACCTTGCCGATCAGGTCGTCGGGCAGGTCGTACTGCAGTTCCTCGGGCGCCTCGGCGATCAGCTCGGCATGATGACGGGCGACGCCGGTTTCTTCCCAGAGCTCGCGGAACGCCGCCTCGAGCGCGTCCTCGCCGGGATCGATCCCGCCCTGCGGCATCTGCCAGGCCTCCAGCGTCGAATCGAGCCGCTGGCCGACGAACACGCGGCCCTCGCGGTTGAGCAGCATCACGCCGGCGCAGGGGCGATAGGGAAGCGAAGCAGGATCGGTCATGGCGCGTCCCTAGAGCGGCCCGGGACCTGACGGAAGGGGCGTCTTTCGAACGGGATCGCCGCTCCCTAGATTGGCGGCGTGATCCCCGTCGTCCACCATCCCGATTATGTCGCGCCGGCACCCGCGGGAAGCGCCTATCTCTGGAACAAGAACGGCCTCGTCCGCGACCTGCTCCAGGCCGAGGGCGCCCGCATCGCCTGGCACGCACCCGAAGCGATGGCGCCGCGCTGGCTGGAGGCGGTGCACGATCCCGACTATGTCGCCGAAGTGCTCGAGGCGCGCGTGCCGCCGCACAAGACCCGGCGGATCGGCTTCCCCGTCACCCCCGCCGTCGCGCGCCGTTCGGAGCGGGTGCCCGGCGGCACCTTCCTCGCCGCACGGCTTGCGCAGGCCGAGGGTTATGCGGCGAACAGCGCGGGCGGCAGCCACCATGCGCTGGCGGATACCGGCGCCGGCTATTGCGTGTTCAACGACCTCGCCATCGCGGCGGTACGCCTGACCGAAGAAGGCCATGCCGCGCGCGTGCTGATCGTCGACTGCGATGTGCACCAGGGTGACGGGACCGCGGCGCTGACCGCCGGGCGATCGGACATCGCGACCTATTCGATCCATGCCGAGAAGAACTTCCCGGTCCGCAAGGCGCGCTCGACCCTCGATGTCGGCCTGCCCGACGGGACGGGGGACGACGCATATCTCGAAACGCTGGAGGCGACGCTGTTGCCGCTGCTCGCCCAGTTCGATCCCGATCTGGTGCTGTACCAAGCCGGCGTGGACCCGTTCGCCGACGACCGGCTCGGACGGCTGGGACTGAGCGGGGCGGGGCTGGTCGCGCGCGATCGCTGGGTAGCGGAGACGCTGCGGCGGCGCGGTATCCCCTTCGCCAGCACGCTGGGGGGCGGCTACGGCACCGATGCGCTGGAAGTGGCGCAGCGGCATGCCACATCGATCCTTACCCTCGGCGCGGCCGCGCTTGGCGACGCTTGCAACGCACGCAATCAAGGCGCATCTGACGCCGCATGAGCCACTATCCCGCGCTTCGCCTCCGCCGCTCCCGGGCTTCGGCCTGGAGCCGTCGCCTCCATGCCGAAACCGTGCTCACCCCCGCCGACCTGATCTGGCCGGTGTTCGTGACCGAAGGCGAAGAGGAGGAGCCGATCGCCGCGCTCCCGGGTGTTTCGCGCTGGAGCCTGCGCGGCATCGTCGATCGCGCTCGCGAGGCGAGGGACCTGGGCATTCCGTGCCTCGCGCTGTTCCCCAACACGCCGCATGCGCTGCGCACCGAGGACGGCCGCGAGGCGGTCAATCCGGACAATCTGATGTGCCGCGCGATCCGTGCGATCAAGGATGCGGTCCCCGAAGTCGGCGTGCTGACCGATGTCGCGCTCGATCCCTATACCAGCCACGGCCATGACGGCATCGTCGATGCCGCCGGCTATGTCCTCAACGACGAGACCTCGGCGGTGCTGGTCGAGCAGGCGTTGGTACAGGCGCAGGCGGGGGCGGACATCGTCGCGCCGAGCGACATGATGGACGGCCGTGTCGGCCAGATCCGCGCCGCGCTGGAAGGCGACGGCCAGGTCAACGTCCAGATCATGGCCTATGCCGCCAAATATGCGAGCGCCTTTTACGGGCCGTTCCGCGACGCGGTCGGCAGCCGTGGGCTGCTCAAGGGCGACAAGAAGACCTACCAGATGGATCCCGCCAATGCCGAGGAAGCGCTGCGCGAAGTGGCGCTCGATCTGGCCGAGGGCGCGGACAGCGTGATGGTCAAGCCGGGCCTTCCCTATCTCGACATCGTCACCCGCGTGAAGAGCGCGTTCGAAGTGCCTGTATTCGCCTATCAGGTCTCCGGCGAATATGCCATGATCGAGGCCGCAGCAGCCGTCGGCGCTGGCGATCGCGAGGCACTGGTGCTGGAGACGTTGATGGCGTTCAAGCGGGCTGGATGTTCGGGCGTGCTTACCTATCACGCGCCGCTGGCGGCTCGGTTGCTCGGCGCGTGATCGAGACGGCGCGGCTGCTGTTGCGGCCGCCCGAGCCGCGCGACTTCGATGCGCTCCACGCGATGTGGAGCGATCCGGAGGTGATGCGCGATCTCGGGCCGGTGAAGACCCCGGCGCATAGCCGGGCGACGATCGCCCGGCATCTCGGCTATGGCCCCAGCCACGGCCTCGGCTTCCAGGCCGTCGAGCGGCGCGAGGACGGTACGGTCCTCGGCTTTTGCGGCTTGAAGCCCGGCGCACCCGATACCCCGATCGCCGGCGAGCTCGAGATCGGCTGGATGTTCGCGCGCCCCCATTGGGGCAAGGGCTATGCCCGCGAGGCGGCAGCGGCGAGCCTCGACTGGGCCTGGGCGCATCGCGCCGAGCCCCGCGTGGTAGCGATCACCGCGGCGTCCAACCTGCCGAGCCAGGCACTGATGACGCGGCTCGGCATGCGCTGGTTCGCCGATTTCGAGCATCCGGTGCATCCTGAAGGGCATCGCTTGCGTCCCAGCGTCGCCTTCGCCATCCCCCGGCCATGATCGAGACCGAGCGACTCCTGCTGCGCGGCTGGACCGATGCCGACCGCGCGCCGTTCCACGCCATGTGCACCGATCCGCGGGTGATGGCCTTTATCGGCCCGGTGCAGTCGCGCGCGGAGAGCGATGCGGGCATCGACCGGCAGATCGGCTTTCTCGCCAGCCATGGCCATTGCTTCTGGGCGATCGAACGTCGGCAGGACGGCCGCTTCCTCGGCTTTTGCGGCCTCAAGCCGGGCGCCGCCGGCACCCCGATCGAAGGCGAGGTGGAGATCGGCTGGCGGCTCGCCGTGGAGCATTGGGGGCAGGGCTATGCCGGTGAGGCCGCGCGGGCGAGCCTCGCCTGGGGCTGGCAGCATCTCGACGTGCCGAGCATCGCCGCGATCACGGTGGAAGAAAATGCCCGCAGCTGGGGGCTGATGGAGCGGCTCGGCATGCATCGCTCTGCGACGGACGATTTCGATCATCCGGCCGCCATTCCCGAGCTGCGGCGCCACCGCACCTACCGCATCGCCCGCCCGTGACCGGCTCGCAGGTGCAGGTAGGCGGCGCCCGCCGCGCGCTGTTCGTCGCGGCGATCCTCGGCGGATCGTTCCTGCTGTTCCTGATCCAGCCGATGGTCGCGCGGATGGCGCTGCCCCGGCTCGGCGGCGCGCCGGCGGTGTGGAACTCGGCGATGCTCGTCTACCAGGCGCTGCTGCTGGTCGGCTATGGCTATGCACACTGGCTGGGGCGGTTCCGCGTGCGGACCCAGGCGGGCGTGCATCTCGGAGTCCTCGCCTTCGCGGCACTGTGGCTGCCGATCGGGCTGGGGACGATGCAGGTGCCGGCGGGTGCCGAACCCGCGCTCTGGGTGCCGTGGCTGCTCGTCGCGGCGATCGGGCCGCTGTTCCTCGCCATCTCCGCGCAGGCGCCGCTGCTCCAGCGCTGGTATGCGGTGGCGAGCCATGGGCGCGACCCCTATGCGCTCTACGCGGCCTCGAACATCGGCAGCTTCGGCGGCCTGCTCGCCTATCCGCTGCTCGTCGAGCCGCTGCTGCGCCTGCGGAGCCAGAGCTGGCTGTGGACGATCGGCTATGCGCTGGTCGTGCTGCTCGTGCTCGCTTGCGCCAGCCGCCTGCCCAAGGGTGAAGCGCTGCCCGCGCCGCGTACCGATCGACCCGCGACCGTGGCACGCGACTGGGCACGGTGGATCGTGCTCGCGCTGGTGCCTTCGGGGCTGATGCTGGCGACGACGACGTTCCTCACCACCGACATCGTCGCGGTGCCGCTGCTGTGGGTGCTGCCGCTCGGGCTGTACCTGCTAAGCTTTCCCGTCGCCTTCCGCAGTTCGGCCCTGCTCGACGATTTGCTCGAGCGGTGCGTGCCGCTGGTCCTGCTGCTGTTCGGCGCGACGCTGGTCGCCGGGGACTCGCGGCTGGCCTATTTCAACGCCCTGATCGGCCTGGTCCTGCTCTTCGCGGTGGCGGTGGCCTGCCACGCCCGGCTCTATGCGCTGCGGCCGCCGCCCGAGCGGCTGACCGGCTTCTACCTCGCCATGGCGGTCGGTGGGGCGCTGGGCGGGGTGTTCTCGGGGCTGCTGGCCCCGGTGCTGTTCGACTGGACCTATGAATATCCGCTGCTGATCCTCGCCGCGGGGCTGCTGATCCCGCAGCGCGCGCTGACCGGCGAACTCGCGCGCCTCTGGGCGAGCCGCTATGCGGTTCCCGTCGGGCTGGCGCTGAGCGCCGCGGTGGTGGCGATCGTGGTCGCCGCGCTGCACGTGCAGCTGCTGGGCCCGATCCAGATCCAGCTCGGCTTCGTCGCGGTGGCGGTGATCGGGCTGGCGACGATCGGCGCGCGCTGGCCCTTCGCCGTGGCGCTGGCGGGCGGGCTGTTCCTGTTCGGCGGCTATACCGCGATCGAGACCTCGCTCAGCGGCGCGCGGACCCGCAGCTATTTCGGTGTCTACACGGTCAGCGACCAGCCCGACCAGCGCCGCCTTGCCCACGGCACCACCGTGCACGGCGTGCAGCTAAAGGGTGCACGGGCGACGCGCCCGACGACCTATTATCAGGCCGGATCAGGCGTGGGGCAGGCGATGCTCGCAGCACCCGCGCTCTACGGGCAGAGCGCGCGGATCGGCGTCGTCGGGCTCGGTACCGGAACGCTCGCCTGCTATGCGCGGCCCGGCCAGTCGTGGCGTTTCTTTGAGATCGATCCGGCGGTGGTCCATCTCGCCCGCGACTCCGGCAAGTTCAGCTTCCTGCGGCTCTGCGCCCCGCAAGCGCAGATCCTCGTGGGCGACGCGCGGCTGCGGCTGAGCGAGCTGCCGCCGACCAGCCTCGACCTGCTCGCGCTCGACGCCTTCTCCTCGGATGCGGTGCCGATGCACCTGATGACCGCCGAGGCCTTCGCCACCTACGGCCGCGTGCTCGCGCCCGAGGGGCTGCTGCTCGTCCATATCTCCAACCGCTTCCTCGCGTTGGGACCGGTGGTGGCAGGCGCGGCAAAGGCCGGCGGCTGGCAAGGGCTGCGGCTGGTCCATGTGCCGAGCGCGCTCGAGCGTCAGGACGAAGGCGCGGTGTCGGACTGGATCGCGCTCAGCCGCTCGCCGCGGGTGCTGGCGGCGCTCCAGGCGCGCGGTGGCGAGTGGCGGCCGCTCGTCGCCCAGCCCGGGTTCACCGGCTGGACCGACGATCACGCCTCGCTGGTGCCGGTGCTGCGGTTGTTCCGCTCAGCGGGAGATTAGGCGCGCCCGAGTTCGCGCGCGATCGCGATGAACTCCGCGACGCTGACCGTCTCGGCCCGGCGGCTCGCGTCGATGCCGAGCGTTTCCAGCGCGGCCAGCGCGCCGGGGACCGACTTGAGGCTCTGGCGCAGCATCTTGCGGCGCTGGCCGAAGGCGGCAGCGGTCACCGCCTCCAGGATGCGGAGCTGCACACCCTCGGGCGCTTCGCCGGGGACGATGTGCACCACCGCCGACATCACCTTGGGCGGCGGCGTGAAGGCCGAGCGATGGACGTTCATCGCGATCCGCGGCGTACTCCGCCACTGGGCGAGCACGGCAAGCCTGCCATAATGTTCAGTACCCGCCTGCGCGACGATCCGCTCGGCGACTTCTTTCTGGAACATCAGCGTCAGGCTCGCCCACCAGGGCTGCCATTCCGCGGAAAGCCAGCCGACCAGCAGCGCGGTGCCGACATTATAGGGCAGGTTGGCGACGACGTGCGGCTTGCCCGCGAACAGCGCCGGCGCATCGACCTCCAGCGCATCGCCCTCGATCACGCGGAGCTTGTCGGGGAAATAGCCGCCCAGTTCCTCCAGCGCGGGAATGCAGCGGCGGTCGCGCTCGACGGCGGTGACGCTGGCGCCTGCCTGGAGCAGCGCACGGGTCAGGCCGCCGGGGCCGGGGCCGACCTCGAACACCTCGGCACCGGCGAGGTCGCCGGGCACCTTGGCGATGCGGCCGAGCAGCTGGCCGTCGAACAGAAAATTCTGCCCCAGCGCCTTGCTGGCGCTCAGTCCGTATCTGGTGATGACGTCGCGGAGCGGGGGGAGGGGGGTCACGTCGTCGCCATCATCCGGTGCCGCGCCGCGCGCGCCGCCATGTGGATGGCAGCGATCATCGCACCGGGATGCGCGACATTCTGCCCGGCGATGCCGAAGGCGGTGCCATGGTCGGGCGAGGTTCGTACGATCGGCAGGCCCAGCGTCATGTTCACGCCGTCGTCGAAATGCAGCGTCTTGATCGGGATCAGCGCCTGATCGTGATAGAGGCACAATGCCGCGTCATAGCCCTGGCGGGCACGGGCGTGGAACAGCGTGTCGGCGGCATAGGGACCACTGGCATCGATTCCTTCGGCGCGAAGCTGTTCGATCGCCGGGGCCAGCACCTCGATCTCCTCGCGCCCGATCGCACCGCCTTCGCCGGCGTGCGGGTTGAGCCCGGCGAAGGCGAGGCGGGGATGGGCGATCCCGAAATTGCGTTGCAGCCCACGTGCCGTGACGCGAGCCTTGGCGACGACCAGCTCAACGCTGATCAGCGACGGCACCTGCGCCAGCGGGACATGTACGGTCATCGGCACCACCCGCAGCGTCGGCCCGGCGAGCATCATCACCGCGTTGTCGGAGGTGACGCCGCAACGCTCGGCGACGAACTCGGTCTGGCCGGGATGGGTGAAGCCGATCGCGTAGAGCTGCGCCTTCGAGACCGGGCCTGTCACCAGTGCCCAGGCAGCGCCCGCACTGGCGAGACCGGTCGCCACTTCGAGCGACTGGAGCGCGACATGCGCCGAAGCCAGCGTCGGAGATCCCGGCACGATCGCGCCGGTATCGCCGATCGGCAGGACGGGCAGCGCCTCGTCGAACAAGGTCAGCGCTTCACGCGGATCACCGATCGTCGCGACGGGCCCATCCCAAACCGCGCGTACCGCTGCGGGATCGCCCACCGCGAAGAACGGCGCCAGCCTCTCGGTCTCGCGTGCTTCCCACGCCTTTGCAGTAATCTCCGGCCCGATGCCCGCCGAATCGCCCATGGCGACGGCGAGCGGAGGCGGCGTATCGCCCCCGGCGCGCATCTCAGCGATATTCGATCAGCGCGTCGCGGCGCAGGTCGCGCAGCATGCGCTCGGCGCGCAGGTTGACACGCTGGTCCTCCAGCTGCTCCTGCACCTGCTCCACCGAGGGCGTGTTGGCGGCGGGCGGATCGTCGCGGCCGCAGATCACCAGCACGCGCACGCCGTCTTCGATCGAGCCGAAGGGCTGGGTCGCCTGGCCGACCTGCAGCGGCAGGATCAGGTTCTGCAGCGCGGGCGGCAGGTCCTTGATGACGATGTTGTCGCGATCGACCACCTCGGCGCCTTCGGCCGATGCGACCTTGCTGACGTCGCCGCAGCCGCGGATCGCCTGGGTCGCCTTGGCGAAGGAGGCGGCGCGGGTGCTCGCCTGGGCCTCGGTGGTGCCCTTGGCGAAGGCGAGCGACAGCTGGCGGAGGCTCAGGCGGGCATCGCGGGGATCGGAGATGCCGACCTTGTGCTTGTCCGCCAGGTAGACGATCGAGAAGCCCGCCGAGAGCGGGATCGGCCCGGCGACCTGGCCCGGCTGCATTTCCTGCACCGCCTGGGCAAGCTGGTCCGGCAGCATCGCGGACTGCACCCAGCCAAGATCGCCGCCCTTCGCACGGGTCGAGCTCTGCGAATAGGTGCGGGCGAGATAGTCGAACGGCGTGCCCGAGCGCATCTGCTCGATCATCTTCTTCATGCCGCCGGAAACTTCCTCGGCGCGATCGGGCGTGGCGTTCTGGTAGATTTCGTAGACGTGATATTCGTCGGTGCCCTTCTGGGCGGTGAGGCGATCGATCATCGCCTTCACCTCGGTCTCGCCGACATTGACGTTGACGCGCTTGCGCAGCAGGCGGCTCCAGGCGAGTTCGGCCTCGATCTGGCGCTTGATCGAGCGCTCGGACGAACCGATCTCGCGCAGCCAGGCGCGCATCGCGTCGGGCGTCTTCTGGAAGCGGGTGGCGACGCGGCTGAAGCTGTTCTCGACCTCGCGCGGATCGACCTTGATCTCGTTGGCCTTGGCCTCCTGGATCTCCAGCGTCTCGTCGATCAGCTGGCGGAGCATGGCGAGCTTGAGCTGCTCGCGCTCCTCCGGCTTCAGGGTCAGCTTCTGCATGCCGGTGACGAGCGCAACGCGCTGGTCGACCTCGGTGCCGGTGATCACGTAATCGTTGACGATCGCGGTGGGCTTGCGAATGTTCGGGTCGGCCTTGCCGAAGATTTCCAGCGTGCTCGGCAGGTCGAGCCCGTTATTCACGCCATCCTGCCCCGCGGAGGTCTGGGCGATCGCCATCGTCGCCAGGGCGGCAAGCCCCGCGCCGGCCAGCCACTTCGCACCCGTTCCCGCAATCCTGCCCACACCCATCATCACTTCAGAACGACCCTTATCCTCAAACGGGAAGCAGCGCTTATAGCGCAATTGTGCCTGAACCAAGGCTTAGCGCCGAATCCCCCCAGACCCGGCCTTCTAGCGGCCGAGGTTCTTGAAGGCGAGGGTGAGCAGATAGGAGTTCCCGCGCTGCGCGTCGCCGGTGGTGGCATAGTCGCGCCGCCAGGTGGTGCCGATGCGCAGGCAGTCGTCCTCGTAGAACAGGCCGATGCGGTGGCGGATCGGCTGGAAGCCGTTGGCCAGCGACAGCGGATCTTCCTGCTTGTCGGTGAGGTCGATCAGCGTCGAGCCCGACAGCGACCAGAAACGCGCGAACTGCACGCGGGCGCCGAGGCGCAGTTCCTCGCGATCCTGCAGATCCTCCAGCGTCGGATCGACATTGCGGTTGAGCCGCAGATAACCGACCGTGACATAGGTGGCGCGCGAGCCCACCGACATGTCGATTTCGTTGCGGCGCACCGCCAGCCCGTCCTTGTCGAGCCGGTAGCGGTGGGTGAGGCTGATGAAATCGTGGAAGCGGATCACGGTGCGCCCGACGATGTCCGACATGCGATCGGTGAGGCCGGTGCCGTTCGGGAACAATGTGGGCCGCGTCGTCAGGCGGTAGCTCTGGCCGACGTTGGCCTCGACGCTGATGCCCGGCAGGTAGAGCGCATAGTCGAGCCCGTAGGTGAAGCGGGTCGAATCCTCGAAGCGATCATAGCCGGCGAAGCGGTTGAGCGCGAACAGGTTGGAGTCCTCGAGGTCGACCGCGCGGGCGTCCTCGTTCGGCACGTCCATGTTCGCCAGGTGCGGCGCGACGACCATCTGCACGCGCGGGGTGATCCGCTGCGAGCCGCCGAGGAAGTCGCCGACGAACGGCCATTTCACGTCGAGCGCGCCGGCGGCAATGCCGCGGAAGCGGAAGCCGTCCTCGCCGCGATAGCTCGCCACCGTCGTCGCAATCGTATCCGACGTGTTGTAGATGTCGCCCCGGGTATAGGCGGTCAGGCTGACTTCCTGGCCCCAGTTGGTAAGGCGCCGGATGCTCCACTGCGCGCTGGTGAAGGCGCGCTGGGTGTCCTGCCCGCCGGTGCGGGTGAGCGCGAGGGTGTTGACCTCGAAGTCGAACTTGCCGCCGAGCAGCCCGTCGTCGAGGCGACGGCGATAGTCGATCTCGGGCAGCGCCACCGGCTGCAGCCCCTGGCGATCGCCAACCCGCAGCGTCTGCACCGCCCAGGCGTTGATCGCGAAATAGCTGTCGGCGTCGATCCGCTCGATGGCGAGGTTGTTGCGCAGCCGGTCGTCGCGCGAAATGTCGTAGCGGCGCAGGAAGGTGCGATCGCTCGCGACGCGGAACGACGCG
>Ga0207671_10006831_pt1 | contig 10079 bp, 9 predicted proteins | sample KBSC24metaG_FD_184352 | JGI IMG/M metagenome (GOLD analysis project Ga0207671, IMG submission 184352) | Corn rhizosphere microbial communities from Kellogg Biological Station, Michigan, USA - KBS C2-4 metaG (SPAdes) (version 2) | ecosystem: Host-associated > Plants > Roots > Rhizosphere > Soil... | reverse complement strand
TTTGATGGATGGCGATTTCAGATCGGCGGTATCACACCTGGAGAAGGCTTGTATCACAGATTCAACCAATGCCAACGCGCTGTGGATGCTGGGCTACTCTTATTACCATAGCGATAATTATAAAAAATCAATAACTGCTTATACCCGTGTTATCGCCATAAAACCGGCAGATGCTTCGGCCTATTATTACAGGGCCAGGGCAAAAAGCTATCTGGGGAAAGATAACCAAACGTCAGCGGCAGATAAGGAATTATACTTGTTAGGCGCTATTGTGGACCTAACCAAAGCGATATCTATCAACAGTGACCCCAATGATAGTAAGTTCTATCAGAACAGGGGACTTGCCTACCGTGATTACGGATTGTTCAAACTACAGAATAACTCGCATTTTTATGACCGGGCAAGGGGTATCAATTCCCTGAAGGCTTCTATATCCGACCTAGAAAAAGTACTGAACGATAATCCCGGAAGAATGGATATTGCCAATCTGATCGATCAGTCAAAAGACAAACTATCGCAGGCCATTGCTCCTACTGTGGCTCGCCATTAATCATAATTTTAGTATCAAGTAGCTAATATCAAGCATCACGACACTTGGATTTGTTTATATAACTAGAAAAGATCTTGATACTCGCTATTGGATACCTTTTTTCAAAATACCCTCAATGCGATAATTGTTTTGGCCCATTAACCTAACATGCTGCCATTTCTCGATGAGGTAGGCCGAATCTGGGAAATAACTTAATTTTTCCCTGGTTTCATACAGCAGGTTTTTGGTGTGGTTAAAAATGAGTACCCATTTTATTTTGTCGCCGTTTTTTTTGATCACGATACGGGTAGTTCGCAGATCAGGATATTTGGCCTGGTACACTATTAAGCTATCAGTAGTTTGAACCCTGTAGCTGTTTTTCCAGGCTGGCCGGTTAATATCTGATTGGATGAACAGGTTTAGTTCTTGTCCCCAATTGGTAATATGCAAGGTTTTATTTTCTGTTACACCGTTATGGGTTACGGTTTTATTAACAAGTGGGTTTAGTTTGGTCAATTTTGCGGTATCAGTTTTGAAAAAGCCGCTGATATCCACATATTTTAATACAGCGCCGCTTTGCTTGATATCCGGCCTGCATGATGGCAAGCCGGATATAAGCATGATACCGCTCAAAAAAGCGGTTATGGGTAATAATTTCAATTTATACCAATACATTCCCGGTCATTTCCGCAGGGATAGCTACGCCCAGTATACTTAAAATGGTAGGTGCTACATCGCCCAGTTTACCATCCTTTACATATTTCACGTCTTTATCAATAATAATACAAGGCACCAGGTTGGTGGTATGCGCTGTATTAGGCGAACCATCCTCGTTGATCATATAATCGGCGTTGCCATGATCGGCCAGGATGATGAAGGAATAGCCATTGGCCAAACCAGCTTCAACCACTGCTTTGGTACAGGCATCGGCAGTTTCGGCGGCTTTAACTACCGCGCTGAAAACACCGGTATGACCAACCATATCGGTGTTGGCAAAATTAAGACAAACAAAATCGGGCCAGCCGCTTTCCAACTCGGGGATGATAGCATCACGGATGCCTGCTGCATTCATTTCGGGTTGCAGATCATAAGTGGCTACTTTTGGTGATGGTGCCAGTAAGCGTTTCTCATTATCAAACTCTTTTTCGCGACCACCTGAGAAGAAGAAGGTCACGTGCGGATATTTTTCTGTTTCGGCTATTCTGATCTGCGTTTTGCCGGCATTCTGCAAAATCTCGCCCAGGGTTTTGGTCAGGTCCTCTTTGTTAAATACCACCTGTACGTTTTTAAACGTCTCGTCATACGGAGTCATGGTGATATAACGGATAGCCAGCGGGTGAAGATTATATTCAGGGAATGATTTCTGTGTCAAAGCTATACTGATCTCGCGACCCCTATCTGTTCGGAAATTGAAGCAGATCACTACGTCGCCATCTTTAATAATAGCCAGTGGTTTACCATCAGCGTCAACGCGTACAATCGGTTTTATAAATTCATCGGTTACACCTTCTTCGTATGATTTTTTGATCAGGTCTGTAACATGTTGGGTTGCTTCTCCCTCGCCATTAACCAGCAGGTCATAGGCCAGTTTTACTCTTTCCCAACGATTATCCCGATCCATGGCATAATACCTGCCGATAGCCGATGCCACTTTTACATCAGATCCTTCGATGTATTGTTCCAGATCGGTAACAAAACCCAATCCCGATTTAGGGTCGGTGTCGCGGCCGTCTAAAAAAGCATGGATATAAACGTTTTTAACCTCCAATTGCCTGGCTGCATCGCACAAACCTTTTACGTGCCTGATATGGGAGTGAACTCCGCCGTCAGATACCAGGCCGATAAAATGCACATCGCGGTTATTTTGTTTGGCATATTCAAAAGCATCCTTCAATACCGGGATGGTTGGCAGTTCATTATCATCAACAGCTTTATGGATACGACCCAGCTCTTGGTAAACTACACGACCGGCACCCAGGTTCATGTGTCCAACTTCTGAGTTGCCCATTTGCCCGGCAGGCAAACCTACCGCGGTTCCGGATGCTTCCAATTTTGAATTTGGATATTGCTGCAGCAAACCATCAACAAAGGGCGTGTTTGCGGCAAGTATAGCGTTCGACTGGTCGTTACGGCCATAACCCCAGCCATCAAGAATAATTAAAGCGAGTTTTTTTTGATTTTCCACATCGCAAATATAACGGCAACGCTGTACTTTATATGATTATTTTTTTAATTTCGATTTACGGAATATACTATTCGTGATTTGATAATAATTGCGCGTAAAAACAGTTATATCTTATTTGAAAGTCAATAGCCCCGTTGATTCTAATTAATAATCCGTATTGTTTAAAATTCTGTTTATTAAATAATTATATGAAGCTGGTTTGTCTGTCGTCTTTTATTATGCTATTTCTTTTGCCCGGCTTTACACCAGCCGATCCGATAGATGATGTAGCTAACCTTATAAAACAGGGCAATGCCAAAGAGTTGGCTAAATCATTTGCCTCCAGCGTCGAGATCACTTTAATGGATGAGGAAAATATTTACTCCCAGGCCCAGGCTACTTTAATACTGGATAAATTTTTCTCAAAAAATAAGCCTAAAAGCATCAAACTATTACATAAGGTAAACTCAAGCGCCAATTATCGTTTTGGAGTATTTATTTTAACTACCGATACCGGCTTATACCGTGTTTCCTTCACCCTGAAGGATGCCGGTGGTAAAATGTCAATTATTGAACTTCGCATTGAAAACGAAAAAGTGAAGTAGATGTGCAGATGTTTTTAATGTAAGGAAGTAAAGATACCTTAATCTGCTTAATTCTGATTCCGACAAAATAATAGGCTCATCTATTTTTCATCTGCACATTTGAAATTTGCACATCTGCACATCAATTTTCATCTGCACATCTTTTTTTCATTACTTTTGAGGTTTAAAAGTTAATACTCTTGGATAAGGAACTAATACACCATTTTATAATTGAGGCTTTAAAGGAAGATGTTGGTGATGGCGACCACACTTCTTTATCAACTATTCCTGCCGATAGCACCGGTAAAGCAAAACTCCTGGTAAAAGACGAAGGCATATTGGCCGGAGTTGAACTGGCATTAGAGATTTTTAAAATAGTTGATGCCAACTTGAAGGTAAATGTGTTTTTGACTGATGGCGCTGTTATAAAACCCAAAGATGTGGCCTTTGAGGTAGAAGGCAATTCGCAAAGTATTTTAAAGGCCGAACGGTTGGTGTTGAACTGCATGCAGCGCATGTCGGGCATCGCTACTAAAACACGCGAGATAGTTGATCTGTTAAAAGATACTCATACCAAGGTTCTGGACACCCGTAAAACTACTCCGGGTCTGCGTTATATTGAAAAATGGGCGGTAAGGATTGGCGGAGGTGTTAATCACCGTTATGGTTTGTATGATATGATACTGATTAAAGATAATCATGTTGATTACGCCGGAGGTATAAGGCAGGCCATTGAAAGGGCCAATCAATATCTTATTGACCATAACAAAAAACTGGCTATCGAGATAGAAGTGCGTAACCTGGATGAGCTTGACCAGGTACTGCAAACAGGTCATGTGAACCGTATATTGTTGGATAACTTTAATTTTACTGATCTAAGGCAAGCCGTTGATGTTATTCAGGGCCGTTTTATTACCGAGGCATCAGGAGGTATAACCGTTGATAATATACGCGGTTATGCGGAGTGTGGGGTTGATTACATATCGGTTGGCGCATTAACACACTCCGTTAAAAGTCTTGACCTGAGTCTGAAAGCTATCTGATCGCGTATTTAGAAATTAGTGCTCAGGATTTAGAATTTAACGCTTAGCGTTAAAATGATGATAAAAAATTTAGTACCGTATCAATTTCGTAATATTGCAGGGAAATGATAACCGTTTATTCAGTTTCAGCGCTCATTCTGGCTTATCTCTGCGGGTCTATACCTACGGCCGTTTGGATAGGGCTGGCTTTCTATGATATTGATGTTCGTGAGTATGGCAGCGGGAACGCGGGTGCAACCAATACTTTCAGGGTGTTGGGTAAAAAGGCCGGCATACCCGTAATGTTGCTGGATATTTTAAAAGGATGGACGGCCACCAATCTGGCCTATTTTATTGGTGTATCAACCACCGGGCCGTCTAATTCCATAGCTTATACCAATTACGCGCTTGCTTTGGGTATTGCCGCGGTAATGGGCCACCTATTTCCGATTTTTGCTGGTTTTCGTGGTGGAAAAGGTGTTGCTACTTTATTTGGAATGATTTTGGCTATTCATTTACATGCCGCTTTATTATGTGTTCTGGTATTTGTAATAGTGCTTTTAACTACACGTTATGTATCGCTTAGCTCTATCGCTGCTGCCTTTACATATCCTATCGGAGTTTCGTTTATTTTTCCAACGTCTATCCGGTCGGTAGTTATATATGGTATGTGCATCTGCTTGCTCATACTGGTAACGCACCAAAAAAACATCGAACGCTTACTAAAAGGCACCGAGTCAAAAGTTAATTTTTTAAAAAAGAAAACTACCTGATCACCATGAAAAAATTCAGACCTGCCCTTGCTCTGATCTTTATCATTGCATTGAATTCCTGTTCAACTGTACCGCTAACCGGCCGCCGGCAACTAAGCCTGGTAGGCGATGCCGAAGTAAACCAATCGGCAGCGGCTAGCTACAAACAATTATTAACAGATCCTAAAACCAAAGTTGTTGGCAGCGGTGCCGATGCTCAGCGGATTAAAAGAATAGGCGGCAATCTGGCTGCGGCTATTGAACAATACCTGCAACAGAATGGCTATGCCAATCAATATAACTTTCAATGGGAGTTTAACCTGATACAAAGCAGCGAAGTAAATGCCTGGTGTATGCCGGGAGGTAAAGTGGCCGTGTATAGTGGCTTACTACCAGTAGCTAATACCGATGCTTATCTGGCCGTTGTAATGGGCCATGAGATCGGTCACGCTATAGCCAGGCACTCTGCCGAACGCATCTCTCAGCAAACATTGGCGCAATTTGGTGGTTCACTGGCTGGAATTGCCGTAGCCAAACAGTCGCAGGTAATGCAGGGGCTTTTTAGCCAGGCATACGGCGTGGGTACGCAAGTAGTTTTATTAAAATACTCCCGTGATCAGGAATCAGAAGCTGATCGTTTAGGGCTCACTTTTATGGCTATGGCAGGTTATGATCCGCATGAGGCCGTAGGTTTTTGGCAGCGTATGGCGGCTCAAAATAAAGGTGGCGCTCCACCAGAGCTGTTAAGCACTCACCCTTCTGATGCAACCCGTATCGCAAATATTCAACGCCTTATACCAGAGGCCATGAAGTATTATAAAAAATAAGGGAGTGAATAGTGAGTGGTGAGTAGTGAATGGTGAGTTAGAATAAATTTCTAATTTGCAGGATACCCGTTTGCTGTTCATTATTTAACTTTTTCACTCACTACACCCTACCGCACCATGGCTAAACGTCAATTTTTACAGGCACAATGGAAAAGCCTGGTGATGTTGAATTACAAGGTTGATCCGCAAATATTAGATGCCTATTTACCGCCCGGTACAGTACTTGATCTTTGGCAGGGAAAGGCATTGGTAAGTATGGTTGGTTTTGTATTTGCAGATACCCGTGTGCTGGGCATTAAATGGCCATGGCATGTAAATTTTGAGGAAGTAAACCTGCGCTTTTATGTAAAGTATTTTAACGGTAAGGAGTGGAAACGCGGAGCTGTTTTTATAAGCGAGATAGTGCCCAAAAGCATGATAGCGCTTATCGCCAATAATTTATATAAAGAACATTACCAGGCTATGCCTATGCGTAGCTCAATTACTTTAGCAGAGAATGAGCATACCCAGTTTTTATATGAGTGGAAGTTTAACGGCAAATGGAATAAATTAGGAGCTACAGTAAGTAATCAATTACAGGATATTAAACCGGGCAGTGCCGAGGAATTTATTTTTGAACATTACTGGGGTTACAATAAGTTATCTAGTTTTAGTACGATGGAGTATCAGGTTGAGCATATCTCCTGGCAAATAGGTAGGGTTAAAGATCATGTTTTTGAAGCCGACGTCGCCGGACTTTACGGCGAAGCCTTTGAACCTTATTTAAGAAAAGAACCTGTATCGGTATTTTTTGCTGCGGGTTCGGATATTAAGGTGAGGATGGGTGATAAGGTAGTTATAGAACCGGGAACTCAATAATAAACACGTCATTGCGAGGAACGAAGCAATCTCTATGCTATACAGAGCAAGCGGCTAAGTAATAGTCTTGTATAATTGATTTGCCTCCGTAGAGATTGCTTCGTACCTCGCAATGACGGGAGGTTTCTTATCTAAGACCTTCCCAGAACCTCCATTACCGCCTGTGCTTTGAGCAAGCATTCCTCATACTCCTTTTCCGGATCGGCATGGTAAGTGATCGCACTCCCGGCATGGAATGAAATGTATTGTTTTGATGAATTGTACAATAGGGTACGAATAACTACATTCAAGTCAAAATCATTATCCGGGCTTAAATAACCGATAGCTCCGGAGTATACCCCTCGTTTGCTTCGCTCATATTGTTCCATCAATTGCATCGCGCTTATCTTGGGGGCTCCGGTCATGCTGCCCATTGGGAAGGTGTTTTTAATAGCTTGTACGGCTGATAAGCCTTCCTGAAGCTCACATACCACGGTTGATATCATTTGATGTACATATTGGAAACTGTGTATACCAAATAATTCTTCGGTTTTCACAGTGCCCTGTTTGGCGGAGCGGGTCAGGTCATTCCGTACCAGGTCAACTATCATTACGTTTTCCTGCAGCTCTTTGGGGTGGTTGCGTAGCTGTTGTTTGATCAATTCGTCAGCCTGTATATCTGCATCCCTTTTGGCGGTGCCTTTTATGGGCTGCGATATCAGTTTAGTGCCACGTTTGGCCAGGAAACGCTCGGGCGACGCCCCCAGTATATAATTGTTTTTCCACTTAAAAAAGGTGCTGAAAGGATTCGGCGAAACTTCATTAAGCTGTGTAAATATACTCAGCGGATCTATTGTGGTATGTTCCGCAAAAAACTCCTGGCAAAAATTGGTAACATATATGTCACCCCGGTTAATGTGTTCCTGGATACCCTTTACGGCATCAATATATTCCTGCCGGCTAAAGCGGGATTTTAACGCTATAGCTGGTTGCTCATCATGGATGATTAGTTCCTGTTGATCAATCAGGGCAAAAACATGTTTAGGCTTATCGCTAATGAGTTCCGCTTTACCATCCCTAATGATAATTAGATGTAGAGGCGCAAAAAAATAAAGATCAGGAAACTGTAACCCATCCGGATTGGCAGATGATAGCTGCTCTATTTCATTCTTAAGGTCATAACCGAAAAAACCACTTATCCATCCCGGGTTATTTTGTCGGAAAGTTTCCAGCTGATCAAAAGCGCTCCCAACCTGTGTCGTTACCTCATCTTTTACCCCAATAGCTATCAGCGTATCAAATTTACTATACGGATCATTAAACCCGTTGGATTCCAGGTAGCACACCGCATCAAATGACGAGGCCCATTGCAGGGCTTTTTGTTTAAACAGGGGAAGATCTTGAACAGGAATAATCACCCGGCAAAAATAACCAACAAAAATAAAAAGGCCGCATAAAGCGGCCTTTTATAAATAACATAACAATTGCCTATACTCCGGATGGTAGATAAAGGATATATGGAATAAAGAACAAAGACAAAAAACCTTTACTCCTTGCTCCAAAAATCCTTCCTCCAGATTCCCGATATTAGTGCATTACTAGCGTCTGTTTCCTGTCTGGCCCTACGGATAGGTATTTAACAGGAACGCCAAGCTCTGCTTCTAAATAATCAATATATGATTGTAGTTTGGCAGGAATCTCCGATAGTTCGGTAATACCGGTCAGATCTTCTTTCCAGCCGTCAATTTCTTTCAAAATTGGCTCGGGGCTTACCGAACAAATATCGTATGGCATGTAATCAATTTTTTCGCCCAGGTAATTGTAGTGGGTACAGGCATATATTTTATCAAAGCCGCTTAATACATCGGCTTTGGTCATTACCAATTGAGTAACGCCATTAAGCATTATAGCGTATTTTAAAGCCGGTAGGTCGATCCATCCGGTACGGCGTGGCCTTCCGGTGGTTGCGCCAAATTCATGGCCTATACGGCGTAATTCTTCGCCTGTTTCATCCTCCAGTTCAGTAGGGAAGGGGCCACCACCAACACGTGTGCAATAAGCTTTAAAAATGCCTATCACTTCGCCAATTTGTTGCGGTGCTATTCCCAAACCTGTACAGGCTCCGGCAGCAGTTGTATTTGATGAGGTAACAAAAGGGTACGAGCCAAAATCAATATCCAGCATAGCGCCTTGTGCGCCTTCGGCCAGTACTTTTTTACCTTGTTTGATGTAGTTGTTAACCAGATGCTCAGAGTCAACCAATGGGAATTGACGCAGTAGCTCAAGCGCTTCAAAAAACGCGGTTTCGCGTTCAGAAAAATCAGCTACTTCTCCGTACAATGATTGCAGCATAGATACATGCTTATCAACCAGTTTCTGGTAACGCTCCTTAAAATCTGGCAGGGTGATATCACCTATACGCAAACCGTTACGACCGGTTTTATCCATGTAAGTTGGACCGATACCTTTTAAGGTAGAACCTATTTTGCCATCGCCCATCTTTTTCTCATTAGCGGCATCAAGCAACTGGTGAGTTGGTAATATGAGGTGAGCCTTTTTAGCTATCAGCAAATTCTTTTTTGCTAATAGATCGTGCCCGGCATCTTTCAGTTTTTCTAATTCTTTTTTCAGCGTGATCGGGTCGATCACTACACCATTACCGATCAGGTTCATAGTGTTCTCAAAAAATATACCTGAAGGAATGGTATTTAAAACAAATTTTTTACCGTCAAATTCCAAAGTATGCCCGGCATTAGGGCCGCCCTGGAAACGTGCTATCAGGTCGTAACCTGCGCTAAGCACATCAACAATTTTTCCTTTACCTTCATCGCCCCATTGGAGGCCTAATAATACGTCAACAGCCATTTATGTAAATTCAGAGTATGATATTAAGGGGGGCAAAGTTATGCTTTTCTGTCACAATTACCGTCTCTTAATTTGGTGCAATTGCCGTAAAGATTAAGGGAGTGGTGTTTGATGTCAAATTTCAGGATGTCGCCCATCATGCTTTGTATCTGTTGTATGCGCGGGTCGCAAAATTCAACCACCTTGCCGCAGTCAATACAAATGATATGATCATGCTGCTTATAGCCGTATGATTTTTCAAACTGGGCCATATTTTTACCAAACTGGTGTTTGGTCACCAGATCGCACGATACCAGCAGCTCCAGCGTATTATACACAGTGGCGCGGCTTACACGGTATTTTTTATTTTTCATGTGGATGTATAATGACTCCACATCAAAGTGATCGGTACGTGAATAAATTTCTTCTAGTATAGCAAAACGCTCGGGCGTTTTACGCAGGTTTTTGTTTTCGAGGTAAGCTTCGAAAATTTTTTTAACCAACGCTATTGTATCCTGTT
>Ga0207671_10006829_pt1 | contig 10079 bp, 9 predicted proteins | sample KBSC24metaG_FD_184352 | JGI IMG/M metagenome (GOLD analysis project Ga0207671, IMG submission 184352) | Corn rhizosphere microbial communities from Kellogg Biological Station, Michigan, USA - KBS C2-4 metaG (SPAdes) (version 2) | ecosystem: Host-associated > Plants > Roots > Rhizosphere > Soil... | reverse complement strand
CTTAAAAAACAATGATCTGTTTGCTGACGTTGTCAGGCGTCTACACTCTGTTCGGGTCGAGGACACACGTTTATTCTCACCCGAACACGTTGAGCAGCCCTGACCAAACAAGAGAAAAGGACTTCGCGTGGCGAGGCACAATCGCCTCAGGTCAGTCCATCGAAATCAAGGGCATCTATGGCGACATCCACGCGGAGCCCGCACGTGGCAACGAGGTTGAAGTCGTGGCCACAAAATCGTCGGGCCACAGCAATCCCGCTGAAGTTGAAATTCGCACCTTGCGGCATAATCAGGGAGTAACGATCTGTGCTATTTATCCGAGCAGCCTTCCCGCAAAACCTAACCTCTGTGAAGCGGGTGACGGTTCATCGCACGTTCATAACAATGACGTTCGGGTTGATTTCACCGTTCGCGTTCCAGCGCACCTGCGCCTGATCGCGCGCACGATAACCGGCAACATTGACGCTTCATCATTGAGCAGCGATGTAGAGGCATATACGGCTTTAGGTAATATTCAGATTTCAACGACTAAATCCGCGCAAGCCAGGTCGATTACGGGATCGATCACGGCAGCCATGGGAAACGCGAACTGGTCCGGCCAACTCGACTTCGAGTCAAGTACGGGCGAAATCACCGTGAAGCTCCCGGCTAATGCCAACACAGACCTTCACGCGGAAAGCATCAGCGGGAATATTTCAACGGAGTTTCCTCTGACTGTTCAGGGAAGTGCAGGCTCGTATAGTGTGAACGGCACGATCGGGACTGGTGGGCGCAAACTAAACGTGAAAACAATTAGTGGGCCGATCAAGGTGCTGCACGCAACCTGAACTTTCAACTCACAAAAAGCACAAGGCATTTCTATGTTCAAAACGGCTTCACGAACTCCGGCCGGTTTGCGATATCACTCCGGTACGGAGGCTCATCTTCGGCGCGCCGTAATCGATACGGTCATTGAAGTATTCGATGGCTGGTCCTACGACGAGATCATTACGCCGTCGATTGACTACTACTCGCTGTTCGAACGGGGGATGGGACAGGTCGAAGCAGCGCGCGCATTTCGTTTCACCGACACGGACGGGCATCTCCTCACAATTCGCCCCGATGTTACGGCTTCCGTGGCGCGTGCTGCCGCAACTCTCCTGTCAAACAATGAACGGCCTTTGCGGCTGTCGTACGTCGCTAACGTATTTCGACAACGATCGCATTCACGCACGGAATGGCGTCGCGAGAGTCTGCAACTGGGTTGTGAACTTATCGGCCTTGCCGGACCCAAAGGCGACATGGAGGTGCTCGCAATCGCTGTCGAGGTGCTTGAGCGACTCGGGCTTCAGGGACACTTCCGCATCACATTGAACAACGTGGAAATGTTCAACGGCCTCGTTGAAGAGCTGAGGTTAAATGCGACCACGGCGGATCAGATGCGGCAACTGATCAGCACCAGGGACTGCGCCGCACTCGAGCAGTTTCTCTCACAACATGCGCCGGCGTTTGTCGAACATGCACTGTTCTCACGTCATACTCAGTCCTGGGACAAACGTAAGACTCTCGCCGAAGCGCAACGCGCGATCACGAATCCTCGTTCACTCGCTGCGCTCGATTCACTCGAATGGTTGCGCAACATGATCGACTCGCTGGGACTCTCCGAATTTTTTGAAATTGATTTCGGCGACTTGTCGCGACTCGATTATTACACGGGCCTCACCTTCAAGATTTACGTCAACGGCATGGGCGTACTCGTCGGCAGCGGCGGCCGCTATGACGAATTGACGGCTAACTTCGGACGACCTGAACCCGCAGTCGGGTTTGTCCTCGATTTGGATTCGGTGATGGAGGCGCTCGCGCTGAAGAACACTGCGTTCAGGGAAATGTTCAATCGCGATCATTTGCGCGTCGAAGACAACAATCTGGCAGCGTTGTTCTCGGAAGCACGACAAAGGCGCAGCAACGGAGAGCGCATACAGATCGGTTCTTAAATCTATGTCTAAACTGACCATCGCTTTCGCTAAGGGAAGACTGCAATACGACGCGCTTCACCTGATGTCGCAGGCCGGGATCAAATGCAGCGCGGTCGCTCTCGATTCACGGCGCCTGGTTATTGAGGACGAGAGTGGACAGTATCGCTTCATCTTCGTGAAGCCCGTTGATGTTCCGATCTATGTGGAGCACGGGATCGCAGATTGCGGCGTAGTCGGTCGTGACGTGCTGTTGGAGTCTGATGCGGATCTCTTGCAGCCGCTGGATCTACAAATTGGCCGTTGTCGACTGGTAGTCGCTGCTCCTGTCGATGCACCTCCGCTCGATCCGTATGCGTTGCGGGTTGGGACGAAGTATCCGCGGATTACGATGGGGTACTTTGGCGATCGCGCCGTCGCGGTGGAAATCATCGAGCTTTCCGGATCGGTGGAACTGGCGCCCATTCTCGGTCTGGCGGATTGCATCGTGGACGTAGTTGAGACCGGCCAAACGCTGAAGGACAACGGCCTCGCGGTCGTTGACGTGATCGCGGTTTCGAGTGGACGGCTGGTGGTTAACCGCGCCAGTTATCAATTGAAAGCGGTGGCAGTCAACGATCTGATCGACGCGTTGAGCAAGGTCGTCGCGGAAGAAGATTTTGGCGGTCGCATGGTAGAGGCTTCATCGCGGATGATTGCCTGACACAAAGGAGTTGAAATGAATATCTCATCGTTTGGCGCCGGCAGCGGTCGGCTTATATCTGGCGAGAAAAATGGAAACATATTGAATCTGGATGTAAAGCAGGTTCAAAGCCTGTTCAAGTCGTCGGGCATGCTTCTGTTTCGCGGGTTTGACGTGACCGATCAAATCTTTCCTGCTTTTGTCGGTTCATTTACCTCGCAGTTTCTGAAAGACTACGGCAACTCAAAAAAATCAGATCCTGGCGGCGGATTTGTTCAGAGCGTAACGGTCGGCAATAAACCGATTGCGCTTCATTGTGAGAATGCAGTGTCTGCCGAGCGACCGGACATTATTTGGTTCTACTGTGCTGTGCCTGCAAAGACGGGAGGAGAGACGACTTTTTGTGACGGCGTCGCGGTCTGGCGCGAACTGAGCGAGTCGACAAAAGAATCGTTCCTGTCGAAAAAGGTCAGATACACGATTACGGTGCCGCGCGAGATTTATTTGAATAAGAACAAAGAGATCGTGTTATCGGTCGGCACGTTGAAGCTCGCGGGCACGACGTACCGTTTCAACGACGACGAATCGTTAACGATTGACTACGTTGTGCCGGCGGTTAAAGAGACCAGGTATGGTTCTCAACTCGCGTTCGCAAACAGTCTTACTGGTCCATATCCCGACTACAAGAAAACGTTTGCAGACTATTCCGAAATACCGGCGACCGTGTTCCAGGAGATCAGGGAGCTTCACGAGAAGCTTACTGAAAAAATAAAGTGGCAAGCCGGAGACCTCGTGATGATCGACAATTCCAGATACTTGCACGGACGCTGCGCCTTCGACGATCAGCAGCGACGTCTATTCACGCTCATGTCTCTCGCGAACTTCTGACTGGGCCATCTGCCTGGAGGAAATCTCAGTACGGTTCTGCCTGGGTGAGATCAGTCACATCTGCGGTTCTGCCTGGATGAGATCATCAGTACCATCTGCGGTTCTGCTCATCAGCATCACTGCGGTTCTGCTTGGGTGAGGTCAGTACCGTAACGCGGTAGCGTCGGGTCGACGTTGAGCCTTGCGCCGTTGTTGCTAACGCTGACCCGACGCTACCGCGTTACGGTACTGACCCGATCCAAGTCTGATTCTGAAAGGGAACTGAAGCATGTCGGTGCCGTTGGCAATCATCGCACAGACGGAATATGGGGTGAAATACCCCTCAGTCGTCGCGCAGTGCAACCTTTTCGGTGTTCAGTTTCATCCCGAAAAAAGCCAGGCAGCGGGCCTGCGCTAGCTCAACAACTTTGCAGACCATTTCACTTCGGCGAATACAAAATTGCCGAAGTCAGGAGCTGTCTGAAAGCGAACGGGGTTCTGGTAAGATGACGCCCGCAATCGAAGACTTGGAGAGCGAGTAAGGGAGATTATGGAGAGAATACTCAAAGACATTCGCTACGGCATCCGAGGTTTGTTACGACACCGCGGCTTCACTGCTATCGCTCTGGCAACGCTAGCCGTGGGCATCGGCGCTAATACGGCGATCTTTAGCGTCGTTAATGCCACCCTCTTGCGCCCCTTACCCTTCAAGGATTCGAATCAACTCGTCATGCTGTGGCAGACGGTCCCCCAGACAAGCCAGGCACCCACGGCAGAACCCAACTTCCTGGACTACCGCGAACAGAACCAGGTGTTCGAACACATGGCCGCGTTCAATGGCGCGAATCTGACGCTCACGGGCGGACCCGATCCGGAGCGATTGCGCGGCGGACGCGTCACGGCCGATTTCTTCAATGTTCTGGGCGTGCAGGCGCTGATGGGCCGCACGTTTCTTCCGCAGGACGACCAGGCTGGAAATAATACCGTCGCGGTTCTAAGTCATGGCTTGTGGCAGCGCCGCTTTAACTCGGATCCGAGCATTGTGGGCCAGACCATCCAACTTGATTCCAAGCCCTACACGGTTGTTGGTGTGCTGCCCGCCGATTTTGAATTTTCAGTTCCTACCGTCTTCGCTCCGGCGCAGTTGTGGATTCCGATCGTGATGCGACGCGACAAAGCGCAACGCACTAACAACTACCTGCGCGTGATCGCGCGCTTAAAGCCGGGGGCTTCGATCGAGAACGCCCAGGGAGACATTAACGGCATCGCCCAGCGTATCGCGGCGTCGTACCCGGAAGTCGGTGGACTCGGAGTAAAGCTCGTTCCGCTCCGGGAGCAAATAGTCGGAAACGTGCGGCACATTTTGCTGCTGCTGCTGGGGGCTGTTGGTTTTGTGTTACTTATCGCTTGTGCGAATGTGGCCAACCTCCAGTTGGTGCGCGCATCGGGCCGGCAGAAAGAGTTTGCGATTCGCGCGGCTCTCGGAGCTGAACGCAAGCACGTGATCCAGCAGTTATTGATCGAGAGTTTGATCCTCGCCTTGATCGGCGCGGTCCTGGGAGTCGGTCTCGCGTGGTTAGGAATCAAACTGGTGGGCGTGTCTGCACTCGGACAAACGCCTAACGGCGCGACTGCGAGTCTTGATCTGACAGTGCTCGCTTACACGCTGCTCGTGACACTGCTGACCGGCATATTGGCCGGCCTGGCGCCAATCTTTCATACGTCGACTAGCTGGTTGATCCAAACACTCAAAGAAGGAGGCAGGAATCCGGGCGCCAGCACGGCCGGACGAAGGCTTCGCAGTGCGTTAACTGTTACCGAAATCGCTCTCTCGCTTGTGCTGCTCGTCGGCGCCGGGTTGTTGCTTCGCAGTTTTCAGTTGTTGCTGGATGTGAAGCCTGGTTTCGAACCCAAAAACGTACTGACGCTGAGACTGGTCCTGCCGCGATACGCCTATCCCGACGCTGCGCGACAAACCGCATTTTACAACCAGGCGCTCGATCGAGTTGGTGCGCTTCCCGGTGTGAAGGCCGTCGGCGGAATCAACGATCTGCCACTTACTGCCGATCGGGATTCGACTAACATCGCGATCGAAGGCCATCCTCCTTTGGACGTCAGTCAATTGCCTCTGGCTGAAGTGCGCTCTGTCACTCCTCATTATTTCGAGACGATGACCATTCCTCTTGTTGAGGGCCGTGCTTTCACAACGGCGGATACCGAGTCGACACTTCCGGTGGTGATCATTAACCAGACGTTGGCTCATCGATTTTTTGCAAACGAGAGTCCGGTTGGTCGCCGCATCATGCTCGAGGCAGCCAGCCCTGACCAGCCTTGGATGACGATTGTCGGCGTAGTCGCGGATGTACGCGATCTCGGGTTGGAAAAACACGCTGATTTGGAAGTCTATCAGCCATACCAACAGAACACGTTGTCTTTCATGAATATCGTCGCACGGACGGAAGGCGATCCGCGCAACCTCGCCGGGAGCATGCGCAACGAGATTCGCGCATTGGATAGAGGTTTGCCGGTGGTTGCGCCCGAGCCGATGGAGAACGTTGTAGAGGCTTCGATTGCCGCGCGACGTTTTAATCTAACGTTGCTGGGCGTGTTCGCAGGTCTGGCCCTATTCCTGGCGGCAGTCGGAATTTATGGCGTGATGTCTTATGGAGTCTCGCAGCGCACTCAAGAAATTGGCATTCGCGTGGCTCTGGGCGCCACGGCTGTCGACATCCTGAAACTCATACTGCGCAACGGGATGATCCTGGCGGGCGCTGGGATACTGATTGGGTTGGTTGGTGCAATAGCACTCAGCCGGTTGATGACGGGCCTGCTGTTCGGTATCACAGCCACCGACACGCTTACGTTCGCCGGCGTGTCGATCACAATGCTCCTGGTTGCCCTGGCAGCCTCTTATCTTCCTGCCAGACGGGCCACGAAGATCGATCCATTGGAAGCACTGAGAAACGGCTAATCGACGTCATTACCACCCGCTACCGCCATTAACGACTTGCCACTGACGACGCCGAGGCGCAGACTTTAACTCTCCGATCCTTTCGCACCGCGCGCCAGGTACCCACCGCCTCTTTTGCGAGCTCATAAATCGTCTTCCGGTTCTGAGCGATCACTTTCGTCCACGCCCATCTACCCATCTGCGGAAAATAGATACCACGGAAACAAAGGCGCGCAATCAGTATGCTTATGCGATGGCCTACTGGCTGGTCACTAATCGAATTTACCGCACTGGCTATGCCCGCGGGACTGTAGGAATTCGCCCACGCGTGATTGACCTCTGTTTGTGTCTGCTCGATGCTCATCTTTAGAGGCGTATGGGCCATCTGGAACGGCCGGAAGTCCAGCCAATGCTTGGGCCGCGTGAGCCGCCCGGCAACTTCAAGTCTCTTGTAAAGGGGAGTTGATGGGAAGGGAGTTAGAGTTCCAAAGACAGGCAATCCAGGTGGCCAGCTACGAATCTGCTGAAGCGTCCGCTCGGCCGTTCCCGGTGTGTCGTTATCCATCCCAAAGATGAAGGATGTGATGGCATGAACGTGTCGCTTGGCAAGTCTTTCCAGGACCGTCGAGTACTCGGCGGGTTTGTTGAAAGCCTTGTTCACATCGGCAAGATTCGTCGAGTCGATTGACTCCATGCCGATGAATATCCATTTGCCTCCCGAGGCTGCTATGAGATCGACGAGTTCCTCGTCTCGTAACAGGTTGGCGCTAATCTGTGCGATCCAATTCATTTGTGCGCCGGCAGCGATGATGTCGCGCAACAATGATTTAGTACGCTTTATATTGATTGCGAAATTGTCGTCGATGAAGAAGACGGCAATTTGCCCGCGCTCACTGGACGCCCGCGCTTTCAGTCGCAGCAACTCACTGACAACGCTTTCGTTTGTACGGAATCTTATAGAGTCGCCGAAGAAGCCAGTCACGGTGCAGAACTCGCAGCCGTACGGGCATCCTCGACCAGATTCAATCGGAATGAGTCGAAATGTTCCCCACCCGCCCGCATGTCGTTTGAGCATTGGGGCGAAGAATTTCGGGACCAGATTGAACTGATCCAAATCCATTGTCGTCCAGGGAATGGAGGGATATGGTTGCAGGCTGGGTTTTCGGTCCTTACCATTTTCGTCTACTGGCGCATAGATCTCTTTGAGTCTGCCATTTGCCGCATCCGTAACTATCTCCGGCCAGGTTTCGTCGGCCTCACCAAGAGCCACAGCATCAGCGTGGCGCCGCCCGCCATCCTGCCCGAGCGCCTCGTGCGGGACTTCAGTCACGTGAGGTCCGCCCATCACAACCGGCACCCCGATAGCGCGAATCGCATCAGCCATTCGGTAAGCCTTGGCTATCATCCTTGTCATCGCGCCGATCCCGACAAGTTTGACGTCCTGTTCGCGAACGAATCGTACGAGGTCGTCTTCACTCATCGCGTGCGCGTTGCCGTCTATGAGTAATACCTCATGGCCAGGCGGTGTGAGTGATTGCAGAAGAAACATCCAGAGATGCGGCATGAAGTTACGCGTCACGCCGTTATCTGGGTTATAGAGTAGGATCTTCATTGTTGGTTTCTACGCTGATTCAGCGATTAATACCAGCCTGAAACTAGCGACCGCGCGGTCTGAAAGAACGCACTCCGCCTCTGGACGTCCGTCCGAAGGGCACGAACGGTTTGGCTGTGCCGGACGCAGCTACCTTTAGACCACCAAAACCTTCCGGCACAACGCGCGTCACCCGTTCTCCAATCAATCGCTCGATCGCCCTCATCGATAACTCATCGACAGGCGTGACGATCGTGATCGCCTTACCTTGCTTGCCCGCTCGGCCCGTGCGGCCCACTCTGTGAATGTAGTCTTCAGGCGCATCAGGCACGTCATAATTGATGACGTGTGAGACGGCATCGACGTCTAATCCACGCGCGGCGATGTCAGTGGCTACGAGCACACGTGCCTGGCCGTCGCGAAACTGCCGCAACGCTGCTTCGCGTTGTGGCTGACTTCGATCCGCGTGAATGCGAGTCACTTTGTGATTGCGGGCTTTGAGAATGTGCGAGAGGCGTTCGGATCCGCGTCGAGTTCGCGTAAACACCAGGACCTTCGCCAACGATTCTTTTTCGTTCCCTTGCTCGAGCAAATCAAGCAAGAGTGCGGTCTTATTTTCCAGCGAAACTGAATAGGCGGTTTGCTCCACCATCTGCGCGGCCTGTCCGCGCGGGTTTACTTCAACCAGCTTCGGTTCTCTCATCGTCGAGCGAGCCAGACTCTCTATGGTTGAAGACATCGTGGCCGAGAATAACAACGTCTGTCGCTTTCGCGGCAACATCGCGAGGATTCTTCTGATAGCCGGTAGAAAACCCATATCGAGCATGCGATCGGCCTCATCAAGGACGAGAACTTCGACAGTGGAAAGATTGATTGCGCCACGTTCTGTAAGATCCAGCAAGCGGCCGGGTGTAGCAATCACGACTGTTGCCTTGCGACGCAGAGCGGCGATTTGCGTGTTGATATTCGCGCCACCCATAACGAGAACGCTCTCGTTCGATTTCAGGTGATTGAGCTCCTGGTAGTTCTTTTGGATTTGGAGCGCGAGTTCACGCGTCGGCGCCAGCACGAGCACGCGAATGCCCGGGCGCGTTTGTGCGCTCAGCTTCTGAATAATGGGGAGGAGAAACGCAGCCGTCTTTCCGGTTCCGGTTTCGGCACAGCCGATTACATCCGCGCTACTTATAATGAGCGGGATGGCTTTGATCTGTATTGGTGTGGGATTTAAGTATCCGAGGGATTTGCAAACGCGCAATTGTGCGTCCGCCAATCCTAACTGAGAAAAATTCATAGGTTCCTTTGCGTGTGCGACGGCTCATAGCTTGAGGTCGTCGCTAAAATTAAAAACGGCAGCGTCGATCTCCGCAATCGTGCGGAGATCGAACACTGCATAGCATTACCAGCGCGGCTCAGAGCGATGTCCCTGATTGCCTCCACCGCGACCAAAGCCGCCGCCGCCCCCGCGATTACCGCCAAAGCCACGTCCACCACCACCGCCACGATTTTCTCGTGGGCGGGCTTCGTTGACTTTCAACGCCCGACCGGCAATTTCCTTTCCGTTGAACTGTTCGATCGCTGCAGCCGCTTCGTCGTCCGTAGACATTTCGACGAAGGCGAAACCTTTCGATCGTCCAGTGTCGCGATCCTCAATCACGCTTGCTGATTCAACCGTTCCGGCTTGCCCAAACAGTTGCTGAAGATCTTGACTAGTAGTTTGGAAAGCGAGGTTTCCAACATAGAGTTTTTTTGACATAGAGATATACCTTTCCTTGTTAGGAATGAAAAAGAAGCTGCGAATCGGATTTGGCTTCGGCGAACGGTAGCGTTCGAAGGATCAGGTTCGGATGCGCTCAATTAGGAGCGGCTTCGATGTGTGTTGAAAGAGCCCGCTCTCGAACCATCCAAACGTCCAGCGCTGATCAATTTGTGCGCGGAGCGCATCACCGTCGATGCGCGAGAGAAGGGGTTAACGGGGTCCATAATGCCCTATGCCAGCGCAAGTTGCAAGGGACCACGCCCCAGTTTCAGGTTTTGCCT
>Ga0207671_10006827_pt1 | contig 10080 bp, 9 predicted proteins | sample KBSC24metaG_FD_184352 | JGI IMG/M metagenome (GOLD analysis project Ga0207671, IMG submission 184352) | Corn rhizosphere microbial communities from Kellogg Biological Station, Michigan, USA - KBS C2-4 metaG (SPAdes) (version 2) | ecosystem: Host-associated > Plants > Roots > Rhizosphere > Soil... | reverse complement strand
AGCAGAGATGCGGAGACGCGGAGACGCGGAGACGGGGAGACGCGGAGACGCGGAGACGGGAATCTTCTTCTCCCCGCGTCCCCGTGTCTCCTCTCCGCGTCTCCGCGTCTTCTCTCCGCGTCTCCGCGTCTTCTCTCCGCGTCTTCGCGTCTCGCACTGTCCGCCGTTTGCCCCCATGGTGCTAGCAATTCTTGTTTCCGTCGTCATCGCTGCAAGCTGTAAATCTGTCATCGAACGACAAGACGTGCGGCCGCGTGTTTTGCGCGACGTGCCCGCGCGAAACCTTGCCTATCGACTCACTCCGGACGTTTCGCCGCCAAGCTCAGTCGACAATGCGGATGAGAATTTCGGTCCAGTCGCAAATTACTTCTCGTCAAAACGAACGGAAGACGCGTTGCTGCGAACAATCGTGTCGCCTGATGGCCGGCGTGTGCTCGCGGTTTACGGCACTTCGGATGAACCCGGCTCGGTGTTTCGCATCGATCTGTTCAATGCCGATGGAGAGTTCCTGCGTAATCTCATTCCGCCGGATCTGTCGTGTGTCTTCCCGGAAACGGTTGCGTGGTCGCCGGATGGAAATTTCATCAACTTCATCGCGCGCAGGCGTGCTGTGCCGAGTCCGACTCCTACTCCGCCGAACGAGCCCGAGCCGGAACCTTCTGGTTCACCCGTCCCTTCGCCTTCGATTGCGCCGTTGTTTCCTGCGGTTGCGACTTTCAACACCGAACAGATCTACATTTGCAACCGCGACGGTTACGATCTGAAACCACTCACTTCGCGTGACGGGTTGATCTACTTCTACTTCGTGTGGGCGCCGGATAGTCGTGCGATGGCGGCACTGGCGTGCAAGGAAGACGAATGGAACACGCGCGAGCAGCAACAAAAACTACCGGCCGGAAGACCGCGTTTGATCGGGCTCGACGGGACCGAACGTCTGCTCGACGATGCGTTAACAGACGCGCTTCCGGTTTGGTCTCCCGATGCTTCGAAAGTCGCGACTGCTTTCGACAGCGATGTGGCGATTTACGATTCCGCCGGAAAGACGCCGACGCAGGGACGTTTACCGCTGGGCGAACCGTTGATCCAGGCGTCGATCGTTTACGAGGAAAAGACCGCGACTAAAAAAGCGAACGCGAACGCGACGCCTTCGCCGGCGGCAAGCGCGAGTCCGTCTGTACCGCCGTCCTTCAATCCGATCGTGAGACTCGAGTGGCGCTCTCCGGAAACGCTCTACTTTCAAACTGCGTACGTGCGGCTGATGCGGACCGAGACTATCAACACCTTCCAACGCTGGCACATGCTGTCTCTCAGCGCGCAGGCCGCGATCCTCAAGTGAATTCTGTGACATTTGTGGACACAGAATCCTACCTGTACGATCCAAACTACAGTCACGGATTACACAGATCCGTGTAATCCGTGGCTGAAACTTACTGCGGTTGTTGCCCTTCAGTCATATGTTGAGCGGCATTTTGCACTTTGTCGATCGTCTCGCGCGCGACCTCCTGTGCCTTGTCCACCAACCGCTCGCTTGTCTCACCGATGTACTCGCTTTCGAATTTCGTCGCCGGCAGCATGAGCCCAACGGCCGTTCCGGCGGCTACGGCAACAGCGCCGATCGCGAGCGGGTTCTCGCGAAACATATGCTCGACTCGCGTGCCCAGCGACGATGCAGTGTCTTTCGCTTTAGTCCCCAGGTTGTTTAGAGTTTCCGTGGAACGATGAGCGAGGTCACTTGCCGTTCCCTTAACGCGATTAAGAGTGCCGGTAGTTGGCATGTCGTGCATCTTGCTTAAACCGGTGCTGCGCTTCGTCTCCTCGTAGTCGTACCCGTTTCCACCACGAAACGCGCGCATCGCAATCATCCCGAGTCCCAGACCGATCAGTGCCACCGGTATCGGATTTCTCCAGACCACGTCCGCCGCCGACCTTCCGGTTTCCATCACTACAGTTCCCGCGCGATCCACCACCTCGCGTGCCGGTTCTGCTACTTCGCCTATCGTTTCTCCAACCCTGTTCATAACTCTTTCAACCTTTCCTATTGTTGCTTCACGAACCTTTTCCTTAACCTGATCCATCACGTTTTCGGGACTGAGTCGCTCTTGAATCTCGTTGATTGTTTGACTCATTTCAGCCCGAGTGTCTTCGATCTCAGCGCGAAGCTGTTCGGGATCGTCATAGTTATCCGCGGATTGATTGGCAGTCATTATTTTATCTGTTGCTTCACCCATGCTGCGTCCTCCTTCAAAGTCTCAACGGTTTCTCGCGGCGTCACCTCCATTTGCTGAAGCGCAGACATTGCCTTACCAATCAGTATCCAACTGATAGCGGCTACTACGAGCCCCACCAACAACGCGGCGCCCCATGCCGGCATGACTCTGTCCAGGAGCATGATTATGGCAGCGAGCAACGCGAGCAGGGCCGCGTAGGCGACAGCTCCACCAACAACGAGATAACCAACATTCCGTCCTGCATACTTCGCCTTCTGCGAAATCTCGACTCTTGCGAGAGCAACTTCCTGTCTTACCAAGTTGCTCATCTCAGTTGCGAGATCGCCGAAGAGATCGCCAAGAGGTTTGTTTTCCATTTCCGCCGATCGATTGTCATTTATCCTTTGCATACGAAACACCTCCAAACGTCGCTACACTGTGCCGGGATTTGTCGACTGTCTCGTAGCGGGAGGAGTTGGCGGCGTAAACGTCGCTCTCGGAACGTTCGTCTGCCCGTATTGGTGCTCCTGAGATCCACCAGTACCCATTGAACTTCTGATCAGTCTTGCTCCGGCGAACCCCAACAGGAATGCACCACCAAGCAACAATGCCGGTTGGCGTCGTCCAAAATTTTGCACGTCGTTCAGCAATTGCTTTGGATCCTGTTCGCGAATGTAACTGCTGAGTCGTTCAAGATTGTTGGCGGCTTTCTCACCATAGTCACCGACAGCGCGAGCAATCGGTCCGAGGTCTTGTTGCGGGAGGTTCTCGCGTATGCGCCTGACCGCGTTCGCAACTTGTGAGAGTTCCGATGCAGCGGTTTCCTTCTGACGATTCAATTGCGTACCTGCCTGCTCCTGTACTTTATTCACGATTTGTCCGGTCGCCTGTTTCGCGTGTTGAAGTAGATCCTGTTCTCCTTGACCCGTTTGTTGTTGACCCGTCGACATTCCTGGTTTCGGAGCAGCACCCGGATCGATCGATGTTCCTTGACCCACAGCATTATTCGGACTGACAGATGATCCCTCACCCTGAGTCGCACCTTGATTCGTGGAGGTGTCTTGATTTGTTGAGCCCGGCGTCTGTTCACCTGGCTGCTTCCGTCCCTTTGAAGCAGAACGAGCAGTACCTTGCCCTTCGCCCCCACCCTGTTTTCGCATTTCCATGTAACGTTTTCCCCCTTGTTGAATTGAAGTTTTGAGGAATGCTTGCAGTTAACGATCCACAGTGTTGCGTTCGTTGTTTTAGACACTTTCGCATCACCTTTGCGTCATCAAGGGCACACTCTTTGACTACCTTGATCTCGAAATAATCCATTTAACATCTTCTTCAAGGAGGGACTTCCAACTGATGAATTCAGAAAGATCAATCTTACAAAACGATGCCGATCGTTCCTCGACGAGGGATCGTCAACGTACGTCGTCTTACGACGTAGAAAGCCACGCAACAGAGCGCGCAAAACCCGGTTTACCTTCGGCGAGCGCAAAGAAACTCGCAAGAGGACTGGGTTGGTTCAGTGTTGGACTCGGACTCGCAGAACTACTTGCCCCACGCGCTATCGCAAACATCTCCGGTGTTCCAAACGCGCGCACGGGTTTGATACGACTGTACGGTCTGCGCGAACTCGCTGCGGGCGTCATGATCTTCGCGCAGGACAATCCTACGGCTGGGGTTTGGTCGCGCGTCGCAGGTGATGCGCTGGATCTCGCAAGCTTAGGCGCCGCAGCGAGATCGCCAAACGTCAACAAAGGACGGCTGGCATTCGCTACCGCGAATGTAGTGGCAGTCACAGCGCTCGACGTCATGTGTGCCAGGCAACTGACGAATGGTCACCATGGCATTCATGCGAAAGCGAGTTGCATGATCAATCGTGACCCGGACGAGGTTTACCAGTTCTGGCGCACCTTCGAAAACCTTCCGCGTTTCATGCGCCATCTCCAGTCAGTCGAAAACCTCGGTGATGATCGTTATCACTGGGTGGCCAAAGGTCCTGCGGGAATGCAAGTGGAGTGGGACGCGACGATCATCGCAGACGATCCGGGCAAAGTCATAACCTGGCGATCGCTCGAGAACGCCGATGTCGACAACGCCGGCGCTGTTCGCTTCGAGCGAGCTCCAGGTGGAAGAGGCACGATCCTCAAAGTCAACATTGAATACAACCCCGTAGGTGGCGTACTCGGTGCGGCTGTCGCGAAATTGTTTGGCGAAGAGCCCGAACAACAATTGGATGACGATCTCCGCCGCTTCAAACAGGTGTTGGAAGTAGGTGAGGTCGTGGTTTCTGACGCGACTTTGTTCGGCACTGGCTACTTCGAACAGAGGCCCGCACAGCCTGCATCCGCAGACGAACTCGAACGTGCAGAAAAACTTCCGAGTCAAACCGGAACTAACTATGGATCGGACTATCGCGCCGAAGGAAGGATGATGCAAGAATGAGAGCTAATTGTTGGTATGGCAAAACGGACGTGCGCGTCGAAGAAGTTCCCGATCCCCAAATCCTCAATCAGCAGGATGCGATCGTAAAGATCAGTTCGACGGCGATCTGCGGTTCCGACCTGCACATGTATAACGGATTCATTCCGACGATGAAGGCAGGCGACGTACTCGGTCATGAATTCATGGGCGAGGTGGTCGAGGTTGGTCGAGAAGTTCGAAACCTGAAAATCGGCGATCGAGTTGTTGTGCCTTTTACGATCTCGTGTGGCAAGTGTGGATTCTGCCGGGCACAGGCTTTTTCGCTTTGTGAGAATTCCAATCCAAACGCATGGCTCGCAGAGAAATTATTGGGACACGCAACCTGCGGGATCTTTGGTTATTCACACATGACGGGCGGTTTTGCAGGCGGGCAGGCGGAGTATGCACGCGTGCCGTTTGCTGACGTAGGTCCGATCAAAGTTCCGAAGGATCTGCCGGATGAACAGGTTCTTTTCCTTTCTGACATTTACCCGACCGGTTACATGGGTGCTGAGATGTGCAACATCCAGCCGGGCGATACGATCGCGATTTGGGGTTGCGGACCTGTCGGACAGTTTTCGATCCGCTGCGCTTTCCTGCTCGGCGCCGAACGCGTTATTGCGATCGATAAGGTTCCGGAGAGATTGCAAATGGCGGAACAGGGCGGCGCGGAGACTATCAATTACGAGGAGGAAAATGTTTACGAGAAATTGATGGATATGACAGGCGGACGCGGACCTGATTCCTGCATTGACGACGTCGGCATGGAGGCGCACGCGCCGGCGCCGATCTTCGCGTACGATCGAATCAAGCAGGCGCTGATGTTGGAGACTGATCGTCCACACGCGCTGCGTGAAGCGATCATGTGCTGCAAGAATGGCGGAACGATTTCAGTCATCGGTGTCTATGCTGGATTCGACGACAAGTTTCCGATGGGATCGGTCATGCAACGTTCGCTTACGATCAAGACGGGTCAGGCGCACATGCAACGTTACATGCGACCGTTGCTCGAGATGATCGAGAATGGCGACATCGATCCGAGCTTTGTTGTGACGCACAGGCTGCCTCTGGATGAAGCGCCTCACGGTTACGACATATTCAAGAACAAGCGAGACAACTGCATCAAGGTTGTGCTCAAGCCTGATTGGGCGGGGAACGGAAACGGCTACGTTCACTAACGCTTGGACAAAAGCGAGCCACAGATTACACAGATAGAACCTTAAAATAATCTGTGTAATCTGCGGCTTGTGGGTTGTTTACGAGTGTCCCCAAAGTTGCGACAACTGATCGAGTGTGCCGTTGAAAGTGTCGCGGTCACACGGCGCGGTGAGGCCGCTCACGGGACCTGAGCTGGTGTACTGCCACATCGTCCACGTGGACCACGTCGGCGGGACGATCGGCGCTGACGCACCATACTGGGCACGCCAGAACCAGCAGTTAGCGAGGATTTCGCTCGGGTTGTTTCCCAACATGTTTCCGGCGAGCGCGTCTGAATAGAATCCGGGGTAACGTCCGGTTTGATTGAAAACCTCGGTTACAAACTGCTCTGCTTGTGCGATGGTCATCTGGCTTTGCGGATTCTCTTCAAAGTCGAGAGCCAACAGATCCGTCGGACCGGGATTTACTTTTGAAAGAAAGTATTGCGCTTGTGCGGCGCCATCGGCGTTGGTGCCGAAGTGATACGCGCCCCACCAGAGTCCAGCGGCGAGCGCCTGGGTTTTACGGGCGGCGTAAGTGGAGTCGCTCCAGTTGGTGGCCTGGGTAGCCTTATGAATAATTCCGACGATGCCGGCCGACTTGATTGCCGCGAAACTCGTCACTGTATTGAAGTGTGAGAGATCGATAACAGCGTTTAAGCCCTGAACGGTGGTCATGTGGGTTTCCTCCAGTGAATGAGGTGTCTCGAGGGGATTCTATAATGTTGAGCGTGTTGAGTACACAATTTTGAAGCTTGCAAGATGGTTGGGACCGTCCCGTTACGGCTCCTCCAGGTTGATCCAGAGGTACAGCCGTGCCCATTTGCAGCTTCCAAATGGCGGCATGTTAAACTCCCTCCCTCCAAATTTGTTGTGCCCCTGTAGCTCAACGGTTAGAGCAGCAGACTCATAATCTGTTGGTTCGGGGTTCGAATCCCTGCGGGGGCACCACGTAAACTTCGTTCGGAACTCTCTTATGGTACGTTAAATACGGCAGACTTCACTTGACTAGTTTCTCGGTTAAGAGGCACCCCTTCTAAGGAGATGCGATTGTTTTGGCGACCGTGTACACTCTGTCCATGATCGCACCCGAGGAACTTGTAGGTGAGGAATGGGCTGAGTGGTATCGCCTTTCACCAGTCGAGCGTTGGCGCGAATCGGAACAGCTCTGGGAAATCTATTTCCACTTAGGTGGCTCGCTTGACACCCAACCCGATACTCAAAGTCCTTTCTTCGATCCGCGCCCACCGGGTACACGCCCTCCTAATGGGCGGCCAAGCATGCGTGTTCTACGGCGCAGCCGAGTTTAGTGTCCCACTTGTGTGCCAACTCAGCGAACTCAGCTAGCCTTAGCCGTACAGAGAAATAAAGTTGAGCTCAAAAGCTTAAACAAATCAGCATCAGCCGGTACGCAATTGGACGCATATGAACTCACGTCCCCGAGACTCATAATCTGTTGGTTCGGGGTTCGAATCCCTGCGGGGGCACCACTTATGGCTTGATGACGATTACCGAGTCCATGTGGCCGTTTCCGTCATCTTCGGTGAGGGAGTTCGCCGGATCATTTAGCCCAACACCATCGACCAGGAACTTGTAAGTATATTTGCCCGGCGCTAAATCAATGCGACAGACCCACCCGTCGCCCTCTCTCCCGCAGTAATTCTTCGTCTGGATCCAATTGTTGAACGATCCGTAAATGGCGACAGCCTCGGCGTCGGTGTGTCCTGCCAAAGTAAAAGTCGTATTGCCGGTAAGACTGGGCACTGGCGGCGGCATCTTTTTAACCAGCATGTCTCCCTGTCCAGTATTCAGAGTGACACCAGTGACATTGCCTCTTTCGTCCTTGATGAACGTGAGGTGGAGGTCTGGAAGTTCGCTGTCATAGAACCTTGACTCGGACTCCGCGATGAGTTGCCGCTGCTTCAGGATTGAAGGTCTAACCCATAAAGAACCATCCTTGACGCTCACGTAAAGAACGTAATCATGCGCGAACTTCGGATCGAATTCATATCTGCCAACATATTGTCTCAGCACGGCAGGAGCCACTTTGATTTCAGATCCCGAGATCGCTTTCTTCGGAATCGAGGTTGGCTGTGTCGGCGTTCTGTGCTGCTCTGAAATCTTAGGCGCGGGTTTGATACCGACCAGCGCTATGAGGTGACTCGCCAGCGTCCCACGCCAATTCAACATACCGTGGTTCCCATTAAACTCAGTGTAGTGGACCGAGTATCCCTTGCTTTGCAGCGTGTCTCTCAGATTACGGTTGGCCGCGAGGAATGTTGGATCTATCAAATTAGCAGGCGGCGCGTTGGGTTGTTTTGCCATCAGATCACGCCACCACCAAGTCCCTTCCAACAGTCCGGCTTCGAACGAGAAACGCAAAGGCAGTCGCGGGCTGGCGGCGAACTGACGCTTCAACCATTCCCACTCTTTTTCACCATCGGGCTTCCACTTGAAATCACCAGACTGGGAAAGCACGTTCCCGAAGACCTCCGAGTGCTTGAGCCCTACGCAAGCCGCCTGCAATCCGCCCAGGCTCGTGCCGCCTATGATCGTCTGCTCGGGACGGTCGGTCGCGTGATAGTTGACTCGCGCCCAGGGAACAATCTCCTGAGCCAAAAAGTCCGCGTACGTTGAATTGCAGGACAATTCGCGCCAGCGATTTGGGTTTTCCACCATCACGGCGACCAACGGAGGGATGAGGCCTGCGGCAATCAAGTTATCGAGGGTAGTTGCTACCCGCGCCGTGTTCACATACCCACCACCGTCGGTAAGTACCAGCAAACCGTACGGCTTCTTGCCGGCAGCATAGCCGTGCGGAGTGTAGATCCAAATTGGTCGTTCGTTGCCGAGGAGTTTGCTCCGGAATGTGTCGCGCTGCACTCGTCCAGTAGGAACGTTCGGGCGGACGACGTTCCAACTTTGCGGCTCGGCGTTGGGCAGCTCGACTGCCGAAAACGAATTCCCTTCATACGGGTTGAACTCGTTATAGTGCTCGGTGAACTGGAGCGGATTCAACGGATCATTCTGTACGACGTTCGCGAAGCGGGCCACGCCGCCCCACTCTTTCGGGTCGGTTAGGTTCGTCGCGAATTGATAAATGAAGCGCGCGCCTTTCGGAAGCCGGAATGTCTTGTACCACAAATCAGTGTCGAGCAGCCGCGTCATCGGTTTATTGACATCCCCGAGGCGAAAGACGAAAACGTTTCTCGTCTCTTCTCTCGTTCGCCAAACCATCGTTACGAGCACGTCGCTCCCCGTTGCGGGCTCAATGATCGGCGTGCCGCTTTCTGTGATCTCTTTCCAAAAACTGTCGAGCGCCCGCGTATCACCAGATTTGAGCCGATCCTGAAGTGCCGCCAGGCGCGGACTCACGGGCCGCTCATCAACTATTTGCACACTCAGCACATTGCCCGAACTCGCAGTTAACAAAAGCAGAGCAAACAGGCAGAGTGAGATCTTTTGAACAATGCGAAGCCGCATGATCATTACTCCTTGGGTGGCTTACAAGTAACTGGTTAGTAACAGTGGGGATTTTTGTTTCGTCGACCGGCGAAGAACGCGCGCGCCAGAACCGCGATTGCGACAAGCTGCCACAAAATAGCTGAGACGTTATGGTGTGGTATGTTGACCGCCCATAATGCTGTTCCGCCTGCGACGACTGCGATGGCGATGTAAATTCCCATTCTTATAGGACGGGCATCGAAGGGAAGGTCGCGTCTGATTTCACAGCACTCGGTTTTGATTTGGTGAAAGTGTCCAAAACTTTGCCGAGCGGCAAGTTGCGCTTCAGTTGGCGTCATTCCGTTCTCAATGTTGGCAAGGGTGCGCTTTGCGATATGGAACTGCAGTTCCTCCTCAACTTCGAGCGCGATCTGATCGGGATGTCGCCAGGCATGAAAAAATTGGACGGTGGCTTTAATCCGCGACATAGTCTTGCATCCTCCTTAGCTCGCACGTAGGGCCTTCATGGTTGCGCCCGCTAACCGCTCCCAATTCTGCTCCTCGAGAATTAATTGCTTCCGACCCGAGCGGGTCAGCTTGTAGAACTTCGCACGCTGATTGTTGTCTGAGACGTCCCATTCCGATTCGATCCATCCGCGCCGCTCGAGCCGGTAGAGTCCCGGATACAGCGAACCCTCCTCGATCTTGAGCGTGTCGTCTGAGATCTGTGCGATTCGCTGACCGATTCCATAACCATGCAAAGCGCCCAGCGAAAGGGC
>Ga0207671_10006822_pt1 | contig 10089 bp, 13 predicted proteins | sample KBSC24metaG_FD_184352 | JGI IMG/M metagenome (GOLD analysis project Ga0207671, IMG submission 184352) | Corn rhizosphere microbial communities from Kellogg Biological Station, Michigan, USA - KBS C2-4 metaG (SPAdes) (version 2) | ecosystem: Host-associated > Plants > Roots > Rhizosphere > Soil... | reverse complement strand
GGCAGCGCACGGACCAGAGGAAGTTCTCGGCGCGGCGGAACTGGCGATATTCGGCGGGCGTCAGCAGCCCGGCCTCGACCAGCTCGGCGGGCTCGCGGACGTTATAGGCGAACTTGCCGATCCAGAAGAGCGTGTGGAGATCGCGCAGGCCGCCCTTGCCCTCCTTCACATTGGGTTCGACGACATAGCGGCTGTCGCCCATCTTCTTGTGGCGGGCGTTGCGCTCCTCCAGCTTGGCGGTGATGAAGCCGCGCGCGCTGTCGGCCTGGATCTCCGCCTTGAAGCGCTTCGCCGCCTCGTCATACAGGTCGGTGTCGCCCCAGACATAGCGCGCCTCGAGCAGGGCCGTACACACGGTGACGTCGCCCTTGGCCTGACGGACCATCTCGTCGAGCGAGCGCGACGAATGCCCCACCTTCAGCCGCATGTCCCACAGCGAATAGAGCATCGATTCGATCACCTGCTCGCTCCAGCCGGTGACCTTCCAGGGGGTAAGGAAGCCGATGTCGATGTCCGAATGCGGCGCCATCTCGCCGCGGCCGTATCCCCCCACTGCGATCAGCGTCATCCGCTCGGCGGCAGTGGGATTGGCGTTGGGGTGGAGCCGCTCGACGGTGAAATCCCACAGCAGGCGCAGGATCTGATCGGTGAGGAAGGCGCCCGCGGCGGCGGCTTCCAGCCCGCGCGAGGGGTGTTCGGCGAGGCGGCGGCCGATCTCTGCCTGGCCGGCGGCGAGGGCGGCCTTGAGCTCGGCGGCGCCCGCCTGGCGAAGCGCGGCGGTGTCCTTGCCTTCGAGCGCCGCGAGGCGTTCGGCAACGGCACGGCGATCGATCAGGGCGCGGCGATTGGGCACGGAAGCGAAGCGGGTGGGCATGCGAGTCAGATAGGAGGATTTGGGGGGAAGTTCACGCGGGAAGGGAGGGGGAGCGTGATTTAAACCCCTCCCCTTCAGGGGAGGGGCTATTGCTTGCTTCACCGTTCGGGAACCAAACACACGCCATGCGGGTAGGGCGGGGCAACCTCCTGTGGAGACGCCGTTTGCCCTTGAAGACCTGCTCCATCGCCGCGGCGCTGCTGCTCCTCGCACCGCTGGCCGCCTGCAACAGTCCGCACGCCGCCGACAATGCCGTCACGGCGAACGTCGCCTCTCCGGTCGTCGCGACGTCCAGCCCGACACCGACTCCCAGCACCACGCCGGTGGCGAAGGACGAAACCCCGCCCCACTCCGCCGCCAAGCAGTGCCATTTCGAAGTCGACGGCAAGACGCTGCTCGACGGCCGCTGCCAGGTTTATCCGATGGGCGACGGCGGCTACACGCTCAACACGTGGAGCGCCGGCAAGCCTGCGCAGTCGCACTTCGCCGTGGTCACCACCCGCGCCGACGGCAAGGCCGACGCCACCTGGAATGCCGATCCCGACGACGACAAGGCTGGCGACCCGCTGGGCACCGTCACCCGCAAGGACGGCTGCTGGGTGAACCAACGCACCCGCATTTGCGCCCGCTGACCGCGGATCGCTCGGAACACGCCCGCATCCCGGCCCGTTGACCGTGCCGTAACCGAAAGGAGATTTCGATGGCCACCGCCAGCAATACGCCGAAGACCACCACGCCGCGCAAGCGCACGCCCAAGGCTGCGACCACGGCTGCAGCCGCCGACGCCAAGGCAGAGTCCGCCGCCGGCAAGCCTGCGCCCAAGGCCCGCCCGAAGCGTGCGCCCAAGGCCGCCGCGCCGGCGACCAAGGTCCGGAAGCGCGCGACGCTGGGGCGGACCGGCATCGCGGCGATTGCCGCCGCCGGGCTGGGCGCCATCGGTGCGATCGCGTTCGGTACGCTGTTGAACCGCCGCGCGGGTGCCGCCGGACCCGGCACCGTGCCGACCGACCTGCTGGGCGACAGCCGCCCCGATGGCAGCCAGCGTGCGATCGAGCAGTTCCGCCCCGATCCCACCGCGTCGATCCCCGCGAACGAGCGCGAAGCCTTTGCCCCGGCGCTGGCAGGCGGCTCGGCACCGACGCTGGTTGCCGGCCAGGCCGACGAGCTTCGCCGCAACGACGCAGCACCTTCCTGATCCCCCCGGATCGGCACGGCCGCGCAACCTTCCGCCCGGCCGCGCATTCCCGCAGCACTTCACTATGGATCAGGAGAGAGACCCGATGCGCATCTTCGCTCTGAGCATGGTCGCGGCAGCGACGCTGGTTTCCGGCTGCGCCGAAGGCGGCTACGGCCCCGGCTATGCCGGCGGCGGCGGTTATCGCCAGTATGACTATAACCGCCCGGACCCGGCCTATAACGGCTATTATGCCGACCGCTATTATCGCGAGGATCAGCGCGCGCGCGAACGCCGCCTGTCGCGCAACGACCGCGTCTATCGCGGGCAGGATGGTCGCTATTATTGCCGCCGGAATGACGGCACGACCGGCCTGATCGTTGGCGGTGTCGCGGGCGGCGTGCTGGGCAACCTCATCGCGCCGGGCGGATCGCAGACGCTGGGCACGCTGCTCGGCGCGGCGGCGGGTGCTGCGGCGGGGCGTTCGATCGATCGCAACAACGTCACGTGCAAGTGATAGGATCGGGCCGGGGTCGATTCCCCGGCCCGATCATTTCCAGGAGTCTGCCATGACCACCCGCACCGCCACCGCCCGCTACACCGGCTTCGGCAAGGCCGGCAAAGGCCAGCTGACCAGCACCTCGGGGGTGCTGGAGGCGACGCCCTACAGCTTCAACACGCGCTTCGGCGACGAGAAGGGCACCAATCCGGAAGAGCTGATCGCCGCCGCGCATGCCGGCTGCTTCACCATGGCGCTGAGCTTCGCGCTCGCCCAGGCGGGGTTCAGCGACGGCACGCTGGAGACCACCGCAGCGGTGAAGCTGGAGCAGGACGGCGACGGCTTCACCATCACCCGTTCGGACCTGAAACTGCGCGCCGAAGTGCCCGGCATCAGCGAGGAGCAGTTCGAGGCGCTCGCCAAGGGCGCCGAGGCGAACTGCCCGGTGTCCAAGCTGCTCAAGGCCCAGATCGCGCTGGAGTGGGAACTGGCCTGAACCCTATCCCCAAAGGGGTGTGGAGAGGGCGGGCGGGTGCCGGTGCACCCGCCCGTTTTCGTATCAGCGCAAGGGCGCCACGCGCAGCGAGGCCATCGGCGCGTCCTTGGTGCGGGTGTCCACCTTCCAGGCGATCACCTTGTCGCTGCCGACGGTCTCGGCACCGGCCTCGTTGTTCTGGCTGATCACCTCGGCATCGGTGGTGAGGGTGAAGGTTCCCTCCATGCGACCGGCTGCCTCCGCGCCTGCGGCCATGCCTCCGCCCACGCCGTCGAGGCCCGCCGCCTCGTTCTTCTGGCGAGCGAAGCCCTGCGCCTTCACGCGCACCGCATCCTTGCCGCGCAGCTCGATCGCGATCCAGGGCAGGATGATCTCGTTGTCCTGGTTGTAGGGGTAGACGAAGGCGTGATCCAGCACCCCCGACAGGGCGAAATCGACGTAGAAGATGCCGTTGCCGCGATATTCGACGCTGCGATAGCCCGCTTCCTTGGCGAGCTCGACCGCGAGCTTGCGATATTCCTCGTCACGCTTCGCCTGTTCGGCCGCCTTTACCTTGGCCGGATCGGCCGAGCCGTTCTTGCCCTTCTTGCCGCCTTCTTCCTCGGCGATCTTCATGAAGTCGCCGCCCAGCCCCTTGAGGTCGATCGCGACCACCTCACCCTTGTAGGTGAAGGTGAAGCTGCGATCGCGGTGGATGGTGAGCGCGGAATCGAACTTGCCCGGCACGAACAGGCAGCTCGACAGCACCAGCGGCGCGAGTACCACCAGCGCCAGCGTTCGCAGCATCCTGGTCATGCCCCTGCTCCTCAGCCGCGCGTGTTCACTGCGTAGAGCGCCACGGCTGCGGCGTTCGACACGTTCAGGCTTTCCACCTTGGGCGAGATCGGCAGGCGCGCCAACTGGTCGCAATGCGCCTCGGTGTTCTGGCGCATGCCTTCGCCCTCGGCGCCCAGCACCAGCGCGACGCGGCCGGCGCCCATCACTTCGCCCAGCGTCGCCTTGGCATGGCCGGTGAGGCCGACGCGCCAGAAGCCCGCCTCGGCGATCTCGTCGAGCGCGCGCGACAGGTTCACCACGCGGACCCAGGGCACGACTTCCAGCGTCCCCGCCGCGGAGCGGGCGAGGGTGCCGGTCTCGGGTGGTGCATGCCGGTCCTGCGTCACGATGCCGAGCGCGTCGAACGCCGCCGCCGAGCGCAGGATCGCGCCGACATTGTGCGGATCGGTCACCTGGTCGAGCACCAGCAGCGGGCGCTTGTCCTCGGCGCCCTGCTCCAGCAGGTCGCCCAGCCAGATCTCCTCGAGCGGATCGACTTCGGCGACCAGCCCCTGGTGCGGCGCGTCGGACGGCACGAGGCGGCCGAGATCGGCCGCGTCGGCATAGGTGATCGGGATGATCGGGGGCAGGTCCAGCGCCGACAGCGCCTCGCGCGTGCCCCAGATCTTGCGCACCGTCCGCTCGGGGTTCGCGAGTGCCGCGAGCACCGCGTGGCGGCCGTAGAAACGCGGCCGCGATGCGGGGGCTTGGCTGGGACGATGGCCTCGACGTTTCATCAGTGTGCGGACTCCGGGAAATTGTAGAACTGATCGGCCGGGGTCGGCGCGGTCGCAAGCGGCGCGCGCGGCAGCGGCTGATCGCTGTTGGCGGCGTTGATCAGGAATGCGGCGAGGATGGTTGCGCCCTGGCGCATATCGTCGGCCTGCAGATGATCGAACGTGTCGACGTCCGTATGATGCACCATGGAGCCATAGTCGAGGGGGTCCTGGATGAACTGGAACGCCGGGATGCCCACCGCATCGAAGAAGACATGGTCGGTGCTGCCGGTGCGCCGCGCCGAAACCTGCGTTGCGCCCATCGCGTGGAAGGGCGTGAACCACTGCTCGAAGATCGGCATCACCGCGGTGTTGCCCTGCGCATAGATGCCGCGAATCTTGCCCGAGCCGTTGTCGAGGTTGAAATAGGCGGCGAGCTTGGCGTGGTCCGGGCCGGGCGTGATCGGGAAGGCGCGGCTCCACGTCATGTAGCGGACGGTGCCCGTTGCGCTGGGATCGACCGGGCGCTTGGCGATGTGGTTCTCGACATAGGCCATCGAGCCGAGCAGGCCCTGTTCCTCGCCCGCCCAGAGCGCGAAGCGGATCGCGCGCTTGGTCTTGATGCCAGAGGTGCGGATGATGCGCGCGGCTTCCATCACCATCGCGCTGCCGGCGGCGTTGTCGGCCGCGCCGTCACCCATCGCCCAGCTGTCGAGATGCGCGCCGGCCATCACATAGCCGGCCTTGGGATCGGTGCCGGGGATATCGGCGAGGATGTTGTAGCCCTTGGTGTCGCTGTCGTCGAAGCGGTTGACCGCGTCGATCTCCAGCGTCGGCTTGGCGCCCATCTTGGCGAGGCGGGCGAGGCGGCGATAGTCTTCCGCCGCGATCTCGATGCCGGGCAGCGCGCCCGACTGGCCGACCTGGAACTGGCTGTTCTGGCCATGGACCAGCTTGCCGTTGCGGCTGGACATGATCGCGTAGCCGATCGCGCCCTCCTCCTTGAGGAAGGCGTCGCGCTTGCCCGCGAAGGTGTAGCGGGCGGGGTTGAACGGGCGTTCGCCGCCGCCATTGGGCAGGTCGTAGAAGTCGCGCTTGGCCATCTCCTCGAGGCTCCAGCGCTTGAACGGCGCCTCGGTCGCTTCCTCCAGCTCGCGCGGCTCGATGATCAGCACGACCTTGCCCTTCAGCTTGCCCTTGTACTGCGCGAACGCGGCCTCGTCGGCGAGCGGGGCAAGGACCACCTCGCCGGTGATCGCGCCATTGGTGCCGGGGGTCCAGGGCAGGGGTGCGGCGATCAGCTGGAGCGGGCGGGGGGCGACCATGCGCACCGCCAGCCTCTCGTTCGACCAGCCGCGACCGAACTCGAAGCCTTCCTTATGGACGTTGACCAGACCCCATTCGCGGAACTTGGCCTGGGTCCAGTCCTCGGCCTTGCGGATGCCGGGCGAGTTGGTGAGCCGCGCGCCGATCACGTCGGTGAGGTACTGCGCGATTCGCATCACCTCGGAATGGTTGGTCCCCTGGTCGATCACGCGGTCGGTCGGGCTGGTCTGGATCGTCTGGGCGGCGATCGGGGCGCTGGCGAGCAGCGCGGCGGTGAGAGCAAGGATGGTGCGACGCATTTGTTATCCCCCCAAAAAGTGACGGCAGGACGCTATGCGGACAAAAGAGTGCACACAAGGCGTTGACAGGCGCGATCCGCTTCGGCATTGGGCCCACCTCGCTCGCAAGCGGCGGTCTCCATGGATAGGTGGCCGAGTGGTTAAAGGCAGCAGACTGTAAATCTGCCGGGCTTCGCCCTACGGTGGTTCGAATCCATCCCTATCCACCACCGCCGCTGCGAGCGATCCTTCCCTCAGGATCGCCAAGCTGCACGCGCCCGGCAAGGGGCGCGATCAGCGCTTGCCGTGCAGCGCCAGCGTTCGGTCGCGAAATTCGATCAATTGCAGAAGATGATCGAGCTCGCAGATCTGCGATGCCGGTGCGCCTTCGCGGATGGCCTTCTCGATCTGGTCGAGCAGATAGCGTGCGCTGTCGCTGCCATGGGTGAGGTAAATGGCTTCGGCGCGCTCGAGGAGCGTAGAAAGCGGGGTCACAGGCCTTCCTTGCATCAAAGCAAGGTTAATATCCAAAACGGATATAGTCGCGCAATGCACAAAGGCTTGCGATCGCGTTGTGCGATGCACTAGGTGTGTCCCGCGTCGGGATTATTCCTGACTTGTCCGTGCGTACCCGAAAATCCAATACGGATATAAAGATACGCGAGTTTTTGAAGCAATGGACGAACGGGGCGCAGGTATCGAGACGGTGTGTACGCACCTGGTGGACGCGATCGCGCTGCTCGACCTTCTGGGCGAGGATGCCGAAGCGGCCAATATCTCGCTGTCGCTCGAGCGGCTGACGACCAAATATGGGGTTATGGCGTCGGGTGCACTGCGCGATCCAGGATGAGGTCGAAATAGCGGTCCAGCGCCGCGCCCGTTTTCTCGGTCAATTCCAGATAGGTGAAGCGCCGATCGGTCGCGAGGCTGCGCTTGCGGATCATGCCGCGCCGGGCAAGCGCATTGATCCAGCGCAGCGCGGTGGTGGTCGGCACGCCGGAGGCGGTGCAGGCCGCCGAGGTCGACACGTCCTTGCCGTCGGCGCGGCTGACATAGAGCGTCAGCAGGATGTTGAACGCCGGGTCGGCGAACAGGTCTTTCGCGACCTCGCGCTCCAGCAGCGTGCGGCCCCAGAGAATCATCCGGGCGAGTTGCAGCCGGCCGAACGAACCGGCGTGCGATTCGCCGGCGGCCGCGGGGCCCTCGCCGGCGAACTGCGTGAAAAGCCGCTTGATTTCGCTCAGCCGCGCATCGACTTCATCGAATAGTTCGGTGCCGCGCACCCCCAATTTGTCCTCCATCGTCGCCCGTGCTTAGGCAGCGATCGTTACTCGATCAACATATGGACGTCGTTAGGATAGCTTAAACCTTCGAAGCCATGAATATCGTTGCAGCCGAAATAGACCCGCCTCAGAAGACCGAGGCGACCAATTGGCGGAATGCATCGGCGCGATGGCTCATCGCATGTTTCGCAGCCGGCTCCATTTCGCCAAACGTTTCCGCATGCCCGAGCGGTACGAACATCGGATCGTAGCCGAAGCCCTTTTCACCGCGCGGCGGCCAGACGAGTTCACCGTGCACGCGGCCCTCGAACCATTCGACATGGCCGTCCGGCCAGGCGAGCGCCAGCGCGCAGACGAAATGCGCGGCGCGGCTGGTCTCGGGCGGCAGCGCCGCGAGCTTGTCCTCGACTCGCTGCATCGCCAGGCCAAAATCGCGGCCCTCGAACGGCGCGACGGGTTCGAGCCCGTCCATCCCCGGCGCCGCCATGCCCCAGCGCGCCGAGTAGATGCCGGGGGCCAGCCCCAGCGCCTCGACGCACAGCCCCGAATCATCGGCGAGGGCGGGGAGCCCCGACAGGTCCGCCGCCTGCAGCGCCTTGAGCTCGGCATTGGCGACGAAGCTGGTGCCAGTCTCCTCGGGCTCGGGCAGGTCGAGCTCGGCGGCGGAGACCGGCTCGATCCCATAGGGACCGAGCAGCTCGCGGATCTCGCGCACCTTGCCCGCATTGTGGCTGGCGATCACCAGCCGGCCCGGCGCGAGCTTGCGGATGGCCTGCGGGGTTTCGCCCTCGCCGCTCATCCGACCGCTTTCAGCTGGGCGTCGAAGATGCGGGTGCAGCCGATGCGGGCGAGGCGGAGCAGGCGCAGCAGGCCTTCCTCGTCATAGGTCGCACCCTCGGCGGTGGCCTGCGCCTCGGCGATGTTGCCGTTGGCGAGCAGCACGAAGTTCGCGTCCGCGTCGGCCGACGAATCCTCGGGATAGTCGAGGTCGAGCACCGGCGTGCCCTGGTAGATGCCGCAGCTCACCGCCGCCACCTGGGTGGTAATCGGATCGGTGGTGATCGCGCCCTCGGCCATCAGCTTGTTGACCGCGAGCCGCAGCGCCACCCAGGCGCCCGAGATCGCCGCGGTGCGGGTGCCGCCATCCGCCTGGAGCACGTCGCAATCGAGCGTGATCTGGCGCTCGCCGAGCAGCTTGAGATCGGTGACTGCGCGCAGCGAACGGCCGATCAGCCGCTGGATTTCCTGGGTGCGGCCGGACTGCTTGCCCTTGGCCGCTTCGCGCTGGCCGCGGGTGTGGGTGGCGCGGGGGAGCATGCCATATTCGGCCGTCACCCAGCCTTCGCCCTTGCCGCGCAAAAACGGCGGCACGCGCTCTTCGACGCTGGCGGTGACGAGCACGCGGGTGTCGCCGAAGCCGATCAGCACCGATCCTTCGGCGTGGCGGGTGAAGTTCGGCGTGATGGTGATTTCCCGCATTTCGTCGGGGGCGCGGCCGGATGGGCGCATGCGATTCAGTCTCCCTAAAGATCGAGCCGGGCACCTAGACCGTGGCGGCGCGTTCCGCCAGTCTTGCACGATAAGGGGAGAAAGACACGCATGCGCCTGTTGGTTGCACTGGTTTGCGGCGGAGCGATGCTCGGCGGCTGCATTCCGCAGGTGACGCCGCCCGAGGGATCGTCGCGCCCGGCGCCCGCCCGGCCCTCCCGCCCGGCGCCACCGCCGCCGCCCGTCAGCAGCGGCGTTCCCGCGGGACCATCCGCACCGATCGTTCGCGGCGAGATGATCCGTTATGCCACGAGCCCCTGCGGCGGCGCCTGCCCGGTCTATTCCGTCACGGTGCGGCCCGATGGGACCGGCACCTTCGAGGGGCAGCGCTTCACCGCGGTGACCGGCGCGCGCGACTTCCGGGTGTCCCCGGCGCAGTATGAGGCGTTCCTCACCCGGCTCGCCCCCTATCGTCCGCGCAGCGGCAGCATCCGCACCGCTCCGGGCACCCCGGCCTGCGGCCAGCACGCCACCGACATGCCGAGCGTCGAGGTCCAGTGGGACGGCAGGGCAGGGCATCGGTCCTTCTCCTATTATTTCGGCTGCGACCGCACGCGGAGCCCCGGCGTCGCCGACGCGCTGGGGTCGGCGCCCGATCTGCTGCCGATCACCGGCCTGATCGGCGCGCGGCCTTGAAGCAGGGGCGCCCGACCGCCTAGATAACAGACACCATGATCACGCCGCCGATCCACGAGCTGACCGACCGCGCGCGCGACGTGTTCCGCATCGTGGTGGAATCCTATCTCGACAACGGCGCGCCGGTCGGCTCGCGCACCATCTCGCGCATCTCGGCGCTCAACCTCTCGCCGGCGTCGATCCGCAACGTGATGCAGGATCTGGAGGAGCTCGGCCTGCTCGCGGCACCCCATACCAGCGCCGGCCGGATGCCCACCGAAAGCGGGCTGCGCCTGTTCGTCGACGGGATGATGCAGGCGAGCGAGCCCTCGGTCGAGGAACGCGCGGCGATCGAGGCACGGGCCGGGGCGGGTGGTCCGGTGGAAGACGCCATCGCGGGCACCACCGCCGCGCTTTCCGGGCTGTCGGCCTGTGCCGGGCTGGTGCTGGTCCCCAAGGCCGAG
>Ga0207671_10006818_pt1 | contig 10090 bp, 6 predicted proteins | sample KBSC24metaG_FD_184352 | JGI IMG/M metagenome (GOLD analysis project Ga0207671, IMG submission 184352) | Corn rhizosphere microbial communities from Kellogg Biological Station, Michigan, USA - KBS C2-4 metaG (SPAdes) (version 2) | ecosystem: Host-associated > Plants > Roots > Rhizosphere > Soil... | reverse complement strand
CAGCGCATGGTCCAGGTACAAAGGTTATTTTCATCGGAGGGATGTACTTTATTCCACAGTGACTTTGGAACTACGCCAAACATGGCGCCACCATCCAACTTGAAAAGCCCCGTTTCAATAGAATACAATTGCATAGTTAAATGTTTGAAAGGATAGCCTCTTTGCGTTGTTTCACGCGGGCGGAATACAACCAGATAAAACCGATGACGAAAAAGACGATGAGGAAGAGGGCGGAATTCTTCATGCTGCCCGTCAGCTCTTCCAGAAAGCCAAACGTAAACATACCGATGACGATGGCGATCTTTTCCGTCAGATCATAGTAGCTGAAATAAGAGGCTGTATCTTTTGTTTCCGGCATTAGCTTGGAATAGGTGCTGCGGCTCAGGGATTGGATACCTCCCATCACCAGCCCAACCAATACCGCCATTGCGTAAAATATGTATTCGATAGGGTCCTGTTTGGGGGCCATCGTGAGACTTACCCGTGATATCTCCGCGTCGAGCTTTCCTTCCGCCGCGTCGATGGTATTCAGTACGACAGCGGAATCGGCGGCTTTGGCCTTGCGGTCTTCCAATGCCTTTTTTTCGTGGCGGAGAAGATCGAGTCTTTCATGATATGGCTTTAACGGCTCGGCCATTCCTCCCGATACATAAGCCGCTATGCAAACGACGATCCAGAGAAGGATCACACCCATCAATACACGTATATTACCATAGCGGGTAGACAATTTGCTCATCCAGGTGGCCCCTACTATGGCTACCAGCTGGATCACTACCACGACGGCGATAAGTGTAGCATCCTTTAGCCCCAACAGTTTGCTGCCGAAGATCGTAGCTGCCAGCATCACTGTCTGTACGCCCATGCTGTAAAAAAAGAAACCCCGGAGGAAGCGTTTCAGCACGGCCATTTTCTTTATCTCGCCATATACTTTCTTTATCTCGGTGAAGCCTGCGGAGAATACCTTCACACTACTGACCTTCTCACGCCTGGGCTTTGGCAATACGGAAAACGTCCATTGTGCAAAGCCGGCCCACCACAACCCTACCAGGAGAAAGTTCAGGCGCAGGGCAAGAGATTGGTTTTTCATGAGCAGCACCAGGGCAAATCCGATGAGCTGTAGTAAAACACTGCCGATGTATCCGAATGCATAGCCTTTGGCGCTGACCCTATCCTGGTCGGCAGGCGCGGCAATCTCAGGGAGATAGGCGTTATAGAATACGAGGCTGCCGGTATATCCCAGGGATGCCAGTATAAAGAATAAGATACCCCAGGCCAGGTTTGCTCCGGTGAAGGCGCAAAGCAGACTACAGCCCGCCGCACCCATATAACAGAAGAACTGCATAAATCTCTTCTTGTTCCCCCTCGTATCTGCGATAGAGGTCAGGATGGGATAGGCAATGGAGATAAGCAGGTAGGCTGCCGCCAATGAATAGTTGTACAGGGCGGAGTTGATAAATTTCCGGCCCAGGAAAGGGATGAGTTCCGACTTGAAAGCGTCTTTGGTGGATTCGGTGAAATAGATAGGGAAAAAAGTGGTGGTGATGACGAGGTTGTACACGGAGTTGGCCCAGTCATACATGGCCCATCCGGTGATCACTTTTTTTGATGCGGTCTGCATAGTCATTAAATAATGCCTCTCCACAACAGCACCAGCATTACCAGACCGATGAAGATCCGGTAGTACCCCCAAACCTTAAATCCATGTTTCTTCAGAAAGCCGATGAAATAGCGGATGACGAATATAGAAACGATAAAGGTAACGATGCTGCTCATGCCTAACAGGGAAAGGTTGTTTGTATTCAATGCCTCGGGATGTTCCTTATGCAGGTCCCACATGCTTTTTACCGAAGCTGCCAGCATGGTGGGGACGGCGAGGAAGAAAGAGAATTCCGCGGCGGCCTTTCTGCTGAGCCCCTGGCTCATGCCGCCGATGATGGTGGAGGCGCTGCGGCTCAGGCCGGGAAAAAGAATGGACAGCACCTGGTAACAGCCTATGCGGAAGGCAATGCCATTCGTTACCTGGGATTCATGTTCGATATTGGGATGGCGGAACCAGCGATCGACAAAGAGAAAGATGATGCCACCTACGATCATGATGCCGGCCATGAAGTACAGGCTGCCCAGCATGTGTTCGATATGTTTATGCAGCAATGCTCCGAAGATCAGGGCTGGGATGACGGCTATGATCAGTTTCGTATAGAACCTGATACGGGTGAAGTCGAAGAACTTCCTGTAATATACTACTACGACGGCCAGTATGGCGGCCAGCTGGATGACGATCTCCATCATATCCACGAAGGGACTGGACTGGACCCCGATGATGGGATTGGTAAACTTCATATGTGCGGTGGAGGAGACAGGCAGGAACTCTGTCAATCCTTCCACGACGGCGATGATAATAGCCTGGACGGGAGTCATCATGATTATGCGTTCGACTTAGTCTTATCCTTGCGAAAAATGGCGAAGATCTCCACTACAAATCCACCCAGGATGAGGATGGGGGCAAGCGTGATCCGGGTGAAGCTGTACACTTCCTTAGGATTGAAGACATTCGGGTCCTTGCTTTTTCCACCTCCCATCAGGATCAGCCCCAGGGCGATAAGGATGAGGCCTATGAGCATCCACCGGTAATTGTCCTTTCCAAATAAAGGCGCTGTTTGACGGGGTGCTACCGGAGCTGCCTTGGGGGCGCCTGGTGTAGCTGGCTTTTTGGGCGTTGTCGTTGCCATGAATGAGTTTAATTGAGATGATTGGGCCGCAATATAAAGAATCCGGGGCAAATGAGCATATAGCTCAGTACAGGTCGTCTAGTTTCATTTTCAGGTATTTTATCACGCTGCGGTGGGTGCTGATAAAGGAAATACAGATACCCAGCAGTACGATGATAATGAAGAGGGAGGAGAGAAGGGTATAGTCCCTCAATGCCTTGATCTCCGGGAGCACCCAGGTCTCCGTGGCGAGAATGACCCCCAGGATAACCCCGGTTGCAATGATCCCGCTGATGGCGCCATTGATAACGGCCCGGATGTCCATGGGGCGGGCGATGAACCCGCGGGTGGCGCCTACCATTTGCATCGTCTTGATTAAGAACCGATTGCTAAACATGGCCAAGCGGATGGTATTGTCGATGAGAATGATCACGGCGATGGATATGGCGACAGCGACGGCCAGCAGGATGATACTGACCCGGCGGATCATATCGCTGAGGTTGGACACCAGCACCTTGTTAAAGTGGACTTCGCTGACCGACAAATTCTGGGAAAGGTCGGTCTTGACCTTGTTGAGGGAGTCCAGGTTGGCATATTCGCTCCGGATCTTGAAGTCGATGCTGGCCGGCAGGGGGTTCTTATCCAATATTCCCGCCCAGTCCGTATTACCATCGGCCATGAACTGTTGTTTGGCCAGATCCTTTGTCATGAATTTGTAGGATTTCGTATAAGGCTGGGCGGCTATGTATTCTACCAGGGCGGCGCTGTCCTTCGGCGAGATGTTCTCCCGAAGATATACCTGTACTTCCAGGTTCTCCTTGAAATTCTGCCCCAGCTTATTGGCGTTGATGACGATCCAGCCCAGCAGACCCAGCAGGATCAGCACCAGGGAAACGCCCACGATGGACATAAAATATGAGGGGGTGCTACGTTTAGCATATCCTTTGCCGAATTGCGCCATGTTGATTTGTCGTTTTAGTGCTCCGGAGAACGTGTTCGCGTGAACAAATTTAGCGGATTTGCGGGCACCCGCAGCCATTTTGCCCTTGAATTCCCCGCTGATTTCGTACTTTTACAACCTTCAGAACGAACCAAAGGTTCGTTGGGGCTCAATTGATAACGATATAAAGGGCCCATTATTTTAAAGAAAATGAGGCTTTTAACTTTTTCCCAACAACAAACAGCATGGGGTCCTAGAGACAAACAACATGGAATACAGTTTTACGAGCATTGAGAAGAAATGGCAACAGCTTTGGCAGGAGAGAGGAAGCTACAAGGTCAGCAATGACAATTCCAGGCCTAAGTATTATGTGCTGGATATGTTCCCTTATCCCAGCGGCGCCGGTCTGCACGTGGGGCATCCGCTGGGTTATATCGCCAGTGATATTTTTGCCCGTTATAAAAGGCTGAAGGGTTTTAATGTGCTCCATCCCATGGGATATGACGCTTTTGGTCTGCCTGCCGAGCAGTATGCTATCGACCATGGCATCCATCCCGCCGTGTCGACCGGGACGAATATCAGTAATTTCAGGCGTCAGCTGGATAATATCGGATTTTGTTTCGACTGGAGCCGGGAGGTCCGGACCAGCGAGCCTTCTTACTATAAATGGACGCAGTGGATATTTTTGCAATTGTTCAAGAGCTGGTACGATCGTAAGCAGGGCAAGGCCCGGCCTATCGAGGACCTGGTGGAGCTGCTGGAGAAGGAAGGTAATGTATCCCATCCCTGTCCGGGAGAGCCGCGGCTTAAGATCTCTGCTGCCGAGTGGAAGGGGTTCGATCATCGCCGGAAGGAGGAGATTTTGATGAACTATCGTCTGTCCTACTGCGGATATGGCGAGGTCAATTGGTGCGAGGCCCTTGGGACTGTATTGGCAAATGATGAAGTTGTCAATGGTGTCAGTGAACGGGGCGGCCACCCTGTTATAAAAAAGAAATTGCGTCAATGGTATCTCCGTATCACCGACTATGCGGACAGGCTGCTGGGAGGACTGGAAAAGGTCGATTTCAGCGACGCTATGAAAGAAATGCAGAGCAATTGGATCGGCAAGAGCTTTGGTGCGGAGGTCACATTTGACGTGCATACGACTGCGGCTCACGGGGGTGTTTCGGATGGCGGAGGGCTGAAGCCGCGGCTTACTGTTTATACCACACGGCCCGACACTCTTTTTGGGGTCGACTTTATGGTCGTCGCTCCCGAGCATGAGCTACTGAACAGTATCGTCCCGGACGACCAGAAGGCTGCCGTCGACGAATACCTCGCGTATGTAAAGAGCCGCAGCGAGCGGGAAAGGATGGCGGAAAAGAAGATCACCGGCTGCTTCACCGGCGCCTATGCTGTCCACCCTTTTAACGGGCTGCATATCCCTATCTGGACATCCGAGTATGTACTGGCGGGTTATGGTACCGGCGCCATCATGGCTGTGCCCTGTGGAGATGAAAGGGATTTTAAGTTTGCACAATACTTTAATATCCCCATTACCAATATCATCGGCGACGCCTATAATGGGGAGGAAGCCAATCCCACCAAGGATGCCATCCTGGAGAACAGCGACTTTCTGGACGGACTGGTCATGCGGGACGCGATCGTCATTGCCATCAACAAGCTGGAGGAGAAAGGCATTGGGGTCCGTAAGGTGAACTATCGTATGCGTGATGCGGCCTTTAGCCGTCAAAGGTATTGGGGCGAACCTTTTCCTATCGTTTGGAAGGATGGAATTGCCGTTCCGATGGATGAGTCAGCACTTCCGCTGGAGCTGCCTCATATAGAAAAATATGGGCCTGGCCCGGAGGGTGAGGGTCCTTTGGCTAACGTCCCTGAATGGACGGCCCGTCACCTGGAGACCAACACTATGCCCGGCTATGCAGGCAGCAGCTGGTATTTCCTCCGCTATATGGATCCGCATAATGACAAGACCTTTTGCGGCCGTGAAGCATCCGACTATTGGGGACAGGTAGACCTTTATATCGGGGGCACCGAGCATGCCGTAGGGCATTTGCTATACAGCCGTATGTGGACGAAGTTCCTTTATGACAGGGGATGGATCGGTCATGACGAGCCTTATAAGCGGCTGGTAAATCAGGGGATGATCCAGGGCAGCAGCAGGTTTGTATATCGGCTGGAGGTGAAAGGCAGGAGTGAGGTGCCAATTTTTGTATCACATGGGATTAGGGCTATGGAAGGGACCCCGGAATTTCATGAGCTGATAACATTGGAAGTAAGGAATATTTTTAATGATCCTTCGATAGAGTTGGAAACAATTTCGCTCTCTCCGCTGCATGTAGATGTGAACATTGTGGATGGTGTTGAGCTGGACATGGCGGCATTTAGGAAATGGAGGTTGGAATACGCCAACGCCGAGTTCATTCGGGAAGATGGAAAATACCTATGCGGTGTAGAAGTGGAGAAGATGAGCAAGCGGCTTTACAACACGGTGAACCCTGACGACCTTGTGAACAGATATGGGGCCGACACTTTCCGGATGTACGAGATGTTCCTTGGTCCTGTGGAGGCCAGCAAGCCCTGGGATACAAAAGGCATCGAAGGTGTCCACCGATTCCTCAGGAAGCTCTGGCGTCTTTTCTTTGACGAGACAAAGGGGAAGGTATGGACGACTGAAAAAGCCACCGATGCCGAATTGAAGGTCCTTTATAAGACCATCAAAAAAGTAGAAGAGGCCACGGAACGGTTTTCTTTTAATACAGGTGTCAGTGCGCTGATGATCGGTGTCAATGAGATCACTGATCTGAATTGCCATAAAAAAGAAATATTGGAGAAACTAGTCGTTACACTGGTACCTTATGCGCCACATGTGAGCGAGGAGATTTGGGAATTGTTGGGCAATGAAGGCAGCATCCTGGACGCCCGGTATCCGGCTGTCGAGGAGAAATACCTGGTGGAGTCCAGCAAGAACTATCCTGTAGCTATCAATGGCAAGACGCGTACTGAAATGAATATTGCGCTTGACGCTACCCAACAGCAGGTGGAAGACCTTGTGCTGGCCGACGAACTGGTAAAGAAATGGCTGGAGGGCAAGGCGCCCAAAAAGATCATTTATGTCAAGAATAAAATGATCAATGTGGTCGTGTAGACCTGTCAGATGGCGGCTATGTAAGCGTTTACACTTATTATTGGTGAGTAGAAGTGCCTGCTAAAATTTTTGCATACGTAGAATGCGCTTTTGGGAGCATGAAGATACCCTATACGTATTTTCATTATATCTATTTTCCCATTTGTAGTAGCAAATCGTATCAAAAAGAAAAACCAAGGCTCATACTTCTGAAACCATGAACAACCACGTAGCAGTATCGCACCGGTGTGTCCTGAAACCGATTACAGACCCACGTCTCAACAAAGAGATCGCGAAGATCATTCTCACCACACAAGAAAAAGAAAGAGTAGAGGTCGGCAAGGAATTACATGACAATGTCTGCCAGATGCTGGCAACAGTAAAGCTTTATCTCGACACGGGGTTAAAGGACGACAATTATCTCAAAGAATTTGTTTCGCTGGGAAAAGACATGTTGCTGCAGAGCATGGAAGAGTTGCGTCGTATCTCCAAATCCCTGGCGCCTCCTTCTCTGGGATTATTACCTCTCGAGCAGTCGCTATCGGATCTTGTCTATACCATTCATATTGCCCGGAAGGAGATCTACCTGGACATCGATGGTCTCGATGAGGATATGATCTCTCACGAGCTGAAGGTATCCATCTACCGGATCGTACAGGAACAGCTGAACAACATATTGAAGTATGCCGAAGCCACCCGTATCGATGTTTCCATTCATCAGCGGGATGGGCGTTTATGCATCCAGGTAAAGGACAATGGCATGGGCTTTGACCCCAGTCAGAAAAGGGGGGGCATCGGTATCACGAATATGATCAGCAGGGTAAATGTGTTCGGGGGGAAGATACAGATAGACTCGGCGTCCGGAAAAGGGTGTACCCTTAGTGTCCAGTTCTGTCTTTGACCGGCGGTTTTGGTGATCGGGGATTCCATCGTATCTTGAATTCACCAAAACACTGGTACATGAAAATCATTACTTTTCTTTCGGGTCTGGTGCTGACGCAGCTTTCTTTATATGCACAGACGGACAAAAGTCCCTATTTTCTATCCTACCCATGTTTAAGTCCCGACGGCGCCACGGTCGTATTCTGTTTTGAAGGTGATATCTGGAAGGCCGATGTAACGGGTGGACAGGCAGCACGTCTGACCGCCATGCCAGGATATGAGACCAGCCCGCGCTTCTCGCCTGACGGGAAATGGATTGCTTTTACTGGCCGGCAGAACGGCAACGCGGACATTTACATCATTCCAACCGGAGGAGGGGAGATACGGCAGCTGACCTATGGCAGCTTCAACGAGCAGGTGAGCTCGTGGAGCTGGGACTCCCGTTATATCTATCTTACCTCTGACCAGATGGGCCAGCAGTCCGGCTTTAAGATCAGCGTGGATGGGGGCACACCGGTACGGGTATTTGGCGACGCCTTTTTTCAGTATGACCACAACCTCTTCGAACATCCTACTACCGGAGAGATATTCTTCAACGACACCTGGGAAAGCAGTAACCAGCTGAACCGGAAACATTATAAAGGACCCTTTAACCCGGACATCCAGTCGTATGATCCTAAAGCGCATAAATACCGGCGCTATACCGACTACCCGGGGAAGGATTTTGGCGCCACCGTCGACAGGAAGGGGAATATCTATTTTATTTCCGATGAGGGTAATGGTGAATACAACCTGTATACATTCAAGGATGGCAAAAAGACGGCCCTGACCAGCTTTTCCACTTCTATAAAAAATGCCATCGTCAATGCGGATGGCGGCAAAGTGGTCTTTGAGAAAGACTATCAGCTGTATATCTATGACGTGGCCGAAGGGAAGAGTCATAAGATCGATGTTGTCCCAGCCAGGAATTATATACTGCCAAGGGAAAAGGATTATGATGTCAAAGGCAAGATCAGCGCCATGGATATCTCACCGGATGGAAAGAAGCTGGCATTCGTCAGCAGGGGAGAATTATTTGTGAGCGATGCAGAAGGTAAATTCATCCGTCAGATAGAGAAAGACCCTGCGCAGCGGGCCTGGGAGGTACATTGGCTGCCGGATAATAGGACACTCCTGTTTAGTCAAACTGTAGGGGGTTATGCTAACCTTTATACCGTCGCTGCGGACGGCAGCGCACCGTTGAAACAGCTTACCAACGAACCCAGGAACAACCGAAGCATCGTCCTGAACAAGACGAAGACGAAAGCCCTTTATCTCAGCGGCCGGGATGAGGTTCGTATACTGGACCTGAAGACATGGGAGAACAAGACCATTGCCAAAGACGAGATATGGGCCTTTCAAAGCCCCGACCCGTGCTGGTCGCCGGACGGGCGTTATGTTTGTTATGCCGCTCACCGAAACTTTGAAGAGGATCTGTTTATATATGACCTTGTAAAAGGCGCTTCTTTTAACCTCACCAATACGGGAGTGGCAGAGACGGACCCTGTATGGGCGCCGGACGGGAAATACCTTTATTTTACATCTTCCCGTCTGAAGCCTTCTTATCCGTTCGGCATGCAGGACCCCAAGGTCTATCGTCTGCCGCTGGAAAAATTTGACGCTCCTTTCCGGATGGACAAATACGACGAGCTGTTCAAAACCGCGAAAAAGGACAGCACCAAAAAAGACTCGGTCCCTGCGCCACAGCTCATCGATGCCGCCCATATTATGGAGCGTATCCAGCAAGTGGGCGTACCCTTTGGCTCGCAGGGCCTGATGGATGTGGTACAAAAAGGAGAGAAGACCTATGTGCTGTATTTTAGTGATCATGACCAGGGCAGGAATGCGCTCTGGAAGACGACCCTGGAACCATTCGAGCAGTCCAAGACGGAGAAGATCACCGGTGGCGGCGAGGCGCAGGGCGGGGCTGTAGCCGTGTCGGGCGATAAATACCTGGTATTGATGGATGGCAACATTTATAAACTCAATTTCGATCAGAATAAGCTGGATGCGGTGTCCATCAGTTTCCCATTCCGTAAAAATCTTTCCGGTGAATTTGCCGAAGTCTTTTTTGAAGCATGGGCAAGGGTAGAGGAAAATTATTATGATGAAAAGTTTCATGGACTGGACTGGAAGGCCGCAAGGGACCATTACAGCGCATTCCTACCCTATCTCAATACCCGGGCCGACCTGCGTACCCTGATGAACGATATGCTGGGCGAGCTGAATTCTTCGCATCAGGGGTTTAGCTCTTTTGGGGACGATGAGGACATTCATTACAATGTCAGCACGATGGCTACCGGTATTCTTTTTGAAAACAATGATCCATACAGGGTCCGGCGTGTCGTAGCCCGCAGCGCCGCGGACAGAAAAAGTGTGGATATCCAGCCG
>Ga0207671_10006816_pt1 | contig 10092 bp, 6 predicted proteins | sample KBSC24metaG_FD_184352 | JGI IMG/M metagenome (GOLD analysis project Ga0207671, IMG submission 184352) | Corn rhizosphere microbial communities from Kellogg Biological Station, Michigan, USA - KBS C2-4 metaG (SPAdes) (version 2) | ecosystem: Host-associated > Plants > Roots > Rhizosphere > Soil... | reverse complement strand
GTCACCTGGCTGAACAGCTGCAGGGTATATGCTTCCGTACAGCAAGCATATATCTTCACAAAATATACGGGGATGAACCCTGAAGTGAATGTAGGCGGCCTTGATCAGACTTCCGGTGTGGGCATCGACGAAAATGCCTATCCCATTCCCAGAACCTTTTCCCTGGGGTTAAACGTAGCTTTCAAATAATCTTTCAATTATGATAGTTTGCAAAAGAGTTAAAATTTTTTCGGCGGTCTTTTTACTGATGGGATTATTTTCCTGTAAAAAGGATTTTATACAGCTGACCCCGGTGGATTCTTATACGGTCAACAATTTCTATAAAACAGAGGGCCAGTTCCAGGCGGCCATTGTGGCGGCGTATGCCCCTTTGCGTGATGTGCTGGTGAACGATTATTTTACTTCGGAGATGCATTCGGACAATACGATCTATCAGCCCTATGCCGACCAGGGTACAGCCTATGGACAAAGGAGGAACATATCGGATTTTACCAATACTTCCACCAATGCCTATGCCAATGCTACCTGGCAGCACAGCTATACGGGTATCAGCCGCTGTAACATCATCATCGAAAGCCTGAAGAAGGCGACCGGTATCTCCGATTCGGTGCGGAAGACGATAGACGGACAGGCAAAGTTCCTGCGCGCCCTGAATTATTTCAAGCTCGTGCGGTTATATGGTGCGCTGCCTTTGTTCCTGAAAGTGATCACGGTTGCGGATGACGCTTTTATACCCAGGACAGGTGTCGACACCATCTATCAACAGATCATTGCCGATGCACAGGATGCGATAAATGAGCTGGCGGTTCCGGGGAAATTTCCCCAGACGGGTATTGCCACAAAGGGTGCCGCTACCATGCTGCTGGCGGATGTGTATGCCGTCCAAAAAAGATGGAGCGATGCGGAAGCCTTGTTGAAAACGCTCCCGGCCATGGGATATGGATTGTATCCTAATTATGCCGATGCTTTTCTGCCTGCCAATAAGAATGGTTACGAATCCCTTTTCGAGATACAGTTCCTGGGCGGCATGATGACGGGCGCTACGCCCAATGTCACAACGCTGCATTTTATTCCCCGCACCAAGAACACGAAAGTGCTGACGGATAGCGCTATCGACAATACGGGTATCGGTGGATGGAATACGCCTTCCAGCGATATGATCGCGGCCTATGAACCGGGTGACAAGCGGCTGGACGCCTCCATCGGGATCATCGAGGGCACTTATGACGGTAGCTATTATTTCACTTATTCAGCGGCAAAGAGCGTGCTGAATTATACACCTGCTGCCGGGAAAACGGGCATCCCCTACATAAAGAAATATCTCCATAAACCATTTCCAGGTACGACGGGCTCGAGCGACGATTTTCCGATCTATCGTTATTCCGAGGCATTGCTGTTGTTGGCGGAGGCGCTGAATGAGCAGGATAGGCCCGGAGAGGCGCTGGCGCCTTTAAATGCGGTAAGAGCCCGCGCAGGACTGAATCCTTATACTACTATGGATAAGGGTCTTCTTCGGGATAGTATATTGCATGAGCGCAGGGTGGAGCTGGCATTTGAGAATCACCGGTGGGAAGATCTGCTGCGTTCGGGAAAAGCCCTGGATGTGATCAATGCTTTTGGAGTAAAGATCCGGCAGGAATTGAGCTATCTCCCTTCGGATTCCCATGTGGTGACCGACCATAATCTTTTATTCCCGATACCACAGACCGACATTGACCTGAACCCTAAACTGTATCAGAACCCATGATGAAGCGTGTGTTTTTTTTGCTGCTGGCGTTGTTGCCTGTGGTTTTGCGGGCACAATCTCCTGCAAAGTATATTGTGCTGATCACTATCGACGGATTGAGACCGGAATTCTATCTCGACAGTTCATGGGGGATGGTGAACCTGCGTCACCTGATGTCGGAGGGTGTTGCGGCTAAAGGTGTAAATCCAGTGTTCCCTTCCGTCACTTATCCCGATCATACCACGATCATTACGGGCGTTGCGCCGGCCAGGCACGGCATTTATTTTAATTCTCCTTTTCGTCCGCGTGGAGAAGGTGGGCAGTCGTATGTGTATTATGATTCCATCAGGACTGAAACGTTGTTCAGCGCTTTTCGGCGCGCCGGTCGCACGACAGCCGACATTATCTGGCCTGTGACCGTGCATGCGCCTATAGATTTTAATGTACCGGATATTGCTCAGCCCGGTTCCCGGGATAGGCGCGGAATTACTTCCGCGAATGTATATCCACCTGGTTTGTGGAATGTCCTGCAGGATAGTGCGGTAGGGCAGCTGGAGGCGGCAGACTGGAATATGTTTGACGACGAGCTGGTGATGGATGAGAACATCGGCAGGATGGGCGCTTACCTGATCAAAAAGCACAAACCGGGTCTTACCGCCATCCACTTTGCCGCGGCCGATCATTATCAGCATGAGTATGGCCGGGATGGATATGCTGTCAGAGCTGCGGTAGCGGGTATCGACAGGGGGATCAAGTCTGTTTTAGAAGCAGTTCGCAGGGCGGGTATAAAGGACAGTACTGCTATTATCGTCACGGGCGATCATGGATTTGAAGATGTTTACCGTGTGCTTCAGCCGAATGTGTTGCTGCGGCAGAATGGGCTGTTGACGGATGTGCGACGGGATCAATGGCGGGCCCAGTTTTATCAGCAGGGTGGGTCTGCTTTTTTGGTTTTGAAGGATCCGGGTGACAGGGAGGCGTTGTCGCGGGTTGTGGCTGTGTTTCGTGGCCTGCCTGATTCGGTGCGACAATATTTTGCCATCATCGATAAAGAGCGCCTGGAAAAGGCAGGTGCTTTTCCAGGCGCGGCGCTTGCTATTACCGGTCTGAAAGGGACGGCTTTTGGCAGCAAACAGGATGGCAGGCTCATCGATGTGTTGCCGGTGGTGAAAGGCAATCATGGTTTCTATCCCGACCACCAGGAGATCCGGACAGGTTTTGTCGCCGCGGGTCCTGGCTTACGACAGGGTGTTTTGTTGTCCGAGATGAATATAGTGGACATATGTCCGCTGATCGTTCACCTGGCTGGTATACCGTTTGGGCCTATGGATGGCATGTTGTACCCGGAAATCCTGGCCCATTAGATGTATGGGATCATGGCGGTCACTGATCTTTGTCATTCTTTACCGGGACGCCTCACTTTATATTTATTTATATTAAAAAGAGGTGTATGTACATTGCATCAGCGCTTGCCGAGGGCAAACAGATAAAAACTAAAAAAGCAGACCTCGCCATAATGGATGGCAATGAGGCTGCGGCTTATATCGCTTATAAGACCAATGAAGTTTGCGCCATCTATCCCATAACTCCTTCTTCTGCGATGGGCGAATGGGCGGATGAATGGAGCGCGAAAGGGATCGTCAATATCTATGGCCAGGTGCCCCAGGTGATCGAAATGCAAAGCGAGGCTGGGGCCGCTGGAGCAGTACACGGCGCACTACAAGGGGGGAGCCTGTCCACTACATTCACAGCATCGCAGGGATTGCTGCTGATGATACCCAACATGTATAAGATCGCGGGAGAATTGATCCCCACTGTATTTCACATCGCAGCCAGATCCCTGGCCACCCATGCTTTATCAATCTTCGGCGATCACAGTGATGTGATGGCAGTGCGCTCAACCGGCTTCAGCATGCTTTTTGGAAATTCGCCTCAGGAAGCGATGGATATGGCGTTGATTGCCCAGTCGGCCACCCTCAGTTCACGGATCCCATTCCTGAATATTTTTGACGGCTTTCGCACCTCTCATGAACTGACAGAAGTTGAAAAGATCCCTGACGAAGTGATAAAAGCCATGATCGATATGGAAGAAGTAAATCAACACCGGGCCAGGGCTTTGTCACCGGACAACCCTTTCATTCGCGGTACTGCCCAGAATCCGGATGTTTTTTTTCAAAACAGGGAAGCGTCCAACTTGTATCATGAAAGAGTAGTCGATATCGTAAAAAAGAAATTCCAACGGTTCTATGAATTGACCGGCAGGAATTATATGCCGTTTGAATATTATGGCCATGAAGAAGCTGACCGCCTGGTGGTCATTATGGGCTCAGGAGCATGCGCCGTGAAAGAAACGGTTGATTACCTGAACCGGCAAGGTAACAAGGTCGGCGTGATAATCGTGCGACTGTTCAGACCCTTCTCCGTTACCGATTTCCTGGCTGTCGTGCCGGGAACGGTAAAGAATATAGCAGCGCTTGACCGCTGCAAAGAACCGAACAGTATTGGCGAGCCCTTATACATGGATGTCGCAAATGTCTTCAGTAACGCCGCACACTGCCACCCGCATGTTATTGGAGGGCGCTATGGCTTGTCGTCAAAAGAGTTCACCCCGGCCATGGTGTCAGCGATCTTCGACGAACTCGGCAAACAAAATCCAAAACAACATTTTACTATCGGTATTGACGATGATCTAACGCATTTGAGCCTTTCGTTCGATCATGCCTTCTCATTGGATAAACAACACTTGTTCCGGGGGCAATTTTTCGGGCTTGGCGCGGACGGGACAGTAAGTGCAAATAAGAACTCCATCAAGATCATCGGAACCAAGACGGATAACTATATCCAGGGCTACTTTGTCTATGATTCCAAAAAATCCGGGTCACTTACTGTTTCGCATCTGCGTTTTGGAAAGAGTCCCATCCGGTCGACATACCTGATCGATTCGGCGAACTTCATTGCCTGCCACCATTTCAATTTCCTGAACAAATATGATATATTGAAAAGTGCGGAGGAAGGCGCAGTATTCCTCCTGAATGCTCCCTATCAAAAAGACGAGCTGTGGGAAAAATTACCCCGGCCGATCCAGGAGGAAATCGTGCGGAAAAAATTAAAATTCTATGCAATAAATGCCCATGCAGTGGCCAAAGAATCGGATATGGGCGGTCGTGTCAATACCATTCTGCAAACCTGTTTTTTTGCCATCAGCAATATACTTCCGCGTGAAGAGGCGATCCGGAAGATCAAAGAGGCGATCTATGACACCTATTGGAAGAAGGGAGAAGAAGTCCTGCAGAAGAATTATTCCGCGGTGGACATGGCGCTGTCCAATTTATACGAAGTCGAATACGGCTCTTATAGTTTCGGGGAGATACCGATCGGCAACAGCGTTCCGGATTCGGCGCCGCCATTTGTAAGGGATGTCATCGGCAAGATCATTGCAGGTAGTGGCGATGAGCTCCCCGTCAGTGTTTTTCCGGTGGACGGCAGTTATCCGTCCGGGACAACTAAATGGGAAAAGCGAAACATTGCCGACGCTGTCCCTGTGTGGGACACCAGTTTATGCACACAATGCAATAAATGCGTACTGATCTGTCCTCATGCCGCCATCCGCGCCAAAGTATATGATAAAGCCCTTTTGGATCACGCGCCCGCAGATTTTAAACACATGGAACCCATCGGTAAAGAATGGGATAAGACAAAAGAAGCCTATACACTGCAGGTCGCCACGGAAGATTGCACCGGTTGCACTCTTTGCGTGGAATTCTGCCCAATCACCAGCAAAACAGATGAGGGTCATAAGGCGATAAATATGTACGATAAGACCGGCATTCAGCGTGCTGAAAAGCTGAACTGGGACTATTTTTTGAACATTCCCGAAGTCGACAGGACGAGGGTAAACCGTAATACGGTAAAGGGCTCTCAGTTTTTTCAACCCTTGTTCGAGTTCTCGGGAGCCTGCGCCGGATGCGGCGAAACGCCCTATTTAAAATTGTTGACGCAACTCTATGGTGAAAGGATGATAGTAGCCAATGCAACAGGATGTTCTTCTATATTCGGCGGCAACCTTCCTACAACTCCCTGGGCAAAGAACAGCGAAGGCAGGGGGCCAGCCTGGGCGAATTCACTATTCGAAGACAATGCGGAATTCGGGTTAGGTGTCAAACTCGCCAACGAAAAGAAGCGGGAAGCCGCGATTGCCATCCTGGAAGGACTTAGAGAAGAAGTGGGTGAAGAGCTTGCCGAAGCTATTATTCGCTCACCGGAAAACACCGAGGCTGAAATAAAGGCCAAGAGTCACCTGATCAATGAGCTCAAGCGTCGCCTGGCAGGAATAAATACCGACTCATCGAAAAACCTTTCCCACCTGGCTGATTTCCTATCGGACAAATCAATGTGGATCGTCGGCGGTGACGGATGGGCATACGATATCGGTTACGGGGGATTGGATCACGTCCTTTCAACGGGTAAGAATGTAAACATATTCGTCATGGATACGGAAGTTTATTCTAACACGGGTGGTCAAAAATCGAAATCCACTCCCCTCGGCGCCAGTGCAAAATTCTCGGTGAATGGGAAGACCAGCGGCAAAAAAGATCTGGCTTTGCAAGCGATTGCGCATGGAACCGCGTATGTCGCACAGATCGCACTGGGTGCCAACGACACCCATGCCCTTCGAACTATTATTGAAGCGGAAAATTTTCCGGGCCCATCCCTCATAATTGCCTATGCACATTGCATAGCACACGGCATTGAAATGAGCGAAGGTGCACAGGATCAGGAATTGGCCGTTAAGACCGGATACTGGCCTTTGTTCCACTACAATCCCCTTAAACCTCAGGGCCAGCGGTTTGTGATCGACTCAAAAGACCCTTCTCTACCGCTGGCCGAGTTCTTGTACCGGGAAAACCGTTTTAATCTCATCAAAGCAAAAGACCCTGCATTGGCCGCCAAATTTTTGAGCGAGGCAGAGGATGCTACAAAAGAAAGGTGGTCAAGGTTGAAAATCCTGACCGGATTGTAGTCCTTTGGCTTTGACCGCTAGTAGTCAATAGGTCCCTTGGGTGCGGCGCAGGCGTAGCTGATGCTGGCTGTGGAGTCCGTATTGTAAAGGTCGAACAGGCGGATGTTACTGCCGGCCAGGTTGGGTAGGGTTAGCGGTAATCCGAATTCATTGTATGATGGCGTAAATGTGCCGTCGGCCTTTATGACATTATTGAGACTGTAATCGTTATATAGGAATTGCCAGACCTTATTGGTGCGATAGACATTGACCTTGTTATCATATGTAAGACCAGGATCGGACAGCACCTTATTGCCTGTGGCGTCGTAAGTGAAGGTATTTTCCAGTACAGGCGCATGCGGTGGTTCGTTAGGCTCCTGGATGGACCATTGTTTGATGATCCTGTCCTGCCCGTCGAGGGTAAATGCCTTGATGGTATAATAAGCTGCATCGGCTGCGGCAGGAGCGGGATTCCTTACATCGCCCGCATAGGTCAGGGTGGTGTCGACGATGTAGTTTGAACTGACGTAGACATACTTGTGCCAGATGATGGCAAACCAGGGCATTCCGCTTTCGATGGTCTCGGCCCACATAAAGTCCGACAGCCTGTCGCTATTGTCATACTTGAAGAAATAGCGGGAATTGCCGATCTCTCCTACGGGATTGTTGTCGATGAGGGAATCCGGGTTGCCTTTGGCATTGTAATAAACGATGTATTCGTCGGAATTACCGTAAAATCCTTTGATGCCTATTTGAGTTACGCGGCAAAGGGAGTCGTGGGCATTGGGATGGTGCAGCACATAATCGTTGATCTTCTGACAGGAGGGAAGGGTAAAAAATGCGATGAGTGCGGCCAGGGGTAAGCATAGTGTGATCTTCTTCATATTTCAAGGTATTTGGTTTAGTAAAAAGAGTGACTGCAGGGACAGCGCTGTGTCTCTGATCAGACATGGAAAAATGGAAGGAAATTGGCAGGGAATGGATTAATGGAGGCTTAAACTAAGAGCTATTAACCTGAGGTGGAAGAAAAGATAGATGTGATCAAAGATAGGTGATTGATGGGAAAAAACAAAGGTCGGCATTCGCCGACCTTTGTTTTTAGTAGTTGGGCATGGAGCAGGCGTAAGCAAAGGTCATTTCCCTGTTTGAATTGCCCATATTGAAAAGATAATGGTAGTAAGGATATTCCTGGAGGTTGCGAAGATTTAGAGGCAGTCCAAAAGTATTGTATTGGGTAAAGTAGAAGTAGTCGATCTTCACCACGTTGTTGCGGCTGTAATCATTGTAAATAAATTGCCAGATCCTGTTGGTACGGTAAGGGTTTACTTTATCGTCATAGGAGAGGTCTGCTCCCGGCAGGGGCAAGTTGCCGTTGGCATCGTATACCATTTCCTGTATCAGCCGGGGCGGCTGATGGGGATCCCCGGAGAGGTTCCATACCTTGGAGATCCTGCCTCTTGCATCGAGGGTATATCCTGTGATGGATGTATCGGAGCCATTTTTGTAAAGGGGTGGATAGCTCGTGTCATTCGGATAATAGATCAGCGAATCCGTGATAAAATTGGGACGGGGATAAGCATATTTATGAAACCCGAATCCGTGCATGATATTCGGATCTGCCGGAGGACCACCGTCACCCGGGGGGAAGTTGACAAAGTAATATAATAATCTGTTATACTTATCGTACCTGAACCACCTGTTGACCTCGAGGATCTGCCCGAGGGCGTCGTAGGGCTGGCCTGGGAAATGGACGAACATGGTTGTAGGGTTCCCTTTATTATTATAGGAGATATCGACCACGATCGGATTGCTGTTGACGTCCCATAGATTGATGTTTGTGATACGGCAGAGGCTGTCATGTGCGTCGGGATGATCGTGGATAAAGTCAATGACCTTTCTGCAGGAGGTGGCGGTGAACAGGATGATAATGGCCGGGAAAAGTAAGGGTTTCATGATGGAGGGTTTAATAGTTAATAGTCAATGGGGCCTTTGGGTGCAGCGCAAGCGTAAGTAAAGGTTATGTCCGCAGCTGTGTTATCCAGACCGAACAGGTAATGGTAATAGGGATAGTTCTGCAGGTTACGGAGATTTAAAGGCAGCCCAAATGTGTTGTATTGGGTAAAGTAGAAGTAGTCGATCTTCACCATGTTGTTGCGGCTGTAATCATTGAACACAAATTGCCAGATCTTATTGGTACGATAAGGGTTTACCTTGTCGTCATAGGAGAGGCTGGAGTCGGGCAGGGGCAGGTTGCCATTGGCATCGTACACCATTTCCTGGATCAGCTGCGGCGGCTGGTGAGGGTTGCGGGAGAGGTTCCAAACCCTGGAGATCCTGCCTCTTGCATCCAGGGTGTATCCCGTGATGGATGTGCCCGTAGCTGAGTCGTATATGGGTGGATAGCTCGTGTCGCTGGGATAGAAGATCAGCGAGTCCGTGATAAAATTGGGACGGGGGTAGGCGTATTTATGAAACCCGAGGCCGTACCTGATATTGGGATCTGCCGGAGGACCTCCAACGCCCGGAGGGAAGTTGATAAAGGAGTATAATAACCTGTCATACTTATCATATTTGAACCATCTGTTGACCGCTGCGATAAACCCTACGCTGGGGGGATAGCCTGGCACATGGACAAACATGGTAATAGGATTGCCTTTACTATTATAGGAGATGTCTGTCACGATCGGCACGTTATAAGCGTCCGAGGAATTGATGTTGGTCACCCGGCAAAGGCTGTCATGTGCGTCGGGATGATCGTGGATAAAGTCATAGACCTTACGGCAGGAGGAGAGCGAAAAAAGAACTGCCAGGGCGAGAAGGGGGAGCTTTGACATAATGGAGGTGTTGGGTTGGTGGTTAATAATCAATGGGGCCTTTGGGCATGGAGCAGGCATAAGTGATGTTAAACGTAGGGCCGGTGCTGGTCAGCCCGAAGAAGGTCATATTGCGTTCGAATGAATTGGGCAGTAGCAGCGGTAGCCCCAGGTCATTATAAACGGGTGATGGCAGGATTATTACGCCCGGATCCGGGCTAAGGGGAAGCTCATTGTTACGGGAATAATTATGGTAGACGAATTGCCAGACCTTATTGGTGCGATAGGCGTTGACCTTATCGTCATAATAGCGTTCGGCGTTGGTCAGGGGCTGGTTGCCGTTAGCGTCATAGATGACCTTTGCGCCAGGTTGAGGAGGCTGATGCGGGTCTTTGGATACGCTCCAATACCTGTCGATCCTGCCCTGGGCGTCGAATGTATAGCCCACGATGAAATAACCGATTGGATCATCGGCAGCGTTGGGAGCGGGTTTGCTGGCATCGCCAAAATCGCTGAATGTGGTGTCGGTGACAAAGCCGGGCCGGGGATACCCA
>Ga0207671_10006813_pt1 | contig 10092 bp, 9 predicted proteins | sample KBSC24metaG_FD_184352 | JGI IMG/M metagenome (GOLD analysis project Ga0207671, IMG submission 184352) | Corn rhizosphere microbial communities from Kellogg Biological Station, Michigan, USA - KBS C2-4 metaG (SPAdes) (version 2) | ecosystem: Host-associated > Plants > Roots > Rhizosphere > Soil... | reverse complement strand
CCTTGCTCCGGGCATATCGCGAGTACATGTCGAACAGGTCGCCCACGAACAGGGCGGCTTCGTCCCCACCGGTGCCGGCGCGGAGTTCCAGGATGAGTTTGTCGAAGTCTTCGGTCGGATCGACCAGCAGTTGGTCTTCGATGCGGTCCTTCAGAGCGTCCCGCTTGGGCCGCAAGGTGGCCAACTCTTCCTCGGCCATCTGCCGCAACTCGGCATCGGACTCGGTCAGCATCGCCTCCGAGTCGGCGATCTGCTTCTCCAGCGCCAGGAACTCGGAGTACGGCAGTACGATCTTGCGGAGCGAGCCGTGTTCCTTCGCCACGGCCGCGGACTTGTGCGGGTCGGCGGCCACGGCCGGGTCTTCGAGCTGACGCTCCAGTTCACGAAACCGGGCCAGCTTTTGTTCCATCACCGGCCACATGGGACACCTCCCGTAGCCGCGACCCGGAGGGGATCGCGGTGTTCACGGACTCGCTCGCCGTTGGCTCGCGGCTAAGCAAACCCTCCACGGAAACGGCTCAGGGGCCAGGCGCGGGTGTGCCCCGCCCCTGACCCCTGGAGTGGTGTGAACGCCGCTAGCTCTTGGCCGCGGTCCGCTGGAACTTCTTCTGGAACTTCTCCACCCGCCCGGTGGTGTCGATGTACGACATGCGGCCGGTGAAGAACGGGTGGCTGGCGCTGCTGATTTCGATCTTGTACAGCGGGTACTCGTTGCCGTCCTCCCACTTGACGGTCTGCGTGGTCTGCACGCAGGAGCGGGTGAGGAACGACACGTTGGCCGACACGTCGTGGAACACCACCGGTCGGTAGTTCGGGTGGATGCCCTTCTTCATGATTCCGGGTCCGAAAAAAGCGGGAAGTTCGCGGAGAGATTGATCATATCAGCGGGCGGGAATCGGGCAAGTGGGGCGAATCGACGGTCCGCCCGGCCTACTTGCCCTCGGCCGCCTCGGTGTATTCGCTGGCGTAGGTGAACTTCGTCCCCTCCCCGCGGTGGTTGACCACCTCCTTCTTGGTGGTCAGCTTCGCCCCGTGGTAGCGCCCGGTCTTGGTGTTGAAGAACAGGTCCCCCTCCCACAGCACCGGCACCAACGCCGGCACGATCGCCGGGTCGGTCGGCATCTCCTTCACCGCCGTGGTCATGCCCACCACCGCGTACACGTCCTTCATCCCGCGGAAGGTGTACGTCTGGGTGGCGTCGAACTTCTCGCCGGTGCCCAGCGGCGGGGGCAACTTCAGCACGAACGCCCGCTCCCACTTGTCGTTCGCCGCGGGCATCTTCGTCGGCCACACCATGCGGAACGGCAGTTCCACTTCCAACCGATCCGCCGCCGCCTTCTGGTCCGACTTCGCTTCCAACACTTTCCCGGCCGTGTCCACCGTCACGGTCATCACCGGCTTGTTCAGGAACGGCATCCCCTTCGCATCGTCTGGGTCGGCCGAGTCGATCACCCGGTTCACCGGCTTCTTGTCGCCGACGGTCTGATTCACTTCCTGACGGAGGGCGGAAATGCTCATCTCCAGCGTGGCCGAGCCGTCCTTGCCGACACTTTTCACCGCCCACTGCTTGGTGCTGGTCAGGGTGGTCACGGTCTTCACCGGCGTCGGCTTCTTGGCCCCCTCGTCGAGGGTCAGTTCGTCCACGGTGGTGGTCTGGCTGACCTTGTAGGTGAGGGTGTCGCCGGCCGTCCACACGAACTTCGGCGGGTCGTCGGCGAGGGCAAATCCGGCGACGAAAAGCACGGTAATGGCGGAGACGGTGCGTGACACGGCCGGCCCTCCGGGATGCTGGGATGTGGGGAAATAGCGACAAACGGCGAGCGGGGGAAGGTGAAGGTATCCTCTCGCCAACCCGCCTATCTTCACAAGCGGGCCCGATCTATACTTGAGCTATGCGGACCCTCTTTTTCGACTTCGGAAACGTGCTCGCCTACTTCGACCACCAGCGGGCGGTGTCGAAACTGGCCGCGTTCACCAAACTGCCGCCCCACGAGTTGACGCTCGCCCTGTACGGCGGGGTGCTGGAAGAGGACTACGAGACCGGGCGGCTGAGCACCAGCGAGTACATCCGGCTGGCCAGCCGCGACGGGCGACTGTCGTGCTCACCGGCCGAGTTCGAGTCGGCGTTCGTGGACATCTTCACCCGCAACCCGGACGTGTGCGACCTGATCCCCAGGCTGAAGCCGAAAAACCGCCTGGTGTTGGCCAGCAACACGAACGACGCCCACTACCGCAAGTACAGCGAGCAGTTCGCCGACGTGCTGACGCACTTCGCCGCCCGCTGCCCCAGCCACCACGCCCGCAGCCGCAAGCCGCACTCCGAATACTTCGCCTATTGCCAGCGGCACACCTCGCACCCTTTGAGCGAGTGCGTGTTCATCGACGACATGCCGTCGAACGTGGAGGCGGCCAAGAAGCACGGCTGGCAGGCGGTGCTGTACCAACCGGGTGAGGATCTGGTCGGGCAACTGAAGGCGGTGGGGGTGGAGGTGGGCTGAATCTTCGCCGCGACCCCCGAGAGCGGGCGGAATCAACCGCTCCCGGGGGTCGCGGCGAAGACTGTTTCGCCCTACAAAGACACTTCCCGCGGAGACCCTTGATGGACCTGCTCGAACGGCACGATCCCGACATCTACCACGCCATCCAGGGCGAGACGGCCCGGCAGAAGTTCGGGCTGGAGATGATCGCCTCCGAGAACTACACCAGCCGGGCGGTGATGGCCGCCCAGGGGTCGGTGCTGACGAACAAGTACGCCGAGGGGTATCCCGGCCGGCGGTACTACGGCGGGTGCGAGTTCGTGGACGAGGTCGAGAAGTTGGCCATCGACCGGGCGAAACAGATCTTCGGCGGGGATCACGTCAACGTCCAACCGCACAGCGGCGCCCAGGCGAACATGGCCGTGTTCCTGGCGTGCCTCCAGCCGGGCGACACCATCCTCGGGTTGGACCTCGCCCACGGAGGGCACCTCACCCACGGGATGAAGCTGAACTTCAGCGGGAAGTATTTCCAGGTGGCCAGCTACGGGGTGACGAAAGACACCCACCGCATCGACTTCGACCAGGTGGCCGCCCAGGCCCGCGAGCACAAGCCGAAGCTCATCATCGCCGGGGCGAGCGCCTACCCCCGCGTGTTCGACTTCCCGAAGTTCGAGGAGATCGCCAAGGAAGTGGGAGCGTTGTTCATCGTGGACATGGCCCACATCGCCGGGCTGGTGGCCGCGAAGGTCCATCCCGACCCGATCCCGCACGCCGACTTCGTGACCACCACCACGCACAAGACCCTCCGCGGGCCGCGGGGCGGGATGATCTTCTGTCGGGCGAACTGGGCCAAGCCGATCGACTCGGCCGTGTTCCCCGGCGTGCAGGGCGGGCCGCTCATGCACGTCATCGCGGGCAAGGCGGTGGCGTTCAAGGAAGCCCTGCAACCGGAGTTCGTGACGTACCAGAAGCAGGTGATCGTTAACGCCCGCGCGCTGGCCGAGTCCCTCATGGGGCATGGCTTCCCCATCGTGAGCGGGGGCACCGACAACCACCTGATGCTGGTGGACGTGTTCAGCAAGGCGGGCGTCGGCGGCAAACTGGCCGAACAGGCGTTGGACGCGGCCGGCATCACCGTCAACAAGAACATGATCCCGTTCGACCCGCGGAAGCCGCTCGACCCGTCGGGCGTGCGGATCGGCACCCCGGCGCTCACCACCCGCGGGATGAAGGAACCCGAGATGGTGCAGATCGGGCGGTGGATCTCGGACGTGCTGCACCGACCGACGGACGACGACCTGCTGTCCCGCGTGCGGGGCAGCGTGCGGGAACTGTGCGAGCAGTTCCCCGTACCGAACGACCAATAGGCGAACGGCGCGACGTGAGTCCGCCGGTTCTTCTCACCCCACCGGCGGACTCACGTCGCACCGTTCGCCCGCCTCCCATGAACCCCGCCGCCCCCATCGCCATCGCGTGCATCGCCTTCGTGGTGGTGGTGTACCTCGTGGCCGAAGTGCTGATCCTGCGGTTGGCCTGCCGCATCACCCGCGTCAACCCCCGCACCGTGTTCCGCAGCATCGGGCTGGTGCTGGCGTCGCTGTTCGTGGGGGCACTGGCCGAGGGAGCACTCGGCTGGGGCGTCGAGCGAGCCTACTCGCTCGTCGGGTTCCGCGACAAGATCTGGGAGGCCGGGCTGGTCGGCTTCTTCTTCGGCCTGCCGGTCCACATGATGCTCATCTCGTTCCTGCACTCCAAGATTATGCGGGTGACGTTCGGCGAGGGGATGTCGGTGTGGTTCGTGGACAAGGCGATGAAACTGGCCATCTGGGGCGCCGGCCTGGGGCTGTTCGTCGCGCTGCTGAGTTTGCAGCGATTCGCGGGGTGATTCCCGTAGGGTGGGTCCAGCGGGCGCATCGCCCGCGCCGACCCACGGAGATTTCCCCCGCGTGGGTCGGCGCGGGCGATGCGCCCGCTGGACCCACCCTACCAAAGGCCCCATGCTTCCCCACTTCGCCACTTGCGCTCGCGGACTAGAGCCGATTCTGGCGAACGAACTCGCCGGTATCGGGGCGTCGCACATCGAACCCGGCCGCGGCGGGGTGAACTTCTCCGGCGACATCAGCACCGTCTACAAAGCGAACCTCTGGCTGCGCACTGCCGTGCGGGTGCTGCGGCCGATTGGCGAAGCGGAGGTGCCGAACACCGACGCCCTGTACGAGTTCGTGAGGAGCATCGACTGGTCGAAGGTGATGACACCCGACCACACGCTGGCGGTGGACTGCAACGTCCGCGATTCGGCCATTACCCACAGCCAGTACGCTGCCCGTCGGGTGAAGGACGCCATCTGCGACCAGTTCCGCGACAAGGTCGGCCGCCGGCCGAGCGTGGACACCGAACGGCCGATGATCGGGCTGAACCTGCACGTCTACCGCAACCACGCGGTGCTGAGCCTGGATAGCTCCTGGGATTCACTTCACAAACGTGGTTACCGCCCCATCCAGACCCGTGCCCCGCTGAACGAAGCTCTCGCCGCCGGATTGCTGCTGCATCTCGGGTACGACGGCACCGCCCCGCTGGTGGACTTCATGTGCGGGTCGGGCACGTTCCTGGTGGAAGGGTGCTGGATGGCGATGCGACGCCCGCCGGGGCTGACCCGCAAGTGGTTCAGTTTCTACGGCTGGTCCGACTTCGACCCCGGTGAGTGGGCACAGGTGCGAGACGAGGCACGGGCCAACGTCGTCGGTAAACCACCCTTCCCTCCGCGCGGGTCGGACGTGCGACAGGACGCGGTGGACTTCGCCGTCGGCAACGCGAAGGCGGCCGGCGTCGGGCATCTGGTGAAGGTGGTGAAGGAGGAACTGCGAAAGGCGAGACCGGAGCCGAACGAACCACCGGGGCTGATCGTGCTGAACCCGCCTTACGGGGAACGACTGGGCGAAGAGGACGAACTGATTCCGCTTTACCGGAGCATCGGCGAAGTGGTCGGCGAACACTGGCAAGGCTGGCGACTGGCGGTGTTCACCTCGAACGACCGGTTGGCCCGGAAGGTGAAGCTGCCGGTGGTGCGGCAGACGCCGTTCTTTAACGGCAGTTTGCAGTGCAAGGTGTGGGAATTTGGTTCCCCTCTCCCCTTGAGGGAGAGGGGTCAGGGGTGAGGGGTATTGTGTTCCCCGTCCCCCCTCACCCCCAGCCCCTCTCCCTCAAGGGGAGAGGAGGGGAGCAAATCTCAGAACCGCACGCCGAGCATGAACAGCAGGTTCACGTCGCGGAAGTCGCCGTCGTTCGGCGGGATCAGGTTGGTCCAGTAGTACCCCCACTCCACCCGCCCACCCATGTAGAACGTCCACCCGCCGCACGGCTTCTCCCATGTCGCCTGCCCGCCGGCGTACACCCCGTGGTACACGTTCTGCCGGCGGCGGTTGCCGTCCGGGTCGCCGAACGGTTCGAAGTCGATGCTGGCCGTGCCCCACCGCCCGCCCACGTCCCAGCCCAGGCGAAAGTTGCCATATTCCGGTGCCACCCCGACCACCCCCGGCCCGTTCAGGAAGTAGTCCCGACCGACGCCGAAGTTGAAGCTGGTGCGGCGCATTTCCGTCGCACCCGCCGTGAACGTGCCCGGCGTCACCCCGCCGAACTTCACCGAGTTCGACAGGATGTCGATCGGCGACTCCGCCCCCCGCCCGCGGTTGTTGGTGTACCCCAACCCCAGGTCGAGTACCCAGGCGGCGTCACCGGACGGGTTGAACAGCAGGCTGCGGGCACCCGCCTGGATGTTCCACCCGAACGTCTTCATGATCGTCGCCATCGGCCCGCCGCCGGAGATGAGCGACGGCCCCGTGCGGAAGTACGTCTCGTACGTCACCGGCCCGTTCGCCCCCAGCGGCCCGCAGCACCCGCCGGCCGGGTTGTCCCCGCACCACGGGCTGTACACCGCCCCCGGCACCGGGTTGGGCACCATCGGCACGTTCGCCATCGGGTTCGGCCCACTGCCGACCAGCGTGTCTACCGCAGTGGGAGCGGGCGGCACCGTCACCGCCGGCACCTCGGCCGACGCCGGCCGCACGCTGCCCGACTTGTTCGAAAACAGGGCGGTGGGCGGCGGCCAGTTGTTGCCGAACGGCTGCGCCCGCGCGTCGGCGGCGGTCAGTTGGTTCGGCGGAGGCGGGGCAGTGTACGACTGGCCGACGGCCACGACCGCCAGCAGCGGCAGACAGGCGGCGGACGCAAGAATGCGATTGGCAATCATCCGGTGCCTCGGCAAGCGGACCGACGGGTCCGGGTCTCCCCGGAACGCTCTTCGGGGGTTGAATCGGCAATCGGCGGTAGCGGACTTGACGAATCCGCAACCCGCACCCGGCGAATTTTGGCGTAGACCGGCGGTTTGTATAAAGTTGGGGCAAGATCTGGCGAACCGGGAGCGTGAGCGACCGGAGGATTGATTCCTCCGGTCGCTCACGCTCCCGGCTCGCCGCAAGGACTTCCGCATGACCGTCGTCGAACTGCGAGACCTGGACGCCGCCCGCGAGTACCTGCTGCAAGGGCTGTGGCTCCAGCGGGTACTCAAACCGTCTGCCGGCACGGTGAAGGCGGCGCTCAACCACGCCCTGCACATCGCCTCCGGTGACCAGCCGTTGCCGCCGATCGGGTTCGTGGCCGACGTGGCGGCGGTGGCGTTCGGCACCGACGGTGGGAAGTGGACCAAACAGCACCCCGAAATCCCCGGCTGGCCGCACACCCTCACTCGCGCCTATGAGGACCATCTGCTCGGCAAGTTGTACGCCGACTGGACGTTCGAGCGGGCGAGCGACGCCCTCCGGCGGTACGCCGAGGCCGACCAGGGAAAGGGGTTGGCGTATGTGATCAAGCAGTTCCGCAGCCGCGGGAAGGTGGGCGGCGTGTCGCTCTCGCCGGCCGTCCTGCGTTCGCTACTCGCCGCCAACCCGGACGACCTGCTGAACCAGGGGTACGAACTGTTCACCCGCGACGGCCCCAACCCGCTGCTGGTGGGCCAGTACGAGGAGTTGGTGAGGGCCGCCCGGCGGACGGCCGAGATGCTCGAACCCGAGGACGTGATCGCCCTCGAACAGCGGACCGCCCTGGCCGACATGGGCGAGTACGTCGCCCACCGTCAAATCCTGCAAGCTACCGCCCGGTTCGAGACCCGCCTGCCGAGCCGCCCGGTCCGCCCGCTCGTCGGCCGTCGCGAGGTGCCCACCCGCGTGCTGGACGAAGACCAGTACCCGGTCGGCGGGTACACGTCCATCAGCACGAAGGGGAGCATCGAGAGCCTGCTGCACTCGCAGTTGGCGTACATGGAGACCGAGGAACAGCCCGACCTGTTCGACATGAAGTTCGTGCGGGACGAACTGTTTTACTACTCGCGGGACGAGAACCAGTTCCTCCGCCGGCGGCGGGTGTTCCTGTTCGTGTTCGACCCGAGTTTGGCCGACGCCCGCGTGAAAGACCCCGACGTGCCATACCAGCGGATCGTCCTCACGCTGGCGGTGGTGCTGGCGGTGGTGCGGCGGCTGAGCGACTGGCTGAGTACCGACGCCCTGCGGTTCGAGTTGCTCTTCCCGCCGGCGAAGGGGAAATCGCCGCTCACGTCGGAGGCGAAGCTGTTCGAGATCCTGCTGAGCGAGCTGCGGGCGAACGGGAGTGCGGCGGTGGCACGGGTCGGTGGGAACGACGGCAAGAACCCGCACACAAAGGCCGATCACTTCGCCGGCGTGCTGGATTCGCCCGAGGGGGTGCAGGCGTACTGCGAGCGGATGAGCCGCACCGCCCAGGTGCAGGTGCTGACCATCGGCACGACCCCGGAGTGGCGGGAGTCAGAAACCGCGGTGGTGTCCACGCTGGCGGTGAACGGCCCGACGCCGGTGCTCACCGACGGCCACGGGGCGAAGGCCGAACTGCCCGCCGACGACGCCTTCGAGACGTGGGTGGAAGCGGTACTGAAGGTGCTCGGGATGTGGGTGTGAAGGTTTGGTAGGGTGGGTCCGCGGGTAGTCACACCCCGCGCGACCCACGCGGTTGAAGCCGCCCGTGGGTCGGCGCGGGCTGACGCCCGCTGGACCCACCCTACGAGGTCACGTCAGTTGATCCGGAACTCGAACTTGGCGAAGAACAGCATCTTGCGGTCGCCGGTGCGGTACAGCTCTTCCAGCATCAGTTCCAGGTCGGGCTTCACCTCGATCGGCTTCAGCTTTTCCACCCCGCTGTCGATACTGAACTCCACCTTCTTCCCCCAATCCACCATTCCCCGTTCCAGCCACACCGTCACCTTCTTCACCCCGCGGTTGGTCTTCACCACTACGGTCTTCCCGTTGATGATGTCGGCCGAGAAGCTGGCCGCGATCGGCGGGTTGTCCGGTCTCTCGGCCTTCTTGGCGGTCAGCGTGTTGCCCGGCATCAGGTCGCTCACCCCCACCCAGTAGAAGCGGTTGTCGCCCTCGCGGAAGGTGTGCCAGGCGTCGAACCGGTTGCCGTCCATCCGCAGCGAGTCCAGCCCGCGAACCCGCTTCTTGCGGTTCATCCAGTCGAAGACGGTCGGCACCTCGGCCGCGTACCACTCCGCCCCCCGCCCCTTGTACACGCTCAGGATCGAGTAGTACCCGTAGGGCAGCCAGTTCTGGTACACCTTCCGCAGCCCGTCGGTGCCGGGGGCCAGTTCGCCGGTGACGCTGTACACGGCCAGCTTCTGCGCGTTCTTGGCGTACTCGCGGTAGAACTGCTGCACCGGAGCGGCGCCCATGGTCGCCACCCCGGCGAACTGGTCCGGCCGGCTCATGGCCAGGTCGAGGGCGAACGTGCCCCCCTGCCCGTACCCGAAGGCGAACACCCGGTCCTGGTCCACGTTGAACTTGCGGGACGCGTCGCGGATGGTCGAGGTGATGACCCGGTGGTCCTTCCCCGTGTAGTCGAACGACTTGTCGCCGAACGCCATCGCCCACTCGGGGGAGACGAGGATGTACCCGTGGCGGTCGCACTCGGCGGCCAGATAGCCGATCATCGCGGCTGCCGGCACGGCCGGGTCTTGTATGGCCACCACCAGCGGGTACGACCGCCCGTGGTGGTACTCCCGCGGCAGGCGGACGTAGTACGCCACCCCTTCCAGGTCGTCGGGCAGCGCGCCGGACTCCATCTTGAACACGTCCGGGGCGCCGCTCTGCTTCGGGTCCACCGGCTTGCCGCGGCGCTTGGTCAAGTTCTCGGCGTCGATCGGCGGCAGGAGGGAGACGATCTGCGCGATCTCGTCCGGGCCGAGCACGTCGGTGGACTGGTTGTACTTCCGCAGGACGGCCGCCCGCGCGTTGATCGCCCGCTCGTTCAGGTAGGCGGTCACCATCGCCCGGGTGTTCCACACTTTGGATGCGGAAACGGGGTCATTATTCGCCCCGTTCTTGCCCATCAGGGCCCGGATTTCGCCACGGGCGAGGGAGAAGTCAACTTGGTCGAGTGCAACCAGGCTGGCATAGGTTTTCACGATACCGGTGAGCTTGAGCACATTCTCCTGCATGGCGGGTTCCTCAATCGCCTTTCCAGGCCGTGCCGCTCTGCAAATTAGCGATGAGCACGGCCAGGAAGACGATGGCACCCCGCACGACGTCCTGCG
>Ga0207671_10006812_pt1 | contig 10094 bp, 12 predicted proteins | sample KBSC24metaG_FD_184352 | JGI IMG/M metagenome (GOLD analysis project Ga0207671, IMG submission 184352) | Corn rhizosphere microbial communities from Kellogg Biological Station, Michigan, USA - KBS C2-4 metaG (SPAdes) (version 2) | ecosystem: Host-associated > Plants > Roots > Rhizosphere > Soil... | reverse complement strand
CGCGAGCAGGAAATCTGCCGGGCCGTTGCCGCCCCGTTGTCGCCGTTCCGGTAAGATCGCGCCGATCCTGATTGCGGACGTTCTTGAGATCGACATACACTAGGGCATGACCTCCGACGATGTTCACGACGCTGCGTCGTTCGCCCAGTTCGTGTCGGACCTTCAGCGCAGCCTCAATGATCCCGAGCAGACAGGCGCGTGGGAGAACCCCGACCTACCACGGTTTCTTGATGCGATGTCGGCATGGGCAGCCGCTTGGCCGAAACCTGCGCACCGCAACCCATGGCGGCATGCGGCAGACGTTCTTTCAGCCGCGAAAATCTATGAATAGCGGTCAGATAGCTTTCGCCCCAACAGCGGTCGTCAGAACGCAGGCTGTTGGAGCCCCGCCAGCTTCAATCTCACACGCCCCTCCTCGACAATCTCGTTCACGGCGCTCCTGAACGCGTCCAGCCTGCCGATAAGGGGCAGGAGGCGTGCGGCTCGACTGGCAACTCGATCATCGGTTAGGCCGTGCAGGAAGCGGCCCGCCTCTTCACTTCGCCCGATCAGTCCGGCGGCGATCCCGGCCTCGTAGCCCCACCAACTCGGCCCCATTCGGTCTGGGGAGGTCTGGGCACGCTCGATTACAAAGTCAGCGACGGCATCGAACGATTCAAAGCGCTCGTCTATCAAGCTGGCGTTGACGTGCGCGGCCTGCGCGATCTCCGACGCTGACTTCTTGAACTGATCCTCGTTTTCAAACTCCGCGTGCAGTCGCGACGGGACCACCTCGTTAAAGCTCGTGAAGCCCGCGCCTGCCCATAACCAATGAGCGGCGTTGGTTAGCGACACGCTCTTCGACCACCTGCTGGGCGTGAACTCTACTACGTTCAGCCATGAACCACGGTCCGCAAGCCAGAGGCGAGATCGCCCCTGCTGGCGAAAGCCCATCGGGGCCAACTCTTTCTTCGCAGCCGCCGCTATGATCCTGCTGTGTACGTCGCCCATTCATGTGATGTTAGGCGGACTAGCGCCCTTGTGCCACCAGCGAACGGATCAAAGCTGACGTTCGGCTTTCCACCATCCCGCGCCGGTCGTTGTCCTCCGGGACCGCAATTCCTGCCGGAAGCCGCCCGGCTAAAATCTGCCGAGCTGTTACCGCCCCACAAGCGGTCGTTGACGACATTGGGCTTCGTCGCCAAAATCGGCCCATGACATTCCGTAGAACATTGAGGTGGTTTGCGGGTACCGCGCTGTTGTTCGTGACGTGCTGCCTCGTCATGTTCCGCTTCGGTCATGCGATGAACTCGCCAGCGGTGGTCTACCCCTTCATAGCCGCTTGGGGCGTCAGTGCTCTCGCTTGGCCATTTTTCGCAGTGCTTACGGTCAGGGCGCGGCACGACCGCTGACGCCCCGTCGCTGACATTCATGCCTCTTAGCGCCCGCCTCGTAACAGGCAATTAAGGATATTGGATGGGCTCATGCTGACAGATATGACGACAGCACAGGTAAGGAAACCTATGTGGCGAGCCGTTATCTTCGCTCTGGTCTGCACATATGTGGACGGCTCAAGCGTATTGGCGGCAGTGCCACGCGGGCTTTCCCCCTTAGGCGATCCTGGGCAGTGGATTACACCGGATGACTATCCTCCAGCAGCCTTTCAAGCCGGTGCGGGCGGGAATGTTGGCTTTCAACTGACTGTCGATGAGCATGGCTCGGTTTCGGCATGTCGGGTCACCGTGTCGAGCACTAACCCTTTGCTGGACCAATCTACTTGTCCGCTCCTTATACAACGGGCTCATTTTTCTCCCGCGGTTGACGCCTCGAATAAGCCGTTGGTTTCGACCTATACCAGCATCGTACGCTGGTCAGTTTCTTCCGCCGACGAAGACCGAAATTCAACAGATCCTTGTCAGGGTCATGCTTCTCAGTTGCCTACTGATCAATGTGTAATCCCGAGCGGGTTGCCATCATTGGACGCTTTGCCGGCAATTTCGATAGCCATGCAAGACGGGATGCTGACGTGTCGTACGAAAATTTATGGACAGGAGCGCTTGATCGAGGATCAGACTTGTGGCGACATCGCTGGGTACAAGATGTCAACAGGAGCTAAACTGCCATTTTCCACCCGGATGATGTGGCCAGGCGGCCTCCCTCTAAAGCCGCGAAATTGACAGCCTCCTCTAGCTCCTGAGCCGCCGTTTAATATGGATCAGCGGTCCTCGTCGTCATAGTAATCTGCGGGCAAGACAAGCACCTGTCGGCTTTACGGAGAACCGATATGAAAGCGCCGCCAACCGTCGTCGAGATTGCCATCGAAGGCGAAAAGACTTTCGACAGGCTGCGTTTGAACGAGATTGTAAATGACATGATCGAACATGACGCTTGCGCCACGGCGATGCACGACGCTGAAGCGGGGCAAATCCTGATCCGCGCTACGGACGAGAAACATCTACTTGTTTTAGTAGTAGCGACTCTTTCGGCGAAGGCCCGAGGTAAAATCGTCGCCGGATCGCCACAGGTCGCCTACCGTGAAGCGTTCAGCAAAGCGACGGAAGCCGATTACACACACAAGAAACATATTGGTCCAACTTATTAGTTGGCCGTGTCATCATTAAGGTCGAACCTGCCGCCCGAGGGCAAGGCTTCCATTTCGTAAACGCCACGAAACCGGGCGACTTGCCACCCGAGTATATCCCGGCGGTTGAGCGAGGCATCCTTGATGCCGCTGCTAGGGGAGCCACGATCGGTGCACCTTTGATTGACTTCACGGCAACGCTCGTCGGCGGCGCTCATCACGATGTCGATTCGTCCGCCATAGCGTTTCAAATTGCTGCCCGAGGAGCCGTTCAGAAAGCGGCGGCGACGGCAGGCATGAAAGTTCTAGAGCCAATCATGAAGGTCGTGGTGGTGACGCGTCCGGACTGGCGCAGGATGGTCATCGATAATTTGATCCGGCGTCGTGCGGTCATACTGACCGAGAACGAGCCGAGCATCGTCGTCGCGATCGCACCGATGGCAGCGTTGTTCGGCGTCGAAGACGATCTTGCCCAAATTACTGGCGGAGAAGGTAACCGTCCGGCCTGACCCGCTTGCCGCGGTTCGGCGGTGTGTTCAGGACGTCCTATTGGTCGTGCAATTGGGCGTACGTTGGGACGGCGATGGGTCAGGTGACGGTGTTGACGGGGGCACGACGCCACCGTGAATGGTCGGACGAGGAACGGCTTGAGATTCTTCGCGAGGCGTTTTCGCCAGGGGCGGTGGTTTCGCAAGTCGCGCGCCGATACGATGTTTCGCGGACGTTGATCTACATATGGCGCCGGGCGGCCTTGCGTCGGGCAGAGGTGGCGTTCGTTCCCGCAGTCGTCGAAGATGCGCCGGAGCCGGCCGCAGCCCCCGTCGCATCGACCGAGCCGCACGCGGCGATCGTGTTGGAGCTGACCGACGGTCGGCGGTTGCGCATTTCGGCATCGACGCCGCCCGCACTCGCGGTGGCCGCGCTGAGGGCGGTGCGATGATCCCGGCCGGAGCGCGGGTGTGGATTGCGATGGGTCACACGGATATGCGGCGCGGGATGCAGAGCCTGGCTGCGATGGTGCAGCAGCACTTCCTGAAAGACCCGTTTGCCGGCGATCTCTGGGTCTTCCGGGGGCGCAGCGGCTCGCTGGTGAAGATCATTTGGCACGACGGCCTCGGCATGTCGCTCTACGCAAAGAGGCTCGAGAAGGGCAAGTTCATCTGGCCCTCTGCCAAGGACGGCGTGGTGTCACTCACGAGCTCTCAACTCGCTTGCCTGCTCGACGGTATCGATTGGCGCAACCCTCAATATTCCTGGCGGCCACAGAGCGCCGGATAGCCGACGACGGCGGTGCATTTCCGGCTTGATCGGAAGGGCTGACGATGATTCACTCCCTCTCATGGAAGCCGCTGTTTCGTCCTTTCCTGACGATGCCGATGCGCTCAAGGCGCTGCTGGCGAAGGCGCTTCAGAAGGCTGATGAAGCAGAGCAACGGGCAGCGATTGTCGAGGCCGAACTAGCCAACGCCCTGGCTCTCGCGAGCGCCACCGAAGCGATGATCGCGCATCTCAAGCTGCAGAACGCCAAGCTGCGCCGCGAGCAGTATGGCGCCAGCGCCGAACGCTCCGAGCGGCTGCTCGCACAGTTCGAGCTGGAGCTTGAGGATCTCGAAGCCGACGCAGCCGACGACGAGCTCGCCGCCGAAGCTGCTGCGGCGAAGACGACGACTATTGCCGCGTTCGAGCGCAAGAAGCCCGTCAGGAAGCCGTTCCCCGATCACCTTCCGCGCGAACGTGTCGTTGTGCCCGCGCCGTGTTCGTGCCCGGCGTGCGGGAGCAACCGACTGTCCAAGCTCGGCGAGGATGTGACCGAGACGCTGGAAGTGATCCCGCGCTCCTGGAAGGTAATCCAGACGGTGCGCGAGAAGTTCGCCTGCCGGGACTGTGAGAAGATCACGCAGCCGCCAGCACCTTTCCACGTCACTCCGCGCGGTTGGGCAGGGCCCAGCTTCCTCGCCATGCTGCTGTTCGGCAAGTACGGCCAGCATCAGCCGCTCCACCGCCAGGCCGAGCGCTTCGCCATCGAAGGTGTGCCGCTCAGCGTATCGACGCTCGCCGACCAGATCGGCGCGGCCTGTCTCGCGCTCACGCCGATCTACCAGCTGATCGAGGCCCACACACTGGCCGCCGAACGCCTTCACGGCGACGACACTACCGTGCCGATCATGGCCAAGGGCAAGACCATCACCGGGCGATTGTGGGATTATGTGCGCGACGATCGGCCCTTCGGAGGCAATGATCCGCCCTCGGTCGTCTTCTACTATTCGCGTGACCGACGCGGCGATCATCCACGATGCCATCTTGCGGCCTGGTCAGGGATTTTACAGGCCGACGCCTATGGCGGCTACAACGAGCTATACGCTCCGAACCGGCAGCCGGGGCCGATCCTCGAGGCCGGATGCTTCGCGCACGCGAGGCGGAAGTTCTTCGAGCTGGCCGACGTCGAAGGTGCGGCGCGCAGGAAGAGCCGCGGCGAGAAGACCGGGATCGTCTATCCGATTGCGCTCGAGGCCGTGCAGAAGCTCGATGCCCTGTTCGTGATCGAGCGCGGCATCAACGGCAAGAGCCCGGCCGAGCGCCTCGTTGTCCGCCAGGAACTCAGCGCGCCGCTGATGGCCGAGCTCCACGACTGGCTGAACGCACAGCTCGCCCGGATCTCGCGCAACCACGACCTCGCCAAGGCCATCAACTACATGCTGCGCCGGTGGGACGCGTTCACCCACTTCCTCACCGACGGCAGGGTTTGCCTCTCGAACAACGCCGCAGAACGGTCGCTGCGCTGCGTACCGCTCGGGCGCAAATCGTGGTTGTTCTGCGGCTCCGATCGCGGTGGCCAGAGGGCGGCGGTCGCGTACTCGCTGATCCAGACTTGTCGCCTCAGCGACGTCGATCCCCAGGCCTGGCTCGCCGACGTCCTCGCCCGCATCGCCGACCATCCTGTCAGCAAGCTCGACGAACTCCTCCCCTGGAAATGGCGAGCCAATCAGGTCGCGCTCGCCGCCTGATCCAATTTCGCCGCGGCCCTCGGCGTATGCTTACCGGAGAAGCTTCCATCGCCATGCTGTTCGACAGCTACGCGGAGGCTCCTCCCACGGCGACCGATCCAGATGGCAATTTCCCCGTTGCTGCAGCTCTGCGCGCGTAGGGCGGCATTACTCGACGATTTGCCGAAAGCGGCCCGCCGCAAATCCACCACGCCCAGCCGTACGGCGACGGCCGAGGAAGCTAGGTGCTATGACGGATTGCCATAACCATGAACCAAATCCACGACGGCACCAACAAGAGCAGAAAGGGGAAGACAGAAAAGCTATGAGGCGATGCCGATAGTGTGGCCCCGACAGCAGCGCACACGAAGGGGACAGCCGTGACCGCCCAGCCTTTCCAATGGCAGGGCCAGTAGTTCCAGAGAATGCGCTTGAACCAGATTTGACGATTCATGATGGGACCGTGCAAAACACGACTGTGCTCTGTCAACGGATAGGCGGCTCTTGGCTCTCCATTCGCCGAAAGCCGCCAGTCTCGAACCCACCATTCGGTGCCATCGCCTTGGGCGACGCGTCGGGTACCAAGCGTCAAACTTTGACCATCCCATGCCGATCGCCCCTTAGCGGAACCGCGAATCGTCCCAGAAGCCGAACAGCATGTTTCGGGCGGGAAATCTGCCGGGCCGTTTTCGCCCCATCAGCAGCCATTCCGAACAAGCCAATCCTATTGCAGACATGGGCGTCGGGGTTAAGGTGTCGGACGACGATAGTCCGTCGTCGCGATGCTTGGGGGATCCGTGAGACATTCCGCGCTTGCCGTGCTTTTCATGCTTGCATTTCCGGCATGGGCACAAGCTCCATCGACCTCCCAAATCCTTGTTTCCGCCATCGGGACGGTCAAGTCGCCACCCGATATGGTGACGGTGGGCTTCACGCTTCGCGGGGAGGGCGAGACTTCGGACGCTGCTGTCAGCGAATTGCGGAATGGTGCGACGAAAATGAGTGAGGGTCTGTCCGGCCTTCTCGGCAAGGCGACGGACTATCATTCGTCCAACTTTTCGATCGCTCAAGTGCGTTCGAAGGACTGCGACGCCAACAATTACGGGCAGCAACGTCTGTCGACCGGCTCGTGCGCTATCCTGGGCTATGTCGCCACGATGCCGGTCACGGTCGATACGTCGCATGTGGCGGATGCCGGGACGCTGACGGGACTGATCAGCCGCCTTGGGGGAGTCGACGCTGGCATCCGGAATTTCTGGCTGCGGGATGAGAGCGCGGCCCGCCGCCGGGCGATGCAGGCCGCTCTGGATAACGGACATGACCAAGCGCGACTGATCGCGGAAGGCGCTGGGGCCACGCTCGGTCCGATCTTGCGGGTGCAGGACGCCAACTACCAAGAGCTTTCGCTCGACATGGCGCCGGCTCAAACGGCAAGTGCGCCCCTGGCACCGCCGCCGCCGCCTCCTCCGCCTCCCCCAGTTCGCGTCGACATGGCACCGGAGCCGATCCAGACGACGGTGCGGCTCATGATCGCTTACGGTATCGGCCGCTGACGCTCCAGATGCGGTCATGCGTCATGCGATTGCGGCCAATCGTAAGCTGCCGTAGGAAGCACCAGAAGCGGGCGGCAAAGAATGAGCACTAGATACGAGCCGATCGGCAGAGAACGGTTCACGGTAGAGCAGACGGCGCGAGGCGAGGTGGTAAGGGTCAAGGCTCCTCGCCAGATATTCGTCATGCTGTTTCTGCCGTTTTGGCTCGTGATGTGGACGCTCGGAGGGGGCGCGGCAATTTACACGCTTCTGACCCATTTTCAGGTCTTCCTTCTGTTTTGGTTATGCGGATGGGCGGCAGGTTGGATCGCTGCGGCTGGGACGCTGCTGTGGATGTTTGCGGGTTCAGAAACGATTTCCGTCGTCGGTTCCGATATTGAGATTGGGCATCAGGCGCTTGGTCTCTCTCGGCACTGGCTTTACCAAGGGTCGCAGATCAGGAATCTCTCGGTCGCGGCGCAACCGGCGTGGCCGTTTCGGTTCAGGTGGCAGGTGCCCTTCGTGCGAGCGGCACAAAATGGCTCCGTGAAATTTGATTACGGGCCGAGAACAATCTTTGCCGCGCCGGGGCTAGATGAAGGGGAGGCGCGCATGATCGTGGAGCGACTGGCCCGAAAACTTCCGACCGGTACCTCGCCGCGCTGAATCGTCGGGCCGCAATCGCCCCACAAGCAGCCACTAAGGCCGCTGGGTGAAGCCGATCGTATCCCGAGAAGGGGCCGAACCGAACGCCTGACCTTGACGGGAACCAAAATCGTGAATTTGCACTTAGTAGCAAAATGAGACCTAGTTTTGCTGCCCGATCAGCAACTCACGTCGCCTTCCTGTTTCTGGGTGAGACGCTCCTCATCCCGCATCTCTATCCCATAGTCGAAGCCCTCGCCGCCGAGGCGCCGGAGATTGTCATCGACCTATGGGTTGCAACATCGGTGCATGAGAACCTGCTATCTGGCTGGCTTACGGGGGCTGGGATCGATCCCGCTCGAACGCGGATCAGGCGCGTGCCGGGCTTTCGCTATTTTCCCGATCTCAAGAATGGCGAGAACCCGCCGCTGCCCCCAAAGCTTCCGACGCTGTTGCGACTGCTGCCGCACCTGATGGCCAGCCGTGCAATCGTTTGTGCCGAACAGACGAGCCTCTGGCTTCCTCGTATATTTCCGTTTCTTCGCAGCCGCTTCTTCAAGACGTCGCACGGCGTGGGATCGATGAGCGCGCGAGACGATGCTCGCAGACGGGCTGTACGAAAACTGCTGGTGCCAAGCGAACTGGAAAAGGCCACCTACACCACGCGTGGGTATCCGGAAGAGAAGATCGTCGTGACGGGCTATGTGAAATCAGCCTTCATGGCGCTCGCGCAGCCTCGGCGACTGTTTGCGGATGACAAGCCGGTTATCGTCTACGCCCCCCATTGGCAGAGGCAACGCTCGTCATGGTGGGCATGGGGACGGCAGATCGTCGACATGCTGGTGCAACAGCACCAATTTAACGCCGTCATCGCCCCACATCAGCGTCTCGTCGAGAAAGACCCTGCGATCCGCGAAGTTCTGGCGGCTGTCGCACCGATGCCGCACGTCTACACCGATCTCGACAGCTTCGCGATGGTTGACGGAACATACATGGCGGCAGCCGACATCTATCTTGGCGACACATCGAGCCAGATCGTCGAATTTTTGATGCGACCGCGACCCTGCGTTTTTTTGAATGCCGACAATATAGATTGGCGGGCCACTGACGATCATGGATTCTGGGAATGTGGCGAGGTCGTCTTTCAACTCGAACAATTGATCCCCGCCCTTGAACAGGCTCAGGCCCGTCATCTCAAATTCATCACCAAACAGGAATCATTTGCGCACAACGCATTGGGTGAGACTGGACCGGAGGCCCCGCGTCGAGCAGCCCATGCGATCCTTGATGCGATCGACAGGGGGTATGAACCTAGACCCTCTCCGCCAGACTGAAAGCTGTCATTCGCCTCTCCACCACCCCGTGCCGATCGCGACCGTGGGCAACGACGATTCGGCCCGAGAGTCGACCAGTGGGTTGTAGGCGCGGAATCTGCCGGGCGGTTGCCGCCCCATCTTCGTCATAGGTTCGATACAAACCACACGACAAAAGCCGCCACGCCCATGAGGGCAAGTATAAGCGCTAGCCGTACAATGAGCGGGTCTTTCGGCGCGACACCCTGTGGCCACGGCAGCGTCAGCGCTCGCAGCGGCGCCACGAATGCGGCGGTCGCACCTGCAACCCGTAACCAATCCAGCGCAACCCACCGCCGCGTCATTGCGATCGACTGCGCGTCAGTGATTGAATCCTTCGGCGAGTGGATGCCGTGGTAGTAGAGCGCCGCGTTCATCGGCCAGAAGGCCGCCACCGTTAGGATGAGCAGCAGCAGGATGCCGACCGACGGTAGGCACAGCATCCAGCGATAACGCCATGGGGTGCGCCATCCGGCGGCGAGCGCACCGAACCCGGCGATCAGCATCGCGGCGGAAAACGGGATGAAGAACACGCCGGTATCGACCGGCCACGCCTTGCCGTAAGGCATCATTGCTAGCGAAGCGGGAGGGCGGGCGCCCCAAGCGCCCGCGAGCACTAGCAAATCGAACAGTTTCGCACCGAGCAGCGGCCCGCCCACCAGAACTGCGAGCCAAAGGAAGGCTCGCGTGACCTTTTGCTGACCTGCCATGTGCTACCCCCACGCCGCATTCAATGTCCGGTATCGCTGAATGATCTATCGGAACCGGCCGATCGGCAAGCCGTAGAGTCAGGAGGTGGCGCGGTGTCGTGCGGCTCGCCTGTGGGGCTCACCAGACGGTCCGTTTCCACCCCCCTGCTCATCGAACCGGACATGCGGATTTCCCTGCATCCGGCTCTCGGACGAGACATCACGCCTTCGCCCACGGCGCGCTGCGGCCAAGCTGGGTCAAGCGGACGAGCCCAAACTGCTCGTAGAGGTGCTGGTCCAGATATGTTCCCGCCCCATATCCCACTTTCTTGT
>Ga0207671_10006808_pt1 | contig 10096 bp, 10 predicted proteins | sample KBSC24metaG_FD_184352 | JGI IMG/M metagenome (GOLD analysis project Ga0207671, IMG submission 184352) | Corn rhizosphere microbial communities from Kellogg Biological Station, Michigan, USA - KBS C2-4 metaG (SPAdes) (version 2) | ecosystem: Host-associated > Plants > Roots > Rhizosphere > Soil... | reverse complement strand
TGGAGGAAGGGTTTATAAAGTCGCATCCTACATTCATTTCGTACAAGGCATCGTACTCGCTTCGCAGAACGTCGTTATAATCCTGCGAGCCGAAAGAGAACCAGCGCAAGGCTGTGAGAGATTCATTGCTGAAAAGAATGGCGACCTTATTTTTTATCTTCAGGTCGATGAGACGGCTGCCAATCTTTCGGAAATCGTTCCCGATCCTACTGACCTCCTCATACGCGGGATTGGATTCACCGTCATGACTCAGTACGCCTTTCCAGTATGTCTCCACCGAATTGGGTATCGACTGCCAGGGCCAGTATTCCACCATGTTGGCGCCATGTGCCAGGTGGCTGAATGCCTGGAGCCGCAACTGACCGGGATAAGGCAGCTCCTGATGGCCGGCCATGCTCTGGGCCTGGGTCTCCATGACCAGGTAATTCTTACGCAGCATGCTCCGGGCCAGGTCGCCGCCAAAGGCGATCTCTACACCCGTAAGCCTGTCCGCCGTGGGATGATAAATATCCATCCCCGCGATGTCGAACGCGGCAGCAGCAGCAAAATGATCCACGTCGGACTGTATGCCATAGGAATAGCCGCGCCAGTCCATGTCGAAATTCTGTGTGATAAATTGTCCGGACTTTTTTAACTGACGAATGATCCCTGCCTGCCAGGCCAGGTATTCAGTGACCATACGGCGTTGAAAAGAGGAAAACGCACAGCCCAGGCTGGCATTGACATTACTTTCCATGGAAGGGAAGTCTTTCCAGTCGTGGATGGAATTGCTCCAGTAATTAAGCCCATAGGCCCGGTTCATTTTTTCCGGGCTCCCGAATTTTTCTTTCAACCATTGTACAAAGCGGGTCTGCATAACAGTACCGTTATTGTTATAATGTTTGGTCTCGTTGTCTGCCTGGTAGCCAATGACGCAATGTCTGTCCCGTACATGTGTCACCAGCTGCCGGATGATGCGCTGCGCATAAAAACGGAACACGGGGCTGACGATATCCATATTCTGACGGGCGCCATAGCTGCGTGCACCTGACAGCAGCACTTCGGGGTGCTCCCTGGCCAGCCATGCGGGTATGGCATACGTGGGTGTACCGACGATGACGTGGATGCCTGCCTTGTCCATGGCGTCCAGCACGTGATCCAGTTTGCTAAAATCAAATACGGCGTCATGAGGTTCCCAGGTGCTCCAGGCGGATTCGGCCAGCCGCACGGTATTTATACCAGCCGCCTTCATCATGCTGACGTCTTTATCCAGCCGCTCGTAAGGGATGTATTCGTAATAATAGGCAACACCATATAACAGGCTGTCGAGGTGTGGTGCAGGTGAGGCGAAGGAGTCCGGCGCCAGCCATACTGTGATCAGTAGGAAGAATATTTTTTTCATAATCGTTAATGAAATGTACTATCCGGGAGTATGCCTGTCCAATGATTACTAAAGAAGACATCATCTTTCCCCCTTACTCCCCTGATGAGGCTATCGGCCGCGATAAATGCATTGTGATAAAACCGGAAGCCGCTGTGCTCCCCATCCGTTGCATAATGTATAACCGTCCCCTTTGTATTATAGACGGTGTTGTTATAAAAATTGCAATTGCGCAGCTGGCGTGGATCATGCGAACTGTTCCAGACATATACCCCCGCGTGAGCCGTAGAGACCAGCCCGTCATTGTTGCTGACACAGTCATGGACATTGTTGTCATGCCAGGGCGAGGCGCCCGCGTACTGGAACAGCCCAAAGCCGCAGCCTTCGTTCTCATAGGACAGACAGAAAGCTATCTCTGAATGGGTGACACCTCCGTCCAGGTCAAATCCGCCCCCATCTTCGGCGCCTTTGGCTGTCCTGTTCCGGAACGAAATGCAGTGACGTATCGTCACACTGTCCGCCTCGAAGGCCCAGATACCCACAGGGCCGTTGCCGATGCGGGGCATATCCCAGCCATTGTTCGTGGCGGCGCATCCCTCAATGAGGATATTACGGCAATATCCCACTACAATGCCATTCCCACTGTGATTGGACAGGTTGGTAGGGTCACCCGGATTATTTTCTGCCCGGCAGTCCTTTATAAGAATATGATCACAGTCGTGCGCCCCATAGGGGCCTTCTACGGCAATTCCTGCATAGCCATTGTCCCTGGCCGTTGTGCGGAGGATCTGTATGTAGGACGACTGGTAAATATATACTCCCGACTTTTGAAAGCCATCCACAAGCAGGTCGCCGGCTATAATATGGCTACAGGTGTTGAAGACAAGACCGCTTTCTTTATTACCGTCCTTTCTGCCTGCTCCCCGAAGCTCCAGGTTGGACAACGTGATATAAGCTGCCTTGTACAACGCCACGGCAAAGCCATTGCCCCCATCGATCACGGCATTGCCTGGCCCATAAGAGGTAATGACAATGGGACGGCGGGAGGTGCCTGCGATGCCCGCCGGCAGTTGCAGAGGACCCTGAAATATTACTCCCCCGCGCAGGAAGATGGTATCGCCAAGCCGTAAGGATATACTATTCAATCCCTGAAGAGATGTATTGAAATACCAGTTATGCGCCCAGGCTCCCGATGCGGGCAGTAGAAATAGTATGAACCAGATGAAGCATCGCATAGTAGCCGGGGTAAATGTAGGAAATTCCACCTAAATATGACATTGTAGAACCGCATACACAAAACTGCTTACTTTTTTCCCCATTCAGGAGGACCATGGCGGCTTATCCCAGGGGCTCCGGAATTAGCACAGTACTTGTGTTGGATGCATTCACACCATACAAACAGTAACCAATGTCTACTACACCCCACCAACATCCGAATAAGATATTAGTCATCGAGGACGAAGGAGAAATGTGTCTGTTATTGAACCTGATCCTGGGTGATCAGGGAATGTCGATCGATCATGTCAATTCCCTGTCCGCGGCCAGGGCGTTTCTGGAGAAAGAGATCCCCTCATTGATATTGCTGGACAATCGTCTGCCGGACGGGCTTGGAGTGGACTTTATCAGCTACCTCAAGAAAAGCCTGCCATCCGTAAAGATCATCATGATCTCCGGCGTCGATCCTGAAGCGGAAGATGCGGCATTGGAGATAGGCGCGGATTCCTTTTTATCCAAGCCTTTTACCAAAAAGCAGTTGCAGGAGTCGATCAATAATTTATTAAATTAAAGATACCAATCCCGCAATCTCACTTCGATGCCCTGATTTCCCGCATCTACAAGACTCTTGAACGCATTCACATCACTCAATCCACCTCTTCCCCGGTAATGATAGGGATATACGATCTTTGGTTTGAATGCCAATACTGCGTCGGCGGCTTCTTTTACATCCATCGTATAGGGCAGGTTCATACACACAAACGCCACATCGATGTCCTTTAAGGAACGCATTTCAGGAATACCCTGGGTGTCGCCGGAAAGATATATGTTCTTTCCTCCGATGTTCAATACATAACCATTTCCCCTACCCTTCGTGTGCATGGCAGTCGGACTTTCGGGAAGATTGTACATGGGGATGGCACTGATCCCGATGCCCGACCGGCTGATATGATCGCCATTCTTCATCACCACCACTTTGCTTTTGTCATAGGACGCGGGCAGCTTGTCGGCCACTGCCTGGGGAACAACCAGTATGGTATTGGGTGTCATGACAACGGCGAGTGCGCTGGTGTCGAAGTGGTCTCCATGAATGTCGGTGATAAGGATCATGTCAGGCGAAGGCAAACCTTTGAACTTGGTGGGGCCGGATGGATCTGCGTAAATGACCAGGTTCTTTACGGAAAGCACCAGGCTGGCATGCATAACGGGCTGAATAGTCAGCGGTCCCGCGCTGGTGGGTATGATATCCGCAGCGGCGCGTTGGGAAAAAGCATTAATTGCAAAGAGACAAAAAGCAAAAAAAAGCATCCTGTATTTCATGGTGATTGGTTTATAGAAAACAAATTTAAATGCGGGAATTGGTCTTCATCGCGAAATTAGCCCAAATCCCGCATAGGACTAATGTCTGTTTGCCTTCGTCGGACCTGCTTCGACACAGTCCTCCTTGGTCGGAACCTACGGTTCTGGACGAACCGCCCCCGGGGGGGTCAGGTAAGACAACGGACAAAGTTATTCATCAGTTGCTTTACTTCTGTCCTTGTCCTCTTATCGACGATATTTCCGGAACTATCGACCTTGGTTCGGACGAATGAGATCAATAATTGCAACTGATCGATATCCTTTGCTTCGATGACACGCAGGGTCTCCAGCAACGCCTGGTGTCCGAACCGTCCGTCTGTCGAGGCGGTGATGAGTACGGTGGGCTTGCCGGAAAAATCTGCGGTCGATACGGTCCAGTCCAACGCATTCTTGAGCGTTCCCGGCACGCCATGGGCATATTCGGGTGTACATATGATCACGCCTGCCGCCTGCGCAAGGGCTCCCCGAAAGTTGGTGACGGTCTCGGGTACATTGTCGTTGCTCCGGTCTGGATCAAAATGAGGCAGGTCTGCAATGGAATCAAAAATGGTTATATCCAGCGCATCGCCCATCAATCCGGCTATAGCCCTTAACAAATTATGATTGGTGGAATGGCGACGGGTGCTGCCGGATATAGCCAGCACCTTCTTTGTCTCGGCCATCGGCTCTTTGTTTTGCCGGCAAGTTACAGCCGAAGTATATTTGCCGGATGGATTATTTTAGGAACCTGGCTGATTTACTGAAGATTGAGCAGGGGGAGGACAAAAAAACATACCGGGAGCTGACCGAGCGGTCTTCTGTAAATGACAGGCGGGCAGCCGGGCTCTCCTGGTATCCCATTGTCATAAAGGATACGGAGATAGGCCGCGGGGATTATCTCACCGTGGAGCTGGAGCGAACCAGCAACCAGGACGTCCTTCACCAGTTCCGTTTTGGCGCGGAAGCCGCTCTGTTCTCGCAGCACGATCCTGCCAGCCACCGGGTAGAAGGTATTGTTTCTTTCCAGGGCGGGGACAGAATGAAGATCGCCCTGCGCATCGATGAGCTGCCCGACTGGGTCCGGGATGGGAAACTGGGCGTGGACCTCCTTTTCGATGACAACAGCTATACAGAGATGTTCAACGCCCTGAAGCTGGCACCGGCGGTAGATGAAAAAAAGCCGGAGGGGCGTCTGATCAAGATACTAACGGGCGAAAAGTCCCCCACATTCCAACCTCCGGTACAGCGGACGGCACAGCCGGTGAAAGGTCTCAATCCTTCTCAGCAGGCTGCTGTAGAGAAGATCCTTTCGGCAGGCGAGCTGGCCATTGTACATGGACCTCCCGGTACAGGCAAGACTACCACCCTGGTACAGGCCATCAAGGCCCTCGTCGGGCAGGAAGGAGGCCCCCTTCTTGCCGTAGCACCCAGCAATACGGCCGTGGACCTGTTAAGTGAAAAGTTATCAGAGGAAGGAATGCAGGTACTTCGTATCGGCAATCCCACCCGTGTCTCCGAAAGGCTGATGTCCCTGACCCTGGACAGCCGGATGGCCGAACACCCGGCCAACAAGGAGATAAAGAAGATGAAAAAGCAGGCCGCCGCCTTCCGTGACATGGCCCATAAATACAAACGAAATTTTGGCAAGGCGGAACGAGACCAGCGCAAGGCCCTTTTCGACGAGGCGCGTAATATCATGAAAGAGGTGGAGCGTACAGAGCAATACATCCTGACGGACCTTCTGGCCAAAGCCCAGATTATAACGGCTACCCTGGTAGGTTCGAATCATTACACGGTGCGCAACCTGTCCTATCACACCGTAGTGATCGACGAGGCTGGACAGGCTTTGGAGCCGGCCTGCTGGATATCTATCCTCAAAGCGCAAAAGCTGGTGCTGGCGGGCGATCATTGTCAGCTGCCCCCTACCATCAAGTCGGAAGAAGCTGCCCGCAAGGGGCTCGCTGTCACCCTGCTGGAAAAATGTGTGGCCCTGCATCCGGAGGCAGTGGTGTTATTGGAAGAGCAGTATCGTATGCATGAGCGGATCATGGGCTATTCTTCAGCCGTATTTTATGAGCAGCGATTGAAGGCGCACGCTTCCGTGGCGGATCACCGGCTATTTCCTACCGACAGACCGATGCTGTTCGTGGATACCGCCGGCTGCGGCTTCGAGGAAAAAACAGACGGGATAAGCACCAGCAATCCTGAAGAGGCCGCCTTTCTCTTTAAACATCTGACACAGTTCACACACGAGCTGATGGCACAGGACCCGGCCACTGATCTTCCCCGCGTGGCCGTCATCTCTCCTTACCGGCAACAGGTGGAACTTTTGAAAGAGCAGCTGCTGCATTCCCCGCTGCGGCAGCTGTATGGGGACAGGTTATCCGTAAACACTATCGACAGCTTTCAGGGACAGGAAAGAGATATCGTATACATCTGCATGACCCGCAGCAATCCGGAAAGTAAGATCGGCTTCCTGTCGGACATTCGCCGGATGAATGTGGCCATGACAAGGGCCCGGAAAAAGCTGGTGATCGTTGGGGATAGCGCCACGCTGTCCCGGTCTCCTTTCTATGCAGGGCTGATCCGGTATGCAGAGGAACAAGGCGCTTATCAGAGCGCCTGGGAGCTGGTAGACGGCTAGTACAGGATGAGAAAATAAACCCAGGCAATAAAAAATAATTGCAGGGGAACTCTGAACCAGAGATAAGCGGGTCCCTTCCCACCGGTAGCGGTTTTTTCATAATCGATGTGGTGGAACGCCGCATATATATTTGCCGGCAGCATCACCATAAAGAACAGTACCAGCAGCACGCCGGTGTTCGCAAACCAGTCATTGAGAAAAAGGCCGATCGCGGCCGCTACTTCCACGACACCTGTAAAATATACCAGCCCTTTTCTGAAAGGGACAAAGGCAGGGAGCATCATTTCCATTCCCCGGGTAAAGACAAAATGGGCGATGGCGGTGAACAGCAGCATGACGGCCATGGCGATCCTTGCCGACAGCCGGTAGTCCCACCAGCCATTCATCCAGCGGATTATCAGAAAACTGATCAGGAAGCTGGTCAATAAAACAATCAGCGGCTTCATGACGCAAATTTCGGAGATTTATTTAGCTTTGAGGCATGCCAAAACTATTATCCACCACGATCCTCCTTTTTCTCGCGTTTGCGAGCGCATTTGGACAAGCCGACAGCTCGAATACATGGCATAAGCCTTATACCATCAACAAACCCGTGGATATTTCCCTTACTGCGGGATTAGCGGGCTTTACCGTTTATAATTTCGCAGCGATAGGAAAAAAGGACGCCACCAGCGAGGCCAAGGTGCTGAGCCTTACAAAGAATGATGTCAACGGGTTCGACCGCTGGGCCATACTTCCCTATAACAAGAATGTGGACAAAGCAAGCTATATTCCCTTTTATCTGGCTATACCCTACCCCGTTATCTTTCTGGGACTGGATAAGAAGATGCGGAAAGACTACCTGGAGCTGAGCTTCCTCTATTTGCAGGCTATGTGTATAACGGGCGCGCTTTATACTACTTCCGTGCATTACTTCAGCCGTCTGCGGCCCCTGGTATACGATCCGGCAAGCCCCATGGCAGAACGTACTTCCAGCAATTCCCGGAATGCCTTCTTCGCGGGTCATGTCGCGTTAGTAGGTACGTCTACTTTCTTTATGGCGCAGGTCTTCGCAGACTATCACCCTGATTCAAAACTGAAATGGGTAATGTATGGAGCCGCCGGTCTGGCGACAGGAGCTACAGCCTATATGCGACACCAGGCGGGCGAGCATTTTCCTTCAGACATACTCGTTGGAACAGCGGTAGGTACACTCTCCGGGCTGCTCGTGCCCAGACTGCACAAGAGCAAATTAGTAAAGAACAGGAAGCTCAGCCTTATTCCCTATGCCGGACCGGCCTCAGGACTGGCTCTTTTTTACAAGCTATAGCTACTCGGATTTGCGGAGGAAGATATCTCCGCTGATCGTTTCCAGGCTGATGGGCTTCCCACCTCCATTGAACAGGTCCGATATATTTGTCCCCGCTCTCCGGCTGCTCTTGTCGGCGTTGACGACAAGGTTGGTATAGACCGTGCCCGTGATGGTATTCAATTTAAGGTCCGCCTTGCGCGCGGGGTCGATGGACAGGTCGATAAAGCCGCTGATGGTCTTGGCGCGGATCGAGGCCGTCCGGCCGGCGATGGTGATATTGCCGTTGATGGATTCGACGGAGATATTGGCATTCTCCGGAATATAAACGTCGCAATAAATATGCGATTTAAAACAGCTGCAGTCATTATTGAAATTGCGGCGCTTGCTTTCCGAGTCCTTGAACTTCGCCAGGACCGCCACCGTGCGGCCATCTTCATTGAAGGCGATCTGGTAATCGTCATTGTCCTTGTTGTCATTGATATCTATAGACGTCTTTACATAGACGTCGCTCTTATTCCAGGTGAAGATCCGGATAGAGTCGGCGATCTGGATATTGAGGGATATAAGGTCCTTATTGGAAAAATCCATGTGCTTTTCGATGATCTTTTGAGCGCCGGCCTGTGGGACGAACAGACGGCCCAGCAGGAGCGACAATAGGAGTCGTTTCATAATGATAAGTTTTTATTTCTTTCTCAAATAGATATTTCCGTTGATACTGTTTATTTTCAAACTGACCCCTCCTCCATTGAGCTTTGCGTTGATCGCACCGCCGCCGACACGTTTCAGCTGCCTGTCATCTGCCGGAAGCTCGAAGTCGCTGTACATCCCTCCCTGCATATTCCTCATTTCCAGGTTGACGGCAGCGCTCGCAGGCAGGGTGACGTCTATCTCTCCGTTGATGGAAGCAATGGACGTGGGTTTATCCTTGCTGATCTCGTTGAATACTACGTTGATCGTGCCGTCGATGGTGGACAGCACCAACGGTCCTATAGAGTTCTTTATAGTGATGCCGCTGCAGATATTTACGTCTATCTCATTTTTCATATTCGAGATCTCCGCGGAATTGTTGAATTCGCATTCGCTGCTGATCTTCAGCGCGAGGTTGTCCGGGACCTTGATCCGGTAGCCGCTCTGTTTGTTAAAGGGCACCAGACAGATGATGGTTATCGTGTTGGCGGATTTTTCCACAGCCAGTCCCAGACCGGTATTGTCGGCGCCGCCCTTGTAGACGGGTTTCAGGCCTTTGGCCCTGTCCGGCGGGGTAAGATTGGGTCCGGATACGACGATCTCGTTCCCCGAATACCCTTCGACAGGCAGATCGCCGCTAAAATCCTTTAATACCAGCTGGATCTCCTTTGAGTTGGTCACCTGTGTCTTGTATTCCTGGGCAGGAAGGGTTTGGGCTGCCAGCAGGGCAATGGAAAGCCCAATGCAATAGCTCATTGCTTTTTTCATGTCAATTGTTTTTATGATGGATGATGGCCTTATATAGAGCGAAGGCCTTTTTCTGCAATATTCTTTACTTCTTTGGATGTCTTGTCACTCGAGATTATGTCCTGCAAAGACCTTTTGGCCCTTGGCTCTTTCATTTCCGTAAGCAGATTGATCAGCACGATCTGGACAATGGGCTCTGTCTGTCGGGGCAGGGAATTGACAAGGCTCTCGCGCACATACGGGTTGTCCGGGAACCTTGCCAGGGAATACAAACAAGCCAGGCGTACATTGGGATTCTTATCATGATCCAGAGTATTTACCAGGGCGTCGATCACCTTTTGATCCGGAGAGGTCATCTCTTCGACATAGTTCACGGCCTTGATCCTTTCGCTGGCGGACTCTTCCTTCAAAAGACTAAATAGAAGGGTGTCGGAACTGTTGCCGGATGGCCTGGCGGCCACGGGGAGGTCAGATCTTTCCACCCGTTTGCCGGACAATGCCCAGCCAATGCCGATGCCAGCGGCCAGCAACACCACGGCAGCAGCCATATTACGCCAGAAGACCAGGCGGCGCACAGGGCGGACAGCCACTTTTTGGGCCTCCTCTTCAGCGCGCAGCATCTGAAGAAATTGTCGTTCCAGATCCGGCCCGGGGGCAGCTTCGGGCACCCCCTTGATCAAATGGTTCAGATGATCCAGTTCCGATCGTAGGGCAGCACATTGTTCGCAGCCTTCTATATGTTTTTCCAAGGCCTGCCGGACCGAGGAAGGGATATCCTCCCCCTGTGCGTCGATCAATATACCTTTCATTTCTT
>Ga0207671_10006806_pt1 | contig 10098 bp, 7 predicted proteins | sample KBSC24metaG_FD_184352 | JGI IMG/M metagenome (GOLD analysis project Ga0207671, IMG submission 184352) | Corn rhizosphere microbial communities from Kellogg Biological Station, Michigan, USA - KBS C2-4 metaG (SPAdes) (version 2) | ecosystem: Host-associated > Plants > Roots > Rhizosphere > Soil... | reverse complement strand
TGTAGTATAGTTTATAGGCCCAACTGTAGCGCTTGAAGCAGCTGTTGATTTCAGTGTAAGGTATGCAGTGCTGCTGGTACCAGCTACGAGTTTTGCCGGGCTTACCATGCTTAATATACCGCTGGGTGATACCGCAAAATTACCCGTGCCGGCAGTCATTGTTGAAACACTGGCAGCATTGGCTCCGTTAAATGTCACCTTATTGAACACCGTACCCGCAGTGCTATTGTCTAGTAAAGTTTGAGCGCCAGTTCCGTTGAAAAAGGTAGTACCTATACCTTGCGTGTAAATACCTCCGCTGTTATTGGTATAATTGCCTCCGATATAAAAATTCCCTGAGCCCAGGTTAAGGGTGCCCGTATTATTAACCGCGCCTTTAATAATAATATCACCGGCATCCTGATTAACTATGGTAGATGCCTGATTTGTCCACCCTCCCGTTACGGTAACAGTAGGATCATTGGTGTTTAAATTCACTATTCCTCCGCCTGTAGTCCAGTTATTGCCCACGGATAAGCCCTGAGGTGTAGCTCCAACAATAGTGCTGTTTTTGTCAACAACCTTTGTACTTGCTCCAGAAAATGTCAGATTATAATATGCTGGGGACGTTGTATTAATATAGGTTGCTGTGGTGGTGGTAGAGGGTTCGTTAGCGGTATAAACCGTTTGATTCTCGGCATTGTTATCACTAAACAAAGTGGTACCACTGTTGCCACCAAATGTAAAATAAACATAAAATTGATCAATCAGGGGGGTAATGATGGGGGTTTTGTTCCTTAACTCAAATGTACTGGGGTTGCTTGCCGCAGTAGATGCGTAACCCGTATTATCTGCTATAACCTGCCCATAACCCTTAAAACCGGCTACCCCTGTATTTAAACCTGCAAAGCCGGTTGTTGGGGGTGCAAAGTTTTTAACCAGGTTCATTTGTCCCAGAAGTGTTGTTGTTCCTTTTTCTACCGAAAAGCAGGAATAACAAACTTCCGAGCGACTTGCATTATTAAGTCCGTTACAGTTAAGTAGAATATTTCCATTGATGGTCAATTGATTTACCTGTGCAGAAAATAGGGCAACATCGGCAACCGAAGCGGCTGGCTGCGTTGTCGCATCCCCAAGCACTACGTTGCCCTGGCAAAGTACGTTCCCGGTTCCGGCTATGATGGCGTTAAAAATATTTCGGGGGTCTGCTGCACCAGCATAATGATTTTGAGCTATATTTCCGGTTACTGTTAATGTAGTTGTGGCACCATTAACCGTTAACATCATGGTATATTTTGTCCCAAAGCTTTGTTGTGCCCCGGATGTGTTTCGCAAGTAATACGTTGCAGCGGTAATGCCATTATTGCCAAAGGTTATGGATTTCCAGGTGGTATTGGCACTTACGATTGGAAAGCGTGTAAGCGTAAGGGTTTGGCTTCCTAAATTTACACACAAAGCACTGATAAGCGTATAAGTAGTAGCAACGCCAATTCTTACATCGTCATTAGCGCCAGGGGCCACAGGACAAGCTAATAAACCAGATTGTGCCCAGTTTCCGGCATCCGTTACATCAGTACTGTTTCTACCAGTCCAATCAAAAGTCCCAGCTTTAACGGTGCTTGATAAAACCAGCAGCAATAAGCAGATGCCTGTTTTAAAAATCCTTAAACTACCAATATCGCTGTGTACTTTCATTAGATTTTATGATCAATTATTGAAATTTGGGCTACTGAATATCTTTATTGATCAATACTTTTTATCCCTGGTTATTATGGGTGGTGGTAATCATTAACAGAGGTGTTATAAAGAACTATTTATTTAATAATATGATACAAATCAATTTACCAACCACTGATATTATATAAATTTGCCTGTTTTTAAATTAAGTTTAAACAGCTTCGACACACAAGCTAATCACACCGACGAAATGGCAATCGCGCACGATAGAATATTGATAAAATTGACAAGAAGCTGGCTTTTTTCACATTACGTTCAAATCCACATTGATGGTTTGCCGCAACGGGAGCATGTCATAAAAGAAACCAATTGTTAAATATTATATATATATCCTAGGCTTGGAGGATATATTATTTCGTTTCAGAAAATTTGATAATATGGGTATTCAAAACCCGGAATCCCTTACTAATTTGCTATAGGATACCGTGTTTCCAAAATTGTATCGGAAACCTATGGTGAAGTGGGCATATTGGTCGGGCGCGTTGTTTTTAAACTGCGCCGGTGGGTCATTGTAGCCATCCAATCCTTCGCCAAAAGCATAGCTATGTTCATAGCCAAGGGTGATGGTATAACCTACCTGCTCATAGGAATCATAAATTTTAAACTCATAGCCAAACCGCAGCGGTAATACTATGTTGGTGCTTTTGTCTTTCCCCTGGAAACCATTGGTACTACCCACCGCACCGTTTTGAGCATATGCGGGTAGGTTAGTGCGTTGTATATCTTTCATGTTGTTGGAGATAGCACCGATCCCCGTGCCCACATAAAAGTTCTTGACCACATTTAAAAAACCGTTGTTGGAATAATCAATAAAGCTACCCAGTTGAACATCGGCATGGATCAGTAAGGCTTTATAAGCGTTTTTGTATATGCGGCCGAAAGCATCTTTATCGGGCGTGCGGCCACCACCCGAAAGCGTACCAAACTGATACTCCAGCGCGATAGGTACGTAGGGATTAAAATTATAGGCTATATTGAGGTTGTAAATAGGGTGATAATCCTGTCTTTTGGTATCGGCATAAGCTCTGCCATAGCCAATACCGCCCCCAACACCCCATTCGTAATAGTTGTATCCGTCCTGCGCCTTTGCGATAAACCCGGCAAAGCCTAAAACAAAAAACAGAATAAATTTTTTCAAAGCTAAATTTTAATCAATATTTACAAATGGAACATGCCGGAATCGGTTGCCGGTAATATTTTACTAATATAGAGCTTTATGAATTTTAATTCATTACTAAACTTCACCGTAACCGAACGCTTTTTACGTTACGTTACCATTGATACGCAATCAGACCCCTCTTCTGTTTCATTTCCGTCGACAGAAAAGCAAAAAGATCTGGCCCGACTGCTGGTTGACGAGCTTTTGACGATAGGTATTGCCGATGCCCATATGGACGAATACGGCTATGTATACGCTACTATACCTTCAAATACAAACAAGCAGGTACCCGTAATTTGTTTTTGCTCGCACATGGATACCGCGCCCGATTGCAGTGGAAAAAATGTAAAACCTATTGTTCATAAAAATTACCAGGGACAGGATATTATATTACCTGATGATGCCACGCAAATTATAAAGCAGGCCGAGCATCCCGATCTGAAAAATCAGGTAGATAATGACGTGATAACCGCCAGCGGAACTACGTTGTTAGGCGCCGATAATAAAGCCGGTGTTGCCGAGATCATGGACGCCTGCTACCAATTGATAAACCATCCCGAAATAAAACACGGGGATATCCGGATCTTGTTTACCCCTGATGAAGAGGTAGGCCATGGTGTTGATCATGTAGACATTGCCAAACTGGGCGCCTACGCCGGCTATACTATGGATGGCGAAAGTGCAGGCAACATGGAGAATGAAACTTTCTCGGCTGATGGGGCAAGATTGACTATTAACGGCGTAAGCTCACACCCTGGTTTTGCCAAAGGGAGAATGGAAAGCGCTATCAAAATTGCCGGAGAGATCATCGCGGCCTTGCCTGACAGCCTATCGCCTGAACATACCGAAGGGATGGAGGGTTTTATACACCCCGTAGCTATTGAAGGGCATGTAGAAACCGCAGGTATTGATTTTATCATCCGTGATTTTGATGCGAAGAAGCTAAGCGATCATGCTGATGTGATCCGTAAAACGGCAGATGCGGTATTGAAAAAATATCCCGCATCAACTTATAACTTAGTGGTGAGCGAGCAATACCGCAACATGAAAAATGTGTTGGACGAGCACCCGGAGATTGTGGAGTATGCCATGGAGGCCATTAACCGTACAGGTCTTACAGCCAAGCTTTGCAGTATCAGAGGGGGTACCGACGGATCCAGGTTATCATTCATGGGTTTGCCCTGTCCTAATATATTTGCCGGCGAGCATGCTTTTCACGGCAAGCAGGAGTGGGTATCGGTACAAGACATGCAAAAAGCCGTTGAAACCATACTGCAGCTGTGTACAATATGGGAGGAAAGAAGCTAATAAAAATTGAATATGTATACTATTAGAATAGCGACCGTAAATGATGTAGAAACTATCAGAGAGATAGCCGACCAAACCTGGTGGGTTACTTATGGTCCTTTATTAGAAAAAGAACAGATCACATTTATGCTGAATGAGATCTATGCGGCAGATAAGATCAGCAAACAGATTGAAACCGGTGCACAAACTTTTATCCTGTTATTGGAAGATGAAGAGCCGGTTGCATTTGCCGCCTATTCGCCACGTGAAGAGAACGCCGATATTTATAAACTGCATAAATTGTATTGCCTGCCAAAAACTCAGGGTAAAGGTTATGGTAAAGTGCTGATCAACGAAGTGGTTCAAAGAACTACAGATGCCGGTAAAAAAGTGCTGGAATTGAATGTAAACCGCTACAACAATGCCAAAACCTTTTATGAAAAGATGGGCTTCGCCATTGCTTCTGAAGAAGATATAGCCATTGGCCCATATTGGATGAATGATTACGTGATGCGGAAGGAATTGTAGTGTTCGGAAAGCTTTTGGAATGCTACTTATAATGAATAAATTCGTGCCATTAACCTAAATTTTATGCAGCCATTCATAAGCTCAAAATCTAAGCTAAAATTAAAAATATTGGGTTGGTATCAGATAATAGGAGGCATCATTGGCTTATTAATTACCGTTTGGCTTTTAGCTCATACCGGTCAGATAAATGGGTTAATGTTATTACTGCTTTTGATTGCCTTTGGGCTTTATGGTTTTTCCATTTATTGTGGACGACTGTTGTTTACAAACTATGCCAAGGGGCTTAGTTTTTCTGTTATTAATCAAGCACTTCAAATAGTTCATTTTGCTATGCTTGGATATGCCTACCAATACGTATCTGGTTTAATTTTTGAAATCGGAATGAGTAAAAGACCAGGGTTCAATTTGACTTTTAATTTCAATTTTACGCTTAACTCCACCTGGCAACTATCTATTGGAACCAGTGATAGGTCTTTCGTTTTAGCCATTAACCTTATGGCTATCGCTTGGCTATACTACATTGAAAAATTAAGAAAGACTTTAAATATTGAGCAGGAAAGCTTCGAAAACTTGAGCACTGGTAAAGCTCCTCAAGCTGATGCAGATGTTCCGGCTGTTGAATAATGAGGTTATAAAAATTAAAAGAAAATAGCCCGATAAGGTTAATTCTTTATCAGGCTATTTTGTTATCTTACCAAATCTTCACCCGCTTTGCCGGGTCTATCCACATTTTATCGCCTTTTTTTACCTTGAAAGCCTCGTAAAATTCAGGCACGTCGCTAAATGGGCCATTCACCCGCAGAAAACCGGGGGCATGTACATCAGTGAGTATTTGATTAGCCAGGGCTTCATCCCGTTCCTGGCCCAGCCAACCCAGCGCGTAGCCTAAAAAGAAACGCTGCATAGGGCTTAATCCATTAATGAGCTTGCCTTGTTTATATTGTTGCGTCTTTTTAAAGGCATCAATACCTAAAACAATACCGCCTAGGTCGGCAATGTTTTCGCCAAGGGTGGCTTTGCCATTTACATGGAGGCTATCCAATACTACATAACCGCTAAACTGGTCGGCCAGTACTTTGGCGCGTTGAGTAAACTTAACCGAGTCGGTGGCGGTCCACCAGGTTTTCAGGTTGCCTTTGGCATCAAACAGGCGACCTTCATCGTCAAAACCATGCGTGATCTCATGGCCGATGGTTGATGCCGCTACATAACCATAAGCCACAGCATCATCAACCTCGCTATCCTTAACACCTGGAATGGTGAACTGGGCAGCAGGCAGCGTGATCTCGTTATTCGATGGGCTATAGCTGGCATTGTAAGTTTGAGGCGTCATTCCCCATTCGGTATGATCAACCGGTTTGCCTAATTTGTTAATGTTCACGGTATAAGCCCAATGCCTGGCGCGTATCACATTGCCGGCATATGATTCGCGGTCCATTACCAGGGTCGAAAAATCCTTCCATTTATCCGGGTAACCTACTTTAGGATGTATAGCATTCAATTTTGCCAATGCCTTTTGTTTGGTTGCGGGGCTCATCCAATCCAGTTTGGCAATATGTTCACGATAGGACTGCCTGATGGCTTCCACCATTTCGGTATAACGTAGTTTAGCCGTAACCGGAAAATATTCTTTCACAAACAGCAGACCCAAAGCTTCGCCCATCAATCCGTTCTCGGTATCCAGTACACGTTTCCAACGGGGTAATTGCTCTTTACGACCCGATATCACCTTGCCGCTGAAACGGAAGCTTTCCTGTTCGGCAGCGGCATTTAGATAGGGTGCATAAGAGGAAATCAGTTTCCAGCGGAGGTAAGCCTTCCAGTCATCAACCGGGAATGTTTTCAGTGCGGTATTAACAGCCCTGTAATATTCAGGCTGACCAACGATCACGGTATCTACCGGTTTTAATTCCAGGGTTTTAAATACCGTGGTCCAGTTGATGTTGGGGGTGAGCGTGTTTAACTGTGCAATGGTCAATTTATGATAGTTGCGGTAGGGATCGCGCAGGTTTTCGAGTTTACGGCTGCTGTCGGCCAAAAACTGTTCTATCTTAAAAATACTTTCCGCTCCTTTAGCTGCTCGCTGCTCATCCCAGCCACTGATTTTGAGCATGGTTGGCAAGTGATTGGTTTTATAATCGGTACGCACACGGGTAGTGCGGGCATCGGTTTTAAAATAATAATCGCGGTTGGGTAAACCCAGACCAGCTTGTCCCAGCTGCAACATCATTTTTGAACTGTTCTTGGCATCCTGGCTAACACGGCTGCCAATAAAATTGCGGGTGCCTGTGGTAGTTAAAACAGCTGCGGCGCTCAGTATATCTTTAGCGTCCCTGGCCTGATCTATCAGGTTCAATTGCGCTTTTAGTGGGTTGATACCTTGTTTTTCGATGTTGATAGTATCCAGACCGCTATAATAAAAATCACCGATCTTTTGGGTGGTGCTTCCTTTGGGTGCATTGGCAGTTAAGGCATCCTCATTGATCTTTTTTAAGCGGTTGCGGATCTCTTCCTGCACCACATTGCCAATTCCCCAGCTGGAATATGCGGCCGGGATAGGGTTGCGTTTAAGCCATCCGCCATTGGCATATTTAAAAAAATCGGAACGGGGATCAACAGATTTATCCAGGTTATCATAAACCGGATCATGAGGGGTTTCGGCTTGCTTAACCTGATAGGCACTTAATGCTAAAAGCGCTACCGAAGCGCAGCCCAAAAGAGTTGTTTGGTAAAGTTTTATCATACGGTTATAAGTTTTCCATCAAATTTAAATAAAAACGAGCTGTTGATTTACTGCTGATTGTAACAGTATTGATGGGGATACAATTCCCAATAAACACGTCATTGCGAGGCACGAAGCAATCTCTATACTGTACAGAGTAAACAGAAAAGCATAACGCCGTTTATAGTGACCTGCCTGTGTAGAGATTGCTTCGTGCCTCGCAATGACGTGGTTTTTATAAGGGCGTACTACCAGATCTTCACCCTTTTATCCGGATCCAACCACATTTTATCGCCTTTTTTAATATGGAATGCTTCATAAAATTCAGGCACATCGGTAAATGGCCCGTTCACCCGCATAAAGCCAGGGGCATGAGGGTTGGTGAGTATCTGACTGGATAAAGATTCCTGGCGATCCTGCCCGAGCCAACCCAATGCATAACCCAGAAAATAACGTTGCACCGGGGTTAATCCGTTAATGGTTTTTCCTTCTTTATACTGCTCGGTTTTCTTAAACGCGTCGAGGCCTATCACAATACCGCCCAGGTCGGCAATATTTTCGCCCTGTGTTGCTTTACCGTTTACATGTAAACCATAAATGCTGTAACCATTAAACTGGTTCACGAGCATTTGCGCCCGTTGGGTAAACTTTACGGAATCCTGTGGCAGCCACCATGCTTTCAAATTGCCTTCGGCATCAAACTGGCGACCTTCATCGTCAAAACCATGGGTCATTTCGTGACCGATGGTGGAGGCTGCGGCGTAGCCATATATCACGGCGTCATCAATATCCTCATCTTTTGCACCCGGAATAGTAAATATGCCTGCGGGTAATACAATTTCATTGTTTGATGGATTGTAATAGGCATTATAAGTTTGCGGAGTGATGCCCCATTCGGTACGGTCAACTGGTTTGCCCAGTTTGGCGGCGCTGTATTTATGCCAGAAATTATTACCTCGCATTACATTTAAAGCATAAGGGCCCCGGTTAATTTCCAGGCTCGAAAAATCCTTCCATTTATCCGGATAACCTACTTTGGGCATTACTTTGCTTAGTTTATAATAAGCTTTTTGTTTGGTGGCAGGACTCATCCAGTCCAATTTTTCAATATGCTCTTTAAAAGAAGCACGCATTACCTCCACCAGTTTTACATAGCGCTCTTTGGTTTTTTCGGGAAAGTATTCTTTCACAAAGATCTGCCCTAAAACTTCGCCCATGACTCCGTTTTCGGTATCCAGTACGCGTTTCCAGCGGGGTAACTGTTCCTTTTTGCCGTTAAGAATAGTGCCATAAAAACGGAAGAGCTCCTGGTCAAAAGGTTTACTCAGGTAAGAGCCAAACTCAGATACCAGGTTTTTGCGCAGATAGTTTTTCCAATCGTCTATACTATAGGTGTGAAGTGCCTTGCTGAACGCCCGGTAATATTCTGGCTGACCAACAATAACGGTATCCACCTTCTTGTAGTCCATTTTTTCAAATGTCGGTTTCCAGTCAACCTCCGGTACCAGCTTGCTCAAACCAGCCAGCGGCATTTTATTATAGTTATGATAAGGGTCGCGCAGATCTTCGAGTTTACGGCTGCTATCGGCCAGTGATTTTTCGAGGGCGTATGTCTGTGTGGTGGCCAACATAGCTGCGTCAGCTTGCAAACCGATCAGCTTAAATATTGTGGGTAAGTGTTTTTGCTGATAATCGTTACGTACGGCAATGCTATGCGCGTCGGTATTAAAATAATAATCGCGGTCTGGCAAACCTATACCGTCCTGACCAAGCTGCAGAACGATCTTGGCACTGTTTTTAGCATCCTGCCCGGCATAGGTACCCAGGGGGGTAGTAACGCCAATGGTACCCAGGTGTGCAAACTCTTCTATTAAGCCTTTAATATCTTTTACCTGGTCAATTTTGGCCAGCTCATCTTTGAGGGGCGATAAGCCTTGCTTCTCGATATCAACAGTATCCATGCCGCTGTAATAAAAATCACCAATTTTTTGGGTATTGCTGCCTTTGGGGGCACCGGCTTTAAGCGCATCCTCATTTATTTTTTTCATGCGGTTGCGTAACTCCTCTTCTACCACATTACCTATTCCCCAGGCTGAGTAAGCTGGCGGGATCGGATTTTTTTTGAGCCAGGTGCCATTCGCATACTTAAAAAAATCGTCGCCTGGTTTTACCGATGTATCCATATTTTTAAACACGGGATCATTATCGGCATAGGTCTTGGTTTTATTGTTACAGGCCGAAAGTGCCAGCAAGCCAAAAGCAAAAGCGATAGCTGTCGCGGAGGATGTTCTTTTGATCATAAATTTTTTATTGTGTATGTTAAAAAATACAACGGATGTATGGAATAATAGAATTTGAAATAGCAATTTAATAAAAAAAATACCTGTTTAATAAATGCCTTGAAAAAAACCGGCCAAAGAAACATCAAAATAGTAACAAACTTTCCTTAATGTATCCAGCCTGATATCAATTTTACCTGATTCTAAACGGGCTATATTGATGTTTGTTTCGGTAAAGAATTTCTCCTGGGTTACCTGATTCTGCCTTCTTAGATTTTTGATTTGCAGGGCTACTTTTTTCTTAAAAGCTTCGTCGGAGTTGGTAAGGTATTCAAAATCAGTAAGTAGCATGTGCGGTATCGGCTTGGTTTATATATCGGGAAATTACCTTTGTGAAAAAATAAATA
>Ga0207671_10006802_pt1 | contig 10104 bp, 6 predicted proteins | sample KBSC24metaG_FD_184352 | JGI IMG/M metagenome (GOLD analysis project Ga0207671, IMG submission 184352) | Corn rhizosphere microbial communities from Kellogg Biological Station, Michigan, USA - KBS C2-4 metaG (SPAdes) (version 2) | ecosystem: Host-associated > Plants > Roots > Rhizosphere > Soil... | reverse complement strand
CGCCGCGGCGGCCTCCTGCCAGACGGCGGCCTGAGCCGGCGGCGGTAGTTCGGGTGCCCAGTGCAGCGCCGGCACCTCGCCGCCGGGCAGCGGCGCAAAAGCCATCGGCAGCATGTCGTAGCTCGGCGCCAGCACGAGGCGGCCGGCCTGCGGCACGAAGGACAGGTTGCCGAGGTGCATGTCGCTGTTGGCGATCAACCGGCCGAACCACCACAGCCGCTGCACCGCGAGCGCGTCCTCGGCGCTCAGCAGGGCGTGCCCGGCGAGGGTGCGGGCATGCACGCGCCAGTCCTGGGTCGACAGGCCGAACAGATGGCCGTCGATCGCCTGCAGGCTGACCAGCGCCGAGCGGCCGAAGCGGCCCGGCCGGTCGAAGCGTTCGGACTCCAGGAACAGCCGCTCGCCCGACTGCAGCACCCGGCTGCGCGCGGCGGCCAGGCCGGGCAGGCCGGCGACTGCCGTGCCGGCCAGGTGTTCGCAGACCAGCAGGTCGCCCCAGCGTCGTGTCGCGGGCGCATCCAGCGGGCCGGAGAACTTGACAATGACATGCGGGCTCGCCGCGCCGGGCAGCTCGCGCAGCGCGGTGAACTTGGGAAATTCGCCCGCGGCGCTGCTGCCGGCGAGGCCTTGTGCCACCGTGGCTTCGGCCATTTGCAGGTAGGCCGCCGCTGTTGCGGTGGCCGGCAGCGCTTCGGCCGGCCGCGCGAGCTCATGCTGGAAGCCCTGCAGCGCCAGCTCGCCGAGGATCAGGTTGCCGCCGGTATCCGCGCCGCGGCGGCTCAGCACGAAGGTGACGTCGTCATCGCTCCACTCGCGCGGATCGCTCGCCACCTCGAGGCTGCGGTGCTCGCGGCGCGCGAAGCTGCGGCCGAGGAAGCCTTGCGGCTGCATGTCGTAGAGCGGATAGGGCAGGCCGTCCCACAGGCCATCGCGCGAGGCGGCGTCGACCGGCCAGCCGGCGGCGCCGAGCGCGCAGTGGCTGCCGGCGGGTTCGATCAGGCTCAGCGCGGCGACTTCGGCGACGCGGCCCTGGGCGTCGACGCTGAACAGCGGCAGCGGCCCGGTTTCGCCGCGCAGCGGATGGCGCCAGGCGTAGCGCGTGCGGCCGGCGGCGCCGAAGGAGACGATGTTCGCCTGCGCTTCACCCAGCATGCGCAGGCTGCTGCGCGGCGAGGCGCCGATCGCCGCGGCGAGGGCGGTCGCGCTCATCGGGCCGCGCCGCAGGGCGGTCGGCAGCGACAGTCGCGGAGCGGATTGCCGGGGACGCATTATGGCGTGAATTATGGCGAGATTTTTTCCTCTAGCTCACCTGAAGAAGCGCGTTGATCGAGAAATTATGGCGAGCTCTTGGGCGACCTGAAACGACTCCTTTCTCCTCGCCGGGGCGAACCCCGCCGGCCGCAGTGCAATGCACCGCATCAGCCCGGTCGATCTTGGCTACTATCACGAGTCCGAACACCCTTTTCAGCGAATCGCTGTCGCCCAGCGATGACTTCCGTGATCGAAAAGTACCTGGCGGGTGCCACCCTGGTGGTCTGTGTCGTGTTGCTGCTGCGGCTGTTGCTGCCTGCCACGCAGCGCCGGCGTTTCGATGGCGCCGCTCGCAGCGCGACATACGGCGCCCGCAGGGCGGCGCGCAAAGCCCGCGCCATGGTGGTCGAGCCGTACCGCGCCTGGCGCCTGAAGCGCAGCGCGCATCGCATGGCGGATGAAGCGATTCGCCGTGCACGCGATGGCGGCGGCGAATGGACCGGCAACGTCTACCGGCCGAAATCCTTCCAGCGTCCGCCGAAGAAGGAGGATCTGGAGCGCCCGCGCAAGCAGCGTTGAATGGATGGGGCACCCCGCGCCGGAGTACCGGCCCCACCTGCCGAGCGGGTCGCCGGCCGCTTCGGAGCGGCCGGGCGCTGCTGGCCGGCGCAGCGGCTTACTGCAGCGTCACCTCGACACGCCGTGCCTCGGCGTTGTTGCCGGTACCGGTCACCGCCTCCGGCTTCTTCAGTTCGATCTTGTCCTCCGCCACGCCGGCGGCCTTCAGCGCATCGCTGACTGCGGTGGCACGCTGCTTCGCGAGTTCTTCGTTCTTCGCCGCATCGCCGGTTGCGTCGGTGTAGCCGCTGACCAGCGCCTTCTTGCCGTCGGCGACACCCTTGGCGACATCGGCCAGCGCCGCGGCGGCGCCTTCCGCCAGCGCGGCCTGGCCGCTCGCGAAATAGAACTTCACGACGCCGTTCTCGACGCGGATGCTCGCGCCATCGGCGCTGGCCACGGCCGTCGCCGCCGCAGCCGGCTCTGCCGCTGCATGCGAGGCGTTCATACCGGCCGGTAGCAAAGGCACGATCAGCAGCGCGACGATGTTGATGATCTTGATCAGCGGATTCACTGCCGGGCCGGCGGTGTCCTTGTACGGGTCGCCGACGGTGTCGCCGGTCACGGCCGCCTTGTGCGCCTCGGAGCCCTTGCCGCCGTGATGCCCGTCCTCGATGTACTTCTTCGCGTTGTCCCAGGCGCCGCCGCCGGTGCACATCGAGATCGCGACGAAGAGGCCGGTGACGATCGTGCCCATCAGCAGGCCGCCGAGCGCCGCCGGCCCGAGCAGCAGGCCGACGAGGATCGGCACCACCACCGGCAGCAGGCTGGGGATCACCATCTCCTTGATCGCGGCCGAGGTCAGCATGTCCACGGCTTGCCCGTACTGCGGCTTGCCGCTGCCGTCCATGATGCCCTTGATCTCCTTGAACTGGCGCCGCACCTCGACCACCACGCTGCCCGCGGCGCGGCCCACCGCTTCCATCGCCATCGCGCCGAAGAGGTAGGGAATCAGCCCGCCGATGAAGAGCCCGACGATCACCATGTGGTTCGACAGGTCGAAGCTGACATGCAGCCCGCGCGCTTCGAGCGCGTGCGTGTAGTCGGCGAAGAGCACCAGCGCGGCCAGGCCCGCCGAGCCGATCGCATAGCCCTTGGTCACCGCCTTCGTGGTGTTGCCGACCGCGTCCAGCGGGTCGGTGATGTCGCGCACGCTCTTCGGCAGCTCGGCCATCTCGGCGATGCCGCCGGCGTTGTCGGTGATCGGCCCGTAGGCGTCGAGCGCAACGATGATGCCGGCCATGCTGAGCATCGAGGTCGCCGCGGTGGCAATGCCGAACAGGCCCGCCAGCTGATAGGAGACCAGGATCGCGATGCAGACGAAGAGCACCGGCCAGGCGGTCGAGCGCATCGAGACGCCGAGGCCGGCGATGATGTTCGTGCCGTGGCCGGTGGTCGAGGCCTGGGCCACGTGCTGCACCGGCTTGTACTGCGTGCCGGTGTAGTACTCGGTGATCCAGACCATCGCCGCGGTCAGCACCAGGCCGACGACGCAGGCGCCGAACAGCGACATCGAGGTCAGCATGCGGCCGTCGACCAGCGCGACCGGCGCGGGGAACAGCCACGCGGTGACGAACCAGAACGCGATCAGCGACAGCACGCCGGCGACGATCAGCCCCTTGTACAGGGCCGGCATCACGTTCTTCATGCCGGGCGAGGCCTTGACGAAGCTGCAGCCGATGATCGACGCGATGATCGAGACGGCGCCCAAGACCAGCGGGTACAAAACCGCGTGCAGGGCCGAGTCCTTCAGCATCAGCGCACCGAGCGCCATCGTCGCGATCAAGGTCACCGCATAGGTCTCGAAGAGGTCGGCGGCCATGCCGGCGCAATCGCCGACGTTGTCGCCCACGTTGTCGGCGATGACCGCGGGGTTGCGCGGATCGTCCTCCGGAATGCCGGCCTCGACCTTGCCGACGAGGTCGGCGCCGACGTCCGCACCCTTCGTGAAGATGCCGCCGCCGAGCCGCGCGAAGATCGAGATCAGCGATGAGCCGAAGGCGAAGCCCAGCATCGGCTTCAAGGCCGCCGGGCTGACGTTGGTGCCGCCGGTGACGACGTAGAAGAACAGCGTGACGCCGAGCAGCCCGAGGCCTACGACCAGCATGCCGGTGATCGCGCCGCCCTTGAAGGCGACCGCCAGCGCCGGGCCGATGCCCTTGGTCGCGGCCTGCGCGGTGCGCACGTTGGCGCGCACTGAGACGTTCATGCCGATGAAGCCGCAGGCGCCCGAGAGCACCGCGCCGATGACGAAGCCGATGGCCGAGGTCAGGTCGAGGAAGATGCCGATGAGGATGGCCAGCACCACGCCGACGATCGCGATGGTCTTGTACTGCCGCGCAAGATAGGCGGCCGCGCCCTGCTGGATCGCTGCCGAGATCTCCTGCATGCGGGCATTGCCCGCATCCTGCGACAAGATCCAGCTTCGCTGCACGAAGCCATAGACGACTGCGGCGAGTCCGCAGGCCAGCGCGAGGTAGAGCGCCATCGAAGTGGACATCAATCGGTCTCCTGTAGTGTTCTCTTGCACGGAACGAAAGGGTGCACGCGCTGAACGCCTCTGGGGGCCGGCGAGCCGGACGCATGCTACGGGAAGGCCTATGACAAGGCAACGCGCAGGGGCACGGTGTTTTCCAGCGCCAGGCGTCAGGAAACTGCGGGGATTGGCCCTCTAGAATCCGCGTCTCCCGCGCGACACCGCGCCTCACCGAGATGCCCGCATGAGCTTGCATGACGTCACCCCGGGTGCGAAAGCGCCCGAAGAGTTCAACGTGATCATCGAGATCCCGATGGCCGCCGACCCGATCAAGTACGAGGTCGACAAGGCTTCCGGCGCGCTCTTCGTCGATCGCTTCATGAGCACGGCCATGCACTATCCCTGCAACTACGGCTATATCCCGCAGACCCTGTCGGACGACGGCGACCCGGTCGACGTGCTGGTGATCACGCCGTTCCCGCTGATCCCCGGCGTGGTCGTGACCTGCCGCGCGATCGGCGTGCTGAAGATGGAAGACGAGGCCGGCATCGACGCCAAGCTGCTCGCGGTGCCGATCGACAAGATCCTGCCCTTCTATAAGCACTGGCAAAAGCCCGAGGACATGAACAACCTGCGGCTGCAGCAGATCCAGCATTTCTTCGAGCACTACAAGGACCTGGAGCCGAACAAATGGGTCAAGGTCCAGGGCTGGGAAGGCCCGGATGCGGCCAAGCAGGAAATCAGCGCGGGCATGGCGAACTTCATCGCCCAGAGGAAGGCGAAGTAAGGCCGCCCCGGATCAGACCGGATCGATCCGCGTGAAACGCAATTCGCTGCCGATCAGATAGCCGCTGACCTCGACCTGCCGGCCGGCGAGCGCGGCTTCGGCCGGCAGCCCGAACGACGGGCCGCCGAGCTTCACCAAGGTCAGGGAGGTGGCGGTGTCGGTCTGCAGCACCAGCGCCTGCTGCTCGCTGCCGGTGCCGCGCCGCACCAGCGCGGTCGCGAGCAGCCCGCGAAGCACGAGCAGGGGACGGCTCTCGGGCGGGTCGGCCATCGACGGGTTCAGGCGCTGTGCAGCAGCCGCGTCCGCACGATGCGGCCTTGCGTGTCGGTCTCGACCTTCAGCAGCCTGATCTGGGCCGGGCCGGGCGAACCGGGCGTGTCGCTGCGCGCGGTCCAGTAGTACTCCAGCGATTCGCGCGGGCCGTTGGCGGCGGGCACGGCTGCCGTCGTCGGCCGCGCACCGCGTGTCGCTGGGGCGGCATCGGCCGGCGGCGCCGGCGTGCGCGAGACGACACGCTCCACCTGCACCGTGCTGGGGCTCAGCGCCTTCGCGTCCGCGCTCGACAGCATCGACGAGACGGCGTCGAAGATCTTCTTCGACTGCGCTGCCTTGGCGGCCGCGGCATGCCGCTCCGGCAGTTCGCGCCGGATCTGCGTCGCGATGGCGGCACGCACGACGCGGCGCTGGCCGCGCTCCTGCTGCAGCAGCGGCGAGGTCGGCAGCGCGGCGCGCGTCGGGCTCGCGCCGCGCGTCGTCGTCGCGACGCCCGGGCCTTGTGCGACCGGATGCAGCGCAGGGTCGCCGAGCAGCACGAATTCCAGCAGCGTCTTCTCGTCGGCCGTGTCCGGCTGCTGGCCCTGGCTCGTCAGGTATTTGACGTAGTCCTGCTTGGCTTCGAGGAAGGCGCGGCCGAGCGAAGCGCCGCCGAGCGCCGACTTCAGGTGCGCCGCGACGATCCAGTCGGCGCATTGCATCTGGTCCAGGCCGACCCAGGCGATGCGCGTCGCGCCGGCGAAACCGACCGCGCCGTGGCGCAGATAGGTGTTGGCGATCGGCCAGAGCTCGCCCAGCTGCGCCGCCTTGTCCTTCGGTGAATAGGCCTGCGCGCCGTAACAGCACATCGAGCCGGCGAGCGTGCCTTCCTTGATGCGCGCCGGCAGGCTGCTGCTGCGCAGCGCCTCGGGGTAGCTGCTGCCCTGCTGGCCGTAGAAGCGCGGGTCGAGCGCGGCGCCATGGCACTTGATCATGTGCAGGGTGCGCTCGAGCCGGCTGCGCGCGGCGGCCGAGGTATCGAGCGTCGGCGGCGATTGCTGCAGTTCATTGCCGGCCAGTCCGATGTATTGCATGCAGGCCGCGCCGGCGGCCTTCCATTCTTCGCAGACCAGCACGTAGGGGCTGGCGTAGAAGCTCGCCGGCCTGGGCTGCCACGCGGCGGCCCGCTGCAGGTAGTCGACCAGCCAGGCCGGGTCGCCATCGCCCGGCAGGTCGGTGACGCGGCCGAGCACGCGGTCGGGCATCAGGTAGCTCTTGCGCGCCTTCGCGCTGTAGGCGGTCGAGCAGGCATAGGGATTGTCGGTCGGCACGTCCTTGTCGTCGTCGCCGGTGGGCGAAAAGGAGGGGTTGCGCACGATGAACATCGGCACGATCTGGTGGCCGCCGAAAAGACAAACGTAGTCGGGCGCGAGCTTCTTGCACAGCGCGTCGAGCGCACGCTTGGCCTTCTCCGCGCTGAACGGCGGCTTGATCGCCGCCACGCCCTGGGCGGTCATCGCGGCCGCGTCGTCGAGCGCGAGATGCACGGTCGTGATGCCGCGTTTGCTCTCGGCGGCGATCCAGCGCTTCAACGCCTTGTCGATGCGCTGCCGCGCCGCGGCGGAATACACCGCCTCGAGGTTCGCCGCGATCGTGACGCTGAGTTTGATGCTCGCCATGCCTGTCCGTCGTGTTGCCGGTTTCTGGAAGTCGGCGGCATTGTGCGAGCCGCTCCGGGGCGGGGCAAGTGTCGTTCGGCCAGGGCTTGTCACCTTGCGTCATGCGCGGTCTGCGTAAACTGCCGCGCTCTCATCGCACCCGAAGGATCTGCATGTCGTCTTGCCTGTGGAGAGGCCGATCGCTCGCCGCCATCACCTTGTTCTTCGCCGCGTTCGTGCCGGCGTGGGCCGCGACCCCCGTCGCACTGCCCCAGGGCGTTCAGCTCGTGACCTCGGTCGAAGGCATCACCGAATACCGCCTCGCCAACGGCCTGCAGGTGCTGCTGATCCCCGATGCCTCGAAGCCGACGACCACCGTCAACATGACCTATCACGTCGGCTCGCGCTACGAGAACTACGGCGAGACCGGCATGGCGCACCTGCTCGAACACCTGATGTTCAAGGGCTCGCCGAAGTTCAGGAACCCGAAGGCGGATTTCGCGCAGCGCGGGCTTTCGTACAACGGCAGCACCAGCTTCGACCGCACCAACTACTTCGCGAGCTTCGCCGCCGATGAGGCGAACCTGAAGTGGTACCTGGGCTGGCAGGCCGATGCGATGGTCAACAGCTACATCGCACGCAAGGACCTCGACAGCGAGATGACCGTGGTGCGCAACGAGATGGAGCGCGGCGAGAACGAGCCGCAAAGCGTGCTGATGCAGGGCGGCCTCGCCAGCCTCTTCCACTGGCACAACTACGGCAAGCCGACGATCGGCGCACGCTCCGACGTGGAGAACGTCGACATCCCGCGCCTGCAGGCCTTCTACCGCCTCTACTACCAGCCGGACAACGCGACCTTGATCATCTCCGGCGCGTTCCAGCCGGCCCAGGCGCTGGCTTGGGTGCAGCAGGACTTCGGCCGCATCCCCAAGCCCAAGCGCGTGCTGCCGACGCAGTACACGCTCGAGCCGGTGCAGGACGGCGACCGCAGCTACGACATCCGGCGCAGCGGCGGCGTGCCGCTGATGCTCGCGAGCTATCACGTGCCGGCGGCCGCGGCGCCGGACTACGCCGCCGTCGAGGCGCTGGCGATGATCATCGGCGACGAGCCGGCCGGCCGCCTGTATCGCGACCTGGTGCAGAAGAAGCTGGCCGCGTCCGTCTGGGGCTGGGCCTGGGACCTGCACGATCCAGGCGTCGCGATGTTCGGCGCGCAGCTGGCCCCCGGGCTCGACATCCCGGCGGCCAAGGCGGCGCTGCTCGCCACCGTCGAATCGATCGCGAAGGAGCCGATCACGCAGGAGGAGCTCGCGCGGGCGCAGGCCAAGTGGCTGAACTCCTGGAGCCGCGGCTTCACCGACCCGCAGGCGGTGGGCGTCGGCCTGTCGAGCGCGGTCGGGCAGGGCGACTGGCGGCTTTTCTTCCTGCTGCGCGACCGGGTGCGCGACTTGAAGCTGGCCGACGTGCAGCGTGTCGCGACGCAGTACTTCCTGCCGTCGAACCGCGTCTTCGGCCTCTACGAGCCGACCGAAACGCCGCTGCGGGCGCCGGCGCTGGCCCGCGTCGACGTCGCCGCGGAGCTGAAGGACTACAAGGGCGATGCCAACGCCGCCCAGGTCGATGCCTTCGTTGCGACGCCGCAGAACATCGAGGCCAAGACGCAGCGGTTCGAGCTACCGAGCGGTATGAAAGTCGCGCTGCTGCCCAAGGGCTCGCGCGGCCAGGCGGTGCAGGCGCGCTTGACCTTGCGCTTCGGCGACGAAAAGAGCCTCTCCGGTCTCGGCCAGGTGCCGGACTTCACCGCCGCGCTGCTGGACCGCGGTACCGCGAAGTACACGCGCCAGCAGATCGAGGATCGCTTCGCGGCGCTGAAGGCGCAGGTCAGCATCGGCGGCAGCGGTGGCGAGGTGGTGGTCGGCATCACGACGGTGCGTGATCAGCTGCCGGCGGTGATCGCGCTGGTCGGCGAGCTGCTGCGCGAATCGAGCTTCCCGGCGGATGCGCTCGATGAAGTGCGGCGCCAGTCGCTCGCCGCGATCGAGGAGCAGCGCAAGGAGCCCGAGGCCCTGGTCGACAACGCGCTGGCGCGCTACGGCAACCCGTATCCGCGCGGCGACCTGCGTCATGCGCGCAGCTTCGACGAGCTGATCGCCGACGTCAACGCGGCGACGATCGAGCAGGTGCGCAGCTTCCACCAGCGCTTCTACGGCGCGAGCGATGCGCAGTTCGCGGCCAGCGGCGATCTCGACCCGGCCGCGGTGAAGCAGGCGCTGGGCGCGGCCTTCGGCGACTGGAAATCGCCGCAGCCCTATGCGCGCATTCCGAATCCGCTGGTCGCGGTGGCGCCGAAGACCTTCATGCTGAACACGCCGGACAAGCAGAACGCGACGATGATGGTGCGCCAGCCGCTGCCGCTGATGGACAGCTCGCCGGAGTACGCCGCGTTCACCTTGGCGAACCGCCTGCTCGGTCAGGGCGGCAGCTCGCGCCTGTGGCTGCGCGTGCGCGAGCGCGAGGGCCTGTCCTACGACGTGCGCACCGGTGTCGACTGGAACCAGCAGGAGCCGAACTCGATCTTCGAGGCGAGTGCGATCTTCGCGCCGCAGAACCGGGCCAAGGTCGATACCGCGTTCCGCGAGGAGGTGGCGCGGGCATTGAAGGATGGCTTCACGCAGCAGGAGCTGGACGAGGCCAAGAAGGGCCTGCTCGCGGCGCGCCAGCTCGGCCGCTCGCAGGACGCGAACCTCGCTGCGGCGCTCGCCGGCAATCTGTATCTCGGCCGGACTTTCCTGGTCTCGCAGAAGGTCGACGAGGCGATCGCCGCCGCGACGCTCGCCGACGTGAATGCGGCGCTGCGCAAGTACCTGACGCCGGAGCAGTTCGTCTACGGTTTCGGGGGCGACTTCAAGCAATGAACATCGGCCCCGCGTTCTAGTCCGAAGTTCCTAACTGATCCGTAGTCAGTACGCGGGCGCAAGCCCGCGTGTTTCCTACGCATGAGCGCCTCTGCGGCGCTTTTCTAGGCTTCCGCATGTAGTCACTAAATTTACTTGACATTTGCG
>Ga0207671_10006799_pt1 | contig 10107 bp, 15 predicted proteins | sample KBSC24metaG_FD_184352 | JGI IMG/M metagenome (GOLD analysis project Ga0207671, IMG submission 184352) | Corn rhizosphere microbial communities from Kellogg Biological Station, Michigan, USA - KBS C2-4 metaG (SPAdes) (version 2) | ecosystem: Host-associated > Plants > Roots > Rhizosphere > Soil... | reverse complement strand
GGAATCCCCCCGCCGGGACGGCAATCCAGGGGATGCCCCGCAATCGCCATTAGGTGCGATTTCAGCGGGGGGAAGCCCGAGCCGGGGAAAGTACCGGACCAAGGCTTCCCGCCCGCCGAGCGGCGCGGGGGCGGGCATTGCGCTAGGCGGCGCGCGGACCTTCGGGCGGGACCGGCTTCCGGTCGGCCCGGAGCTTGTCGACCGCTTTGACGACTTCGCTATGCCACCAGCGTTGCGCGCGCGGCCCCAGGATCGTCGGCGCCGGGAAGCGGCGCTCGTCGACGAGCTTGTTGATCGTCTTGTAGCTGACGCCGACGAGAACGGTCACTTCGGCAAGCGTCAGCATCCGGTCCGGGAAAGAGGCGGCGATCTCGTCGCGGTTGTGAACGAGCTTCAAGGCGGCGCGGTTCTTCCGGACGCGGGCGTTGCGAGCGCGGCGAGCGGCGGCTTCGGCTTGCTTGGTCATGTTCATACCCTCGATTTTGAGCCCGATACCCCCGAAGCGTGATCGCCCGCAACGGCGGGCGGCAAGCGCTTATTTCGCCGGGCGCTCGGGGAGCCTAGGAGACGCTCGGGGAGCCTAGGGGACGCATCGATTCCGGCCGCTAGGGGTATCCAACGGGGTATCGAGGGACCGATCGCAATCTATTTTCCTGCTATTTCAAGATGATAGGGATCAGGAAGGATAGCCGAACCGGCTAAAGTCTGAGCATTCCGGAGCGGGAAAGAGACGGAATTAGCCGGAAAATAAACCATCGAATTCCCCCTTCTACCCCTGGAAAAACATAGCTTTAGCACGTATCTTGACGCCTTAGCCGGAAACAAGAGGAAACAACCGGCGAGAACCCGCCCCGGGGTATCCCGGGGTATCGCGCAAGGAGAGACCGAACGATGAAACCCTACTTCACATTGCTGGAAAAGAACGACGACGGTTTATGGACGATTGAATTCGGAGCTTACGACAAGGAAGATTGCAAGTCCGAACTCGACGACCGCGTCGACCATGACGTCCGGCGCCGGAACTTGAAGATCATTACGACCGGCGCGAAGCAAGCGGAGATCGACGCGGCGGTCGCCAAGCTGAATCGGGAGACCCGCTAATGTCCGCGCTCGACATGGATACCGAGAGCGCCCTGCATATGGCGATTGAGCTTATCGACCGGTCCGGCGTCGCCGAGACCGATCCCGACGCGGCGGCGACCGTTACGCGGTTGCAGCAAATCCTCGATCAAAAGGGATGCGAGCGTTTCGATCCGGCTTGCGCGGACGGCAAGCTGACGACGCTTTGCGACGTGATCATTACAGGCTAGCGCCCGCCTGTCCGCCTGACGAGCCGCCCGGCAAGCGGCGAAACGGTCCCTTCGGGGATCGTCGCGGAAGCCGAAAACGGGAACCGCTACAGCGAAGGAAGAAGCGACATGCTTACGAACCTAATTTGCGATCAGCTTAAGCCGAAGGCGAAGCCGTACAAGAAGGCCGACGCCGAAGGTCTCTATCTCTTCGTCACGCCGAAGGGTTTCAAATCCTGGCGCTACAAATACGCCTTCGGCGGGAAGGAGCGCCTTCTCGTGATCGGCCCCTATCCCGAGATCAAGCTCGCCGACGCCCGCATCCGCCGCAACGACGCCTTGAAGGCGATATCCGAAGGCCGCGATCCCGCCGCCTTGAAGAAGCTTTCCGTCGACGCGCTCGGGGAGCGGGTCTTCGAGACCGTCGCCCGGCAATGGGTCGAGCGCAAGATCGCCGCGAAGGAGAAAGCCGGCAAAGCGCTCGTTCCGCAATACGCGACCGATCTCGTCCGCTGCCTCGAAGCGCATGTCTTCCCGTCCATCGGCCGTCTGACGGTCGACGAGATCACCAGCCGCCATGTGATCGGGTTGCTCGACAAGATCGCCCCGGCGCGCGCCGAGATCGTCCGCCGCCGGCTGGTGAAGATTTTCACTTACGCCGCCGCCATGGGACTGCGGCCGGATACGAATCCCGCGATCATCGCGGCCGAAGCCATGGACGAGGCGCCGACCGGGACGAACTTCCCGGCGATCACAAAGCTCGCGCCGTTCGTCGAAATGCTCGAAGCGGTCGACGCCTTCTTCCCCGCCTATGCGGTTCAGAAGCTCGCGACGCGGTTCCTCGCCTTGACCGCCGCGCGGCCGGCTATGGTCCGCTTCATGACGTGGAACGAGATCGAGACGAACGCCGAGACCGGGCGGCTCGTCTGGACGATCCCGGCGGCGAAAATGAAGATGCGCGTCCCCTTCACGTCGCCGCTTTCCCCGGCGGCGGTCGCAATTCTCGAAGCGCTCCGGCCGATCTCCGGGCGCGCCGACTATGTCTTCCCGTCGAGCCGCAACGCCCGTATCCCGCTTTGCGAATGCGGCGTCGTCCGTCTCCTGCAACTCTGCGGCTATGCGAACGTCCATGTCGCCCATGGTTTCCGCTCGTCGTTCTCGACGATCATGCATGAGCATCACAAGGCCGAAGCCGACGACGCGGCTATCGAGTTCCAGCTTGCTCATGTGATCGGCGGCGTGAAGGGTCGCTATAACCGCGCCGCCTATCTGGCGCGCCGGACGGAGCTTGTCGACGAATGGGCAAGCTGGATCACGCCGACGCTCGTCGATCCGGTCGAGCTTCTCGGCGGCAACAAGCGCGCGAGCGCCGAGCGGGCGGCGGCATGACGCTTTCGCCTTTGTCGCGTATCACCATTTTCGGGAGTAACTGAACCATGACAACGATGATCAGCGAAGTTTATGAGGCATTGCGCTCGATAGGCGTCGACGAGCCGAAGGCGCGGTCCGCCGCCGCCGCCATGACGACGCAAGGCGAGAAGCTCGACGCTATCGAGCGCGATCTCGCGGTCTTGAAATGGATGGTCGGGACGACGGCGGGCTTGACGCTGATCGTTCTCGGGAAGCTTCTACTCGCGCACTGATTCCCGCCTGACGAGACTCCCACGGCGGGAGTCGAAACGGCGCCATGCTCGGCGCCGTCGCGGAAGCCGACTAAACGGCCCGCCTACAGCGAAGGAGCTTATATCGTGGACTTGATCTATATCGGCTTTGCGGCCGTCTTTATCGGAATCATCGCGCATGTTCGCGGGCGAAGCGGGATCGGCTGGTTTTTGCTGACGCCGGTTCTCGCCTTCGGCTTCGCGGTCGTCGTCTATTTCTACATGAGGTCAAAAGGCTCCGGCGAGCTTGCCTCAATGTTGATGCTGATCCCCTTCCTCTATGGCTCGCCGGTCGCGACCTTCCTTCTTCTGATCGCGCTCGGGCGTCCGACGCCGTCCGCCGAGCGCTCGCCGGCTTCGGCGAAGGCCGCGCCGGTCAAGGTCGATCCCCTCGCCGCCATGACGCGGCCGGCCCCGGCGCCGGAGCCGGACGAGCTTCCGAGCGTCGCCGAGATCGCCGGACCGGCCGTCGAGACGTCGGCGCAAAGCAACCGGCGCGGTCTCGCGGCCGGCGCCGTCGCGCTCCTTATGGTCGCCGCCGTGGCGTTCTGCGCGATCAGGGAGCAACGGGACCGGGAAGCGAGGCTCGACCATCAACGGACGAGCGTCGCCCCTGTGGCGTCGCCGGAGCCCGTTTCAATGGCGTCCTATATCGTCGTCCCCGAGCCGTCGCCGACCGCGCAAGGCGAGCTTCTCGATCAATGGGCGGGCGCGAACGCGCCGCTCGTCCCGCTTGGGAAGTGATCCGCCTGACGAGACCGCCGGCAACGGTCGAAACGGGTTATCCGGGATTCCTGGATAGCTCGTCGCGGAAGCCACAAACGGCCCGCCTACAGCTAGAAGGAATATCGAACCATGACTTCGCTAATCAGCCGCGCGACCGCGCTCGGCTTGTGCCTTGCCGCGCTCGCCGGTTGCGCTCTTCCCGAGCCGGTAATCGATCCCGCCTCGATCCATGACGATCATGCGTACAAGTCCGATCTATGGGACTGCCAGACGGTTGCCTATAAGGCGATCCCCGATCCGGTTGCTCAAGCGCTCGTCGGCGCCGTGATCTCCGGTCTCGCGGGCGCGGCCGGCGGCGCGGCCGGCGGCGCGGTCTTCGGCAATGCCGGGCAAGGCGCGGCTATCGGCGGCGCTATCGGCGCGCCCATCGGCGCCGTGACGAGCGGCGCGAGCGCCGAGAGCAACCGCAAGACCATCGTCGCGAACTGTATGCGCTATCGCGGCTATGCGGTCTTGCTGCCATAAGCGCTAATTTGAGATGATCTCAAAGCCGCCGCTCGATCACGATATCGGGCGGCGGCTGATTTATTTCGGAAAAAGGTTCCCTTTGAAACAGTTCGTTAACCCGCCCCGTTTCATCCTTTGAACCGCAACAACGCGCATCGAAGTGTAACGTGAAATCTCCAAGGTCGCCGGCTTGCGCGTTCACGAGCGACCGTCGCGCTTGCCGTGCCTCGAAGACCACGGGGGACCGTGGACTTGAAAGCACCATCCCCTAGAACCGGGGGGACGGCTTCGACCGTCGCAAAGGCGTCGCTCTTCCTAGACTAAGCCCCGCTGCCTATTTTTGGGGGACGTTCGACTCTTGGGGAGGTTGCCTATGTCGCGACCGCTGATTGCTGTCGAGCCCTTCGACTTCGTCTTCGGTTCATTCGATCCGAAAATCCCGGAGGTTGATTTTATGCCCGACGAATCACGTCGCCCGCAAACGCGACCGGCGCGCAAGACGGTCGCGTCGCTCCGTCCGGCTGTGCTACGCCTGACGCCGGACGGAGCGGCTTACTCGTCCATGTCCGCGAAGGTCTTGCTCCGCTTCCATCGCGAGGGACGGCTCCCGCTGATCAAGATCGGCCGGCGCTATCTCGTCGCGGTTGCCGATCTCGACGCGCTCATGACCGGCCTGCGGAAGAAGCGATGATATGTTGCGGGACGAAGATCGCAAGAAAGCCGCCGACGCGCTCGCCATAGTGCGGGACGCGCGGAAGGCCGGCGTCAGCTTCGGCTATCTCCGAGGCATGGCGCGACATGGCCCCTTCCTCGAGGAAGTCGGCCGGCTCGCCGCGCCGGCTTTGTGGATTGTCGCCGACATCGGCAAGGCCGACGAGAGCTTCGGACCGGCCGGCGGCTTCGACTGCATCTCGCTTCTCGCCTTGCGCGAGCGCGTCTCGGCGGTCGTCCTGAATGAAGCCGCTATCTGCATCTGGCATTACCAAACGGCAATCGCGCGGGCGCTTCTGAGGCGCGAGATCGTCGCGATAGTCGAGACGACGGAGCGGCATTGCGCGGACTGGACGACGTTCTTCGAAGCCAAGCGCGGCGGTCCGCCGATCATGCTTACGGTTCTGTCCCCGCCGGACGGCTATGCGTAGCTACGCCCGCCTGTGGCGGCTTCGGCTTCGGCTCGGCTTGCGGATCGCGGAGCTTCTTCTCATGTTCGTTGACGATATCGAGCAACGGCTTCGCATACTCTTCCGCCGTCAAAGGGGTTATCCGGATATCGAACTTCTGCCGCTGATTCATCCGAGGCGGCTCCCAGTCGGCCGGGAACGTCCAAAAGCGGCGCAAGCCGCGCCGCATGGGATCGGGTTCGCTGACGAGATAGGCAACGACGCCGGGCGGATGTTCCATTTCAACGCCTCGCGCGCCCGACATGGACGGGGACGAGCGTCCCCGTTCCCGTCAGGCGATAGGAGACGTCCGCCAGCTTGACGACAAAGCCGAGTTCGACCGGCTCGGGCTTCGGCGCGGGACCGCGATTCTCAAAGCCCGAATAGACTTCGAGATTGGCGAGCCGCGACTTGCTCGTCGCATTCTTCGGAGCATTCGCCGCGCCGCCGCCGTAGAAGGTCGTTACGTCAATCGTGATGGAATCGGTCAAATAGTTGTTGATCGTCGGACCGCAGCATTTCCATTCCTCGCCGCCGATCCACCAGCGGGCAAAGCCCTCCGGTCCCGGAAGGAATTGCATCCGGAAGTGATACCATCGGCCAAGCTCGATGTTGAACGGCGAGTAATTTTGCCCGCCCGGTACCCATTGATTGCCGGACCGCTGATCCTGCAAATTCGCCGTGAACTTCGGCGCCTTCGCGTTCGAGCCCTGGGCACTGAACCACGTCATCATCCGGGTTCCGGAATCCGGTCCGCTAATTTTTCCGACCTGGATAGCGGGCGCGATCTTTCCCGACGCATCGTCGACTATGTCGGTCCCGTCGAGAAAGAGCCAATCCCATTCGACGTTGATCGGGTCACAGGCTTGGCAACAGGGACCGAGTTGAAGCTGATAGTATTGCGTCCCCATCCCGTAGCTGCCCTGGCTATAGGAATGCTCCTGGCAGCTTTCCCCGTTCGGCCCGCCGCCGGCAACGCATTTGAAGAAGTCGCCGGCCGCGTCCGCGTCATAGAGTTGCGTCAATTGCGCGGTCGAGAAGACGCGGAATTTATTCGGCTGGATAAGATCGCCGACAGGGACGCAATCGAAGTCCGATTTGAAATACGGGATCGGATCGGCGGCGCGCGGCGATCCGGTCGGGATGGCGGCTTCGCGCTCGTAAGAGAGTTTGTCTTCGAGCCAATCGGCGAGCTTTTCCCTGTCGGTCATGCTGCATTCTCCGTTGCGGATAAGGGGTCGTCCCCGAGATCGAACTCCGGGCTTTGCTCGAAGCCGTCGAACTTCTTGTCGCGGTCGTTGCGGTCTCGCGCCTTCGGATCGCCGTCCGCGAGCGGGTCGGTCGCGTAGCGGTCGCAAAGTTCGAGAACGCGGTCGAGCGGCGGACAATGCCGCCCGCCGCGCCGGATGATATCGACCATCACGTCGGCGATTGCCTTGTTGCGCTTGATCTCAAGCGCTTCGATCCATCGCGTCCGCGCTTCGCTGCTTTCAAGCTCGGCGACCTTGCAATAGCTGCGCGCCCAATTGACGAAGCGAACGGCGCCGATCCCGTCGAAGACGGCGGACTTCGAGACGCGCGGTTGCCGTGTCATGCGCTCGCCATGTTGCGCTCGCGGCAATAGCCGAAGGCGTTACAGGCGACCGGAGATCGGCAGTATCCCTTGAGGCATTTCTCCGGCGGCGGCGGTACGGGCGCGCTCGCTTCGATAAGGCCGCCGCAGACGACACAGATAGGGGAAGTTCCTATCGTCACGTATCCCCTGCGGCATCGGTTGCAGCGAGCGATGGTCTCTAGTTGCTGGCTCATGATGCCCGCCGCTTCGACATGAAGCCGTCAAGCTCGGCGACCGCCGCGACGTCGCCGGCCGTGTAGGCTTCGAGAAGCGCGAGACCTTGCGAGGCGCCGTAGTGCGCCAAGACGGGTTGCGTCAATTGCTGCAACCGATCCGGTCCCCGCGCAGTAGCGCGCGCGACCGGAGCCTTCGCGAGCGGGAGGTCGCGCGCGGTACTGGTAGGCGACGCTCGCGCCGCCGCGCTCCGGTCATGTCCGTTCCGAGCCGCTCCGGTCGGCTCCGTTCCCTTCCCCCCCGGTCCCTTCCCTTCTCGACTTCCCTTCCCTTCGTCCCCCTTCCCTTCCTTTCCCTTCGACTCGACTCGACTCCGTCGCGAAGGCTCGTCGAGCATTCCCGGAAGCGTCGGGGAATATTCCTGGAATTTCCCCGGATCGGGATGGCGCTTTTCCTTGTTCGGCTTGTCGATCCGCTGGTGTTTTTCCCATCCCGTTACAAAGAGATAGGTTGCGCCGCTCGCGTCGAATCTGCGGAGCAAGCCAACGCGGACAAGCTCGTCGAGCCAGCCGCGAACCTCGCTCGTCGTCGCGTCGTCATAGGGAAAGACCTTCGCCTTAAGCTCCTTCGGCTTGTCGGGATGGACGCCGTAATCATCGGCAAAATTCCATATCCCTATGAAGAGGAGCCGAGCGTTCGACGAACATTCGCCGATTTGCTCGCTCGCCCAGAACTCCGGCTTAATCGTCCGAATTCGCGGCATCGATCCCCCCGTCGTCGGCATTGAGAGCCGGCGCCGGCCGGCGGATGGTGCGGACCTTGCTCGGATCGGCGAAGAGCGGTCCGGCGACGAGATTGCTCCGGCGGTAGATATGCCCGGCAAAGTCCCATATCGCGGCGGCGTCGGCGGCGTCGTAGCTCGTCACGCGATAGCCGAGCGCTAGGCAACGCTGATAGACGCGGCCCTTCGCGGGATCGGCTTTGCCGCTCCCCGTGAAATGCAGGCGGACCGTGCCCATCGGCGCCTTCCAGCAAGCGAGACCGCGCCGGGCGGCGACAAGCTCGCAAATCCCGCCGAAGGCGTAGGCGAATTCAATCGCGTCCGCGTTGGTCTTTCGGTTGCTGCCGCGCTTGCCGCCGAAGACGAGCGGCGCTTCGAAGGCGAGGACGGTTACGCCGTATTGCTCGACCATCATTTCGAGCCAAGTCACCAGATACGACCAAGCCTTGCCGTTGTCGGGATAGCTGCGCGGAAGCTGACAGACGCCGGTTATAGGATCGCTCGGTCGCTCGCCGTCGACGCAATAGCCGAGCTTGTGACCGGGATCGAGCGCGAGGATGCAAACCGGCGTCACGTCAGGGGACGCCTTTACTGCATGGTCGATTCGGGACCATGCTCCTTCGCGGCGTCTTTCATCCCCTGTTGCCAGCCCTTCTGAAACTCGACCGCCGCCTCGCCGGTAATGCCCCGGCTTCCGCTCTTCGCGCTCTTGCCCGCCTTGCCGGCGTCATAGCCGGCGATGTAGGCGGCGCGCGGATCGGCGCCGTTTTGCTCCTTCGCCTTCCCCTTGCCGCCGCCGCGCTTGCGGGTTTGCTTCTCGTCGATTTGCGAGGCAATCGTCTCGCCGGTCGAGAGATCGATCCCGAGTTGAGTCCCAATGGGAAGGCGCATCACGAGCGCCATGCGGTTCTGCCAAGCGATCTCCCGATTGAGATCGTCGGGTTCCATCTTGCGCGCTTTGAGCCACCAGCGGACCGCGTCCGGGTCGACGCCGGCATCCTTCGCGCTTTTCAGGATATTGCGGAAGACGCCGTCGAGCGACTTCGCTTCGTCGCGCTTCTTCTCGGCTTCGTTCTTCGCGGCGAGCGCCTTTTTGCCGAACTCTTCGATGGTCCCGTCAGTCACGTTGCCGCCCATCGGCAACGGATGCTTCGCCGGCCGGCCGCGTCGCGTCGGCTCTTGCTCGATCTCGTTCCCGTTCTCGTCGACCATCGTCGAAGCGCGCATCGTCCTAGCCATGGCGGAAGTCTCCTTTGTGGGTTGCTCGGCGCAGAAGGAGCAAAGCGGACCGATCTCGCGGTCGGTTATCGTGAAGCGCGCGAGACCGCAGCGAGCGCAATTCGGTTGCTGGAAGTGCTGGCTTCCCGGCGGTCCGATGGCTCGCCGCATTTGTTCCCCTCTTGCGTCGGCTGGGAGTTCCATGGTCGGTCCGCGCGAACGCGCAAGTCAATGTCGATGGTAGAATAGGATTGAGCACGCATTAGATGGAAATAGGCGGAATTAATCGGAATATTGTGGAAACTGTCCGCGCGGTAAATGGCGCGATCTCGATAACAATAGTTGCGAATTTTTTTGCAAATAGGGACTAGGCGTCGGCGGCGGCGTGGGCGTAGGCTGAATTCCGGGCGAAGGGACTCCGGTCCCATGGGAGATTCGACAATGGGGATTTTCCGGCGATGGCTTCTCAATCGGACGTGGGAACGGTCGAGCCTGCGGGCGCGACTGCTGGCGACGCATATCGCGCGTATCTAGTCCAAGGGATTCACAAGATCACGGCGGAGCGGTATCTCGCCGATCCATGTCCGCGCCCGTCGCTCTCGTCGCATCTCGCGCATTTGCTCGTTTCGAAGTCGCCGCGCCATGCATGGCTCGCGCATCCGCGATTGAATCCCGACTTCGCGCCGGACAACGATCCGAAGTTCGACATAGGGCGCGCCGCGCATAGCCTGATGCTCGAAGGCGTCGGCCCCTTCGAGATCATCGATGCCCCGAACTGGAAGAGCGAAGCCGCCCGCGACGAGCGCCGGGAAGTCTACCGGCTCGGGAAGATTCCGCTACTTGAGCATGAATGGTCGCGGGTCTCCGCGTTCGTCAAATCGATCCGCTTCCAGCTTCGCCAGACGCGAGAAGCGAAGTTCGCCTTCCGGCGCGGCAAGCCCGAGCGGACGCTGATTTGGAAAGAAGGTCCGATATG
>Ga0207671_10006798_pt1 | contig 10107 bp, 10 predicted proteins | sample KBSC24metaG_FD_184352 | JGI IMG/M metagenome (GOLD analysis project Ga0207671, IMG submission 184352) | Corn rhizosphere microbial communities from Kellogg Biological Station, Michigan, USA - KBS C2-4 metaG (SPAdes) (version 2) | ecosystem: Host-associated > Plants > Roots > Rhizosphere > Soil... | reverse complement strand
TCTACGAAGGCACCAACGGCATCCAGGCAGCCGACCTGGTCGGCCGCAAGCTGAGCATGGACAATGGCGCGACGCTGCTCGGCCTGCTGGCGGACATGCGTGCCGAGGCCGAGGATGCAGGCCTGCGGTCGCTGATCGACGCGTGCGAGGACGTCGGCCGCAACCTGCTGGGCAGCGATGCCGACGACCGGCTGGCGGCGAGCTATCCGTTCCTGACGATGCTGTCGGTCGCGGTGTGCGGCTGGCTGATGGAGAAGAGCGGGCGGCTGGCGGCGCAGGGCGACGGCGAGCCAGGCTTCCTCCAGATGAAGCAGGCCGCGGCGAGTTTCTATGTCGAGCAGATCGTCCCCGAGGCGCTCGGCCTGCGCGCGGCGGCAATGGCCAAGGCGGCGGTGCTGTACGCGGTGGAGGCGGAGGCCTTCGCGGCCTAATTGGCGTGAGGGAGCCGGCCCCGCCACGGTGGCGGCCGGCCCCTCGCGCAAAATGTCAGAATTTCCGCTGCTGGTGCCCGATCGTATCGCACGATCCTCGGAAGCCGTAATCGGACAGACCCTGTACCGTGATCCGTCCAGACCGGCGGTCGATCGTCACCTTGGGCTTGTTCAAGCCGTTCAGCCGATAGGTCGCACGGATGGCATCCGGGCTCAGGAACAGATCGTAGAGATCCCACCAGCCATCCTGGCCGCCCGAATGGATCGGCGGGACGAGCGAGCGCGGCAAGCGGATGCGGCCGCCGCCGTTCCACGTCTGGATCATCAGCGACGCATCGAAGACCTCGGTCTTGGAGGTCGTGTAGGTGCCATATTCGTAGCGCTTGCGGTCCCGGTTCCACGTCCAGGTCGTACCGCTGGCGATCCCGTCCTTTGATCCGTCGCCGAAGCAGACCAGGCCGAGCTCGACGTTGCGGCCGTCCACGATCGGGCTGTCCTCATAGCCGGGCCGATCCTGCCCCCGCCATAGGACGGCCGCCCGTAGCCTGGATCGACGGGATAGCCCGAGCCAGGGCGGACCGGCGGGCGCTGCGCGTACTCCGGGTTCGGCCGCAGATTGCCCGGCTTGCGGCAATCCGGCGGCAACGTCGGCTGGATCGATGAATATCGGCCGTCCATGGTGGCGATCGTCACGCACTGGCGCCGATCGTCATTCCACCAATAGGTATAGGCGCGGTCGCCGCCTTTCTCGCCCCGGATGTTCACATAGCCGCGTCGCTGCAGCTCCATCTCCGCCTGCCCCGCGCGCGCACCGACCATGTCCTCCAGCCCCGTTGTCTGCGCCTGAGCATGCACCGACACGAGCGATGTGAAAACGATGGCAGCCGAAAGCCCCGTTGCCCGAACACCCACCATGACAGCCTCCCTGTTAGGCCGATTTTCATCGGTTCTTAAAGTCTTACCGGCCCGAAAGTGACTGTCCACGACCACCCGCGCCATTGCGCGACTGGCACCGATCGCCCATGCTTGCACCCATGGACTTCATGAAGTGGCTCAACTCGCTCGATGAACTTCTCTACGAAGTGATGAGCTGGCTGCTCTTCTTCCCGCTGACCCTGCTCCGTTCGGTGTTCCGCCCGATGGGCATCATGGCCGAGATCGATGCGGAAGCAGCACTCCCCGACGACCAGCGGTACAAGGCGGTACTGAGTCCGCCGCTGTTCCTTGCACTCGCGCTGCTGCTCGCCCACGCCGTCGCTACGGCACTGGGACAGGTCGACACGATCATCCTCAGCCATCACGGGCTCGCCGGTCTCGTCAACGACAATGCGAGTGCGCTGATCCTTCGCGTGATCGTGTTCGCGGCCTTCCCTCTGTTCCTCGCTGCGCGGCTGGTGCGACGCAGCGGCAAGAAGCTCGATCGGGATTCGTTGCAGCAGCCCTTCTACGAGCAATGCTATCCCGCCGCGGTGTTCGCACTCGGGCTGGGCGTCGGCACCAGCCTTTCGCTCGACCATCACAGCATCGCGAACACCGTTGGCCGCTGCTTCGTCCTCGCCAGCATCGCCTATTACTGGCTGGTGGAGACGCGCTGGTTCGCGCGAGTGCTCGGCATCGGCCATTTGCGGGCGGCAGGCAATGTCTTCCTTGGCCTGCTCGAAGGCACGACCTTCCTTATCGTCGTGGCGATCCTCTTCTCCGGATAATGGCCAACTGCGCTCAGAGGCTGTGCAGGTCGATCTCCGCATCCTTGTCGAGCCACGTCCCCGCCTCGGGCATCGGGTATTTCAATCCCGTCGCGCAGTTGAACAGCACGGTGCGCTCCTCCGGATCGACCAGCCCGTCCCGCATCGCCTGCCGGTACGCCGCCAGCGTCGCCCCGCCCTCGGGGCACAGCAGCAGCCCGTCCTTGCGCGCGCAGTCGTCCACCGCCTGGAGGATCGCCGGATCGCCCACCGCCAGCGCCTGCCCGCCGGACTCGCGCACGGCGCGCAGGATAAGGAAGTCGCCCACCGCGCGCGGCACACGGATGCCCGCGGCCACCGTCGCGGCATTCTCCCAGCGCTCGGCATGCTCCTCGCCCGCCTCGAAGGCGCGGACGATCGGCGCGCAGCCCGACGCCTGCACCGCATACATGCGCGGGCGCTTCGATCCGATCCAGCCGAGCCGCTCCAGCTCGTCGAACGCCTTCCACATGCCGATCAGCCCGGTGCCGCCACCGGTGGGATAGAAGATCGCATCGGGCAGCGCCCAGCCGCACTGGGCGGCGAGTTCCAGCCCCATCGTCTTCTTGCCCTCGATCCGGTACGGCTCCTTGAGCGTCGAGAAATCGAACCAGCGCCCCTCGGCGGCGCCGCGCCCGACGATCGCGCCGCACTCGTCGATCTGGCCGTTGACCCGGTAGACCCGCGCGCCCTGCGCGGCGATCTCGCGGACGTTCACTTCCGGGGTCTCCTCGGGGCAGAGGATCACCGTCTCGATGCCGCAGCGCGCGGCATAGGCGGCGAGTGCCGCGCCGGCATTGCCGTTGGTCGGCATGGCGATGCGGGTGACGCCCAGCTCGCGCGCCATGCTCACCGCCATCACCAGCCCGCGCGCCTTGAACGAACCGGTCGGCAGCCGGCCTTCGTCCTTGACGATCGCGCCCGGGCCGCCGGACTTGGGAATGGCGATCAGCGGCGTCTCGATCTCGCCCAGCGAGACGATGTGCTCCGCCCGCCGCACCGGCAACAGCTCGCGCCACCGCCACAGGTCGGTCGGCCGCGCCTCCAGCGCATCGCGGGTCAGCGCCTTGCCGACACCCGCCAGATCGTAGCGCACCAGCAGCGGCCGACCGACGCGCGAGAGCCCGTGCAGCTGGTCCGCCGCATAGGTCTCGCCCGTCATCGAGCATTCGAGATGGGTGACGAAGCTCGGCCGCTCGGCCCGGATATTGTCCTGCATGGGCGGCAGCTTAGAAACCACCGTCGCCCCTGTCGATGGCGCTTCAGGCCATGTCGAGCACGATCCGCCCCTCGATCTCGCCCTTGCGCATCCGGTCGAACACGCTGTTGACGTTCTCCAGTTTCTCGGTCGCCACGGTCGCACGGACCTTGCCCTGTCCGGCAAAGTCGAGCGCTTCCTGGAGGTCCAGCCGCGTGCCGACGATCGATCCGCGCACGGTGATGCCGTTGAGCACCGTGTCGAAGATCGACAGCGGAAAGTCCCCCGGCGGCAGGCCGTTGAGCGACACGGTGCCGCCGCGCCCGACCATGCCCAGCGCCTGCTGGAACGCCTTGGTCGACACCGCCGTCACCAGCACGCCCCGCGCGCCGCCGACCGCCTTCTTGACGAACGCCGCCGGATCCTCGTGCCGTGCGTTGACCGTCAGCTCGGCGCCCAGTTTCCGCGCCAGCGCCAGCTTCTCGTCGTCGATGTCGACCGCGATGACGTTGAGGCCCATCGCCTTGGCATATTGCACCGCCATGTGCCCCAGCCCGCCGATGCCGGAAATCGCCACCCAGTCGCCCGGCTTGGTGTCGGTGACCTTGAGCCCCTTGTAGACCGTCACCCCCGCGCACAGCACCGGCGCGATTTCCACGAAGCCGAGATTGTCGGGCAGGATGCCGACATAGTTGGGGTCGGCCAGCACATAATCTGCGAAGCCGCCGTTCACCGAATAGCCGGTGTTCTGCTGGCTCTCGCACAGCGTCTCCCAGCCGCCCAGGCAGTGCATGCAGTGGCCGCAGGCGGTGTAGAGCCAGGGCACACCCACCCGGTCGCCCTCCTTCAAATGGGTAACGCTGGCGCCCACCGCGGCGACATGGCCGACGCCCTCGTGGCCGGGGATGAAGGGCGGCTTGGGCTTGACCGGCCAGTCGCCCTCGGCGGCGTGGAGGTCGGTGTGGCACACGCCGCTCGCCGCGATCTTCACCAGGATCTGGCCCGGGCCCACCTGCGGCACCGCCACTTCCTCGATCACCAGCGGCTTGCCGAATTCGCGGACGACTGCCGCGCGCATGGTCTTGAGCATGAGCGTTCCTCTCGGGTTGTTCAGAACAGGCCGCGCGCGGCGGTGTCGTAGCTGACCAGCAGGTTCTTGGTCTGCTGGTAGTGATCGAGCATCATCTTGTGCGTCTCGCGGCCGAAGCCCGATTCCTTGTACCCGCCGAACGCCGCATGCGCGGGATAGACATGGTAGCAATTGGTCCAGACCCGCCCGGCCTCGATCGCGCGGCCGATCTGATAGGCGTGGGTGCCGTTGCGGCTCCACACGCCGCCGCCCAGGCCATAGGCGGTGTCGTTGGCGATCTCGATCGCTTCCTCCACCGTCTTGAACGTCGTGACGGAGAGGACGGGCCCGAAGATTTCTTCCTGGAAGATGCGCATCTTGTTGTGGCCGACGAATATGGTCGGCTCGACGAAATAGCCGTCATTCAACTCGCCGCCGGGGAGCGCCCGTTTCCCGCCCGTCACGCACTCGGCCTGCTCGCTGCGCCCGATGTCGATATAGCCGAGGATCTTGTGGAGCTGGTCCTCGGAGGCCTGCGGCCCCATCTGCGTCGCGGGATCGAGCGGATCGCCGACCTTGATCGCGCCGACGCGCTGGACGGCGCGTTCCAGGAACGCCTCGAAGATCGATTCCTGCACCAGCGCGCGGCTCGGGCAGGTGCACACTTCGCCCTTGTTGAAGGCGAACAGCGCGAAGCCCTCCAGCGCCTTGTCGAGGAACGCGTCGTCTTCCTGCATCACGTCGGCCAGGAAGATGTTGGGCGATTTGCCGCCCAGCTCCATGGTCTGCGGAATCAGATGCTCGGCGGCATACTGCATGATCTGGCGGCCGGTGCTGGTCTCGCCGGTGAAGCTCACCTTGCCGATGCGCGGATTGGCGGCGATCGCCCGACCCACCGAGGCGCCCGGCCCGGTGACGATGTTGACCACGCCCGGCGGCAGGATGTCGGCGGTCAGCTCGGCGAAGAGCAGCAGGCTGAGCGGGGTCTGCGAGGCGGGCTTGATCACCGTGCAATTGCCCGCCGCGAGCGCCGGTGCGATCTTCCACGCCGCCATCAGCAGCGGGAAGTTCCACGGGATGATCTGGCCGACCACGCCGATCGGCTCCTTGAAATGATAGGCGATGGTCTTCTCGTCGATCGTCGAGATCGTGCCTTCGGCGGCGCGGACGCAGCCGGCGAAATAGCGGAAATGGTCGATCGCCAGCGGCACGTCGGCGCCGCGGGTCTCGCGGATCGGCTTGCCGTTATCCATCGTCTCGGCGAGCGCGAGCAGCTCCAGATTGGCCTCGAGCCGATCGGCGACGCGGTTGAGGATCAGCGCGCGCTCCTGCGGCGAGACGGCGGCCCAGCGCACTCGTGCGGCATGCGCGGCGTCGAGTGCGGCTTCGACGTCGGCGGGCGTGGACTGGGCGATCTCGGCCAGCGGCCTCGTGTTGATCGGGCTGTGATCGGTGAACCAGTGGCCCTCGATGGGGTCCACCCAGCGGCCGCCGATGAAATTGCCATAGCGGGCGGGCTGGTGCCCTTGCGTCCGCACGGTCTGGATCGCCTGTTCGAACATCGCTTCCTCCATCCGACACCCTGTCGGCGGGAGGCATGCGCCCGGACCTGCGAAAACCCTATTCGGAGAGATGCTTAGGGGAAGTACCCAATGGCGGGGCACCGGCTTCTTCGCCAGCCGCCTCGCCTTGCTCGCGGCGCTTCTGGATCGACTCGGTGGCCGCCGCCTTGGCGGGATCGAACAGATGCCCGAAGGCGAGGCCGAGCATCAGCGCCGCCCCGCCCATGCGTCCTTTAGCCTGGCGTCGGCCCAGCCGCACCAGCAGCGGGATCATGGCGATCACCGCCAGCACCACGACGAGGGAGACGAGCGTGTGCACCCCCTCAACCAAGCCGGAAATTGACCGGTTGCGCCGCCTCGGCGCGCCCGTCAAAGGCATGCGCGACGTGCGGACCGTCGCGGCGCACCCAATGGCAGAAGAGATGCGCCGACCAGCCATTGGGATTGGGGGTGGTGCGGCCATGGCGGCGCTCGACGCCCTGGTAGAGGACGCCATCGCCCGGCTCCATCTCCACCGCGGCAAAGGGAAGCGTACCGAAACCATCTTCCACCAGCGCACTGGGCGGCACCGCGGCCTTGGCCATCTCCAGCGGCCAGGGAACGCCGTCGCTATAGTCGAGCGTCAGCGACAGGCTCACCTCGCAGGCATAGCGGTCGCAATGCACGCGGCAGACGTCACCCTCCCGATAGATGCGGAAATAGCTGTAGCTCGGCAGCAGATCGAGCCCGAGCAGCGTCGAGACGGTCGGCGTCAGTCCCCACAGAAAGCCCAGCAGCGGCGGGTAATGGAAGCCGTACAGTTCCACCGCTTCGCGCTTGAGCAGGTTCGGCTGGCGCATCAACTGGCCGGCGGGCACCTTCGAGACGACGTCGCCCTCGATCTGCCGGAGCAGCGCGTTGCACACCGCCGACGGCACCAGCCCGCGCACGCGCGCAAAGCCATCCCGACCATAATCCCCGTCGAGCTGCATCAGTCGTGCTTGGGCCGCAGGCTGGTGAAGCTGCGGTCCCAGCGGACCGCGGTCACATAGGCGAGCGGGTTGAACCAGGAGCCCTCGCCGTCGAAGCTGTGCGTCACCAGCTCGGCGCGGCCGGCGATCGTCTCCAGCGGCACCGGACCGCCCAGCCCCAGCTCGTCCGAGCCGAAGCGGCTGTCGGCCGACTGGTCGCGATTGTCGCCCATCAGGAAGACATGGCCCGCGGGGACGGTGATCGGCCCGTAATTGTCGCCTGGGCTGAGGTAGCCGTTGGGCAGCACGGTATCGCCCAGGTCGAGCACGTCGTAGCTGGCGCCGTTCGGCAGCGTCTCGCGATAGAGCGGGGGTTCGCAATAGAGCTTGCCGTCCGCCTCCTGCGTGCGGAACGCGGCGATCGGGCCCTCGTCGCACGGCACCGCCGCGTCGACCGGGATCCTGGCGCGCCCCATGGCGACGCGCGGCACGGGCTTGCCGTTGAGGATCACCACGCCGTGGCGCACCGCCACCGTGTCGCCGGGCAACCCGATCACCCGCTTGATCAGATCCTCGCCGTCGCCGCGCCGGACCACGATGACGATGTCGCCGCGCGCCGGGGTGCCGCCGAACAGGCGCACGGGCGACATATCCTTGCCGTGGAGCATCAGCGAGGCCTGCGAGAAGCCATAGGGGAATTTGGTGGCGACCAGCCGGTCGCCGGTGCGCAGCGCGGGCATCATCGATCCCGAGGGGATGTAATAGGGCCGCGCCACGGCGCTCTGGAACAGGAAGAAGATGCCGAACATCGCCGCCCAGCCGGCCAGCGTGCGCTTCCAGCCCGGCTTGCGCTCGGCCATGGCCTCAGGCGATCTCGTGGCTGCCATCGAGCAGTTCGCGCGCATCGAGGCCGAGCAGGGCGATATGATCCTTCACCCGTGGCCAGAAGCCGGTGAGGAAGCGTTCGCGCTCCGCCGTCCGCAACCGCTCGACCGCGCCCGGCACGACGAACATGCCGACGCCGCGACGGACCTCGACATAACCGTCGTCCTGGAAGCTCTGATAGGCCTTGGCCACCGTGAGCGGGTTCGCGCCATGCTCGGCGGCGAGCGCGCGGACCGAGGGAAGCTGGTCCCCGGCGCGGTACTGGCCGCGCAGGATCGCCGCGGCGATGATCGCGCGCAGCTTGAGGTAGACCGGGCTGTCTTCGTGCTCCAGGGCTGTCATGCTGCCATAATACAGCACGTGGCTTCCGAGTCCATACTCAGGGATTCCACCGATGGACGATCTGGGACAGTTCGCCGCGCGGGCGCTCCTCCAGCGGACGCGACGGCGTGCCGAGGAAGACGAAGCCGGCGATGCGCTGGCCTTCGCTGCCGAACAGGTCGCGCACTGCGTCCGAATAGGCCGGCCAGCCGGTCAGCCAGCCGCCGGCAAAGCCCATCGCGTGCGCGGCATGGAGCAGGTTCATGCAGGCCGCCCCTGCCGACAGCTCCTGCTCCCACAGCGGCACCTTGTGCGGCTGGACGGGGGCGGAAAGCACCACCACCAGCGCCGGGGCCTGGGTGGCGAACTGCGCGGCCGCTTCCTCGTCGCGCGCGGTCGCATCGGGCTTTTCGGCGCGGAGGATCTCGACCAGCTTCAACGCTAGCGCAGGGCGCGCTTCGTCCGGCACGATCACGAAGCGCCACGGGGCGAGCTTGCCGTGATCGGGCGTGCGCGCGGCGATCGCCACCATCTGGTCGAGCTGCTCGGGGCTGGGCCCCGGCGCCACCAGGTCGCGCGGCTTGCCCGATCGGCGGGTCTGGAGGAGGCTGAGCGGCGTGGTGCGATCGTTGAAGGTCATGCGCGCCATCTAGGGTGCTGTCCCGCCCCCGCCAAGCCGGGCGACTTTACAGCGGCGATGCAGGCTCTAGTCTGCGCGCCCATGCACCGGGCCCATGCGCCCGGATCCCAACTTTAGGACGCAAACCTGCATGGTCGACACACCCACTGCCGATTCCCCGGCAGAACCGGATATCTCCCACGTAAACCCCGCCGACGAAAAAACCTGGTTCGGCCATCCCCGCCAGCTGGCGCGCCTCTTCTCCACGGAGATGTGGGAGCGCTTCGGCTTCTACGGCATGCGGGCGCTGCTCACGCTGTACCTCACCCAGCATTTCCTGTTCGGCGATCGCGAGGCGACCGGCCTGTACGGCGGCTATACCGCGCTGGTCTATCTCACCCCGCTGGTCGGCGGCTATCTGGCGGACCAGTTCCTCGGCTCCAAGCGCGCGGTGAAGTTCGGCGCGATCCTGATGTCGATCGGCTATTTCGTGCTGTGCTTCGGCGGCCAGACCGCCACGCCCTATGCCAAGATCGACGGCCAGCGCTATGAAGTCGCGATCGAGAAGACCGCCGCAGGGGAACAGCGCTACGTGATCGACGCCGGTCACAAGCAGCTGATCAAGGGCAATGACGACGGCTCGATCACCCTCAGCGAGAACGGCCAGACGGTCCGCACCATCGCCAAGGGCGGGTTCGAATCCGAGGCGGATCGCAGCCCATTCTACGTGATGGTGATGCTGATCGCGCTGTCGATGGTCTCGGTCGGCAACGGCTTCTTCAAGCCGAACATCTCGACCATGGTGGGCGAGCTCTACCCCAAGGGCGACACCCGGCGCGACGCGGGCTTCACCATCTTCTACATGGGCATCAACCTCGGCTCCACCCTGTCCCAGGCGCTGTGCCCGTGGCTGGCGGTGGCGGTCGGCTGGTGGGCGGGCTTCGGCCTCGCGGCGATCGGCATGCTCTTCTCCTGGGCGCTGATCCAGCTCGACGGCGGCAAGCTGAACGGCATCGGCGAGCCCCCGGCCAAGGCGGCCAACCGCAGCCAGCAGCTGATGATCTATGTCGGCGCGATCTGCGTCGTGCCGCTCTTCTACTTGCTCTACACCAACCTGATGGCGGCCGAGCCGGCCCCGGCGGGATCGGGCATCCTAGGCTACATCGCCTCGCTGTCGCTGATGGGCAAGCTGCTGTTCGGCACCTTCCTGATCGGCGTGCCGGCGATCCTCGTCTGGTCGTTCTTCGCCGGCGATCGCCGCGAGTTCCAGATGATGATGGCGGCGATGGTGCTGATCGTCTTCAACGTCGTTTTCTGGACGCTGTTCGAGCAGGCCGGCTCCTCGCTC
>Ga0207671_10006786_pt1 | contig 10117 bp, 10 predicted proteins | sample KBSC24metaG_FD_184352 | JGI IMG/M metagenome (GOLD analysis project Ga0207671, IMG submission 184352) | Corn rhizosphere microbial communities from Kellogg Biological Station, Michigan, USA - KBS C2-4 metaG (SPAdes) (version 2) | ecosystem: Host-associated > Plants > Roots > Rhizosphere > Soil... | reverse complement strand
CTGCTATAGCAGCAAATTGTTCGGCTAAAGTACGATAAGCTGTATCTCCCGAAATTTTACGCAGATTATCCATCGCTATACTGCTCCATTCAGATTTTACCCCACCCGGTTCAATCACCACCACATCAATACCAAACTGCTTTACTTCGTTACGCAAGCTATCACTCAAAGCCTCTAAAGCAAACTTGCTGGCGTGGTACCAGCCGCCAAGGGCTGCGGCAAACTTACCGCCAATGGATGATATGTTAATGATTATGCCGGAATGCTGCCTGCGCATGTGTGGTAATACCAGCTGCGTTAAATGAGCCGCGCCAAAAACATTTACTTCCATCTGGTAACGTGCGTCGGCAATGGGTACATCCTCAATAGCCCCGTACGAACCGAATCCGGCATTATTGATCAGTACATTAATACCGCCTTCGGCTTTTACAATCGTTTCGATACCAGCAATCATGGAAGCCTCGTCGGTCACATCCATTTCCAATATCTTTACGCCGAATTGTTTAAGGTCGGCCATTTTCTCTATACGACGGGCCGCGCCATATACGATATGCCCATCCTGTGCCAGGTGCCTGGCCATTTCTTTACCCATACCGGCAGACGCGCCGGTTATTAATATGATCTTTTTCATTTTTCTTTGCTCTGTTAATTGCAAAACAAAGATGGGTGTAAAAGCAGGGGCGCAGGTTTGCTGAGTAGCTCAACTTTAGTTTGGTGAGAAGCTCAAAAGCAATGCTTCACCTTGTTGTAAACAAAGTGCAAATAAATATCAGGAAGGGTATAAGCAGGATCGGCTAAAAATCGCAATCGGCATGTTCCACATCATTGCCGGCTTTAAGGAAACAAGTTTTGATGGTATCCGTTATATCGGAAAGATTGAAGGGTTTGGCAATAAAAGCATCGGAACCATAATTACCTAAGGATTCCAGAACCCGGGGATAGGCTGATACCATGATCACTGGGATATTGGCTGTTTCGGGGGTGGTTTTAAGCATGTGGCAAAGCTCACCACCATTTATCCCGAATAATATGTAGTCCAGGATAACCATGTCGGCATTGAAACTGATAGCTGCCTTGCATATGTCATCGGTAAAGTTAATTCCCTGAACTTCGTAGCCCTCCATCTCGAGCGCTTCTTTCATCACGTCAAGTACATCCTCGCTATCATCAAGGATTAAAATTTTTTTAGGCATATTATTAAATTGGTACTCTTTATAACGTTGAGTTAACAACTTTTGTTTTTAGCCCCCCAATTATTATTGCTGTAATAATTAGGTTACACGCTGGTTTTAAGCTGCGTGATAATAGCGTCTACCGTTTTTAATACCTTATCCAGGCTGGCCGGGGTGTTGGTTACCTTAGCTATCATGATGCCGCCCTCAATCAGGGCGATAATGGACAGGGCAGTTTGGGCCACGTCGATACCTGGTTTAAATTCTCCCGCTGCTATGCCTCCCTGTATCAGGTCTTCAATTCTTTTCTTCCAGTTAATAACCATCTGGGCAGCTTTTTCCTTTAAAACTGGGTTGGTATCATCGGCATCAACAGCCGTATTCAATATGGGGCAGCCGCCTTCCGGAAAACTGATGGCGTTAAATCTATGGTAAACCTGGGCATATACCATAAGCTTATCATGATAGTTAGATGCCTGATCAATCAAGTGCTTAGTTTGCTTGCGTACTTTTGCGGTGTTGTACTCAAACGCAGCTACGGCAACTTCTTCTTTGTTTTTAAAATTACCGTATATACTACCCTTGGTAAGCCCCGTTGCCTCGGTGAGGTCAGATAACGAAGTACCTGCGTATCCTTTTTTATTAAAGATACCCGCAGTTTTTTCTACAATGAACTGGCGTGTTCTTGCAGCTTTTGATAATTCCGTTTCCATTACACAAATGTACCAATTGGTATTTTAATATTATAATTTGATGAATGATGATCAGGTAGAGGGGGCTTTATTAAGGTTTGTAAAGAGGAACGAAGCGGAAGATCCACCTCGTTCCCCGTAAAAATGGCACGGGTTTTAGTTTTATGAATTAACTGGCCCGGCCATGTAATACTTTTAATGCTTCGGCAGGTGATGACAGGTATAGCTGGTAAAATTGCTCGGTACCGGCTACTCTGATCTCATAGTTGTCGGTTTCCAACCCGGCTAAAAACTCATCAGCAACCTGCGATGGTTTGATGCCCAGGTGACCGTTAATTTCTGTAGAAAATTCCGTATCAACTAATGGCGGCATCAATTCAAACACCTTGACGCTTGTATCTTCTAACGCAACCCTTAAGGCCTGGGTATAAGAATGCAGCGCGGCTTTACTGGCAGAATAAGTAGCGGTAACCTTACCTGGTAAAAAAGCTACTATTGATGATACGTTTACGATAGCAGCCTCTGTTTGTTTTTTAAGTAGTGGCAATAATTTTTCGTTAAGCCTGATAATAGACAGGTAGTTGGTATGCATTTCAATACTTGCTCTTTCAAAAGTATCTGTATTGTTAAGCAGATCACTTAAACCTGCCGCGGCACCCGCATTATTGATCACGATATTAAGCTTTGGAAAGTCGCTGATTAATTTGGTCACCAGGTTTTCCACATCGGCAGCGTTTGATATATCGGCGCTAATAGCGGTAACATTTTGTAATTGAGCTGCGGCTTTTTGCAAACGCTCGGGGTTACGGCCAATAATAATAACATGATTGTTTTTGGCTGATAGTTGTTTGGCTATTTCAAAGCCTATACCAGCGCTTCCGCCGGTTATGAGTACAGTGTTCTGTGAGGTTTTCATTTTGTTTTAATGTTGATGATTAATTTCAACACTACAAAAATATACCAATCGGTATATTTATACAATAGGCAAAACTCATCTTTGTGTCATCATTGCAGCAGCTGGAGTAACCGGAAAAAATAAGGCCTGTTATTTACTAATAACAGGCCGATAGAGATATTTGTAGGAAGTAAAACGAGCTATGTAAGAATGAACACGGAAAGACTCCTTGGCCCATGCGCCCCAATCACTAGTGATTGTTCAATATCGGCGGTTTTTGAAGGCCCGGAGATGAAGGCTCCATAGCCATAATCGGCATTGCCTATTTGAGCATAGGCTTGCGCCATAGTAGGTACAAGAGCATCTTTACTGATCACCACAGCCAGGTGCTGGCTAATGAAGGGAAGCACCCGTATATTCATCTGGCTTTCTGTAAGCCATAAGGCGCCATTTTCGGCAACGCCCAGGTTTGATTGTAATATGGTTAACTCGGCGTCGGCAAAACTGTGTGACGATTCCTCCAGCACGTTGCCTGCATAAGTATATTCACCTAACTCCTGAATACCCGATATGATCTTTACACCGGGTTTAAATTCTTTGTGCAGTATGGTTTTTATGGCCTCCAAATCTTTTACCTCATAAACAAAACTGCCCCCGGCACTGGCTACACTGGTGTATTGTTGTACCAGGTTATCTCCGGTTGCGGTTAAGGTGCTTAGTATTTCCAGATCGGGCAGTGGGGCATGGGTAAACTGATTTTTTTTAACGGCGGCTAATATTTTTTCCCTGCTCATTGTTTTCCTTCCTTTCTTTTGCTGTACCATTCGCCAAATGATTCTTCTGGTGCTTTGGGCATTTCGCGGTGTTTGTACCAGGGGTTTAATCCATTGTTAACTGCAAACGGGGCATATTTAAATACAAGGCGGCCAACTTTACCCCCAGACCTATACAAAGCGGGTGAGGATAGGGTAAAGGCCATCGCTTTCATAGCCATGGTTTTTGCTTTAGGACTGTAGCCTTCTTTTACAATAACCTGCCGCCATTTATAAAGCTGGTCGTGGATATCAATTTTAACGGGGCATACATTGCTGCAGGAGCCACATAATGTGGAGGCAAAAGGCAGGTCGGCATATTTTTTCATGTCGAGATTAGGCGCTAATATAGAGCCTATAGGACCTGCAACGGCAGTGTGATAACTATGGCCGCCACTTTTACGATAGACCGGGCAGGTGTTCATACAGGCTCCGCAACGGATGCATTTTAAAGAATTGCGAAAATCCTCGCGACCCAATTGTATGCTCCGGCCGTTATCTACTATAACGATATGGATCTCTGTACCTTGTTGCGGTCTTTTGAAATGACTGGAATAAGTAGTAATAGGCTGACCGGTAGCGCTGCGCGTGAGCAATCTTAAAAAAACGCCCAGATGTTTCCTTTCGGGAATGATCTTCTCTATTCCCATCGAGGCAATATGGATCTCGGCCAGGTGGGCGCCCATATCGGCATTGCCCTCGTTGGTACATATTACAAATTCTCCCGTTTCGGCAATGGCGAAGTTAACGCCTGTAAGGGCCGCGCGACGTGTCAGAAATACTTCGCGCAAATGCTGCCGGGCGGTTTCGGTCAGGATCTTTGGGTCCGATTCGCCTTTGGCCGAACCTAAATGCTCATGAAAAATATCGCCTATTTCTTCTTTCTTTTTATGGATACAAGGGAGTACGATGTGGCTTGGCGGTTCACCGGCCAGCTGCACAATACGCTCGCCCAGGTCGGAGTCAATTACATCAATACCCTGTTCTTTGAGATATTCATTCAGATGGCACTCTTCGGTCAACATGGATTTGCTCTTGACCATGCGGTTGATGCCGCGCTCCTGTAATAAGCGATGTACGATTTGATTATGCTCTTCGGCATCAGCAGCCCAATGCACTATAATACCATTGTTGATCGCGTTAGCCTCAAACTGCTCCAGGTATTCACTCAGGTTTGATAATACGTTGTTCTTGATCTGCGATGCAGTTTCCCTTAACAATTCCCACTCTGGCAGCTTATGAGCTTGTATATCGCGTTTTTGGCGTACCCACCACAAGGTTTCGTCGTGCCAGTCAACGCGTGGTTCATCCTGGTTAAAAATGCCTGCTAACTCGGAATGGCTTTTTGCTGCAACATTACTCATGGCTGTAGTGATTTAAAATTTCGGCCACATGAATTACTTTAACATCGCTTTTTTGCCGACGTAAAATGCCTTCCATGTGCATGAGGCATGAAAGATCGGCCGAGGTTATATATTGGGCACCATGTTCGATATGATCGTCTACGCGGTCTTTACCCATTTTGGAGGATACTGCTTCTTCGGCAACGCAAAATGTTCCGCCAAAACCACAGCAATCATCCTGGCGGGTTAAGGGTACCAGCTCCAGTCCCTGTACCATATCCAACAGTTGTGCGGGTTTGCTGAAAGCAGGGGCAACCAGTTCGCTCATTTGCGATATCCTTAATCCGCGCAAGCCGTGGCAGCTTTGGTGTAACCCTACTTTATAGGGAAAATTGGCTTTTAATTCCTTTACGTTTAATACATCAACCAAAAATTCGGTAAGCTCATAAACCCGTTTGCGGATATCAACAGCCAGTTCTTCTTTTTCGGGTGAATGTAAATGCTCCTTGATGTGCAGGGTACAACTGCCCGATGGGCATACGATATAATCATACCCCGAAAAGTTCTCAATAAACAAATTATTGCAGCCAGTAGTGAGGTGTTCATAGCCGGAATTGGCCATGGGCTGCCCGCAACAGGTTTGATTTTTAGGATAGTGTACCTCAACGCCTAATTTTTCGAGCAATTCCAACGTGGCAATAGCTGCTTTAGGGTAAAACTGGTCGACATAGCAGGGCACAAATAAAGCTACCTTCATTTTATAGTGTTTACTTTAATTGGTTAAAGCAATATTAGCGGTAATAAATTATAAAACTGTCATCAGGCGTCTGCAAGTATCACGGTAACAGCATAGACAATTACAGCTAAGCAACGAAATTACGCTTATAGCAGGCAACTGTTATCAGCTTTTTTTGCAAATGATTAATGGTAATTAGCGTAATGGGGATAGAATGCCGCTATGCTGTTTAAATAACCCGTATGATCAATCGGTAATATAAGGCAGTTTAATGTTTTTGTAGGTGGGTTTTTGCAGTTGTACTTTTAGCTTTTTGAAGCTTTCTGTGGGGCCCTGTGTAATGAACATGTTGAGTAACCAGGCGGGTACGCTACCACCGGCATCCAAATGCAGGGTATATTCAATTTTTACATGATCGCTGTCTATCGGGGTAATTATCCATTTACCTACCGAATGTTCAATACGTACAATACCGTCTTTACGCGGCACCATATCTGCCAAACAAGGGGCATCAACCGTAACCACTTTAGTTTTAGGGTCCTGGGTAACTTTTATATGGGCAATAAAATCGCGGTTGTGCAGGGGCCAGGGTATAGATACTTCAGAATAATAATATAGTTCTGAAGGTGATACCTGTTTAATCATATTAACAGATTTGGTATGATAAACCCAATCTATACTGCCTTTTATATCCAGTAATACAGCAACCAACTGAGCGGCTGAGGCATTAAACTCACATTCTACTTTAATCGCTTTTATTTTGGAATCGGGCACGTGCCTGGTGTAAACCTTAACACCTTCTTTGTTGGTACTTAAGGCCCAGGGCTCTTCGGCATGGGCTATGTTGATCAAAGAAAATGCAAGCAGCAGGACTAATAAAGTGACTTTTTTGTACATGATATAGAGCCGATATAATGTAACAAAAGTATATACAAAACAAGCCGGTTAGTGAACCGGCTTGTCAGTAAAAGGTCATTTGGTGTTAAGCGAATGTAAATATGAAATATCTATGGCAATTGAAGTGACAATTATTTCACTTCAAAAACATAACTTCCTGCAACCGCCTGGTAAGGTCCTGAACCATTGATCAGTTTGCCGCCCAGGTAAGTTTTACCCGAAGGTAGGGTTATGGTAGCGGTTGAATTGGCCGGTACAGTAACCCTGTAAGTTATCCCATGATCGGTACGTTGCCAGGAGGATATTATTTTTCCGTACGGGCCATTATGGGTGGCTGTGAATTCATTAAGCCCAGCCACAAAGTGCGGTTGGAGCAGGATGTTTTTAAAACCAGGATGATCCTGATCAGTATGGATCCCCGCTATACCTTTGTACAACCAGGCGCCTATCTCCCCAAACATGATATGGTTGAGTGAGATATCAGATTTGGCATCGATCTTCCAGTTTTCATACAGCGTAGTGGCCCCATTCACCATCCACCATCCCCAGGAAGGGAAAGTTTCCTGCGATGCTATTTTGTAAGCCACATCCGGATAGCCGTTATCACTCAATGCGCCTAAAATGGCTTTGGCCCCCAGGATCCCCACATCCAGATGATAATTATCGGCGGCTACACGCTGCGCCAGGTTAGCGGCCACTTTGCCTTTCAGGTTTTGCGGTACAACATCCCAATATAGCGGTACGCTTAATTCGGTTTGCAGACCTTTGCCATACATACCGGTTTCGGTATTCAGGTATTTGGCGTTGATGGCATTTTTGATCTTATTGGCCAGCGCCGAGTATTTTACAAAATCAGCTTGTTTACTCAATATTTTGGCAGCTTTAGCCAGGATGCTGGCATCGGTATAATAGTATACCGAAGAAGTCAACTCAACCGGCGATACCGACTTTACCGGCACCCAATCGCCCAGGCCCCAGGTGGTTAATCCTGTTGGATAGAGCTCATCAATATGATTTACATACTTTTCGATGCTGGTATAACTATCTGCCAGTAGTTTACTATCACCATAAAACAAATAAATGTTCCAGGGGATAATAGCGATGGTGCTTGTCCAGTCGGGACCGTTGGCCCATTCATAGCCCCAACCAGCAGTAGGAATGATGGCTGGCAGCACACCATTGGGTTGCTGTTCGTCGCGATGGTCGGCCAACCATTTTTCATAAATGGTAATGGCGTCAAAATTATACAGCCCGGTTTCGCTGGCGATGTGGGCATCGCCCGTCCAGCCATTCTTTTCGCGTTGCGGGCAATCGGTAGGGTAGCCAAACAGGTTACTGAGGTAGGAGTTATTGGTAGCGCTCCAGATTTGGTTGATGATTTTGTTTGAGGAATTTACTGCGCCGATAGGGGGCACGTCACTGTGCATAAAATAAGCTTTCAGGCTTTCTTTGTTGAGCTCTACAGGTTTGCTGCTGCTTACCTCTATGTACTGAAAACCCTTATAGTTAAATTTAGGCATAAAGGTTTCTTCGCCCTTGCCGTTCAAAATAAAAATGTCAGTCTGGAAAGGATCTTTATCATCAGTAGGGCGATAATGCATATCGATGTTGGATTGATCAACATGGCCATTCTTATTCAGCCGCTCGGCATGTTTTAAACGGATCACAGTGCCTGAATCGCCTTTAACGGTGATCTTACTCACGCCGGATATATTACGCCCAATATCAAATACCCACAGGTTATTATCAACTTTGGTGATGCTTTTGGCGGCTATCTCTTCTACGTTACGGATAGGCTGCAGGCTCTGAGCCACGATGTTTTGTGACGGAGCCGAACGGTTAATAACCTGTTTCCAGGCGGTATCTATAAAATTAGGTGTATTCCAACCGGCTTGTTCTTTGCGGGCATCATAATGTTCGGCAGTGTAAATGCTGTTAAAAACGATAGGACTTAGTGAAGTTTTCCATTGTGTATTGGACGACACGGTTTCGACAGAACCGTCGGTATAAGTGATCCGCAGATCTATACAAAACGTAGGGCGACCGCGCCACGGCGCCTGGTGAAAATACCACACCGCTGTGCTCTGGTGGTTATACCAGCCATTGCCTAGCAATACTCCAATAGCGTTTTTGCCGCTTTGCAGCTGCGCGGTAACATCGTAGGCTACATAAAGGGTGCGCCTGTCAAACCGGGTATACATGGGATCGAGGCGATGATTGCCGATCTTTTGCCCATTGATATACAATTCATAAAGGCCAGCTACCGCGATATAAGCCCTTGCCGAGCGAACCTGCCGGGCTACCTTAAAGGTATGCCTAAAGTAGGGAGCAGGGTTTACCGCGATACCTTTATTATCGCTTATCCAGGAGCCTTTCCAGTTGCGCATATCCATCATCCCGGTTTCAAAACTGGCTACAGTAGAGGGTGCGAGTTTTTTACCAGCCTGATCCCACAGCTGGACCCGCCAGTAGTATTTGGTAAATGGTTGTAAGGGCTTACCCTGGTAACTAACCAGATTTGCTGAAGACACCACTTTGGCGGTTTGCCAGCTATCGCTTTTTCCGTTGATAACGCTCATGGAGTCGGTACCAACACTAATTTGATAAGCCGTTTGGGCCGCGCCCTGTCTTTCATCAGCAAGCAACCAGCTTAAGCGAGGGTGCCGGGAATCAATACCAATGGGGTTAACGAGGTGTTCGGATTGTAAGCCGGCTGCTTTACCGGGTATATCGGCAAAGCCTGGGTTGATGATGAAAAAATTAAATAATAAAGCGATGTAAAGCGTAGGCTCACATAAGAGTCGTTTCATATAATGCAATAAAGCGGTTTATAAAGGTAAGCAAGATAATTTAAGGGGCTTAAGCAATGTTAAGCCGATATTTTTGCTTACGCAACCCTAACTGTCCTGAGGTGTTAGTAGGTATAGCGATGAGGACTCACCCCGACATCGCTTCGCTGGAAAGAGGGTGACCTACTGAATTAAGAAACGCGTCATTGCGAGGTACGAAGCAGAAACCTCACCCCACCCTCTCCAAAGGAGAGGGCTTCGAAATGCTTTTTTTGAAGTCTCCCCCTTTGGGGGAGATTTAGAGGGGGTTTCTGCTTCGTACCTCGCAATGACGCGCGGGGAAAAACTTTCCAAAGGCCCCCGGCCGAGGTATCACCGCTAAGACCGCCATTAATTACATGATAAGGCAATTTATCTGCGTCTATTTTGTGCTGTACCAATGCCGGGAGCGATTCTATTTTGGAATTTTTTAGGCCATAACCTGCCGTAAGGCTATCGCCAAAAAAAAGAATATTCTGCATAATAATGCTGCACGGTTATTTTAGAACCTGTTGTTATCTCTGAAGTTTTGAGCGCGAACAGCTATTTGATCTAAAGTAAGTTCACCGTATCTTTTCGCACGATCCATCCATTCAGGCCCGTTTTCGGTCAGGTCGTCAATGATCGACTTGCCATTTGGCCCCTTTTTGGTCACATAGTTTATGCCGTAAGCAACTGCTGCACCAACGACAAGAAGTTTTAGTAAGCCCATAATTTTGTTTTTTTATTGTTTGTATGACAA
>Ga0207671_10006781_pt1 | contig 10122 bp, 10 predicted proteins | sample KBSC24metaG_FD_184352 | JGI IMG/M metagenome (GOLD analysis project Ga0207671, IMG submission 184352) | Corn rhizosphere microbial communities from Kellogg Biological Station, Michigan, USA - KBS C2-4 metaG (SPAdes) (version 2) | ecosystem: Host-associated > Plants > Roots > Rhizosphere > Soil... | reverse complement strand
TCCACATCGCGCTCAATATGTGGTGCTTGTGGAATCTCGGCATTCTGGCAGAACAGATTTTCGACCGTTGGACATATTTCCTGGTGTATACGTTCTGCGGAATCACCGGAAGTCTCGTGAGTATTGTGCTCCACCCGATACGCGTGGGCGCGGGGGCTTCGGGTGCAATCTTCGGAATGGCGGGCGCGCTCATCTCCGCACTGTATTTAGGACATCTGCCGATCCATCCCAGCGCGCTGAAATCTACGCTCAAAAGCCTGTTGTCGTTTGCAGGCTACAACTTGTTTTTTGGCGCCGTCGTTCCTGCGATCGACAACTCCGCGCATATCGGTGGTCTGGTTTGTGGACTAGCTATGGGTGCGGCGCTGGCCCCGCACCTTACGTCTCCACCGGACGACGCAGCGCATGGAACCGCTGGATCTTCATCCTTGCCGCGCTTCTTTTTGCTGCTGCATATTACTTGGCGCGACACTACGTTCCGATGATGTCGTATTGGCATCCCAGGCCAGGCTCCTAGAAGGCTAACTACTGGTGCGGAATCTCAGTTCCCGCCTTCGTCGTCTTCCTCGGTCACCAGATCCACCGCTTGGGTGCGCACTATGAAGGCGAACTTCGCTTCTCCCGGCGCATCGAAGGTGACGCGCACTGGCGCGCGCGCCCAGACTGGCGGCGGGCACGAAGCGTTCGCGGGCGCGTTGCTTTTCTCTCCCACGGATTTCTTCAGCAGCGGTTTACGCCTGCCTAATTGAACTACGACACTGAATCGCATGCTCGCATCATCAGAGAGCCCGCAGTAGGCCGCATAGTCGCGAAACCAGCTCACTTGCGAGTAGTACGCGTCAAACGCGGGCAATGCGATGGCTTGAACCCGACCGCTGGTACGATCCACCAGCAACCAGCCTCCTCGTTGCCAACGCCAGCGGCTCGAGCCACTTTCCTGCGGAAGGAGATCGTTCAAGCGATACGCTCGCTGAACAACAAAGATTCGATCCGTCACATCATGTGCAATCCCGGTGGTGAACTCCTTAACTCGTCCGTCAACGATCAATGGCCGGATCTTCATCTCCGCCGGCGTGCTCTCGTCATCGCCCACGAGCACCTTGACCTCCGACCATTTTCCGAATCCGACCGCATGTGGCTTGCTAGCCGCAGAACCAGTCCCGGTCACAAGGAAAGCAAACACGCAGATTCCCGCCAACGTTCTCATAACGCAAGCTGAACACTGCTTTCACAAAGGTTGCAAGGTCATGCGAACATTTGTTGGTGAGATTTTCCGCAAACGGGAAATCCTGAGCACCGGCATCTGCCATCTATTCCTATGTAGCACCTGGATTGTATCTGCGGGAATTTGCTTTCTCGCATACAATGTTTTGGTTCGGCTGTGAGGGACATGGATTCCGCCCGGAAGCTTTCCACGATTTACTCCCGCGGGCAGCAAAACTCGGCTGGCGGGGATGTCTCGCTGCGCCGCCGTCTTCCGCGCATTCTCGTCGTTGATGACAATCCCAATACGATGATGCTGATGCGCGACCTGCTGTCGTCCCGAGGTTACGACGTGGTTGCTGTTCCCGACGCCCTGCAGGCCGAAGCGGAAATCATGCGCCGTCTCCCCGACCTGATCCTTTCCGACGTGATTATGCCCGGCAAGTCGGGTTACGAATTCTGCCGCGAGTTGAAGGACAATTCGGCAACGCGGCTGATTCCGGTTGTGTTGATCACCGGCCTGAGCGAGCGTGAGGACCGAGTGCGCGGCATCGAAGCCGGAGCCGACGACTTCCTCAGCAAACCAATTTTTCCCGAAGAACTTTTTGCTCGCGTTAAGTCGCTCATCAAGCTGAAGGAATTTACCGACGAACTGGAGACTGCCGAGAGCGTCCTGTGTACGCTGGGGCTCAGCGTCGAGAGCCGCGATCCCTATACCGAGGGGCATTGCGAGCGTCTGGCCGAGAACGCCAGCAACCTTGGACGCCATCTGCTTCTTGACGAGGACGAAATCATCGCTCTCCGGCGCGGCGGCTACCTGCATGACCTCGGAAAGATAGCCGTGCCCGACGAAATCTTGAAGAAGGGTGCGAATCTCACGCCCGAGGAATGGATGGTGATGAAGCGCCATCCCGTAACCGGCGAGAACATCTGCCGTCCGCTGAAGTCGCTGCGCCTGGTACTGCCCATCATTCGCAACCACCACGAGCACTTCAATGGCAGCGGCTATCCCGACGCCCTGCAGGGACGCGAGATCCCGCTTCTCGCGCGCATCTTACAGGTAGTGGACGTTTACGACGCCTTGCGTACCGCCCGTCCCTACAAGCCTGCGCTCTCTCACGAGCAGGCGGCCATCACCATGCGCGACGAGGCCCGCACCGGGCTGTGGGATGAAGAGTTGGTTTCCGAGTACTTCTCGATGTTAGAGAAGCAGCGCCAAGTCGCATAGTTCTTCATTCGAGCGATTTCCCTTCATTTCACATTCCTCAGAATTTAGGGGATACTTTCTGAGCAATCCAGAATCGGCCCGCTGTTGCTCCTGATGGCTGATAGCTGACGGCTGATCGCTGATGCCCAAGTACAGCATCGTCATACCCGCATATAACGAAGCCAAGCGCTTGGGACCCAGCCTGGAGCGCGTCGGTAACTACGTCATCGAGCAGCGGTGGGACGCTGAGGTAATCGTAGTCAATGACGGATCGCACGATGCCACGCCGGATATTGTCCGCCAATCCGCCCAACGCTACCCCTTCATGCGGCTGATCGAGAATCCCGGCAATCGTGGAAAGGGTTACAGCGTTCGCAATGGGATGCTGCATGCCTCAGGCGACCTGCTGCTCTTCAGCGACGCCGATTTGTCAGCACCCATTGAGGAAGCCCCCAAACTGCTTTCCGCGATCGCAGACGGCGCCGGGATCGCGATTGGCTCGCGCTGGCTCCGGCCCGAAACACAGACCAAACGTCAGAAACTGATGAGGCAAATCTACGGCCGCGCATTCAACATCGCGCTAAGAATTCTGCTGAGGCTGAAACAGAAAGATACGCAGTGCGGCTTCAAGGCATTTACTCGCGAAGCCGCGCAACGGATTTTCCCGCTGCAGCAAATCGAGCGCTGGGGATTCGATCCGGAGATCCTGTATCTAGGACGGCATTTCGGGTTCAGGATCGATGAAGTTCCGGTCGCGTGGGCTGATGTGGGCGGTACACGAATCAGCCCCTTGCGCGACGGCTTGCGAATGATAGGCGAGGTACTGAGAATCCGCTGGAATGCACTAACTGGAAGGTATCGCGTCCACTAAGCCGCGGCAGCCGCAGCAGGTTTGACCGCTTGAACTGGAACATGTGGACGCACGAAAACACCGCTGACTTTGTCGAAGGCAAGCGTCATCTTGAGCGCACACTCATCGCACAACCAATAAAACTCAATTCGACGCAGGCACCTGCCGCTTGTATTTTCGTTGCCCATATTGCGGCGCCGGTCCGGCCGACCTTCAGTATCAATGCGAAAAAGTTTCCCACGATGGAAGTAGAGGAAGGGCGCGGAGCATTCAGGGTTGGCGCATTTTGATACCATGGGTCGCCTCCTGGTCCGAGAATCTAATCAAATTATTTTCCCGTTTCGCTTCAAAATGCAAGAGCATCAAGAAAAAATCTGAGTAAAAGTTCTGTTACAGAACTTCGCAATCGAAGTTACGAAACCCATCGCGTCCGATTGCATTGCCGGCATTTCGTCACGATACATATCGGCGGAAAGTTGCAGGTCTTTAGCCGTACAAGCTATCCTCTAGCCATTCACCATGCGCCGCACGACCGCATTGGTACTTCTCGTGGGTTTTCTGCTGGCGGGGTTCACGCCCTGGCTCCAGGCGCTATCTGGAGTCCAGCCTCACGCCTGCTGCCTCCGTAGATTAGGTCATCATCCAGGTCACCAGCCGCAGATTTCGTCACCGGTAGAGCGAAACGGGAACTGTTGCCCTCCTCTGACGACGCCGCACTCTGCACTTTTGGCTGAGCCCGATACCTCCGTGCCAAATTGGACAGGATCCAAATCGTCTTCTGGCGAAGGATCCTCCGCGCCTTCCGCATTCCACGGCGTGGGATTCTCCAACCGTGCTCCTCCGAGCTACCTGATCGCAGCTTAGCCTTCATTTCAGGTTAGTTCGCCGTGCGATCTTGCTCACCGCTGGATGCTCGGCTCGCAGCTGCTCGGAGAGTTCCATGCATAAAGTATGCGCGTGGCTTGGCGTTCTAAGCTTGTGCTTTGCCGCCAGCCTGAGTGCCACAATTTTCAGCTCGGTTACGGGTCTGATCCACGATCCTGAGCACCGTCCTGTCCAGGGTGCCAGCGTTACCCTGTCGGCAATCGACTCCAGCTGGGTTCAGACTCAGGCCAGCGACGACTCCGGGCAGTTCCGCTTCCAGAACGTCCCCGTCGGGCATTACCGCGTCAGGGTGGAGGCGGCACACTTTGTCCCGCAGGAGCAGGCGATCACGGTTACCTCTTCGAGCGAGGTTCGCCTGCACTTTCCACTGGCGATTGCAGTGACGAATGAATCAGTCGAAGTCAAGGATGCCGCCCAAACCGTCAATTCGGGCTCCTCTACCGCGACCAGCGTGGTGAGTCGGCGTGACATCGCCGAAACCCCTGGCGCCTCCGACACCAACAGCATGGCTATGATCACCAGCTATGTGCCCGGCTCGTTTGTGGTCCACGACCAACTGCACATTCGCGGAGGGCACCAGGTTTCCTGGCTGCTCGACGGCGTACCCGTCCCGAACACCAGCATTGCCTCGAATGTCGGTCCGCAGTTCGATCCAAAAGATATCGATTCGATTGAGGTTCAGCGTGGCGGCTATTCGTCGGAATATGGCGACCGCACTTATGGTGTTTTCAACGTAGTCACCCGCTCGGGCTTCGAGCGTAATCGTGAAGCCGAACTGGTCACCAGCTACGGCAGCTTCAATAACACAAACGATCAAATCAGCTTTGGCGATCACACCGAACGCTTCGCCTATTACGGCAGCTTAACCGGATACCGCACTGATCTCGGATTGGAGACTCCAGTTCCTCAGGCCATCAATGACCAGGCTGCCGGCCTCAGCGGGTTCACATCCCTGATCTTCAACAAGGATCCCGCGAACCAGTTGCGCTTGGTTGCTTCCGCTCGGGGAGACCACTACCAGGTCCCGATCAATCCAGACGACCCACTTCACGACGTAGAGGATGAGAGCGACGACTTCGTCAATTTCAGCTGGCTACATACGATTGGAACAGGCATCTCGCTCACTCTCTCGCCCTTCTACCACTTCAACCGCGCCCACTACCTGCCTGGTTCGCAGGATTCGGTGCTTTCCGAATACGACCGGGGCTCGAACTACTTCGGAGGCGTGGCGAACCTTGGTGTCATGCGCGGACGGCACAACTTCCATGCCGGACTGCAGGCCTTTGCCGAGCGGGACAATCAGTTCTACTCCGTGGCGGACAAGCTCGTGCCGGGCAATTCTTTCAATCCCACCCGCACTGAGCCCTGGGCCAGTAACTCCGCGATGTTCTTTGAGGACCAGATTAAGGCGGCTTCGTGGCTGACCTTCAACACCGGGGTTCGTCTCTCCCATTACGAAGGCCCGGTCAGCGAGAATTCAGCCGATCCGCGCATCGGTGCTGCGGTTCAAATTCCGAAGCTTAAATGGGCGCTCAGGGCTTTCTACGGTCGCTACTATCAGCCGCCGCCGCTGGTTACGGTGAACAATCCGGCGCTGAGTGGACTAAACTGCCAAAGTTCTTCGAATCCCCAGTGCTTCGTTCCGCTCCACGGAGAGCGCGACGAGCAGCGCGAGTTCGGGGTGACTATCCCGTTTGCCGGATGGGCCTTCGATCTTGCCAACTTCCGCACGGGAGCCCGCAACTTCTTTGACCACGACGTGCTCGGAAATTCCAACGTATTCTTTCCGCTAACCCTGAGTCATGCCCGGCTGCGCGGGTGGGAAGCATCGGCGACTTCGCCCCGCATCGCGAAAACCACTCAGTTCCACCTCGTCTACTCGCATGCCTATTCGGAATGGTCGGGATCCATCACCGGCGGATTGATCGGCGGCGATTCCTGTGACGCTCTCCTGTGTTCCCTCGACCACGATCAGCGTGACACGCTAAGCACCGGCCTCGACCTCTCGCTGCCCTGGAAGACGTCAGCTAACTTTGACTTGAATTATGGGTCAGGTTTTCTGGATGGAGATGGTCCGGGCCATTTGCCGACGCATACCACTTTTGACGTGGGTCTGGCGAAGTCTTTCGGAGAGAAACTGGCTTTGCGGTTTACTGGATTGAACCTGTCGAATAACCACTACCTGCTCGACAACAGCAACACTTTCGGCGGGACACACTACGTTAACCCAAGAACGGTTTCGGTTCAGCTGACGTACCGGTTTCGGTATTAGTGTGAGGTTGCAGATTGAAGATTGAAGATTGAAGATTTCAGACTGATTCGTGATTTCAGATTGATGATTTTAGATTGCAGATAGGAGTTAGCAAAATCTGCAATCTGCAATTCCGATCACCCGCTCCCTAGGCCCCGGCCGGCATCTTCACGATCTTCTTCTGGATCGCGTAGGTCACAAGCTGCGCTTTGTTGTGGATGTTGAGCTTGCGCATGAGGTTAAACTTGTGCGCCTCAACCGTCTTGATGCTCAGCCCGAGAATTGCGGCAATCTGACGGACAGAATTCCCCTCCGCCAGCATCTTGATCACTTCCCGCTCGCGTGGCGTAAGCGTCGATCCGCGTGCGACTCCAGAAGTCGAGCGCGAACGAAAATCGTCAACCAGCTTCCCAAGCACTTGCGGGCTCAGGTATTTCCTTCCGGCGCTCACGTCGCGAACCGCGCCAATCAATCTGGGCGCCGGCGCATCTTTCAGGATGTACCCCGAAGCGCCCGCATCCAGGCACTGCAGCAGGTATTCCTCATCTTCGTACATGGTGAGAAAGATCACGCGCCGTCCTGGCATCTCGCGCGTGATTCGTCGCGAGGCCTCAAAGCTGGAAAGTCCCGGCATTCCTATATCCATCAGCACAACGTCCGGCTTGAGGAACATGGTGCGCTCGATGGCCTCGGAGGCATCGCGAGCTTCTCCCACGACCTCGATTCCAGGCTCGCTCTCCAGCACCCGCTTTAGTCCCTCCCGAAAGAGGGTATGGTCATCAACGATAAGGCACCGAATTGGCATGGATGATTACGAAGTCAGGCTGCGCTTACGCCGTGCATCGAGTTCTCAAGTGCTGTTGGGTTCACGTTGCGCGCCGGCTCTAGCGGAAATACCAATCGGACGCGCGTACCTTTTTCCTGACCGGAGCGTACGGTTACGGATCCACCCAGTGCCGCCGCGCGTTCCCGCATGCCTTCCAAGCCGAAGCCGCGATCGCGAGCGGTCCGAAGTGAGAATCCGACGCCATCGTCTTCGATGTGTACGGTCGCTTTGGACGAACCCACTTCCAGCTTTACGTTGAATCGCTTGGCCTGGGAATGCTTAGCGATATTGTGCAAAGCTTCCTGCACCGAGCGATAAATTGCGACTTCCAGTTCACGGCTCAACGGTTGGATCTCTTCCGGCAGTTGCAGGTCTCCTGTGATTCCGGTATGCCGTGACACCAGTTGCGCCTCGCGACGAATCCCCGCGAGCAGGCCCAGTTCTTCCAAGACGCGAGGCGAGAGCCGGGCAATGGTCCGCCGCAATCCCTCGATGGTCCGGTCCAGGAGTTCCAGTGATTCCTGAATCTTGGCTTTCTCTTCCTGCCCCCTGGCATCGCTAGCAAGCATTTCCAGCTGGAAACGCAGGACCATCAGCCCCTGCCCGGTCTCATCGTGCAGTTCGCGGCTGATGCGTCGCCGCTCTTCTTCCTGGGCGTTCAACAGCTGCCGGGAAAGGTCCTCGGGGGCTTCCGTCGCGCTCGTTTTCGACGTACGTCGACGCACACTTCACCTCTATTTCGGATTCACCGCTTGAGATTGCAGACGAGGTGGGCTGAAGGTTCTACTTCGGCTTTGCTCGTCATTCTAGCGCGTCCGGGCTGCGGTACATAGACAGCCGGATGTTTGATGAAGACCGGAGTTGCGGGTTTGCCCGCAGAATAGCCGAGAAGATCGTTATCCTGAAGTCACCCATCCGAAAACATCGGCTACAATCCTCATAGTGCTCAAATACTTCACGTCTGGGGAATCTCACGGGGAAGCTCTTGTCGCCTTTCTTTCCGGCCTGCCTGCCGGCCTGGACGTCCCCCTCGACTTCGTGAACCGGGAACTCTGGCGGCGGCAGCAGGGCTACGGCCGCGGCGGTCGCATGAAAATTGAGCGCGACACTGCTCGAATCCTCTCCGGCGTGCGGCACGGCAAGACCATCGCCTCGCCCATTTCCGTCCTTATCGAAAACCGCGACTGGAAGAACTGGCAGGAACAGCTTCCGGTCGAGACGGGTGATCCCAAGCTGCATAAGCGCGTGGCTTCCCCCCGCCCTGGACACGCCGATCTTGCCGGGGCTCTGAAGCACAACTTTCCAGAGGCACGCTACGTTCTCGAACGAGCTTCTGCTCGCGAGACCACAGCCCGGGTCGCCATTGGAGCCTTGGCCAAGTTATTCCTGCGGGGACTCGGGATGGAGGTACTCAGCCACGTGGTTGCGGTCGGCGCTGCCCATGTCCAGCGCGAGATCATGTGGGAAGAGATCGTCACCAGCTGCCGGCGCGAAGAAATACTGCTGAATTGCGCCGATCCCGAAGCCGAGCCGCGCATGAAAGAAGAAGTGGACAAGGTACTGCGTACCGGGGATTCCGTCGGAGGCGTCTTCGAGGTAGTGGCCCACAACGTGCCGCCCGGCCTCGGCACCTACGCCCAATGGGACGAGCGTCTCGACGCTGCTCTGGCCGCCGCGATCATGTCGATGCAGGCCGTGAAGGCCGTCGAGATCGGCTCAGGCGTGACCGCCGCATACACGGCTGGGTCCGCTGTTCATGACGAGATCGGCTACGAAGCCAAGGAAGGCTACACGCATTTTTCCCGTCCGCGTAACAACGCTGGCGGCATTGAAGGCGGCATTTCTAACGGAGAAGAAATTCGCGTAAGCGGGTACCTGAAGCCGATTTCCACCTTGCGGCGTCCGTTACAATCAGTGGACTTCGCCACCCGCGAAACGGTAAAGGCGGCGTATGAGCGCTCGGACGTGTGCGTGGTGCCCGCGGCCGGAGTTGTTGGCGAAGCCATGGTCGCGCTCACGCTGGCGAAGTTTGCGCTGGAAAAATTCGGCGGCGACTCCATGCTCGAGACTCGCCGCAACTTTGAAGGATATTTGCAACAATTGAAAAGTTTCTAGTTTCGAGTTTCTAGTTTCGAGTTCCCTGCCGTTTCGTCGACTTGAAACCTTGAAACTTAGGACTTTGCGACTTCGCTGAGCCGTTTGGCAGAGGACTGCACCGAAGCCGGGGACTTGAAACTGGAAACTCGAAACTTCCCGATGATCTATCCCATCGTTAAATTTGGAAACCCGGTTTTGGAAACCAAAGCCGCAGATGTCACCGAGTTCGGCGACGAACTGAAGAAGCTCGTCGATGACATGTTCGAATCCATGTACGAGGCCAAGGGTGTTGGCCTTGCTGCGCCGCAGATCGGCATCTCGAAGCGCCTAGCCGTCATCGACGTCACCTTCAAGGAAGACCCCAACGCCAAATTGGTACTGGCCAATCCCGAGATCATCCACACGGAAGGCAAACAGAAACAGAGCGAAGGCTGCTTGAGCATTCCAGATTTCCGCGAGGATGTAACGCGGCCCAAAATCGTCACCGTCCGCGCGCAAGACATCAACGGCAAGTGGTACGAGAAAACCGGCGAAGACCTGCTCGCCCGCGCCTTTCTCCACGAAACCGACCACCTGAATGGCAAGCTCTACATCAGCCACATCAGTGCCCTCAAGCGCGACCTGATGAAGCGTAAAATCCGCAAGCTGATGAAAGCGGGGGAGTGGTAGGAAGAATTGAGTCATTGAATCATTGAGCGATTGAGTCATTTTCTGCAATGATTCAATGATTCAATGTCTCAATCTCTCAATCTCGTTTTCTGCGGTACCCCTCAATTCGCCGTACCCACGCTCGAGAAACTTGT
>Ga0207671_10006779_pt1 | contig 10123 bp, 9 predicted proteins | sample KBSC24metaG_FD_184352 | JGI IMG/M metagenome (GOLD analysis project Ga0207671, IMG submission 184352) | Corn rhizosphere microbial communities from Kellogg Biological Station, Michigan, USA - KBS C2-4 metaG (SPAdes) (version 2) | ecosystem: Host-associated > Plants > Roots > Rhizosphere > Soil... | reverse complement strand
CGTCGCCGCGGCGGCGGCCGGTGTCTTGTCGGTCATCATGTCGGTGATGATGCTGTTCTCCATGTCGACGTTGAAGACCAGCTGGTTGAAGAACCTGCCGAGATTCGGGCAGGCCGCGGCATAGCCCGGCCGCACGACGGTGTTCACCGACGCGGCGCCGTAGTTCGGGCCGAAGTAGTCGTCGCCGCCGGCGAGGTAGCTGAGCTGGTATTTGGTGTTCATCAGATGCGGCTCCCAGGCGAGGAAGACCACGAACTTCTTCTCGCGCACGAAGCGGTCGACCTGGGTCAGCATCGCGGTCTCGCCGGACTCGACCAGCTTCCAGCCGTCGAGCCCGAAGGACTTGCCTTCCAGCATCTTCTGGATGTTCTGGTTCGCCGGCGCGCCGGGCTCGATGCCGTAGATCTTCTTGTCGAACTTGTCGCCGAACTTGGCCAGGTCGGCGAAGGTCTTGACGCCCTGCTCGGCCACGTAGCTCGGCACCGCGAGCGTGAACTTCGCGCTCGGCAGGTTCGGCCGCAGCACGTCGATCGCCTTCTCGGCGATCAGCGGCTTCACCATCGGGCCTTGGGCCGGCATCCAGTTGCCGAGGAAGGCATCGATCTGGCCCTTGCGCAGGCCTTGATAGGTGATCGGCACCGAGACGTTCTGGATCGATTGCTGATAACCCAGCCCCTTCAACACCACGCCGGCGACCGCGTTCGTCGCATCGATGTCGGTCCAGCCGGGGCTGGCCATGCGCACCGAGGTGCAAGCGGCCGGATCGGCGGCGCGTGCACGGCCGACCGCGCCCATCAGGCAGAGCGCCGCGATCGCGACGGGCAAGAGAGGGCGTTTGGCTTTCAAGGCGTGCTCCGGGTTGGCGCAGGGGAAACAGGCGGCTCAGACGACACGCGGGTAGCGGGCCATCGCTTCCAGCGTGTCGAGCTCGATGTGGTTGCGCATGTAGCGCTGGCTCGCATCGGCGAAGGGCTGGTGATCCCAGGCCATGCGTGCGCCTTGCTGCATCGCGGCGAAGTGGAAGCGGCGGCGGCGCTGGCTTTGCGTGACTTCGTCTCGCAGCGCAGCCATGTCCCAACGCGTCGCGACTTCGGCGCGAAAGGCGGTGATGCGCTCGGACTGCGCCGGCTGCGCCGCGAGATTGCGCAGTTCGTGCGGATCGGCCGCGAGGTCGAACAGCTGGTCCGGGTCGGCCGGCGAATGCACGAACTTCCAGCGGCCGCGGCGGATCATCACCAGCGGCGCGACCGCGCCTTCGCCGAGGTATTCGCCGATGACTTCATCATGCCCGCCGTCGCCCTGCAAATGGGCCAGCAGGCTGCGGCCATCGGGCGCATCGGGATAGGCCGGCGCTTGGCCTCCGTTCGCCAGATCGACCAGCGTCGGCAGCAGGTCGACATGCGAGACCGAGGCCGCGACACGCCGCGCCGCGAAGCGCCCCGGCGCATGCACGATCAGCGGCACCCTGGCACCGCCTTCGAAGAAGTTCATCTTGTACCAGAGCCCGCGCTCGCCCAGCATCTCGCCGTGATCGGAGGTCACGATGACGATGGTGTTGTCGGACTGGCCGGTCTCTTTCAATGCCGTCAGCAATTGGCCGAATTGCGAGTCGACGTAACTCAGCGCGCCGTAGTAGGCGCGGCGCGCATTGCGGATCTGCCTCTCGCTGACCGGCGTACGGTCCATGTCGCTGACGTGGCGCAGGCGCAGGCTGTGCGGATCGGCCTCGACGTCCGCGGCGCCCAGTGTCGGCATGTCGATCCGCTCGTCGTCGTACAGGTCCCAGTAGCGGCGCGGGATCGCGTACGGGTCGTGCGGATGGGTCAGCGAGGCGACCATCAGGAACGGGCGCCGGTCGGCCTCGCGTGCGATGTCGTAGAGCTTCTGGCGTGCGGCGAAGGTGGTCTCGTCGTCGAAGTCGAGCTGGTTGGTGCGCACGCAGGGGCCGGCATCGATCACCGAACTCATGTTGTGGTACCAGCTCGGCCGCACTTCCGGGTGATCCCAGTCCGGCGTCCAGCCGAAGTCGGCGGGATAGATGTCGGTCGTCAGCCGCTCCTCGAAACCATGCAGCTGATCCGGGCCGCAGAAGTGCATCTTGCCGGCGAGCAGCGTGCGGTAGCCGGCACGGCGCAGGTAGTGCGCGAAGGTCAGCGTATCGGCGCGCAGCTCGGCGGCGTTGTCATAGGCGCCGATCTTCGACGGCAGCTTGCCGCTCATCAGCGCATAGCGCGACGGCGCGCACAAGGGGCTGTTGCAATAGGCCGAGTCGAAGACCACGCCTTCGGCAGCGAGCGCATCGAGGTGCGGCGTCAAGCTCAGGCCATGGCCGTAGGCGCGCAATGCGAAGGGCGTCATCTGGTCGGCCATCAGCACCAGGATGTTCGGTCGCTTCGGGGATGCAGCAGGCATGGGGCTCGGCCAAGTTGAAGACACCAGCGGGTGTGCCTGCATTGTTGAAGTCAAGACCCTGCTGTCCTTGCGCCCTTCGGACGTGGATTGGTCCAAAAGCGACATGAGCGCCGGGGCGCCGTCACCCTAGGGTTTTCCTTGATGCCGTGATTAGTCATCCGATGACTTCATGGATCAAATCCAGCCCTCAAGAAGCGCTTTGTCATTGTGCAAACCGGTAAAATACCTAGATAAAGCGGCGACATCTTTGAGATAGTTCCTCTTGTTATCAGATGACTTACAACGAAGAGGAACAGATGCCTGAAACTGCCTTCAACTCGTTGCGCGCCCTGCTGCTGACGCTCAGCATCGCCTGTGCCGCGCCGGCCTGGGCGCGGGATTTCCGCTCGTCGGACATCCACCCGGGCGACTACCCGACGGTCGAGGCGGTGCGTCAGATGGGCAAGGCCTTGAAGGAGCAGTCGAAGGACAAGTACGGCATCAAGGTGTTCCCGTCCGGCGCGCTCGGCGCCGAGCGCGACACGATCGAGCAGCTGAAGATCGGCGGGCTGGACATGATGCGCATCAACGCCGCGGCGCTGAACAACATCGTGCCGGAGACGCTCGCGGTCTCGATGCCCTTCATCTTCCGCTCGACCGAGCACATGCGCCAGGTACTCGACGGACCGATCGGCGACGAGATCCTGGCTGCGATGGCGGCGCAAGGCATGGTCGGCCTCGCCTTCTACGACAGCGGCGCGCGCTCGATCTACACGGTGAAGAAGCCGCTGAAGACCCTGGCCGATGCGAAGGGCATGAAGATCCGCGTGCAGCAGTCGGACCTGTTCGTCGCGATGATGGAAGCGATCGGCGCGAATCCGACGCCGATGCCCTTCGGCGAGGTCTACACGGGGCTGAAGACCGGCATCGTCGACGGCGCCGAGAACAACTGGCCGTCCTACGAATCGTCGCGCCACTTCGAGGCCGCCAAGTTCTACAACGTGACCGAGCACTCGATGGTGCCGGAAGTGCTGGTCTTCTCGAAGAAGATCTGGGACACGCTGGCCCCGGCCGACCAGGCGCTGATCCGCAAGACCGCGAAAGAGTCCGTGCCCTACATGCGCAAGTTGTGGGACGAGCGCGAAACCAAGTCGCGCAAGGTGGCCGAAGCCGGCGGCGCCCAGGTCGTGCCGATCGCCGACAAGAAGCCCTTCGTCGATGCGATGGCGCCGGTCTACACCAAGTTCGCCAACACGCCGAAGCTGCAAGACCTGGTCAAGCGCATCCGCGAAGCCAAGTAGCCGGAGGCGGCCATGAAAGACGCAGAACTCGCAGCGCAGCTGCATCTCCGCGAGCCGGATGAACCCGCGGCCAGAGGCTTGTTGACGCGCGTCAACGCCGCTGTCGCCAAGGCCGGCATGATGCTCTCGGTCGGCGGCCTGCTGGTGATCGTCGCGATCGTTTTCTACCAGGTCTTCGGCCGCTACGTGCTCAACAGCTCGCCGACCTGGACCGAGAGCTTCGCCCTCGTGCTGGTGCTCTACGTGACGCTGATCGGCGCGGCCGTCGGGGTGCGCGACGCCGGCCACATCGGCATGGAATCGCTGCTGGTGCTCGTGCCCGAGAAGATCCGCAACCGGATCGAAATGCTGATCCACGGGTTCGCGATCGTCTTCGGTCTCTACATGATCTACAACGGTTGGATCCTCGGCAACTCGGTGCGGGACTACAAGATTCCGAATCTCGGACTGCCCGAATCGATCCGCTACGTCCCGCTGGTGATCTCCGGCGTCCTCGTCATCTCGTTCTCGATCGAGCACGTCATCGCGCTGGTTCGGGGCACGGTAGTCGTCCCGTCATGGCACTGATCATCCTCTGTCTGAGCTTCTTCGGCTTCCTGCTGCTCGGGGTGCCGGTCGCCTTCGCGATCGGACTCTCGTCGATCTGCACCATCCTCTACGAGGGCCTGCCGACCGGCGTGCTATTCCAGCAGATGATGTCCGGGATGAACGTGTTCTCGTTCCTCGCGATCCCCTTCTTCATCTTCAGCGGCGAACTGATGCTGCACGGCGGCGTGGCCGACAAGATCGTGCGGCTGGCGCAGAGCGCGGTCGGGCACGTGCGCGGCGGCCTCGGCATGGCCAACGTCGTCGCCTGCACGATGTTCGGCGGCGTCTGCGGCTCGGCGGTGGCCGACGTCTCGGCGATGGGTGCGGTGATGATCCCGATGATGAAGAAGGAGGGCTATCACGCGGACTACGCGGTCAACGTGACGACGCATGCGGCCCTCGTCGGCGCGCTGATGCCGACCAGCCACAACATGATCATCTACGCGCTCGCGGCGGGCGGCTCCGTCTCGATCGGCGCGCTGATCACCGCCGGGCTGCTGCCGGCGGCGGTACTGATGATCTGCATGCTGGTCGCGGCCTACGCCGTCGCCCGCTCGCGCGGCTATCCGTCCGGCGTGTTCCCGGGCTGGGCCGGCGTCGCTGCGGCCGCGGCCGCAGCGGTGCCGGGCCTGCTGATCGTCGTGATCATCCTCGCGGGCATCCTGTCGGGCATCTTCACCGCGACCGAAGCGGCCTCGGTGGCGGTGATCTACACGATGCTGCTGACCTTCTTCGTCTACCGCACGATGAGCTGGCACAACTTCCTGGTCGCCGCGGCCAAGGCGGTCAAGACCACCGGCGTGGTGCTGCTGCTGATCGGGGTCTCGGCGATGTTCCAGTACCTGATGGGACTGTACGAAGTCGCCGACTACATGGGTGAATTGATCGCCGAACTGTCGACCACGCCGTGGGTGGTGTTCCTGCTGATCAACGTGCTGCTGTTCCTGCTCGGCACCTTCATGGACATGGCGGCGACGATCCTGATCGCGACGCCGATCTTCCTGCCGATCGCGATGAAGTACGGCATGGACCCGGTGCAGTTCGGCATGGTGATGCTGATCAACTGCGCGCTCGGACTGAACACCCCACCGGTCGGCACCGTGCAGTTCGTCGGCTGTGCGATCGGCGGCGTCTCGGTCGGCGAAGTGATGAGGAAGATCCTGCCCTTCTACGGGGCGCTGATCGCGGCGCTGCTGTTCGTGACCTACGTGCCGGCCTTCTCGCTCGCGTTGCCGAGACTGCTGATGGGCTATGCGCACTGAATCCGACTCGACTTCACACAAGGAAATCCGTAAATGAGCAAAGTGGCCCTGAGTGGCGCCGGCGGCATCGTCGGCGGGATATTGCGAGTGGAACTGCCAAAGCGCGGCGTCGACCTGCGCTCCGGCGGCGGCATGAAGCCGTTGACGCCTTTGCATGACGGCGAGGACGTCACGCACGGCGACCTGAAGGACCCGGCCGTCGTCGACCGGTTGCTGCAGGGGGTCGACGTGCTGATCCACCTGGCCGGCACCAGCGTCGAGCGGCCACTGCCGGAGATCATCGACAACAACCTGCGGGCGCTGTACGAGGTCTACGAGGGTGCCCGCCGCCATAAGCTGCGGCGCGTGATCTTCGCCAGTTCGAACCACGCCTTCGGCATGAATTCGGTGAACAGCAAGCTGAAGCTCGATGCCGAATACCGGCCCGACGGCTTCTATGGCCTGTCGAAAGTCTGGGGCGAGGCGATGGCCCGCATGTACTGGGACAAGCACGGCATCGAGGGCATCTCGCTGCGCATCGGCACGACGATGGGCAAGCCGCCGGAGAACCCGCGCCAGCTCAGCACCTGGATGGGCACCGAGGACCTGGTGCAGTTGGTGATGCGCTGCATCGAGACGCCCGACGTCGGCTACATGGCGGTGTGGGGCGCCTCGGCGAACACGCGCAGCTACTACGACAACGGCGGCGCCGAGAAGCTCGGCTACCGGCCGACGCAGAACGCGGAAGACTGGGCCGCCGAGGTCCTGCAAAAGCCGAATCCGCTCGACCCGATCGCCCAGCAATACCAGGGCGGCCAGTTCGTCACGATCGACTACTCGCGGCAGGGGATCGTCCCGGGCCAGTGATTGCCAACTGGCGCTCTCTCAAGCAACGACAAGAAGGAAACCTCGCTACCCGTTCAAGGCCTTGCAAACCGTCTGCGAGATCCTGTGGCATCGTACTCCAAAGTCTGCTAGCTGCCCTGCAGGAACAGTCGATCGACGCCGATGACCGACCAGATGATCGGGATCATGAATAGCCAGCGCGGCACGGGCGATGTCGTGAGTAGCAGCATTCCGAATGTGAAGAGTGTGACCGGGCACGGAGTGATGCCGAACATCGGAAGTTCGCGCAGTCGATGCCCGCCTCCGAGGCCGACGAGCGGGTAAACGACCACTGCGTAGGCAATGAGGGCCCAGCCCAGTCCTGGCGATGAACCCGCGCGAGCATCGAACTTCAGCCTTTGCCTTGACACCCCAAGGCAGAGCACGAGGACACCTTGCATCACGAATAGCGCCGCGAATGCATACGCCGCCCTGTTGATCGCCGAGAAGTACAGCCCATGATAGGCAACACCAGTCCAGACCCACATGATTGCCAGTCCTCCGGCAATGACGCGACTGCCAGTTCGGGAAGGACGCCTCAGCAATGCGATCGAGCCGATGCCGATCAGGTAGGCGACAACCTGCACGGGCCATACGTCAGCGTTGTACTCGACGAAAATGCCGAAGAACTGCTCACGTGTGAATGGCAACATGGCGCGCGCCTGGCGCGCGGCTTCGTGTTGATTGCTGTCAAGACGTCAAGCTGCGCGCCCGTCCCGTTCGGTGCCGCCCTCTACCGAGTACCCGACCATTGAACCCCTCCTCGTCGTTTCACCTTCCAGCCCTGCGGGGCGGACTGATTGCCCTCCTGGCGGCCGTTCTTTTTGGCGCCAGTACGCCGCTTGTCCAGCGCTTCGGCGCAGGTGTCGGCAGCTTCTCGACCGCGGCGCTGCTGTATGCCGGGGCGGCGCTGGTCGGCGCCTTGCTGCGACGTCCGGTCGGTCGGGAGGCACGAGTTCGACCCAGTGACGGCAAGCGGCTTGCCGCAATGGCACTCTTTGGCGCGGTCATCGGCCCAGTGGCCTTAGCCTGGGGGCTGCAGCGCACCAGCGGCGCAGGGGCGTCGCTGATGCTCACGTTGGAGGCCGTCTTCACGGCCGTACTGGCACGGCTTTGGTATCACGAGACCATGGATCGACGGGTCGTTGTGGCCATGACCCTGCTGACGCTCGGCGGCATGGCACTAGTGCTGGATCGCGCCGAGTCCGGGACAACTCCGATGCTTGGGCTGCTCGCCGTGATACTTGCCACCGCATCCTGGGGCGTGGACAACACCCTGTCGCGCACAGTGGCCGAACGCGATCCGGGCCAGGTCGTGATGTTCAAGGGTGCGCTTGGAGCAACCGCCACGACCGCTGCGGCCTGGGTCTCAGGAGAGCCTTTTCCCAGTCTCTTGCAGGCCACGGCTCTGCTCATGGTTGGCGCCACCGGCTATGGACTGAGCCTGCGCTTCTACCTGCTGGCCCAGCGCGCGTTCGGGGCGGCGCGCACGGGTTCGGTATTCGCCTTCGCGCCTTTCGTCGGTGCTGCGCTGGCCTTCATGCTCGGCGAACGGTCCGGCAGCGCCTGGATGCTCACCGGCGCTGCCCTAATGATCGCCGGCATCTTGCTGCACCTTGCAGAACGCCATGCCCACGAACATGCGCATGGTGTCCACGAACACGAGCATGCACACAGCCACGACGATGGGCATCACACCCACGCCCACAGCGTGATGCCGATCGGGTTGCACAGTCACCTGCATCGCCACGATCCGCAGCGGCATTCCCACCCACACGTGCCGGACGATCACCACGCACACACTCACTGAACGGAATGGCCCGGCGCATGCCGAACTCGTCGGTCTGATCGCTCAGGTCGATCCAGTTCGGCGACTGGCAGGTCTGCTTGGCAGCGCTGCCAACTCGATCGCCGTTCATTTCACCAATGCCCCGCAAGGTGATGACGATCCAGTCTTCCTGTCGCGCGGCCAGCGTCTGATCCAGAAGGTCGATATCGGGAATCATTCGGAACACAGATCCTCTGAGCCGCCTGGTCCGTCTGCGGCCGTGACCTGCAGGTGGTAGCGTCCCTTGGTCGTCGAACCGCGAACGAGCAAGGCTGCGGTTTGCAACAGCTTCGGCAGCGCCGGATCGATCGCGCTGCGGTGGACGCGCACGACGGTGTTCGAGCGCAGATGCGCCATGAGATTGCGCCCCATCAGCGGCGCCGGGAACGATTCGAGTGCAAGCCGGGTTGCCTCGATCGTGCTCGAGGCCAGCACGACGGCGCACGCGGGCGCGATGGTGAGCACCTGCTGCTGCCCGTTCACTCTTACCTCGATGCCCGTCACGGCCCCATTGCTTGTCTGCAGCCTGGTGACGTGCGCGCGCGGCACGACGAAGAGGCGCCGCTGCCAATCCGGGCGACCCGCGGCCTCGCGCACGGCGTCCGTAAGGATCGGCATGCTGCTCCACTTGTCGAAGCTGAACAGACCGGAGGCCGGCGGCGCGGCCTGCACGGCCAGCGGCGCCTCTTCGATGGCATCAACAGTGGCTACGCTGGGCGCGGCGCTCTTGAACTTCTTGTCCAGCGCATCGAACAGTGCACCGGAGATGTAGTCGGTCTTGTCGAAGACCCCAGTTTCTTTCTCGACACGCTCGTAGGCGTCGCCAGTATGCGTCGGGCTCTGAAGCTCCTGCGCTACGGCTTGCGGCCAGCTCTTCAAGTCCATATCGGTAAGGCGTGGCGACCAACCACCCCAATAGAGCGATCGGCCGCCCAGGCAATAGGCCAAGCCCGAGATGGGCACCATGCTGCGCATTGGGATCCCCCAGACGCGTTGCCGGGTGCCAGGGTCGTCGGAGACGTTGAACGACCCGGCGGGATCCTGCTTCGGTCCTGCGGCATTCAGGCCGATGCGAGCAAGATTCTGCGTGTGCTCGGTAACGAGCAAGCTGCCCGCGTCGAGTACCAGCACGCGAAGGTTGGGGCCGAGGCGGTATATCTTCTCGGTCCGGTCCGTGGACCAACAAGCCCAGGTGCAGGTCGACCTCGCGGCTCATCGCGTACAGATTGAGCCGACGAAAGCCGACCCTCAGCAGCTCAGCGACGCTATTGCTGAGGCGGGATACACGCCGGTCCCGGTGCAGGCGGCTGCGACAGCGGTCCCGAAGCCCGCCAAGGCGGGCGGCTGCTGCGGGTGCTGCGGCTAAGCGCAGCCGGGCGGTAGGTCAGGCGCCCAGGCGCAGGCGAAGCCACCCGATGAACGTGCCCGCAAAGACGGCCCAGATGGACAACACCAGCAACGCCTCGATGAAGCCGCTCCAGGAGAACGGCGCAGTGGTCAGCAGCGACGTGAAGTCCATGCCGTGGAACAGACTGGTCATGAACCCGAGAAAGGTATTCGGCGCAGCGAGCCAGACGAGGGGGCACGGCGCGTAGAACGCCGCCACGGTACGGCCAGCGCGATACCGGTGCTCAACGCCGGGTGCGCAGACGTTTGATTTCGGAAGGCAACGACGAGAGTGCTCATGACAAACCCCCTTGCAGCAAACAGCCACAGCCGCAATTTAGGCGCCTTGCACGCCCTTGCGTTGATTGAAATCAAACCCGCCCCTATCACCCCGCTCTATGGTTACTACTGAATGTCTTGGAGGATTTCCATGAAGCTCGCACTGGCCTTACTTGGCGGTTCCCTCGCGCCGGCTGGCTGCGCCACTGGCCCCAAGGAGGAGG
>Ga0207671_10006777_pt1 | contig 10123 bp, 7 predicted proteins | sample KBSC24metaG_FD_184352 | JGI IMG/M metagenome (GOLD analysis project Ga0207671, IMG submission 184352) | Corn rhizosphere microbial communities from Kellogg Biological Station, Michigan, USA - KBS C2-4 metaG (SPAdes) (version 2) | ecosystem: Host-associated > Plants > Roots > Rhizosphere > Soil... | reverse complement strand
CAAAAATCAGGAAACAACGGTAAAAACAACAATACCTTTTCATGTATAACGTCGCTATGATTGCGAGTTATCCCCCTGCTTTAACTAATCTCCAGGCTCTAACCTCTAATCACTATCGTCAAATGCTTATCTCCATCTGGTAAAACACGCCATTATTGTTATTTACCACAAGGGTTGAATTTAGTTGCCTGGCCATAAGGTTTACCAGCTTTAAGCCAAATGAAGGGGCCTTGTCTTTGTTTTCGGCTTTCAGTCCCACGCCATTGTCGCCGAGTGTTAGTAATATTTTCGATTTTTCAACCAATTGCAGCGCAAGGTGTATTTCGCCATGAACCTGGCCGTTAAAGGCGTATTTAAAGGCGTTAGTAGTAAGTTCGTTGGCTATCAGGCCTATCGCAACTGCTTTATCGGCCTCCAGCATAATGTTGCTTACTTCAATCCTTAAATTAATTTCGTTTTGCTTATACCCGCCGAAAGAGTCTTTGATGTGATTTAACAGCTTGGTTAAATAATCGTTCATCTCAATTTTGGTTGTAGTATTATCCAGGTACAGCTTGTTATGGATTAGGTTCATCGAGGTTAACCTGGCTTCGTTTTCTCGCAGCGCGTTTTTAGTGTTTTCATCGCTCAGGTTATCGATCTGCATGGTAAAAAGACCCGAGAGTATCTGCAGATTATTTTTAACGCGGTGGTGCAAATCCTGCATCAGGGTTTGTATGCGCTTATTGGCCTTGTTCTTTTTACGGAAGTTGTTGTACGCTATGACGAATAAGGCTGCGAGTAAAACTGCGGCTATGGATAAAACAAATATTAGTGTTTTTTGCTGTCCGAGGATTTTTTGGCGGAGATTAGCCTGTTCGCGTAGTGACGTGATGACCAACTCCTTTTGCTTGGTTTGAAATTTGGTTTCAGCATCGGTGACAGCTCGGGTTGTCGAAATAGCAAACAGTGTATCGTTTAGCTCACCCTTTTTATCCGCATATAACACCGCATTTTTGTAATCCCCTATTTGTTTATATATATTATATTTTACACTATAAGCACGTTGAAGCAAATCCAAAAGTTTGGCCTTTTTTGCATTATCTATTGTGATATTTATTGAATTCAGTGCTTTGTCGTATTTCTTTTGACTACTGTAAATCTCAGCTAGGTCGGCTTCGCCCCTGGCAGATTCCTCGGCCATCGGATATTTCGATGCTATATCCTGCGCCCTTAGCAAATACCGTTCTGCTTTATCCAAATGTTCCCGCAACTTCCAGCAAGCGCCAAGATTTTGTAATGTTAACACCAATTCGCTTGAGTCTTTAACCCCTTTCATTAGAGCAAGGCTTTTATCAAGATAAAAAATTCCGGAATCTGGCTGCTTGGCTCTTAAAAAAATGATGCCAATATTATTTAATGAGTTGGATACAAGTTGCTTTTCGTTCAACTCCTTTCGTATTTGCAGCGCCTTATTGTTGTATTCCAATGCCTTTGGATAGTTTTTCAGGTCCAAAAAGCAACCGGCGATAGAAGTGAATGTTGATGATAAGTTCTTCCGGCGTCCTGAATTCACGTATATCGATGCAGCTTTAGTGAAATTATCTATCGCTTCCTTATATTTTGAAAGCTTTCTCTCACTCACGCCTATATTCATATATGCATCAGCCATATACCCTTTTTGATCGCACTTGATGTATTCAGCTAATGCATAGTTGTACTCATCAATTGACTTCCTGAAATTTTCTCGACTATAGCTTATCATACCCAGTGAAAGCCAGCAGTCACCTTTAAGAGAATCCAATTGATATTTTTGAGCAATAATAAGAGCTCTTCGTGCAAATATCTCCGAATTATTATAGTTCTTTAAATCCCAATAATTTTCCGATATCAAGGTTAAGCTCTTAACAGCGACCGGATTATTGCTTAAGCGCATTGCTGCGTCATATGCTTGTTGCGCCAAGCGGATACCGCTGTCTTTATTGGTAGCACCATAAGCTTTTTTTAATAATAAGTTGGACTCATCATCGGGCGAATAACGATAAGAGAAAGCGTTACTCATGCAAACACACATGAGAATTACTAACAGCAATCTATTTTTAGATAAGGCCATCGCAAGAATTTGATCGAGGGTTATGTAAACCTAGACGCGATTTACCGGGTTAAGTTTACTTTTTTTAAAGGTAAAAAAAAAGACCGCAAAATGCAGTCTTTTTTAATTTTTATCAGGAATTAGTGATGAATCGGGTTACTCTTATCGCCGTCAAGATTCGTTGAATCGATTGGGGCAAGCTTAATAATTTGATAGTTTTTTACTGGGGTTACTGTTGAATCTTTTTTACAACCTGCCAACAACGTTATGGCAAATAATATTGCCGCAAAGCATAGAAATATACGCACTTTAAATACCTCCTTTCGTTTAAGGAGGGCAGGCGTCATTGGCGGTTGGGTAGGTTCTGCCCTCTATTGCACCTGCTTATCCGTCAATGTCTTTTTCATAATTTTGGTTATCACATATCAGTTCATGACGCCGATATTTTGTTTGAATATGGTTACGGCGGCACAAATATTGTCAAGGCGACTATGCGGGCACGTACTTTTTAAAATATGTGATAAGGTTTAGGTGGGTCATCAAAGCACTGTCTTGATGTTACGGGTGTGTATCGGGCACCGGCAACTTTAGCTTCTAAACTTGATTTGAATTTAGCTCCAATTATTAATTTTGCTGCATCAAGTTTACGAATTGGCTGTTTTACCTTGTGAATATGCGTTTTTAGCACTTTAACCAAAATCACCATTGCTACCGTAACCAAATTTACCGTGCAATCGTAACAAAACCTGAATCTGTTACAGGACAAAATTTACAGTTAATATAATTTTTTAACCACTTGTTATTATAACTTTGGTAATATGTTAAGCAAAGTTAAAATTGTAGTAGTAGAGGACGAAGTATTCATCGCAGAGTCGTTGCGGATAATGCTTGAAAACCTTGGATACGAAGTAACGGCAATGTTTAACTCTGGAATTGAGGTACTCAAAAACTTCAAACCCGGCCTTGCCGATATTATAATTATGGACATCGAACTGGCCAATAATACCAACGGCATTGACACGGCAATTGAGCTGAAAAAGATTTGCGACCCTACCATTATCTTTATCACCAACAACACAGATGAACGGGTGCGTAAAAAGGCGATTTATGAAACCAACGCAGTGCACTATGTTCCAAAACCATTCACTAAACTCGATATCAGCATAGCCATCGATCTTGCGTTAAAACATTCCGCAAACAAAGAAATAGCATCTCAAAAAGCAACAGAATTTTCCTACCTTATGAATGATAGTATTTTTGTTAAAGACGGGGGCAGCTTTAAAAAGATAATGGTAAGCGATATCCGTTTTTTAAAAGCCGATGGCAGCTATTGCGAGCTCTATTATAACAAAAGCCATATTATATTTAGTGAAAACCTAAGCTTTTTGGAAGTTAAACTTGCTTTTGCAAAAAACCTGCTTCGGGTGCACCGCTCCTATATCATCAACATAAACTACATTACCAAAATACAGGACAACAGGCTTTGGATTGATGACGAAGAAATTCCCGTTGGCGTAACCTATAAAAAAGAGTTGAGTGATTTGATCAGGTTTATTTAGAAGACCATGGTCCATGGACGATAGACCGTAGTCTGATTTGGGCGAGCTTTTTTCTTCGATGGTCTATGAACTGTCGACTATCAACTTATTGATACCATCCCGCCCAATTCCCTTCCTTTGCCTTGTGTAATTAATTACGCCTCCTATACGACCGCTCTTTATAATAAGGCTGTATGTGTCCAAAATTATACGTGATGCCAACTGAAATCTGGCGGTAGTGGTCGGTGTCCTGGTTTTTGAACTTCGAAACCGGGTCGTTATACCCATCCAGGTTATCGCCGATGTCAAAAGTGTGGATGTAGGAAAAAGTGATAACAAACTGGGGTTCGTCAAATCCGTTATATATCCTGAGAGCATATCCTATCCTGCCCGAGGCAATGAACTCGCGACTGTGGTCTAACCCCGGGAACATATAATGCGATCCATCGGGCTTAATCCTGTTGGTTATTACCTGGTTATTAATTCCGCCAACACCAAACCCTACAAAAATACCTTTTATCGGGTCAAGGATGTCACTGTCATAATCAAGCAACTCACCCAGTTGCATGTCGGCACGCAAAATAAGGGCTGTATAGTTGTTTTTATATTTTCGCAAGTTGCTGTCGAGCGCTAAAGTATTGCCGCCCCCTGAAATCTGTCCGTGCTGTAGTTCAAGAGAAATGGGGAAATAAGGGCTAAAGTTATAATTGAAATGGAAAGCGGCGCTATAACCTGGATTTTGCCGCTGCAGGTCAGTATAACCAAGGGTGGAGCCTCCATCAATACCGACGCCAAACTCAGCAAAGCTTTTAATGCTTTGCGCGTTAACCGATACAGCCAATAAACAACCACAAAAAGCTAAAAGTAACTTTCTCAAAAAAACGCCCGGGTAATAATTTAAATCGACCGAATGTAATAAATTTTAATACTTATAGCGATACGGGCCTTGGCAATATCATAATATTTAATTAACAATTCGAATAAGCTAATAATTGCTTTTTTGAACGTATCTGCGACAATTATTGCCAGGTATATTATCCCGTTTATTCCAACTGTGGATAAAGATTTTCATAAACGTTTGTATCAAATGATAAACAAGGAGCTAACGGATCATTTATTTGCACTTTTTAATTTCCAATTATTGCTTAGCTTTATTAATTATCGCCAGCAATTCTTACCAATAAAACCAGGGAATAAATGACCGTCAAAGCCTCAGCCTCCATATCCAACCGACTGCTTTCCCTCGATTTTCTACGTGGGTTTATTATGATACTTTTAGCTATCGAGTCGACAGGTTTGTACGATTATTTGTATGAGCATACCCACAACGGATTTATTGAGCAATTTACCCATCACCCCTGGCACGGTCTCCATTTTTGGGACCTGGTGCAGCCATCGTTTATGTTTATGGCGGGCGTGGCTATGGCCTTTTCATTAAACAAGCAATGGGCAAATGGCGTTAGCTGGAACCAGTCGTTTATAAAAATATTAAAGCGCTGTGGCTGGCTGTTTTTTTGGGGAGTATTGGATTATGCCGTGCGGCCTAAAGGCTTATCATTCGAGCTATGGGACGTATTAACCCAATTGTCGTTTACTACTTTGGTAGCATTTCTTATTTTCCGCTGGAGTTCATTGGCGCAAATTGGCGTATGCATTGGGCTTTTGCTACTTACCGAAGTATTATACCGCTTCACCCATGTACAGGGTTTCGATCAGCCATTTACCGACCAGCACAACTTTGGCAACTATGTTGATTTGCTGCTGATGAACAAAATTAACCAGGGTGGCTGGGTAGCTATTAACTGCATCCCTACTGCGGTGCACACTATCGCTGGTGCGCTTATCGGCAAACTGTTACTAAGCGACAACAAAAATAAATTGGGTCGAATACTGCTTTGGGGCACAGTTTGCCTGCTTATTGGCTTTGGCCTGGATCTTTTGAATATAACGCCTATAATTAAACGTATCGCCACCACATCATTCACCATTGCTTCCTTAGGCTGGTGCCTTTGGTTTTTGGCCCTTAGTTATTGGTGGGTTGATGTAGCGGGGCATAAAAAATATTTAACGTTTTTTACTATTGTGGGGATGAATTCCATCTTCATCTACCTGTTTTTTGAAATTGTGGGCAGTAGGTGGTTTAATGGCTACGTTAGTGCAATTTCGAATGGTGTTTTAAGCTGGTTTGATGCCGGGGAATTATTAAAAATTATTGTTGGAGCCATTTGCATTTTCGGGCTCGAATGGCTGATTTGTTATTTTCTGTACAGAAAAAAGGTGTTTTTTAAATTGTAGCCGAACAAATTTAGTTTTGTTGAGTTTATTTGGTTGGATTAGGTGTACTGGGGCAACCCGCATCCTAATCCGACTAAATCAACACTTTATGCCGAAACTACTACTTACCCTGATTGCCCTGGCAGTTACAATTTCAGCAAGGGCCCAGTCTCCTGACACCGCCGCTATCAAAAAATCTCCACTCAAAACTATTACGGACGAGGAATATACCGCTTTGCTAAACGGCACCGATTTATACCACATGTCGTTAGCGGCTGAGTTGAATCATTACCCATCGCCGGTTAAAGCATTGAAATATAAAAAGGAGATCAATTTAACCGCGGAGCAGGAGGCCAAACTTAAGCCGATTGTAAAAGAACTGCACCGCAAAATACTGGAAATGGGCCTGATAGTTATCCGTAACGAGCGAACGCTCGACAGTATTTTTAAATATAACCGGGTGGATAACGGATCGCTGATATATTATGCAAACCGGTATGGCCTGTACCAGGGCGAGTTGCGAAATACCATTTTACAAGCCTGCCTGGTTACCAAAAGCATACTAACACAACAGCAGGTTCGGAAAATTGAGTCGATAGAAAAAAGGTAATTCACTGAAATGCCATTAGATTTATTTAATTTAGCGCCCCCTAATTAAGTGTAAAAACATTTTGATGTTTATCAACACCAAACGGGTTTGAATTGATTTATACAGGAAGTTCATCTCACTATTAATAAATTGTTGAATGAAGATTACTTTTGACTTTGAAAAACCACTTGCCGAACTGCAGCAGCAAATTGAAAAGGTAAAGCAGGTTGAAGATAAAAACAAGCTGGATATGTCGGCAACGATATTGGAGCTTGAAGGCAAACTGGATGCCGCGAAAAAAGACATATATTCCAACTTAACCGGCTGGCAAAAAGTACAGATTTCACGCCACCCCGAAAGGCCCTACACCCTGCAATATTTAGAGTTGATGTGCGACGATTTTATCGAACTGCATGGCGACCGTACAGTAGGTGATGACAAGGCAATTGTTGGCGGTTTCGGTACCATAGGCGGGCAAACAGCTATGTTTATCGGTCACCAGAAAGGCCGAAATACCAAGGAGCGCCAGATGCGCAACTTCGGTATGGCTAACCCTGAGGGCTACCGCAAGGCATTAAGACTGATGAAGCTTGCCGAGAAATTTAACAAACCCGTTATTACACTGATTGATACTCCCGGAGCGTTTCCAGGCCTTGAAGCAGAAGAACGCGGACAGGGAGAGGCCATTGCCCGCAACCTGCTCGAAATGTCGATATTAAAAGTACCGGTAATTTGCGTGGTAATTGGAGAAGGCGCATCAGGCGGTGCATTGGGTATTGGTATTGGTGATAGGGTATTAATGCTTGATAATTCCTGGTATTCGGTTATTTCGCCGGAAAACTGCTCCACTATCCTGTTTAAAACCTGGGAACAAAAAGAGCGCGCAGCAGAAATGCTGAAACTAACCAGCACCGAAATGCTGAAAAACAAATTGATTGACGGCGTAATTAAAGAGCCCCTCGGCGGCGCACACCAGGACCCGGTTGCTATGGCCGGCATCCTTAAAAAACAACTGCTAAAAGATTTGAAAGTACTAAAAGAGCGCAATATTGATGAACTGGTTACCGAGAGGATAAACAAGTTTTGCAATATGGGTGTGGTGATAGAAGACTAACACGATATTTATACGATATGAAAAAAGCGGCTGATGGCCGCTTTTTTGTTATACCATTAATCTATAATGTTATTGAACGCGGCGACCTCATCGCTGGGACTTTACGCGCTCATATCATCACCGTCTAACACCCAAGTTGCGAGAGAACTCGCAGTAGCAGGCTTATCCGTCCGCAAAACGTTCCATTTTTACACGCGGAACACCCGGAACGCTGTGAAACATGCTGATTATCAGCCGATACAAAATTGAAGCTTTTATTCTGCTGCAGTAACTTCGCCCCGTTGAAGCATCCTTCGCGTGAATAATAATAGTTTTAGCGTCCACTGCTACGTCCCTTTCTCCTCTATGGCATTTAGAAACGCAGTGAGAAAACTTATACGCCTCGCGTGCCGCATGTTCGGCGCGCATACAAGGTTTCTCGCTATCGCTCGAAATTACATAGTTTTTCAATCGTGTTACTCCACCACCAGCGTCGCAATTGAATGCGCCAGCGCAGTAGTCTTAGCCGCTTTACCTTTTATCCATAACGAATAATCAATATTCTCATCGCCGCGGTTCATAACCACAACGGCCAATTTGCCATCCGGGTTAATATAGGCGGTAGTTAACAGTTTATCCCTGCTGGCTGCGCTCACTATGCGTTTGGCACCCGGATGGATAAACTTGCTGAAATGGCCCAGGTAATAATACGAATTAGTGTATATCAAGCTGCCGTTACGCGTATCTGCATGCACGGGTGCAAAGCAAAAGTTCCCCACGTGGTTCGGGCCGCCTTTTTCGTCAAGCAACACGTTCCAGTCAGTCCATCCCACGGTGCCTGCGTTAAAATCATTTATCATGGATAAGCCGTAGCGTTCGCCAAGCGACCAGTCGTTCAGCCTGTTAAAATCAAATTTCTCCACGCAGCCTTCAGTAAAAATCAAATTCTTATCAGGGAAGGCTTTATTTACCAGGCGGGTATTTTCAAAATTCATGCCCGCACCGGTCCACGTTTCGTACCAATGGAAGCCTATGCCCCAAACATATTTGGCCGTTGCAGGGTCTTCCAGTATAGTGCTGGCTCGCTGGTAAAGCAAATCGCGGTTATGGTCCCAAATGATTAGCTTTTTGCTTTGCATGCCCGCTTTGTATAAGGCTGGGCCTAGAAAATTCTTGATAAAATCACGCTCGTCCTCAGCAGTGTAAAGGCACGATTCCCAGGTTTGCGTTGCCATCGGCTCGTTTTGCACCGAAAGGCCCCAGATAGGTATGCCAAGCTTTTCATAAGTCTGGATAAATTTGATATAGAAGTTGGCCCAGGGCTGATCGTACTTCGCCAGCAGTTTTCCTCCATGCAGTACATCGTTATTGCTTTTCATCCATCCCGGCGGACTCCACGGAGTAGCAAACAGGGTAAGCTTACCCCCTGCCGCTTTGGTAACTTCCTTTATAAAGGGTATGCGGTATTGCTTATCGTGACTAACATCAAATGATTTAAGCGAAACATCGTTATCTTTTATATAACCGTAAGTGCCGCTCGAAAAATCGCTGCTTGCTATTGTGGTACGGCCAATGGTATAACCAATACCTTTTTCTTTATCGTAGTAGGCTGTCAGCAGTTCCTTTTGCTTGTCTTTAGGCAGCTTATAAAATATCTCGGCCGACGCATCGGTCAAAGCGCCGCCTATGCCCAGCATGGTCTGGAAGGTTTTTGACGGGTCCACAAAAATGGCAACTTCCGTTTCAACGGGCTGCGGATTGCTTTTAAAGGTGAGCGTTTCCGTTTGCTTCATGCGATCGTCGGTACCTTTGGCGGTTACATAAACCTTTACCGATTTATTGGCAGCCGAATATGCCCCAGCCTTTTTTCTTTGGGCATCAGCATGGCCAGCGCCAAACAAAACCAAACAAGCCGAAGCAATAGAAAGTGAAATGAATTTTCTTTTCATAATTGAATAAAAATAGGAATTGCGAGGGTGCTATTGTTATAGCAGGATTATAATAACCAAATCTATCAAACAAAATTAATTATGCAAGCACAAATTATTATATAAATAATTGATTAATAGTCAATTGAAAGGCGTTTGATACGCAATAGTACCAAACGCCTTTTAATCAATTTATTCATAATCAATCGATTCAATTAAGCGCACAAAAAAGCAGGGTATTTTTCAATGCGGATAAATACCAATCGCTATAAAAATATTCGCACCGTAATTATAAGTATGCTATTTTACCGGTAGCAACGTCATAAATGCCACCCAATATTTTAACTTTCCCATCTTTTACAAACTTGTCGATTATCGGGCTGTCTTTGCGCATTTTTTTTATGGTGAGCTCTACATTTTTCACCATCACTGCGCGCACAAACTTTTTGTTTTTTGATGTTCGTCGCGGTAACAGCTTCTGCTCAATGGAATCCTCTGGATCCAGTTACCGACGCAAAGCAGCAGAGTGATGGCGTGATCTTTCAGTTGAAGTCGGGAACGCTGAAACTGCAAGTCTGCTCCGACACGATCATCCACGTCTTGTACTCGCCGACCAACTCATTTCCTGAG
>Ga0207671_10006772_pt1 | contig 10127 bp, 6 predicted proteins | sample KBSC24metaG_FD_184352 | JGI IMG/M metagenome (GOLD analysis project Ga0207671, IMG submission 184352) | Corn rhizosphere microbial communities from Kellogg Biological Station, Michigan, USA - KBS C2-4 metaG (SPAdes) (version 2) | ecosystem: Host-associated > Plants > Roots > Rhizosphere > Soil... | reverse complement strand
GACGTACACGACGTCCGCGCGAACACGAACACTGATCCTGAAGCCGGGAAGCGGTCGGCGTAAGAATCAAGGGTCGTAGGCTGTCAGCGCCGTCGGCGCGACACCAATGCTCCGCCGCAACGGTCTCCGTTCTCATCGGTGAGAGCTAGGAGGGGCAGGCTGTGGCGGTGGTGTTTGCCGGAGCAGTTCGGGCGACAGGCAGCCGCGCACGCTAGTACGAGCGCCCACAGGTGGCGCCATACCAGTACCCTAACCAGCTACTTCAGGATTGTGGATCTTCATTGAATCCCAGCGGCACAGTCCGAGATAGCACCAACGGAGTGGCCTCGGGTTGGCAACTACGAGATTCGCGCAGTCGCGGCATCAGGCGACCTGAGGGTGCCGATAGCCTATGCGACCTGCTGATATTCGTGAGCCAGCCCTCCGGTGCGATCACGCCGTCGGACCCGGAACTCGTCGAGATCGATCACGTTGTCCGGCCGTGGACGCAGGGGCGCGGCCTGGTCGAGGGGTCGGTGTGGGCGGTGCCCGTCTAGAAGGTCGGCTCGACCCCACTACCGGGACCAGCGACTCACCGATCCGAAAGATCTCAGCTAACCCTGCGACGCACGCTCCTCGGTCTCGGGGGTTTCAGCCCGACCAGCGCATGCCAATCCACGGCGAACCCGTCCTGTTCTCCGCAAACCGGTAGTGCTCAAACGGTCCCTGCCGGGTAATTCACTCGAACGGCCCCACGCCGGTCAACAGTTTTGGCGGTCGGCGGAAACCAGGCCGTTGTGATACCTGCCGACACGGCCGCCATGCCGGGTCTGCCGGAACGTTGATACAGGCTCCGCCCTGCTCCCACCTCACCGAAAGGTATAAGGGCTTTACGAAGAGCCTTTCATCCTCGAGTGATCAGATCTACGGCGGAGTCGGCACCACGTTGCCATCCATATGGCGGGGCACACGCGTGTACCCGCTATGGGATATTTCATGAGAGATTTGCGGGGCCAAGTTAGCGACCGACTACTCTTCGTCATCCTTGCCAACAAGAACGGAGACGTTCGCTATGCCGGTCGTCCCTGAAGCGGACCGTCACGGTCTATATGCCATGACACCAGATACACCGACGGGCGTCGGTGTATCGAACGACGCCCCCGCAGTCGTGGAAGGCAGACAGCCTCAAGATCACCGGTGGGGGCACCAGATGAGATCGGGAGCACCCGAACCCGTCAGCTTCGACTATCTGGAAGCCGGCAGCGGGACACAACGCCAGAACGCGGGGACGACGACAGCGGCGAGGTCGGCTTCTGCCCACCGCTCCGATGCCGGCACCGGCCAGCCGCCGGACGCGGGCAGTGCTCGCCGGCCGATGCCTTGGTGTCTGCTCAAGCCGTTGACCGCCATGACCATGTTCTCCCAGTCGCGACGTGGCTGGACCTCGACGGCGGTCAAGATCCATGAACAGGTCGTCCAGCAGCATCGCATGCAGGCCTCGCAGTGGGCGGGAGAAGTCGACTGCACCGTGCCGAGCGCGGAGGCCGCCGCGAAAGCGATGGCCGGCGCGTTGATCGCGTTCGCGGTCCAGTGTGAGGCTGACGCGAGCCCCGCCAAGGCACTGAACGCAAGTGAGGAGGCCGTCTCCGTCTACCGGCGTCTGGCCGCGGCGCACCGACCCAAATACCACGCCGACCTGGCCACGGCTCTGGGCAGGCTGGCCGACCGCTACGAAGCCGCGGCCCGTCCGGACGATGCGGTAACCGCCACCGAGGAGGCTGTGACCATCTACCGACATCTGGCCGCAGCCCGCCCTGACAAGTACTACGCGGAGCTGGCCACCGCTTTGAGCAGGCTGGCCGACCGCTATGAAGCAGCAGCCCGCTCGGAGGAAGCGATGATCGCCACCGAGGAGGCTGTCACCGCCTACCGCCGTCTGGTCGCGACCCACCCCGACGCCTACAGCGCGGAACTTGCCACAGCGTTGCACGCCCTGGGCGTTCGTCGTGCCAGGGAAGAACGGCATGCCGCAGCGCTGGGCGCCACTGAAGAGGCCGTGAGTCTGCGCCTGCGCCTGGCCGAAACCAAGCCGGACATGTTCCTGGCCGATCTGGCCGCCTCGTTACGCGTGCTGGCCGGCCGCTACGAAGACAACGGATATCCCGAGAAGTCACTCGTCACCATCGAGCAGGCCACAACGGCCTACCGCCGGTTGGCCGAGCAACAGCCTCGCGCGTTCGGCCCGGATCTGGCGGCGTGTCTGGTCGACCTGCTCTATCGTCAAGCCCCGGACGACCACTCGCCGGAGAGCCTGATCCTCGTCGAGGAAACAGTCGCGGCCATGCGCACCGCGGCTGCCGAGGACCCGTCCGGCGGATACACCCCTGATCTGGCCGCCTGCCTGCTGACCATGGCTGCCCGGCTGGAAAACGCAGCCCGGCCCGACGACGCCCTGGAGGCGACCGAACAGGCCGCCCTCCACTATCGACACCTGGCCGAACTCGACCCCGCCACCCACCAGCCGGACCTGGCCGCCTGCCTGCTGACCCTCGCGGTACGCCGCAGTGAGTGCGGCCGGCGCGAAGGCCTGGCCACCCTCGAAGAAGCCGTCAGCCACTACGAGCACCTCGCCGCGGATCACCCGGATCGCTACAACCAACACTTTGCCTCTGGCCTGATGCTGCTGAGCATCTGGTGGGACGCACTGGGACGGCACGAGGCAGCCTCCGACGCCGCCCAAACCGCCGAAGCGATCTACCGGCAGCTCGCCCGCCACGACCCCGACAGCCATCTGCCCGAACTCGCCGCCCACCTTCGCGGCCGGGCCGCCCGCTGCTCCCCGCTGCAGAGCCCCGACGCCGTGAACAATCTGCACGAAGCCGCCGCGCTCTACCGGCGTCTAGCCCACACTCGTCCATCCGAGTTCACCCTCGACCTCGCCGGCTGCCTGAGCGACCTGGCCGAGTTCCACACCAGCCTCAACCAGCGCGGCGACGCGCTGGCCGCAGCCGAGGAAGCCATCGCCCTCTACCGACACCTGGCCGAAACCGCTCCGGCCCTTCACAGCCCGCATCTGGCCGCCGCACTCCATGCCCTGTCTCGCCACCTCGGCATGCACTCCAAACACCCCTCGCTCCGGGAGGCCGTCGACCTCTACCGGCGCCTGAACGAGACCGACCCGACCACCTACCGCCCCCGTCTGGCCGCGGCCCTCCACACCCTGGCCACCGCCCTGGACGGGCTTGGCCGAACCAGCCAAGCCGCGAGCACCCGCGCCGAGGCCAATTCCCTGCTGCACGACAACGAGTCGGCCAAGTGACCTCCGGGCCGATGATCTTACTGAACGCCCGCTTCACACCGACACCTTGAAGTACCGGTCCGCCGGGCGAGCGGGCGTGCGGCCGACACCGACATCCCTGACCTGCGGCTCCAGTGGTACGGAAGAGCACTGCGACCAGGTCGCTCTCGTAACACCGGCACACCGCCCGGAGCAAGTACGGAAGCCCATGACCTCGCCCCGGCCGTGCCCCGCTGGACGCCGCGCGCCTTGCGGGCCTCCAGCACGTCTTGAGCCGACAGAGCCTGGGCCTTCGGTCCGCAGATCAGGCGGCACGATGGTGCTCGTGGATCGTGGTCCCGGGGACCTGTCGGCGTCGGATTCGTCCTTCGATGGGGATGATCTCGGCCGGCACTCGAATCGGGGTATAGCTCCACCCCAGGTCACAACCGAATCTGAATAGTGACGCGGTACAGGTCGGTCTGGGGTAAGCTGAAGGAGGAGCTTTATATAAAGATCTTGATAATGCAACGGATCAGAAGGTTAGGGGTTCGAATCCCTTCGTGCGCACAATGTGAGCAGCACCAGAAGGCCCCGCCGGGAACGGGGGGCCTTTCTAGTCTCGCTTCTGGTCTCAGTTGCAGATGCGGAGGAGGCGCTCCAGCCGGTCAGGATCTAGGCCGTTTCTTTCGGATCGGTGTGCGTTGGCTCCGGTAGTGAGGTTGAGTGACGCGCAATGGGCGCGGATTGAGCCGGTGCTGCCGGACCGGCTGGCGCATTACGCGGGGGGTGCCGACGGTCGGCTGTCTGTCGCCACCCAAGCTGCTTCGGCCGTCGCCTTGAGAATTTTCGATCGCCCTCGCAACCAGAGCCGCGGCCCAGGCGTCGTGAGAGCGGGAACACTGTGTGGGTCATCCAAAGGGGGAACTGCGGTGGGGAACAAGTTCGCTGGGGCGGCGGTCGCCGGATCGCTGCTGCTGCTGACCGGATGCGCGAGCACAGCTGTCAACCACAGCGCCGGGCCCGGTCCATCGTCGTCTGCTCCCGAGACTTCGACAGCGGCGTCCTCGGCGACGACCACCACGTCATCGGCCGCGCCGACGCCGGTGTCCGCGACCACCGGTGGGCCGAGCACCGCGGCTTCGAAGCCGAGCCCGTCGGCCGGGCCAACCACTACCCCGAACCAGTCGACCGGAACGGTCGCGCTCCCCTCCATATCCTCGGTGACGCCGAGTAACGGCTCCAAGGTCGGCGTCGCGATGCCGATCCGCGTCAACTTCGCCTCCACGGTGTCGTCGACGAACCGTGCCGCGATCGAGAAGACAATGAAGGTCACGACGACGCCGCACGTCGACGGCGCGTGGTCCTGGCTCGACTCGAACACTGTCGACTTCCGCCCGCAGGGCTTCTGGCCGGCCGGCACCAAGGTCACCGTCCAGTTCGGTTCGACCGACCGCAAGCTGGCCTTCTCCATCGGCGACGACCACGAGATCGTCGTCAACGCGGCGACGCACATGCTGAACGTCTACGAGAACGGTGCCTTGGTCAAGGCACTGCCCAGCGGCACGGGCAAGCCGGGCTGGGAAACCTACAGCGGCACGATGGCCGTCGAGGACATGGTTCCGCACATCGAGATGACCTCGTGTTCCATCGGCATCCAATGCACCAAGGGCGGGCCCGGCTGGTACGACCTTCAGACGTACCATGACCTGCAACTCACCGACAGCGGCACCTTCATCCACTCAGCATGGTGGGACGAATCACTGGGCAAGGCGAACGTCTCACACGGCTGCATTCACCTCTCGGAAGCCAACGCGGCAGTGCTGTGGAACATCGTCCAGGTCGGGGACCCGGTGACGGTCAAGGGCACCAGCAAGAAGGTGAGCCAGTCCAACGGCTACGCCGACTACACGCTGTCGTGGTCGCAGTGGCTGTCCAACTCCGCTGCCGGCATCCAGGTGTTCTGACGAGGCGCTGAACTGCCGGTTCAGGCGGCGTGTTGGTACTCGCAGATTAGGCCTGCGAGGACTTTCCGTTGCCGGATCTGGTCGATGGGGATTGGCAACGGGATCATGTCGGGAGACCCTCGACATCCTGATCGCCCTTACCGTCGCGCCGCACCGCCTGACCGTGCTGAACCTGGACGACGACTTCGCGTCGATCGCCGAGGTCGGGCCGGAACTGGCGGACTCAGCGGCTGGAATAGCGGGACGCCGACTGGCTTGACGTCAGCGGCACAGTGAGTCGATGAACTCCGAGAAATCGGGGAACTCGGCCTGCGCCGCCGCCACGATCTCAGCGCCGTCCCGCTCCCGGCCCGGCGCGTAGCGCTCCGCGATCGCCCGGAACGCCTCGTTGGGTACCTGCCGAGTGGCCCCGGGCGCAAGCGCCTCGGCGGGACCGTATCCGGCCGCGAACAGCCACAGCAGGTCGCCGAGATCCCGCGCGATCACCCCGCGCTCGCCCTCCGAGCCGATCTGCACGACGGGCTGCTCGATGACCGGTGCGTCCGGCCGAACCAGCCAGAATCCTGTGTAGTCGCCGCAACCGGTCGTGCCGAAGAACCGGAACTCGGCGCCGTCGACCGTGGAGTTCCCGGTCCACAGCCGGAACCACCATGCCGTGCGTTCGCTGGATTCGAAGGCTTCGTAGAGCTCGAAGTCGACGCCGGTCGCGACGTCTGCTTCCTCGTCGTACTCCCAGTCGAAGCCGATCTCGAAGACCTCGGCCAGGGCCGTCGGCAGTGGCGGGCCGAACAGTGGCGTATCTGTCACCGCTGAAGCCTATCGACCGGCCTTCGCGTGTGTTCTGCGCTTGGATATCAGGGTTATGTGTACCTGGCGTGGTGCCCGAGGTGTCGGCCGGCCGCACCTTGAAGTCGTCGCGGGACAGGAGCCGGCCGGCGTAGGCGCGCCGGGCGCTATGGCGTTTTGGGAAGGCTCGCCGCCTCACGACGTTGTGCATGCCGAGAATCCCATCCGTTCTGGTCAGGCGACTCTCTCGCATTCGTTGAGGACTGTGGGGTTCAACAACTCTGCCGAGGCGTTGCACCCATGCCGCGGCGCCGTATTCGTTGGTGAGGCCTGACCGGTGCACGGGTGGCCGAGGCGGTGCTCGAAGGCCGCACTGGACGGTCTGATACACGACAGCACGGGGAGGTCGAGCCCGGGGACAGTCCGGGAACGGGCGTCCCGACACCGGCTGGCGGAAGACGGCAGATCCGACTGGACTTGGGATCCGCGTGACTGAAGAGTTCGACACCGCGCGGTCCAGGGGACGCTGAAGTAGAAGTTTTGTATAAGTACCTTTATGAGCCCTCCCGCCCCGGTCGGGGCGGGAGGGCTCAGGTCGCGATCGTGCGGTCAAGTGTTCCGGTGCGTGGTCAGCCCCGGTGGGTTGACTTGGCGGCCTTCCGGCGGCGCAGCATCAGCACGCTGCCGGCGGCGACGGCTACCACGCTGGCCAGGCCGTAGGTGACGACGCTGCCCGCTCCGGTCAGAGCCAGCGGGCCGATCGAGGCACCGGAAGCCGGCGCGTCATGAGCCAAGGCGTTGCCCGAGGCCGTCGTGGCGCCGGAGGCCGTCGGAGACCCGGTTCCCCACCGGCGGACGGGCGGCGTACTCGGGTTTCCGGCCGCGGGGAACGACCGCAGGCTGCTGGAGGTCACCGCCGCGGGGGACGAAGAAGGCGCGCCAGGGGCCGGCGGCGTCGAGCCGGTCTTGCCGCCGACCGGCTTCAGCTGGAGCGTCGTGATCGAGTACGGCGGCAGCGTCTGCGAGGCCGCGGTGCCGGCCGTCGCGGTCGTCAGGCCGGTGCCGCCCTTGAGGTATGACACCGTGGTGACCGCGCCCGGCGCCGGAGTGAATCCGGTGTATGACAGCGAGGCGGTCGCCGGGTTGGCGGGGTCTTTGTTGATCAGCATGACGTTCAGGCCGCCGCCGCGGGTGCGCACCGCGTGCACGGTCAGCAGCGGGTTGCCCGAGGATGCCTTGACCATGGTGTCGCCGGGTGCGGCCAGTGTGGAGATGCTGCGGATGCCCCAGTACGACGCGAAGGGCGTTTCCAGGGCCGGCTCGCACACCCCGCTGTTGCAGGCGCCGGAGGAGAGCACTCCCCCGTCCATGTAGTCGGTCTGGCCGTCGATCGTCTCCGGCTTCCCGCCCGGGCCGTTGTGCAGGTCCCACCAGTCGACGTTGAAGGCGCCGTGCTCGAACCAGGTCATATACGCGTCCGGCGCGAACAGGGCCGCCGCCTGGCTGGTCGACGCCGCCGGTCCGGACGCCGTCTCGGTGATGGCGATCGGTATCGACGACGCGCGCGAGCCCGCATAGGTGGCAAGGAGCGAGTGCACCGTCGCGCTCATGGACGCGACCTGGTTCTCCGGCGTCTGCAACATGGCGGCGGCGCTGGTGCCACCGCCGCCGCCGTTCCCGCCGTTGCCGGCTCCCGGGTACCAGTGCACGATGACGAAGTCGATCGAGTTCGCCGCGATGGACAGCACCGTGTGGTTCCAGTCGGCCTGGTCCCCGGGCCCGGTGATGCCGTCCGGCCAGCCGCCCGGAGTGGTGAGCACCGCCCCGATCTTGACGGTGGGGTCCACCGCCTTCATCGCCTTCGAGAAGGCGACGAGGTTGGTGGCGTACGCCTTCGGACTGGTGTCGGCGTGCTGGTCGATCTCCCATTTGGAGCCGTAGTGCCCGTTGCCTGGGACCTCGTTGCCGATCTCCCAGTACTTCACGCCGTAATGCTTGTCGACATTCGCGTATTTGACCCAGCCGGCGGCCTCCTCAGGGGAGCCCGACCCGTAGTTCGCGATGATGATCGGCTTGGCCCCCACCGCGTTCGCGGTGGCCATGAAGTGGTCGAAGTCGGTGTTGGCGGCGACATAGCCGTCTCCGCTCATGGTGTTCGTCTTCCAGTGGAAGCCGTCACCGTAGGACCCGCCGGGGTACCGCAGTTGCTGGATCCCGGCGGCCTTCAGCAGCGAGGCTGCCGCGGGGTCGTTCATGTGCCCGTCGTAGACGGCGGTGTTCATGCCGACGCCGGTGTCGGGGACGGTGCCCAGCGAGGTACCGGCGTCCACGGTGACCGAGACGGCCGGCGCCGCCTGCGCCGTTGTGGACGCCATGCCGGCTGCGCCCGCCGCGGCGAGAGCGGCGACCATTCCGGATATCGCGAGACGGCGCCGACGGCCGCGCCGGGCAGGTGGTCGGACGGTGATCGGGTCGGTGGGTGACACGGAGCGCATCCCTTCAGCAGTACATGAACTGTGCGCTCCCCCAGTGGTCTGGCCGATGCGGAAAGGTTGCCGCTGCGATCGAAGAATCTTCGCCAGCCTCTCGAGCGGTTACCCGGCCCTTCTCCGAACCCGTCTCCGGGCCGAACTCCAGACCCTGTTCACGATGCGTATACGTACTCTGAGGTACAAGGTGCGCTTCAGGGCCGAGCAGGTGGCGAGGGTGCTCGTCGCCGGCGATGCCTGCCGATCGACAGAGCGGCGACAAGTACCGGAAGCAGCAGCAGCGACCACCACGGTGAAGGTAGAGGCGAAAGCTGCTGAGCGGCCGGGGCAGCGGCAGCCTGTGCCAAGGACGTCGACGGCACGGCCGCGGGAGTGGCCGGTGAGCCGGTTCCGGACGGCGTGCCGCAGCCGGTGCCGGCCGGTCCGAGCGGGGTCGGGACGTCGGCACTGCAACTGCCACCGTGCGTGGTCGCAGAGCTGGTGCTCGACGGCGCCTTGGTGGGTGATGCGGCGCTGGACCGTGTTCCGGTGCGCGGTGGCGTGTTCGGCGTCGTTTTGACCGGTGACGGGGCGCTCGACAGCGTTCCGGTGGGAGGCGCCACCGTCGATGTCGGGGGTGGACCCGGCGCGGTGGTCGAGCCGTTCAAGGTGATGGTGGAGTTGCCGCTGCTCTGGTAGCCCTCGGTGGCCAGGATCATGTAGTTGAACTGGCCCATGGTCATGCCGTGGCCGGCCCAGGCGTCGAAGAAGTTGCCGGTGGTGATGGTGCCGCCGGTGCGCCGGGTCTGCCGGACCGCCCAGTACTGGTTGAACGTGGCGGTGCCTTGGATCGACGGGGCGTTGTACCGGGTCGTCTCGTAGATGTCGTAGGTGCCGCCGTCGCTGGAGACGGTGCCCTTGTAGGTGCCGGTGGGCCGGTAGCTGCCCCAGTTGTCGGTGATGTAGTACTCGACCAGCGGATTGGTGGTCCAGCCGTACAGGGACAGGTAGCCGTTGCCGGAGGGGTTGAAGCTGCCGGAGTAGGTCACCGTCTTACGTCCGCCGGTGCTCCAGCCCTTGCCGGCGACGAAGTTCCCGGCGTTGCTCCAGGTCGTGCTGTAGGTGCCGGCTGCTCCCAGCGTCATGGAGACCGATCCGGCGCCATCGGTCCAGAAGGAGTATGAGTATCCGTTGCTGGTGCCGGTCTGGCTGGTGGTGATGGTCGTGTCCGCGCGGGCGATACCGGGCAAGAACGCGATCATGGTGGCGGCTGCGCACACACCGGTAAGGAGCAGCCTGATGCGGCCGCGTCTACGGCTGCTTGTAGGAGCGGGGGTGTCGTCCATGGGAGGCCTTTCGTGAAGAACGATCGGAGTGGTCAGCGCTTCAGCGTCAGGACGGCGGGCCGCCACGGTAGCTGGTCGTAGGGGCCGCCGGCGCTGGGGGACCTGCCTTGGTAGAGGAACTGCAGGTTGCAGGGGTCGATGGTCATGGTCTGGTCGGGGTTGTTGCGGACCAGGTCGCCGTGGCTGATGTCGTTGGTCCAGGTGGCTCCGCTGTTGGCCTTGCCGGCGAAGGGGTTGCTTTCGCTGGCGGCCTGCGGGGTCCAGGAGCCGGACAGGCTGCTGGCGGTGAAGGAGCGGAAGTAGC
>Ga0207671_10006770_pt1 | contig 10131 bp, 8 predicted proteins | sample KBSC24metaG_FD_184352 | JGI IMG/M metagenome (GOLD analysis project Ga0207671, IMG submission 184352) | Corn rhizosphere microbial communities from Kellogg Biological Station, Michigan, USA - KBS C2-4 metaG (SPAdes) (version 2) | ecosystem: Host-associated > Plants > Roots > Rhizosphere > Soil... | reverse complement strand
TGGACCAGCCATAGGCCGAAAGCTCGGGCTCGCGGCTGGCGAGCGAGGAGACATGGACATAGCGGCGCACGCCCGCCGCCTTGGTCGCAGCGAGCATGTTGGCGGTGCCAGTGATGTTGCCGTGCGCGAATCCTTCGCGATCAGGGGCATTCACCACCCCGGCGACATGGATCACCGCATCGGCGCCGGTGCACAGCTCAGCGAGCGCGGCGGTCGCATCGAGGTCCCCGCGCACCCAGGTCACACCGTCGCGGGCGGCCTGGTCGCGGCGGGTGAGCGCGCGGACCTGATGCCCGGCCTCAAGCGCGAGGTCGATCAGCCGCGAGCCGACGAAGCCGGTGCCGCCGGTGACGGCGAACACGCTCACAGCAGCGCCATGTGGCTGCGGTGGACCAAGGCGGACCGGGGCGCATAGCCGAGAATCTCGACCAGCTCCTCGCTCCGCCGACCGACGATGCGCGAGGCATCGACATGGCCATATTCGGCAAGCCCGCGGGCGAGATGCTTGCCGTCCGGGCCCACCACCACGACGAGGTCGCCGCGCGCGAAGCGGCCCTCCACGCGGATCGCCCCGGCCGAGAGCAGGCTGCGCCCTTCCTTCAGTGCCTGCGCAGCGCCTTCGTCGATATGGATCGCGCCCTTGGCGGTCAGCCCGCCGCGCAGCCACGCCTTGCGTGCCGCCGCGCCCTTCTGGCCGAGGAACAGCGTGCCGCGGCGCGTCGTCGCGAGCCGTGCCAGCGGATGCTCGACACGGCCGTCGGCAATGGCGAGATGCGCGCCGGCGCTGGTCGCGATCCGCGCCGCCTCGATCTTCGAGACCATGCCGCCCGATCCCATGCCCGAGGCCGAGCCGCGATCGGCCATCGCCTCGATCCGCTCGTCGATCACGTCGACCAGCTCGATCAGCTGCGCTTCGGGGTTGGTGTTGGGATTGGCGGTGTAGAGCCCGTCGACGTCGGACAGCAGCACAACGCCCTCGGCATTGGCCGCGCTCGCCACCCGCGCGGCGAGCCGGTCATTGTCGCCGAAGCGGATTTCCTCGGTCGCGACCGAATCATTCTCGTTGATCACCGGCACCACGCCCAGCCGCAACAGCCGGTCGAGCGTCGCCGAGACGTTGAGATAGCGGCGGCGGTCCTCGAGATCGTCAAGCGTCACCAGCATCTGTGCGGCGGTCATCCCCTGGTCGTGGAGCAGTTCGGCCCAGATGCTCGACAGCGCGATCTGGCCGGTCGCGGCCGCCGCCTGCGCATCCTCCAGGCTCGCCCGGCCGCCCTTGGGCAGCTTGAGCCTGCGCGCACCGAGCGCGATTGCGCCCGAGGAAACGATGACGAGCTGCTGCCCCTCGCGCGCCCGGGCACCGAGATCGGCGACCAGCGCCGCCAGCCAGTCGCGGCGGATCTCCCCCTCACGGTCGACGAGCAGCGAGGAGCCCACCTTCACGACCAGCCGGCCGCAGGTCGAGGGGCTGAAGCCGATGGCGTCGGCATGGCGTGCGAGCGCGGACATGGTCGCGCTCTTAGCGGTGCGGTTCGGCATCTGCCAAGCCGATCAGACGATCGATTCGCGCTGGAGGTCGCTGCAATGGCCGACGCCGGTGTCCTTGAGCCGCGCGATCACCGCGTCGCGGGTGTCGCTGTCGCCGGCGCGGATCTCGCCCAGCTCGGCGGCGGTGAGCAGCACCACGGGCACCGCACGGACCGGCGAGAGCGGCATGTCCTCGATCCGCGTGTCGAAGTCGGGCTCCGGCCCGCCGATCATCACGCCGAGCACATCGTCGGCGGTGAGAAAATGCGCCGGCAGCCGCGCGGCGATCGCCGCCGAGCTGGAGACGCTGGTGAGTTCGAGCGGGATCGGCCCATGGCGTTCGAGCGGGCGGAGGATGCCCTGCTCCTCGGCGACGATCGCGGCCACGCGCCGCAGCACCTCGAGCATCCAGCCGTCGCCCGCCACCTGCGCCGGGGCACCCTCGCCCGGCCCCTCGACGAACAGCTCGATCTCGAAGCCGTTGGCGGTTGCGGTCTCGTCGAACGGGTCGGAGAGGCCGTCGGTCGCCAGCAGGATCGCGTTGCCGCGGTGGATCAGCCGGTACGCCTCGTGCCCGCCCGGCCACAGCGAACCGGCCGGGGCGGACGAAAGGATGCGGTCGCTGGCCGGCCCCAGCGCCGACCAGAACAGCGCCCGCGCCTCGGCCGAGCGCTCGGCGACGCTGGCGATTCGGTGTGGCTCGGGTCGGCTAACCGCCTGCGCCTTCGCACCAAACAACCCACGCAACCAGCCGAACGCACCCATCCGCGTCTCTCCTAAAAGGAATCAGACGGGCAGCGTTGCCCTAGAAATGCGTCAGACCGGCGACCATTGAACCGGTTCTTCACCATCTTCGGCGGTTTCATCGGCCGCCCGGTTCTCGTTCGGGCCGATGATTTCCAGCAACTGGTCGAGCACCCAGTCGACCCCGGTGCCCGCCGCGCCGGACAGCGGAATGACTTGCGCGCCGCTGGCCTCTTCGAGTTCGGCGGAGAGCGCCGCGATCAGTTCGTCGTCGAGCGTGTCGATCTTGTTGAGCGCGATCACCGTCGGCTTGTCCGACAGGCCGGCGCCGTACGCCTCCAGCTCGTCGCGGACGATGCGGTAGCTGGTCGCCACGTCCTCGTCGTTCGCGTCGATCAGGTGGAGCAGCACGCGACAGCGCTCGATATGGCCGAGGAAGCGGTCGCCGATGCCCGCGCCGTCCGCCGCGCCTTCGATCAGGCCGGGGATGTCGGCGACCACGAACTCGCGCTGCTTGTGGCGCACCACGCCCAGCTGCGGCCGCGTCGTGGTGAAGGCATAGGCGCCCACCTTGGCCTGCGCGTTGGTCACCGCGTTGATGAAGGTCGACTTGCCGGCATTGGGCAGCCCGACCAGCCCCGCATCGGCGAGCAGCTTGAGGCGCAGCCAGACCCAGGCTTCCTCGCTCGGCCAACCGGTGCCGTGCTGGCGCGGCGCGCGGTTGGTCGAAGTCTTGTAGGTCGCATTGCCCCGGCCGCCGTCGCCGCCCCGCAGGAAGACGATGCGCTGGCCCTCCTTGGTGAGGTCGGCCAGCAGCGTGCGCTCGTCGTCGTCGGCGAGGATCTGGGTGCCGATCGGCACCTTGATGATAAGGTCTTCGCCACCTGCGCCGGTACGGTTCGAGCCCGAGCCGCCGCTGCCGCGCGGGGCGCGGAAATGCTGGGTGTAGCGGAAGTCGATCAGCGTGTTCAGGCCGGCGACCGCTTCGAAGATGATGTCGCCGCCCTTGCCGCCGTTGCCGCCGTCGGGGCCGCCATATTCGATGAACTTTTCGCGGCGGAAGCTCACGGCACCGGGTCCGCCGGCACCCGAGCGGACGAAAATCTTGGCTTGATCGAGGAAATGCATCGCGGGCCCATATACGTTCGGCGCAATTTCGTCACCCCCGGCAGCACCCCTGCCGGGAATGTGGCTAACGCGATGACACTTTCCGGGTGGCATCGGCGTTCAGCACGGCTATACGCGACCGGATCGTTTCCGCCCGTTTGCCGTTACGTGGGCGTACGGATCCAAGCTCTGAAGGACGTTCAGCGAACAGCATGAATTCGATCGATCGCTACATGGCGCGGCTGATCGCGGTGCCGCTGATCTCCACCCTGATCATCTCCGCGATGCTGCTCGTGCTCGATCGCATGCTGCGGCTGTTCGAGTTCGTCGCGACCGAGGGCGGTCCGGTGAGCGTGGTGTGGCGCATGCTCGCCAACCTGCTGCCGGAATATCTCGGACTCGGCATCCCGATCGGCCTGATGCTGGGCGTGCTGCTCGCCTTCCGCCGGCTCGCTACCTCGTCCGAGCTCGACGTGCTGCGCGCCGTCGGCGTCAGCTACACCCGGCTGCTGCGCGTGCCCTATATGTACGCGATCGTGCTGGCCGCGGTGAACTTCGCGATCGTCGGCTTCGTCCAGCCGACCTCGCGCTACAATTACGAGCAGCTCCGCTTCGAGCTGCGCTCGGGCGCGCTCGGCGCGTCGATCAAGGTCGGCGAGTTCACCAGCTTCGGCTCGAAGATGACGCTGCGGATCGAATCGAGCCAGGACGAGGGCCGCGACCTGCGCGGCATCTTCGTCGAGATGACCAACAAGGACGGCACCCCGCTCGCCGTTACCGCGCAGAAGGGCCAGTTCCTCCGCGCCGACGATCCCGACACGATCATCTTCCGGCTGACCAACGGCACGCTCGTCCATTACGACAAGAGCTCGCCGGTGCCGCGGGTGCTGACCTTCACCAGCCACAATCTGCCGATCCCGCTCCCCAAGTACGAGCAGTTCCGCAAGCGCGGCGATAGCAATATCGAGCGCACCCTGCCCGAGCTGGCGGTGATCGGCCGCAACCGCTCGGCGCCCGAGATCGACCGCGAGACCAGCCGCTCGGCCTTCCACTATCGCATGGCGGAAGTGACGACGATGTTCCTGCTGCCGATGCTGGCGGTGGCGCTGGCGATCCCGCCCAAACGCTCCACCTCGATGCTCGGCGTGTTCCTGTCGATCCTGATGATCGTGACCTATCACAAGATCAACGAATATGCGCAGGGCGTGGGCAGCCTGGGGCTGATCGATCCGATCATCGCGCTATGGGTGCCGTTCTCGATCTTCGCGGGGCTTACCGTCTGGATGTACTACACCGTCGCCTATGTGCCCGGCGGGCAGCCGATCGGCGCGCTGGAACGCGTCTTCGCCAAGATCGCCAAGCTGATCGGCCGGCTGCTGCCCGGCGCCAAGCGACGGCGCCGCAAGGCGGAGGCGGCGCGATGAGCCTGCGCGGCCTCTTCCCCTCGCCCACCGTGTCGCTGTACATGGCGCGGCTGTTCGTGTTCCGCACCTTCGCGCTGCTCGGCGCGCTGGTGCTGGTGCTGACCTCGCTCGACCTGCTGACCGAAAGCGCCGGCATCCTGGCCTATCCGGGCAACGGCAATGCGCAGATCCTGCACTATGCCACGCTGCGGGTGCCGCAGATCATCTCCACCTTCCTGCCCTATTCGGTGCTGGGCGGCGCGATTTTCACGCTCGCCCAGCTCAACCAGAACAGCGAGATCATCGCGCTTAAATCGGGCGGACTCTCGGCGCACCAGATCCTGGCGCCGCTGATGCTCTCGGGCCTGGTCGTCGCCGGCCTGTCCTTCGCGTTCAACGACCGAGTCGTCAGCCGCGCCACCTCGACGCTCGAGCAGTGGAAGAAGGTGGAGTTCGCGCCGCTTCCCGTCGATCGCGGCGACCGCGCCAATGTGTGGGTGCAGGCCAACGGCAACCTGATCAACGTCCAGCAGATCAAGGGCAAGGGCGACGCGGCCCATCTGTACGACATCACCGTCTACCAGCGGAACAAGGGCTCGCTCGTCTCGATCCTCACCGCCAAGCACGGCGTGCGCGCGGGTGACGGCTGGCGGGTCGACAACGTCAAGCGCTTCGACGTGGCGAGCGCGACGCTGAACCCGATCCCCGATACGATCATCGGCCAGGGCGTGCGACCCGACCAGTTCACCCTCGCCCATGTCGATCCGAACTCCAGCTCGTTCGGCGAGCTCAGCGTCGCGATCGGCGAGTTGAAGGCCGCTGGCCGCCCGACCAAGGCGCTGGAGGGTTCGCTGTGGCACAAGCTGTCCGGCCCGCTCTCGGCGTTCCTGATGCCGCTGCTAGGTGCCGTCTCGGCGTTCGGCCTGGCGCGTTCGGGCAAGCTGTTCGTCCGCGTGGTGATCGGCATGGCGCTGGGCTTCCTCTATTTCGTCGCCGACAATTTCGCGCTGGCGATGGGCAATCTGGGTGCCTACCCGCCCTTCCTCGCCGCCTGGGCGCCGTTCCTGCTGTTCCTGATGATCGGCGAAGCGGTGCTGCTGCGGACCGAGGAATAGGCTATCCAGGCGGCGACACCCGCCTGAGGCCTTTCGCGATGGTCCTACGCACCGCCTTCTTCCTCGCCGCCACCGTGCTGGCCCCCACCGTCGCCCGGGCTGCACCGGAGCAGCTCTACCAGGGCACCGTCGGCACGGCGCGGATCGTGATGACGCTGACCGAGGACAAGGCCGAAGTGTTCGGCCAATATTTCTACTTTAGCTCGCGGCTCGACATCGATCTCTCGGGCAGCGTCCGCGGCCAGACGCTCGACCTCGAATCGCGGGTGACCGGCGACAAGCTGCATCTGACCCGCAGCGGCGCGACGCTCAGCGGGACGCTGACCACCGCCAAGGCGAAGCGTCTGCCCGTCAGCCTGCGCGCCGCAGGCACGCCCGACAGCCTCCCCGCCGACCTCCCGCCCAAGCTGAGCGGCTATGAACGCTGGCACCTGACCGGCCTCCAGTTCACCGCGCAGCAGGCGGAGACGATCAACGGCAAGACGATTCGCTGGTACCGCGAGCCCCTCTCCGGCATCCGCCTGTTCCGCATCGAGAGCGGCTATGCCGCGCCGGCGCTGGCAGCGGTCAACCACGCGCTCGCACGCAACCAGTGGCAGGACGTCTCCGCCTGGTTCGCCTGCACCGGCTATCAAGGCGGCCCCGGCACCGACGTCTCAGAGGCGAAGAAGCCCTGGCTGGGCGCGAACCATATGAGCTACATCTGGAATGCCAGCTGGAGCTGCGCCGGCACCGCCCATCCGGACTTCGCCACCGCCGGCCACAGCTTCGACATGCGCACGGGCCGCGAACTCCAGCTCGACGCGTTGCTCCACTTCGGACCGACACCGGTTCCCGCGGAACAGAGCGACGCCTGGTACGCCTATCGCAGCAAGCGCTTCGCGCCCGGCGTGGTGGCGCTGCTCAAGCGCTACCATCCCGAGGAAATGATCAAGCCGGCCGAGGGCGACGAGGACGGCTGCGACTATTCGGACCCCGACGTGTGGGACTTCCCCGGCTGGGCGCTCTCCGAAAAGGGCCTGTGGCTCGGCGCCTATTTCGCCCGGGTGCAGCGGAACTGCGATGCGCCCGACTGGGCGATTGTTCCCTGGTCCGCGCTTGGCCTGAAGCCGGGCGAGCGCCCGTAGCGCACCTCAGGGGTGCGCCTTCGCCCAGTCGAGCGCGCCCTGCAGCGTCGTCACCCACACCTCGCTGCGATGCTGCGCGAGCCAAGTGACGAAGGCGCGGTGCTCGGCATCGGGCACCGCCTGATAGTCGCCGCCGACGCCGTGGAACAGGAACACCGCCCAGCCGCCGCCCTGTTCGGCCTCGCGGGCATAGGCGATCAGCTTCGCCGCCGTCGCGCCCTCGCCGAACGGCCGCGAGGGGATGTGCATCGGGTCGGCCTTGGCGACATCGGCGCGGGCATCCGCCGGCGTGTCGACCACCCCGCGGACATAGGTGACGATGCCGGCCTTGCGCAGGTCCTCCAGATAGTCCTTGCCGCCTGCCAGGCTCTGCCCGCACGGCGTCGCGAAGCCGTGGCGGTCCTTGCCGTCGAGCGCGCGGAGCAGCACGTTCTGCTGGGCGATCTCGCGGAGCATGCTGGCGCTGGTGTACGCCTCGCTCACATAGCGCGGATCGGCGGGATAGACGTCGTGCGTACAGGGATGGAAGATCGTGTGGTTGGCGAGCTCGTGCCCGTGCCTGGCCGCCGCGCGCCAGCGATCGACATCGGATTCCTTCACATTGGCGAGGAAGAAGGTCCCCTTCAGCCCGGCGGCGTCGAGCGCGGGGATGGCGTGATCGAGCTGCGACTCCAGCGCGTCGTCATAGGTCAGCACCACCGCCGCCTTGGCGCCGTTCGGCCAGCGCGTCTGCGCCGCTGCCGGCACCGCCATCCACGCACAAAACACCGCTGCTGCGAAAAACCGTCGCATTACCCTCTCCTCCGATCCTGCCGCCAGCCTAGCTGCGCCATTGCGGTGCGCAAGGAATTGCCCCCCAAAAGAAAAGGGCCGGCGCACCGCCCGGTGCCCGGCCCCTTCTTGGTCATCTTTGCCGATCAGCGCTGACGCATCGTTCCCTGGGCCAGCTTCACCACCAGCCCGGAGAGCGTCGGGTAATTGGCCTTGTGGTAGACCGAGTCGGTCGACAGCGCGGCGACCAGGCGGCGATGTGCCGTGCCGAGCGAATGGTACGGCACCGCCGGCAGCAGATGGTGCAGCGCGTGGTAGCGCAGGCCCACCGGCGCCCAGAGATACGGCAGGAAGCCCGGCTCCGGCACGTTGACGCTGTCGAGATACTGCGCGGTCACGGTCAGCGGCTCGCCTTCATTCTCCCACAGATGCGCGACCAGCGTGCGGACCTGGTTGATCACCGCCGAGCAGGCGACGATCGCGACATAGGCGAGGAAAGCGCGCAGCGGCAGGATGCCCGCGACGGTGATGCCGATCAGCGTGATCGCGAACAGGCTGGCGCCCAGCTCCTGCCAGAACCACTGGCGGCGGAATTCGCCCTCGGGCGCGCGGCGCTCGAACGACGGGTTGATCTGCAGCCCCGAATAGCGCGCCACGACGAGGCGGCGCAGCTTCGGCGAGAACAGCGACAGCGGCGACAGCACCGCGAAGCGGAGCAGCAGCCCGATCGGCATCAGCACCGAGACGAGCAGGAACAGCGGCAGCGTCCACGGCTTCATCAGCGCGAGCGGCAGATATTCCGGATCCTGGTCCGTACCGTAGCGGGTGCGGGCATGGTGGATCGTGTGGATGCCCTCGTACATGAACGAGGGCAGCAGCAGCGGCACGCCGACGAACGCGTTCCACGCGGTGCGGAAGCCCGGCAGCAGCGAATGCTTGAGATGGGTGATCTCGTGGATGAACAGCTCGGCACGGTACAGCGCCAGCACCGCGACGATGCCGCCGATCACCGCCACCCAGGGCGAGGCCGCGAACATCGCGGTCGCCATGCCGGCATAGCCGATCGCCGCCGAAAGGAAGCAGTCGGTCCAGTACATCGCCTTGTTGGGCGTGTGGAGATCGCGGGTCAGCTCCGCGGCGGCGCGCAGCATCGCGCGGTCGTCGGGAACGCCCGACAGCCGGATGCGTGCGATCGTCGCCGAGATTTCGGCGTCCGGTGCGTCCGGATGATCGAAGGCTAGCGATTGGGTCATGGGTACTGCCATTGGCCTTAGATAGTGGCTACAAGGTGGCATTACAGGGCCCGGAAGGGGCAAGTCGCTGCACTGCCGCGTATGGCTTGACAGGCGCCTCCCGACGCAAGACTGCATTGCGCCACATCAAGTTTTTCTGGGGATACTGCACGTGGCAAGCGCCGATCTCACGGTCCGGCCCGTTTCGGGCAAGGCGGATACCAAGGCTTTCATCGAACTCGCCTACCGCCTGAACGGCGACGATCCCAACTGGGTCGCCCCGCTCCGCGACGAAGTGGCGGGCACGATCGATCCGAAGAAGAATGGCTGGTTCAGCCATGCCGAGGGGCAGCTGTTCCTCGCCGAGCGCGGGGGCAAGGTGGTCGGCCGCATCTCCGCGCATATCGATACGCTGGCGCTGCAGATGCCCCCCGAGCAGGGCTTCGGCCCCGGCACCGGCTTCTGGGGCCTGTTCGAGGCGGAGGATCAGGAGGTCGCCGCCGCGGTGATCGCCCAGGCCGAGGACTGGCTGCGCGCCAAGGGCATGACCAAGGCGCTGGGCCCGGTGAGCCTGTCGATCTGGGAAGAGCCCGGCCTGCTGGTGAAGGGCCATGACCATTCGCCGACGGTGCTGATGGGCCACCATCCGGCGCGCTACCAGGGCTGGATCGAGGCGCAGGGCTATGGCCCGGCCAAGAAGATCGTCACCTATGAGCTGGACATCAGCAAGGAATTCCCGCCGATCGTCCAGCGCATCGTCGCCGCCGGCGAGAAGAATGCCCGCATTCGCATCCGCGAGGTGAACAAGGCCAAGTTCGCCGAGGAAGCGGCGATCATCCTCGCCATCCTCAACGATGCCTGGGGGGACAATTGGGGCTTCGTGCCGCTCACCCAGCCCGAGGTGGACGATGTCGGCAAGAAGCTGAAGCCGCTGGTGTTCAACGACCTGATCCGCATTGCCGAGTATGACGGAGAGCCGGTGGCGTTCATGGTCACCCTGCCCGACCTCAACGAGCCGCTGAAGCCGCTCAAGGGCTCGCTTTTCCCGTTCGGCTGGGCCAAGCTGCTGCTGTGGCTGCGCAAGCCCAAGGCGCGGACGATGCGC
>Ga0207671_10006769_pt1 | contig 10131 bp, 10 predicted proteins | sample KBSC24metaG_FD_184352 | JGI IMG/M metagenome (GOLD analysis project Ga0207671, IMG submission 184352) | Corn rhizosphere microbial communities from Kellogg Biological Station, Michigan, USA - KBS C2-4 metaG (SPAdes) (version 2) | ecosystem: Host-associated > Plants > Roots > Rhizosphere > Soil... | reverse complement strand
CAATCCTCACCCCTGGTCGGCCCCTCATTGTTCCGAATAAACACTCCACTCGGCCTCAAAATATTCCACCAGCGCCTGATTATCCAGTCGATTGATCGCGAGCGGCGCCCGCGCCCGCATATCCTCCGGAAAGCTCAACATCTGGTTAAACACCTCTTTATTGATATACCTGACCCCTGTTGGGAAAGAATCCGGAATATGATAGTCCTTCAAGGTGGCCATCGTATAACCCCACTCCCCAAAGGAAGGCACATAGTTATGATAAGGTATGGTATGAAAACCCACCGCCTTCAGCGTCTCCGTCACACACCAAAAGCTTTTCGGCGCTACAAAAGGGGATGTGCTTTGGATCACCGCCACCCCATCGGGCGACAGGGCCCGCTTCACCAGCTGATAAAAAGAATAGGTATACAGCTTGCCCACGGAAAAATTGGAAGGGTCAGGGAAGTCGATGATCGCACAGTCGAACACCTGGTGATTATCCCGCAGCCACACAAAAGCATCCTGGTTGAATATCTTTACCCGCGGGTCCGAAAAGGAAGAATGATTGAGTTGGCGAAGCACGGGCTGCGTGCTGAACAATCGCGTCATGGCAGCATCCAGGTCCACCAACGTAACGCTCTCTACAGAAGGATATTTCAAGATCTCGCGTACCGCCAGTCCATCCCCGCCGCCCATCACCAGTATATGACGGGGCGCATGCGAGCCCAGCATAGCGGGATGCACCAACGCCTCATGATAACGGTACTCATCAGCCGAAGAGAATTGAAGATTACCATTCAGATACAGCCTCAGTTCCCGCCGGTTGCGCGTTATAACAATACGCTGATAAGGCGAAGAGGCCGAATAAATGACAGGCTCGTTAAACACGAGCGTCTCGCTGTAATTCATGATCCGGTCCGCCAGCAGAAAACATCCTGCCTCGGTCAGTAAGATCATAGCCGCCATTACCTGCAATCCCACCTTCCCCTTCACCTCCTGGCGGAATTTGTACAACAGCCACCATCCTACGCCCGTATTCATCATTCCAAAGAACAGGGAAGTACGGATCAGTCCCATGTAGGGCACCAGCAGCAAAGGGAAGATCAGCGACGCCAGCAACGCCCCTACATAGTCGAAGGTAAATACCTTGCTGACAAGGTCCTTGAACTCCACCTTATCCTTGAGGATACGCAGCAATATAGGTATCTCAAGCCCCACCATCAGCCCTGTTAAAAAGACCAGGGCATAAAGGATGATCCGGAAGGAGGATGCTACAGGGAAGGTAAGAAAGAGAATGGCCGAGCTGAACCCGCCTATAAGACCTACCAATAGCTCTATTTGTATAAACCACCGCAGAAGAGGGCCATCTATATACTTCGACAGCCAGGACCCTACCCCCATGGAAAAAAGATATACGCCGATGATCGTGCTGAACTGCGTAATGCTGTCCCCCAGCACATAGCTTGCTAACGTTCCGGCCACCAGCTCATACACGAGCCCGCACGTGGCAATGATAAATACCGCTACCAGCAGTAGCCACTGGGCGCTGTTGTTCTTTAAACCCATAGCTCCGATTATTTATGATACCCCGGCCCAAAATAATGCCCGCTGCTGCCGCTCGGACCGTTGCTGCCACCCCAGCTCAGCAGACGCCAGCCCGTATAATCCGCATAGCTCATGCTCATCAAGAGCATGGCCGCGATCGCGATAAACCATCGGAAAGGATACCAGCTCCCAAGAAACTTAAAAAAATTATCAAACATATATTGAATTACGATTTATTGCTTCTGTAAGGTGAAAAAGGACTGCCTTCCCATCTTCTCCGTTCGTATATCCACATCCGGATGAATTGAACAATGGGCCATATCAGCAGCACACCGATAAAGATCCAGAGATTCCTGTGGTTCGATACATCGTTCGTTACCGTCAGCGTAAAGTTGTTCATGGAATTCCATGTCCCGTTTGTCGTATCCCTGGACGCCTGTATACGCAGGTAATAGCTGCCCGCGGGGATACTGCTGAGGTAGGCCGATCCCTGGTTGCTTCCTTCGCTCCAGCTTTCCCCATCGTCATAGCCGTGATAGTATTCCACCACCTGCTCTACCGCGTATTCATTGCCATTGCCGGCATTCACCAGCACAGCCTGGAGATCCAGCCAGCTATTGTCCACAGGCGCCTGGATGTCAAGCTGGAGATTACTCCGCCACTTGGTCAGCTCGAACTTCGATGAGGACAGGGTCGTAGAGGACGTAGAGTCATGCAGCAGCACATCTTTATTCAGGACCACACGATTGGTCTTGGTTGCGCCGATCAGCAGATGCACCGCCACCAGCGCCGCAATAGCCAGTAACGTCACCTTCACCAGCCCGCTGGCGCTCATAGAGCTAAAGCCCTTGGGGTCCAGTACGCCTCGTCCATACTGCTCCGGAAGATCATACTGGAATTGCTCCAGCAGCTCGTCCCGGTCCTGGTGCTCCCCATAGAACCATTCTATCGACGCATCCCGGGTCTTTTCAGATATCCACATATAGGGCGGCGCAATAAACTCTGCCGACTGCGTGTTCTTGTCATCGTACACATCATAAGGGAATTCCCCCGCCGTATCTACGACCCTGATATGATATCTGTTAAAGACCTTGTATAGTTTGTTCCTGTAGTGCAGTTCCGTCGGATTCTCCCTCGCCAGCACAGGCGTATTCCCCTTTTGCCGGCCATAGATCCAGTTGCCTTCGTATTCGCTTAGAAAGGCATATCCTTCTCCTCTGTTGTACAGCACATATTCCGCCCAGCGAAACGCTTCCGGCGAATTTTCTTCCTTCAGCGCATAGCCGACAACTTCGTATTCGATCCCTTTCAGCACACCCTTGGCGCCCAGCGGAATAGCCAGCTGGTTCTTATTCTCTTTGTCCTTGCCCGTCCTGTCGAATCCGCTATTCCGGAAATTCCCGCCCTGTCTGAACGCGTATCTCGCCCCGCATGAGGGACAGGAACAGCTCTGCGCATAGGGGAATGTCTTCACCCGCACGACCGACATACATTGACTGCATTTCAATTCCAGCACTGTGGTCTCCCGCTCATTCAGTCCCGTGAGCTGCAGACTCTTGAGATCGACATATTTACACTCATACGCTACCAGGTAGTCCGGCAGGTATTCTATAAAGGATAAGTGTTTGTCACCCGTTGCCGCAAGATCAAAAAGAGGGAACTGGTCACGGCATTCCGGCATCCACACTTCACCCTCTACCTCATATTTCCAGCAGGCATCTTTTCGCTGAAGGAAATAATCCGACTCACCCAGCACTACCGATTGGGTTAAGCCCATCCCATCCAGCTCATGCGCCGTCAACGCCTTTTCCGTCCTCGTGGACCTCATCAGGGCATACATCCCATATCCCTCCATCAACAGACACACCGTATTGCCCCCGATCAGTAAGGTCCAGTAATTCATGACAGACTCCTCCAGCCACAGCCGAAATCTGCCAAGCACCTCGAATGGCTGACCCTGCACCAGACCCTTGCTGCCAGTCCGCAGCAGATCATTGTGATCCTGTATGATCAAGGCGGGCTTTATCACCAGGTCATCACTCTCCAGCCGGTTGATCACCGCCCCGCAGGAGCAGATAAAGATCCTCGTTTCCATGCTACGGAAGGTCACCGGCTTTGCACAGGAAGGACACTGGTAGATACCCGTTACTTTTCCCATAGACTCAACGTTGAATAGTTTGTTCTTGTAATACATCCGCGGCAAACCACCCGACAAAAGATTGATACAATGCTTTCACCGTACCGTCATTATCCCGCTCATGATTGCTGAGATAAATGTCCAGGTTCACCCTGCCGAACTCCGGCCACGTATGCACAGAGATATGACTCTCGCTCAGACAAATGACAGCCGTATATCCCTCCGGTTGAAAGTTATGATACACCTCCCCCAGCCGCTGCAGCTTGTACTGAACGATCCATTCATTCACCGCTGATTGAAGCCCTTCATATTTTCGTAGAAGATCCCGCTGAGATGTCGACAGACTGGCAATAATGTGAGTACCCGGTAGATAGGACATTAATGGCTATTGTAGGCGGAAATTAAGGAATAAATCGTTGAAAGATAATGCTCAATCCCATTCAATTTTCAATATTATAAAAAATCAACATCCAATCCCGCGCCTGTCTGGACATAGTATGAGTCCACCGCCTCCTGACCCGTATAGTTAGGCCCCGCCTGATCGCTGGCGCCTTCATAGGTCAGCGCAAGATCTATCTCTCTGCCACCTTCACATACCACTATCTTCTTCCTGGGGTCAAATCTGACTCCATGTTTCTTTAAGATAGCATTGACCTGCTGACGCGCTTCACCGCCGCGCACCTTAATATTCTTCAGATCTATGTTGGCGATAAACCTTCCCTGTTCCGTCAGCGCCTTACATGCCATTTTGATGACATGCAGTTTGTCACCTACATAATGCAGTCCATGTACACAGGTAATAAGATCGAATTTTTCATCCGTTATCCAATCTACCACGGATCCCGTCTGCCACTTCAAACAGGTTATATGGGACGGCAAAGGTTGGAACCCATCGATCAGATCGATCCCCTTCAACAACACTCTATCCTGCAATCCTCTCCTGGCCAGATCATCCGCACATTGCACAAGGGCATTCCCTTTACCGCAGCAGAGGTCCAGCCATCTTACCGGATCATGACGCTCCAAACGCTTCAAAAGGAATTTCCCCGGATTGAAATAAAGATCGTTCTCATAGCTGTTGACCCCGCTTGCTCCGCGCTCCCGGTTCATCCGATTGTTCGCTACAACAGCCGACCAGATCAGTTCTTTTTCTGTCAATAGCTTCATTTAATGCTAATTTGCGCCAATATAGAAATAATCCTGGACCTCATATATACAGTCACCCTAACAAATTAATCCCCAACGAAATAGCCTCTACCGTCCCCCTTTTGAGATGATAGAAAACCCAATAAGTTGTCTGTGCAACGATGTCCGCGCATGCTACCTTTGTATTGTAAAAAACGAAACACCATGAAAGCACTCAAACAGTTATTTTTCGACAAAGAGTTGGTAGAAGCTATAAAGGTTTCCAAGGCCAATCAGGAAGTATTGTATCTCCAGCTGATCAACGGTAAGATCACCATGAAAGAATACATCGCCGCCAACACGCGCAAAGCCAGCTAGTAAGGTTTGGCATATTACCCAGACAAGGGTCTCCGGTATCCGGCTTTTTGCTGACAGTGATGAACATAGTCTTATCTTCTTTCTGTCTGATGGCATAATAAACACGCACATCTATTCTTTGCCAATGCAGTACAAGTTTGATCTGTCCTTCCTCGGCAGCTTCACGTGACGCACTCGCCGTTACTACACAAAAATCGCCCTTATTTAAAGGGTATGGTTCACATCTGGACATATAACTCATTGATAATTTAAAATACAAAAAAATTTATTCCCCTCCTCCATAGGACATCCTCCATCACAATCAGTCCCTTATAACGCCCATCCCTATCCATCGTATTTTTCCTACGTAATATACCCTATGATCTCCCTCCCGTAAGAGCTATCTTTGTACTTCATAGTTACTGTCTTCTTGTTTATGAAAAACCCTTAACACCGTACCCACAGAAGACAGATAATCCCACCAATATTCTATGTCCAACCTTCGAAAGAACTAATCCAAATCTTGGGGCCGGCATTGTTTTACTTAAAAGTTTAAAACGATGTTGAAGCCTAAAGTACCCTTTTACATTTGTACCCTGGTATTAACTACTGTCGTCCCGCCGACGACCGCCAATCCCAGCCAGCCCGTAGTGGTTGCTGGAAAAACACTGGTCTACGCACCTGCCACCACCAGCGTCAGTAAATCTTCCAGGACAAATAAGACAAACAAGATCTCGCTCGCAGTTGCCAATCCGCAACAAATGCAGCAGCAGATGAAATTCGTACATGCATACATACGAAATAATGACGATTGCCTGCTTACTGTTAAGCATAGGAGCGAAGGCCCCTTTGCCATCATCGATTCCGTGCTCGACCATTACGGTCTCCCATTGGAGTTAAAGTATCTTGCCGTCATCGAGTCGGAGCTAAAACCTACCGCCCTTTCCCGCGTCGGTGCAAAAGGCCCCTGGCAGCTGATGCCTTCCACCGCTCATGTGTTGGGATTAAAGGTCAATCGCCGCGCGGACGAGCGCATGAACTACTACAAAAGCACTCGTGCCGCTGCCCGTTACCTGAAGGACCTGCACAGGGAATTCAAGGACTGGCTCCTCGTGCTCGCAGCTTATAATGGCGGTCCGGCGCCAGTCTATAGGGCCATCCGCAAGTCACACAGCAGGAACTTCTGGGTACTCCAGAAATACCTTCCCGCTGAGTCAAGACAGCACGTAAAAAAATTCATTGCCACCGCTTATTATTTCGAGCGGGGAAATAACACCGGCGCTGCCAACACAGCAGTAGCCGCCAATACATCGGTCGCAATCCCTGCACAACAGCAGGTCACAGGAAGCACGACAGCGCCCCTAAAAAAGACTGCGGAGTCCGACGACGAAAGGTTCACAAGGCTCATGAAGGAATCCGCCACTTCCTTAAAAGCCTCCAATGAATTATTAGATACAGCTAACTAAACGCACCTTCATACCATGCCATATCAGCGCAGCCAGCCCTCCGGGCTGGCTTGCGCATTTCACAAACCTCCAACAGCGTTTTAACAACCATTTAGTAATCGTCGCGGACCTCACACATTCCAATAGATGACAGTGTTCCTGGAACACAAATTTTTCCTAACAAAAATTCTATTTATGAAGAAGTTCGCCATTCTTATTATGATCGTAGCCGGCAGCCTGGCAGCCAGCTCGGCTTATTCACAGGTTCGTGGGGAGGGTCGCTATGGCTTCTCAGACAGGGATTATCCTGGTTATAACTACTATAATTATCCCACATGGCGTGGCCACTTCCGCGATCGCATGTATTTTGAACACTACCGCCACAGGTTCTACAGACAGCACAGGCGTTACTTCTCCCGTGACGGCAGATTCGATAACGACCGTTGGGAACGCAGGAACTGGCGTTAAAAAAAATGCCGGGCGAATGCCCGGCGTTTTTATGCTTGACGCTTCAGCGTAATCACCGTAACCTCGGGCCATATTCCCAGCCTCCCCGAGAAAGCCAGGAACCCAAACCCCCGGTTTACATACAAATACCGGTTCCCCTCATTAGCCAGCCCCGCCCAATCCAGATACCGGTATTCCACCGGACTCCATCGCAGCCTGTCCGTCTCTACGCCAAATTGCGCCCCATGCGTATGACCCGATAATGTCAGATGTATCGGCGCCTCATGATAGCGTATCTTCTCTTCCCAATGCGTAGGATCATGCGACAGACATATCTTGAACGCATCCTTATCTACGCCGGCCATCGCTTTGTCCAGGTCGCCTTTCTGGATAAATCCCCTCCCCCAATTCTGTACTCCTATCAGCGATATCTTCTGCCCGCCCTTCTCCAGCACTACATTTTCATCCAGCAGCAGCCGGTAACCCAGCGTAGCATGATGCCGCTTCAATCGTTCAAGATTGTCTTCCTTCTCCTTCTCGCTGGCCCATTCGATATAGTCCCCATAATCATGATTCCCCAGGACAGAATATTGCCCATACGGCGCCTTCAGCTGGCTGAATCGATCGATATAAGGCTCTATCTCCCACGCCGCATTATTCACAAGATCCCCCGTGAAGACAAAGAGATCACTCTTCTGCTCCCTGGCAAGATCGATACCCCTCTGCACGGCCTCCGCATTGTCAAAGCTCCCCGAATGTATATCCGACAGCTGCGTGATCGTAAATCCATCAAAAGCTTCCGGTAAGTCGGCAAAATACAAGGTCGTCTTATGCACCCGGTAGTCATACTTGCCGCGCAACATGCCATACAGGAACCCGGTAAAAGGAATGGCTCCCATCAGCACCGCCACCTGGCTGATAAATCGACGCCGTCCCGGCACCAGCGGCTCATCCGCATTCCGCTTGACAACCCTCCGCCCCACTCCATATAACAACCTGCCGGTATCCCCCAGCAGTAGCGCCACACAAAAAAACACTTTGGTAATAAAGAAGACCAGGAACAGGCTCAGCATCCACTCATGGTAAGGCGTCATACCCTGTGCGGTCCGGTAGCTGCCTATCCCCGTGACAAACAATACAGTCACCATAAGAGAAACAAAGAGATAACCCCACTTCACCACCCGGCGCAGGCTCCGCCTGCGCCAGTCGGCCGTCAACGTCTTCAATCCATTGAATACATACCAATCCATAAGAAAATTGATCCCCAGAATGATCAACAATATCTTAACGGCAGTAGCTCCGCTCCTGTGCATATTCTTTTAAAGTTTCTATTAATTAAAGGCCTCACTCCGCCAACCCCTGTTGTTCCCTTCTTTCCTCCTCTTCCCTTTTCGCAGAAACCTTCTCCTGCAGATATTGAAAGATAACAAACAGGACGGGTATGATAAATATACCTAAGACAACTCCGGTCAGCATGCCCCCCACGGCGCTCCATCCGATAGAGTGGTTGCCCTGCGCTGACGCCCCCTTCGTAAAGATCAGGGGAAGCATACCCACCACAAAGGCAAACGAAGTCATCAATATCGGACGCAGCCGGAGCCTTGAACCCTCCAGCGCAGCTTCTACCAATCCCATACCGGCCCGCCTGCGCTGCACCGCAAACTCCACGATCAGGATGGCATTCTTGGCCAGCAATCCTATCAGCATGATCAAACCAATCTGCACATATACATTATTCTGCAGCCCCGCAAAGCCGACAAAGGCAAACACACCAAGTATACCGGTCGGCACCGTCAATATCACCGCCAGCGGCAGGATATAGCTCTCGTATTGCGCAGACAAAAGGAAGAAGACGAACAGCACGCTCAACAAAAAGACAAACGCCGTTTGATTACCCGCCCGGATCTCCTCTCGCGTTATACCGGTAAATTCATAAGCATACCCCTTCGGCAGCGCCTGCTTCGCCGTTTCCTGCACCGCCTTGATGACATCACCGGTACTAAAGCCCGGTTTGGGCGTTGCATTGATGGTAACGGCATTGTACAGGTTGTTGCGGGTCACGGTCTCAGGCCCATACACACGCTCGAACTTGGCCACCGAAGTGGCAGGCACCATCTGACCCGAACTGTTCTTCACATAAATACCATTGAGCGAACCCGCATCCATCCGGTAAGCTACATCGGCCTGCGCCATCACGCGATAATATTTCCCAAATCGGTTAAAATCCGAAACAAAGCTGCTCCCATAATAGATCTGCAGCGTATTCATCAGCTCGCTGATAGGCACTCCCAGCTGCTTTGCCTTGGCATCATCCACTTCGATGCTATATTGAGGATTGCCCGTATTGAACGTTGTAAAGGCGGACGCTACCTCCTTCCGCTGCATCAAGGCGCCGACAAACCCCCACGCGGTCATACCCAGCTTTTCCAGCGACCCGCTCGCCCTGTCCTGCAGCATCATCTCCACACCGCTGACATTCCCAAATCCCTGCACGGTAGGAAAGTTTACAAAAATAGACATCGCGTCCTTCACCTGCCCGGTCTCCCCGATCAACCTTCCCGCGATCTGCTCAGGCTCTTTTACAGGCCCCCTCTCCTCACGAGGTTTCAGCCGGGAAAAGACAACGGCATTGGGGGATGCAAAAGATCCAGTGACAAAGTTCATTCCATTTACGTTCCAGACATCACTCGCTGCCCCATCCTGCAATACGATCTTGCTGATGGCATCGGTAGCATGCGCGGTCCTGCTCAACGAGCTCCCCGCAGGCGTTTGGGCCACGGCTATGACAAACCCCTGGTCCTCATCGGGGATGAATCCGGATGGAGTCCTTCTCACCAGCATCATGGCGCCCACAGCTACGATCAACAGCCCGGCTATGGGCACCCATTTATTACGGATAAGGAATTTCACGCTGTTTATATACTTGTCGGTCATTGCCTTAAAGCCCGCGTTAAAAGCCCCAAAGAACCTGGCCCCCAGCCCTTTTTTCTTTCCCTCTTCCGTATGCGGGCTCTTCAGGAACAGGGCACACAGGGCGGGACTCAACGTCAACGCGTTGACGGCGGAAATAAGAATGGCGGTAGCCAGCGTAAA
>Ga0207671_10006767_pt1 | contig 10132 bp, 6 predicted proteins | sample KBSC24metaG_FD_184352 | JGI IMG/M metagenome (GOLD analysis project Ga0207671, IMG submission 184352) | Corn rhizosphere microbial communities from Kellogg Biological Station, Michigan, USA - KBS C2-4 metaG (SPAdes) (version 2) | ecosystem: Host-associated > Plants > Roots > Rhizosphere > Soil... | reverse complement strand
TTAGGCAAAATACTGTATTGCCATAGTCCATTCAGGCATTTCCAGTTGTTGCGCACCATCTGGGGGCGGGGATAATCCGGCAGTGGGTTTCCCGGATCTACTTTGGCGGCCCAGGGACTAACAATCTTTCGCGGAACGATTGACCAATTTTCCTGTGAAAAAATATCTTTTGTAAAAAAAAATACACCTAACAACAATATCCTGTATTTCATCTTCATCATATTTTTTTAGCTAAGAATCTTAAAAGTTATAGCCTTTTGGTTACACGCCAAAATTTTCAGCAGCCGGTGATAAAGTTTAAAAAAAAGGCGGACCGATGCCGCCCTTTTTGCTTTTAAACCAAATTGCTATTAAAACTAAAACTGCCGGATACTGGATTAAGTCTTTTTTTAAATACGGTAATATGGATCCATTTTAAAAACTAACTTTCGTCAAAGGAGAAAAAATCAAGTCCTCTACACCTGCTATTTTTAACCCGATGCGTGCATACACATAGGTTTGGGGTGCAATATTGGGCACCGTTACATTCAGGGTGATATTGTTGGGATCGGTTATGGCGCCGCCATCTATTCCGGCACTCCCTATATTGTTGGCGCCCGAAACAAACTGGGTTTTGTTTATGAAGAGGGTAACTCTTTCAATATTTTTTGCAATGGCGGGATCAGTAATAATTTTTTCCGCTTTAAAAACGGCATTTACTTTACCGGAAGCGCCGGTTAACTGCGGCGTCCTGATCATATAGTAAGGCGTTACCTCAAGATCAAGTGTCTGGCTTCCGGCCATTGTAATAGTGGTTGAATCAGGCGCACCAGACGCCAGTTGTTTCCATTTAAAAGGTCCCTGCCCATTGGGAATAATCAGCTTATAAGTGCCGTCAAATAAGGTGGCAGCGTAGGCGCCATCCTGAGTAAAGGTACCATTGATGGGACCCACTTTGCCAAAACCAAACTGGTACAACTGAAAAGGCACCTGGTTGTATTCAACACCAATGGCCTCTCCCTTATACACCACACGGCCGGAAAGGCTGGAAGTGGGTTCTTTATAATTATCTTTTTTGCACGATAGGCCCACCGCACAAAAAGCAAACATTGTTATACATTGAAATACTATTTTCATAATAATCTTTTTAAGTATGAAAGCTATTGATTGGGCTGTCTGACAATTTTTGGGTTGGCGGCTATCACATTATCAGCAATCTGGGAATAATAATTACCAAACTGAAAGCGGTTAACGCCTGTAACAAGTGCCGGCAATACTTCTTTGAAAACCCACTTGCCGTCGTTCGCATTTCCCGGATTGTAATAGCGATAGGGCCATAATCCCCAGGGTTGTGTGCTTCTTTTGGTTGCCTTGCCAATATTGGTTTTAAGATCAGACAATGAAGTGGGCGTACCATCCCAGACCTGGTGGGCAATTCTCCAGCGTTTCATGTCAAATAAAATATGTCCTTCAAATGCCAGTTCAACACGGCGCTCATGTACTATCCTGTCGAATGTAATATCGCCCGCTACCAAAGGAATGGTTAATCCCGCACGTGATCTCACTTTATTCATAAATGTGGCAGCGTCGGCAGTTTGTCCCAGTTCAAAGGAGGCTTCAGCCGCATTCAGCAGCAATTCGGCATAACGGTAACGTATAAATGGAACATCGCTGCCCCTTCCCCTTCTGCCGGAGCCAACGGTTGGGTCGAGCCATTTGCGGATATAGAAACCGCTTTGTGTTCTTAGTTCGAGGCCGTTCACCGGACCATCTTTGCCCACTACCTGTACGGGGCTTGTGCCACCGGGTAAGTTTTTCAGGTGACCGGCTTCATCGCTGGTGAGGATGCTGTTATCTGCCAGCAGGTAACCGGCCCAGATGTCTGCAATGCCGCCTTTAAAACGGTAAGGGCTTGCTGCATCAAATGGTGTCATAACGGTTCCGGTCAGCCGGGCATCACGCCCTGCAAAAATATCCTGCGGATGAGCATAATAAATGGGATTGCCACTGCCGTCTACTGTTGGTATGGGAGCAAAAGTATTATCCAGCTTTTCAAAGGCTTCCACCAGGTTCAGGGAAGGATCCAAACGGCCTGCGTCGCCGCCTTCATCGGAAAGTGAATAAGGCTGGTCGTTGGTTGTAAATGCATGTGTTTTTCCGGCGCCTGCCTTAAAATCCTCCTCAAAGATGGCTTCCTGGTTTACACTGCTTTTGTCCAGAAAAATGGCGGCGAAATTATCGGACAGATCCGGCAACACTTTATAAAGCGAATAATTGCCTGCCGCACCGTTGCCACCATCAGCTGTACTGATGATTTCTTTGGCCGCATTCAATGCCTTTGTATAATAAGCGTTTGCCATGCCTGCAGGAATACCGGCTTCATTGCCCGGTAATGCAACCTGTGGCGTAGTGGCGCCGTATTTTGCAATGGAAGCAGCGTACAATGCAGCCCTTGATTCCATGGCCAGGGCGGCCGCTTTGGTGGCCCTTGATTTTTCGTTTACATCAGACGGTAATGAATTTTTAATGGCCTCTGCTTCACTGATGATAAAATCGTACACATCTGATTCTTTGGTCCTTGGCACCTGCAGGTAAGTAGCATCTCCCTTATAATCATATACCAGCGGGTTGGTTACCAGTGGAACACCACCCATTCTTTTTACCATTTCAAAATAATAATTGGCGCGCAGAAAACGGCCTTCTGCCAGGAACCTTGCCTTGTCTGATGCCGACAATTGGGTGGCCGCACTATCGCGCTGTATAAACAGGTTAAGATCGCGGATATAGCCATAGTCCCAGGTGCCCCATTCCCCATAGCCCCAACTGGTACGCTGTACAAAATAGGCGCTTCCATTTTCGGAAGGAAAACTTTCGCTGAAATCAGTAAATGATGCCCAGCCATTATCAAGCCCGGAAAAATCTACCTGGCGGTTATACAAATCGCCCAGGATAGACAATACCAGCGCAGGATCAGAAAAAGCTACGTCATTGGGAATAACCTGTACCGGTGGAATATCTAAAAATGCACTGTCTTTTTTGCAACCTGCCGCCACCAGCAGCAACGCAAACAATGTTATGGTGAATATCTTTTTCATGTGTTGATTATATTTTCTTTTGCAGTAAGGATTCATTTTAGAAAGAAAGATTAACACCTATATTAACGACTTTATTCTGCGGAAACTGCAGGCCGTTGTCATCTGCTACTTCGGGATCTACATTATACTGTTTCAGGTTATCAATTGAAAACAGGTTGTACACGTTGAAGTAAAATCTGGCTTTCTGAATTTTAACCCTGCTTAAAATTTGTGCGGGTATGGTATAACCCAGTTCCAGCGTTCTGGCCCTTATATACCTGGCGCTGTGCAGCCAGAAAGTAGAATTGTGGTTGTAGTCGCTGTGGTTGGTGCCGATATTATACCTGTTGGCCGGGTACTTGCCTGCTACCCAGGGACTGTTAATATCGAGCGGGTTCTGGTGGTGCCACCTGTCTGTAAAAATGCTGTTCAGGTTACCATTGTTCTGGAAAGCCCATCGTGATTCCCAGTTCTGGTACCAGGTATATCCTGCCGCTCCGGAGAAATCTGCATGGAAATCAAAATTCCTGTAGGCTGCCCCAACTGTAAATCCAAAATTGATATTGGGCTGGGTGCCATAACCATAACTGATGGGTCTGTCATCATTACCGTCAATTTTTCCATCGCCGTTGTAATCTTTATAAATTAAATCTCCCGGCAGCAAAGAAGTATTTCCTTTTCCGTCGATATTTACTTTGTAACTATTGATTTGTTCCTGCGAAGTAAACTGCCCTATAACGGTGTAACCCCAGTCTAAATTTCTGTAACGGTTTTCAGCAGAATTACGGTATTGGTCAAGCGAATTAAAAAACAACGGGTTGTACGAGTTTAAAAATTTGGATCTTGTATAGGATATATTACCACCAATGGTGTAGTTTAATTTCCCTGCCCGGCCATTGTAAACAAGCGACATCTCTTCGCCATACTGCGCATCGCTGTTGATGTTTTCCTGCGGCAGGTTATACCCCAGTTCTACAGGCACCAGCACATTATTTTTATTTCCTACAAGACCGCTGCGTTTCCTGTAGAAATAATCCACCGTACCGGTCAGCTTTCCTTTTAATAAACTGAAGTCTGCGCCTACATCAGTTATTTTACTTTTAGACCATGAAATCCTGGTAGTCGGTACACCTTTATCACGGGAAACAGTAATCGCATTTCCGTCAAGAATAGCAGTGCCCTGGTTATAATTATATCCTTCCAGGTAAGCGTAGGCCGGCACAATGGGGTCGGTGCCATTCAATGCCCTGTCATCTCCCAACTGACCATAGGAAGCCCTCAGTTTTAGATCAGTAAGAATGCTTTTGTCGCCCAGTAATTGTTTTACCCATTGCTCTTCAGTTATTCTCCAGCCGGCAGATACACCGGGGAAATATCCCACCCGAAATCCGGGGGCAAACAGGTAACTGGCATCACGTCTGGCAGAAACCTCCAAAAAATATTTATTGGCAAAATTATAGTTGACACGGCCTATATAACCAATACGCGCCTGTTTATCCTGGCTGTCCTGGTATTGATCAATAGTAGGAAAATAAACCAATGGCAGATTGTTGGAAACAGGCGATGCGTGTATCCAGTTTCTTCTGTTTTCCAGTGTGTTTCTTTCTGCAACAAAGGTGGCGCCGATATTATGCAGTCCAAATGTATTGGCATAGTTGATCTGCCCCTGTACGGTAGTATTGATTTGCTTGATTTGTTCACGGTCGCGCCATGGATTTGTGCTGCCGCCCGTAACATCATAGGTGTTGGTGGCCGGCCGGTAAGTATATGCTTTATAGGTATACTCCTGGTTATTTTCCAGTTCATCTGCTACATAATAAGAATACACGCCGCGTAAAGTAAGGCCTGTAATACCCGGCACCTGGTATTCCGCGTTAAAATTCGATTGCAGAACGCGCCAGTCGCTGCGAAATTTACCGGAAAGCTTTTCGCTTAAAAATGCATAATTGGATTCGAGGTGCGGCCCCAGATCATTCAGGTAAAGCGGGTTGTCATTTGCATAAGGTCTTTCCAGCGGTGTATTCCTCAGTACCGCCAGACGGGCCAGGAAATAATCGTCGCCACCTGGTACACCGGGATTTTGTCTTGTTTCTACACGGCCATTGATGTTTACACCAAACTTAAGACGGTTAGACAATTTTGCAGTAACGTTCGATTGTATATTGGAACGGTTAAAACGGTATTCTTTACCCAGCTTTGAATTCTGGTACAGGTTGGTAGCGGAAACATAGTAATTAACTTTATCCGAACCACCATTCATATTGATGTTTACCGAATTTTGCGGTGCACTGTTGGAAAGCACATAACTTCTCCAGTCAAAACTTCTGTAAGCAGGGCCTGCGCTGGCGCCCTGTTTGTATTTATCCAGTTCGGCCTGTGTAATGGAAGTGCTGCCGTAACTGTTTACCTGTGCTTCCGCCAGGTAGCTCATATAATCATACGAATTGGTGAGCACTTTGGGAAACCGGGTCCAATCCTGCCAGCCCGCATATGCATCTATGTTAATGTTATTTCTGCCGGTAGCACCCTTTTTAGTGGTAACGACTACTACGCCATTGGCTGCCCGTACCCCGTAAATGGCGGCAGATGCATCCTTTAATATCGTGATGCTCTCCACGTCATTGGGTGCCAGGTTATTAAACTGGCCTGCATCCTGTTGTATACCATCAATAACATAAAGCGGCGTTCCCATATTCCTAATCTGGATATTGGCAGAGGCACCGGGTCTTCCATCGGGCATACGAAATGTAAGACCGGGAATTTTTCCGGCAAGTCCGGTACTAACGGTTGAACCGCCATGCACCCTGTCCAGATCTTTAGCTGTAACTGATGAAATAGCGCCTGTTAATGATTCTTTCTTTCTTGAACCATAACCTACCACCACTACCTCGTTCAGGTCGCGGGTATCCCGCTCAAGCGAAAGAATAAAATTGGTCTTATTACCCACCCTGAATTCTTTGTTCAGGAAGCCGACTGATGAAAATACCAGTACGGATGTTTCTCCTTTAACCGAAATGGAATAAGCACCGTTTGCATCAGTAATTGCGGCATTCTTTGTTCCTTTTTCAGCAACAGTAACCTGGCCAAGACCCTGGCCGGAACTGTCTTTAACAACTCCGGTAACAGTAATTCTTGAACCTCGCTGCGAAAACACGGGAAGCGCTGCGAACAGTAAACAAAAGAAAAATAAAAAAAACTTTCTTTTTTGCCATATGCTTGGTGGGGCTAAAGCATTAACAGGCAAAGAATGCTTGGTAGAAACTCTCATACAGCAATCAGTTGTTAGTTAAAAATGGATGTAATCGTTTGCATATTTATTCAGGAATATCCCTACTTTTAAATTGCAATGTGAAGAAACTTATAAATAATGTATCCGCTAATTCGGTGCGTATCATTATTTCTTCAAAATGTTTCATTTTATTTTTGTTTTACAATTTTGCATAATAAGAACTGGAAATTGTAATAAATAATACAATTAATACTTGCCAGAAGAAATGAGGTTGCTCCTTCAAATATGTTTTTTGCTAACGTTCACGCTTGCGCTGCCCTGTCTTTATAAAGGCAATGCCCAACCGTATTATTTCAGACATTACCAGGTAGAAAACGGGCTATCCAATAATACTGTCAACTGCAGCATTCAGGATAAAAATGGTTTTATGTGGTTTGGAACAAAGGATGGTTTGAACCGTTTTGACGGCTATCGTTTTAAACTGTTCACTACCGGCGGGAGTGAACGCTCCCTGTATCCGGATAATATATATTCATTATTTTCTGATGAACACGGAACATTGTGGGTAGGGAGCCAGAAAGGATTGTATTGGTTTGACCAGGAGAAAGAACAACTTGTACGTTCCATAGATTCAATAACAGAAGTCTGGGATATTCAGGCAGATAAAACCGGCCAGCTATGGTTTATATCGCACCAGAATGTATGCAGGTATAATTTCAGAACAAAACAATTGAAACAATTTCCCGGCAATTCTTTTTTTTATGCTACTTCCGCCTGCATGTCTTACGATGGTACCATGTGGTTTTCTTCGGGCGATGGTTTTATACACAAATTTGATACTGCCACACAAACCTTCCAGGCATTCAATGCTTTTTCACATTCACCCAAACCATCTTCGTACCTGATTCAAAAAATAAAAGCTGCAGGAAAAGGATCTATTTATATCGGCACCACCAGCCAGGGATTGAAACAGTTTGATATAGCCAGCGGAACCTACACGGATATACTCACTTATAATCCCGATAAGACAACCATCTTCATCAGGGATATATTAGACAATGGCAACAATGAATTCTGGTTTGCTACTGAATCGGGCATTTTTATTTTACAGGCCGGCAGCGGCCAATTCATTAACCTGAAGAAAAAATTTCTTGACCCCTATTCGCTTTCAGACAATGCTGTATATACACTTTGCAGGGACAGGGAAGGAAGTATATGGGCGGGTACCTTTTTTGGCGGGGTTAATTATTATCCCAGACAATATGCAACTTTCCAGAAATATTTTCCAGACAATACCGGCAATTCGATCAGTGGAAATGCGGTACGGGAAATTTGTGAAGATGGTTACGGCAATTTATGGATAGGCACAGAAGACGCAGGTTTAAACAAACTAAACAAAGCCACCGGCGCCATTACACATTTTGAACCCGGCGACGGCAACAGCAGTATTTCTTATACCAATATCCACGGACTGCTGGTATCGGGCAATGATCTCTGGATAGGAACTTTTGAACATGGCCTTGACATCATGGACGTCAGGACCGGCAAGGTAAGAAAGCGCTATACGGCCGGACCCGGAAAGTATGACATCAAAAGTAATTTTACGCTTTGTCTTTTGCAGGATCAATCCGGCAAAATATTTATAGGAAGCAACAATGGTTTATATACATACAATAAAAAAGCAGACAATTTTGAGCAACCTGCCGAAATACCTGCTCATATATTTGTTTCTTCTATCATTGAAGATCATACGCATATATTATGGATTGCCACCCGCGGCAATGGCGCATTCTGGTACAATCCCGTTACAAAGCAGGCAGGACAAATTAAGAATGAGCCTGATAACAAGAACAGCCTTACCAATAACGATATCAATGCCATTTATGAAGACAGCCGTAATAATATATGGCTTTCTTCAGAAGGCGGCGGCTTGTGTAAATTAAATGCCGACCGGAAAACGATAACGAGGTATACTGTAAAAAACGGGCTGCCTGGAAATTTTATTTTTAAGGTACTGGAAGATAACAAAGGACATTTATGGATAACTACTTCCAAAGGACTGGTAAACTTTAATCCCTTTAGCGAAACCTTTGTAGTGTATACAAGGGCCAATGGCTTGCTGAATGATCAGTTTAATTATCATTCTGGTTATAAAGATGCGCAGGGCACCCTTTATTTTGGAAGCGTTAAGGGCATGATTAGTTTTAACCCGGATAATTTTACCCAGAGCAATTTTATACCACCTGTTTATATTACCGGCTTCCAGGTAAATAATAAAGAACTGGAAATTAGCAAAGACAGTTCCTGCCTGCATCAGTCTATTGTATATACCAGTAAAATAACGCTGCCCTACGATCATTCATCTTTCAATATAGATTTCGCCGCGTTGAGCTATATATCTCCTGAAATGACCCATTATAGTTATATCATGGAAGGGCTCGACAAAGAATGGACCTACCTCAATTCAAACCGTAAGGTCTATTTCACCAATCTTTCTCCGGGAACCTACACCTTTAAAATTAAGGTAGCGGGCACTAACTACGGGAAAGAAAACACCCAACAACTTGTAATAAAAATCACACCGCCCATCTGGGCCACTTATTATGCCTACCTGCTGTATGCTGCCGCGTTTATTGGCTTATGCTATTATCTTATCCGTAGCTATTTGCACCGGATAAATAATAAAAAAGAAAAAGAGATTTACGAAGCCAAGATAAACTTCTTTACCATTGTGGCGCATGAGATAAGAACGCCGCTGACTTTAATAAAAGGCCCTGTTGAAAACCTGCACGAAAAAATAGACGAGCTGCCTGAAATTAAAGAAGATGTAATTACCATGGAAAGAAACACCAACCGGCTGGTTGCACTCATTACACAGATACTGGATTTCAGGCAAACGGAGACAAAAGGCTTTAGTATAGATTTTACAAAGGTGGATATTTCGGAAGTGCTGGAAGAAGAGTACCTGAGCTTTATGCCGGTAGCAAAAAAAAGAAGCCTTTTGTATACAGCCAATTTTCCGGAAGATCATCTTTTTGCCATGGCTGACGGGGAAGCGTTGCACAAAATTTTCAGTAACCTGTTCAGCAATGCCGTAAAATATGCGGGCACTACCGTGCATGTACAATTATTGCCGGTTGAAAAAGGCAACGCTTTTTTTACCGTGGAAATAAGTAACGATGGTTATAGTATTCCTGCGGATATGAAAGAAAAAATCTTTGAACCCTTTTACCGTCTTAAAGAAACCATTAAACAAAAGGGCACGGGTATAGGCCTTTCATTGGCGCGTTCGCTGGCGGAACTGCACAATGGCAGCCTTTATCTTAAAGATTCAAAAGACGGACTAAATACATTTGTACTCTGTTTGCCTGTACGGCCCCCCGAGCCGGCACCTGCTAAACAAAAAAAGAAAAAATTATTCGTGAACCCAAAATAAGTTGCCTATGTTACCGATTATTTTATTAGTAGACGACGAAGAAGAAATCTTAGATTTTCTTGAAAGAATATTAAATACCCGGTATAAAATATTTAAAGCCACCACCGGGCAGGAAGCGCTTGCCATACTGGCAGCAGAGGCAGTGCAATTGGTGGTAAGCGATGTTATGATGCCCGAAATGGACGGCTTTGAATTATGCCGGAAAATAAAATCAGATGTCGAGCATTCACATATACCGGTAATACTGCTTACTGCCAGGAATACCATACAGGCAAAAGTAGAAGGACTTGAGCTGGGGGCGGACGCCTATATTGAAAAGCCATTTTCCAAAGAACATTTACTGGCGCAGATAGCAAGCCTGCTGGCCAACAGAAATATGATACGCGATTTTTTTGCCAGCTCCCCGCTGGTACA
>Ga0207671_10006766_pt1 | contig 10132 bp, 11 predicted proteins | sample KBSC24metaG_FD_184352 | JGI IMG/M metagenome (GOLD analysis project Ga0207671, IMG submission 184352) | Corn rhizosphere microbial communities from Kellogg Biological Station, Michigan, USA - KBS C2-4 metaG (SPAdes) (version 2) | ecosystem: Host-associated > Plants > Roots > Rhizosphere > Soil... | reverse complement strand
GAGCCGGTCGAGCGTCTTGACCGGGCTGTCCGACTGGCAGTGGACCGAGCGGAAGGTGGTGAAATCGTGGAGGCCGACCAGCCGCTGCGCGCCCTCGTGCATGGCCTCGGCGTCGAGCGGCGGCGCCACCCGCCAGGCGCGGCCCGCGTCCAGCACCAGAGGCGCGCGGCGCTCGGCGATGCGGTAGACGTAGCGGCGGCCGATGCAGGAGAAGCGGGCGTGCCAGTCGTCCGGCACCTGCTCGCAGGCGATGATCGCCACCGGATTCGGCCGCACCCGCGCGTTCAGCGCCTCCATCAGGCGGAAGGGGGTGATCGGTTTCCCGATGTCGACATGCGCCGCCATGGCGGTGGCGTGGACGCCGGCATCGGTGCGCCCGGCGGCGTGGACGGCCTGCGTCTCGCCGGTGACGAGGGTGACGGCCTGCTCGATCGCCTGCTGCACGCTCGGCCCGTGCGCCTGCCGCTGCCAGCCCATGAAGGGCCGGCCGTCGAACTCCACCGTCAGCTTGAAGCGGGTCACGCCAGCACGCTGCCCTTCGGGATGGCGAAGCCGCGCAGCAGCTCGGCCACCGGCATCGCGCCCCGCCCGGCGCGCTTCACCGTCAGCGGCTGGATCGCGCCGTCCGCGCAGGCGATGGCGAGGGCGTCGTCCAGCACCTCGCCCGGCCGGCCGGCCCCGTCCGTGATCGCGGCGGCGAGGATCTGGAGCCGCTCGCTGTCCCATTCGAAGAAGGCGCCCGGCGCCGGGTTGAAGGCGCGGATGCGGCGCTCGACCTGCACCGCGCTCTCGGCGAAGTCGATCCGTGCCTCGGCCTTCTCGATCTTGGCGGCGTAGGTGATGCCGTCCTCGGGCTGCGCGACGGGCGGGTGGGCGTCGGGATCGGCCAGCACCCGCACCATCAGCGCCGCGCCCAGCTCCGCGAGCTCGGCGGTGAGCGCGCCGGCCGTCTTGCCGTCCACCGCCACCCGGCCTTCCAGCCGCACAGGGCCGGTGTCGAGCCCCTTCTCCATCTGCATGATGCCGACTCCGGTCTCGGCATCGCCGGCGAGGATCGCGCGCTGCACCGGCGCCGCGCCGCGCCAGCGCGGCAGCAGCGAGCCGTGGACGTTGAGGCAGCCGAGCCGGGGCGCCGCCAGCACGGCCACCGGCAGGATCAGGCCATAGGCGGCCACCACCGCGACATCGAGGCCGAGGGCGGCGAAATCCGCCTGCGCGTGCGGATCGCGGAGCGTGAGGGGGGAGCGCACCGCCAGCCCCAGTGCCTCGGCGCGCTTCTGCACGGGCGAGGGCTGCACCGCCTTGCCGCGCCCGGCGCGGCGCGGCGGCTGGGTGTAGACGGCGGCGATGTCGTGCCCGGCGGCGGCCAGCGCGTCGAGCGTCGGCACGGCGAAATCGGGGGTTCCCATGAAAGCGATGCGCATGCCCGCTTCCAAGCGCTTGGCAAGCGCGAGCGCAAGCCCATATGCTTGCCCGCATGGCATCTCCCGAAATCGAGGCGTTGACGCAGGCGCTCGCGCGGCTTCCCGGACTGGGCCCGCGCTCGGCCCGCCGCGCCGTCCTGCACCTGCTCAAGAAGCGCGAGACGGCGCTCGCCCCGCTGCTGCGCGCGCTGGAACTGGTGGACGAGCGGCTGTCCACCTGCGGCACCTGCGGCAATGTCGACACCTCCGATCCCTGCGCGATCTGCGCCGACCCGCGCCGCGACCAACGCTCGCTCTGCGTGGTGGAGGAGGTGGCGGACCTCTGGGCGCTGGAGCGCTCGCGGCTGTTCCCCGGCCGCTTCCACGTGCTCGGCGGGCGGCTGTCGGCGCTGGAGGGGGTGCGGCCCGAGGATCTGTCGGTCGACCGCCTCGTCGCGCGGATCGCGGCCGGCGGGATCGACGAGGTGGTGCTCGCCACCAACGCCACGCTGGAGGGGCAGACCACCGCCCATTATATCGCCGAGCGGCTGGAGGGCTTCCCCGTCCGCCTCACGCGCCTCGCCCACGGCCTGCCGGTGGGCGGCGAGCTCGACTATCTCGACGAGGGCACGCTGGCGCAGGCGCTGCGGGCGCGGCGGCCGATCGATTGATCTCTCCCCGTTCGCCCTGAGGAGGGACTGAGCGCAGTCGAAGTCCCGTCTCGAAGGGTTTCGCGCAACGATGCTTCGAGACGCGACTTCGACAAGCTCAGTGGCTCCTCAGCACGAACGGTATTACAGATCGCCGATCACCCTGATCGCAACGCTTCGCTTGACCTCGCGCGCCATGATGCATAGCTCCCCAGCATGGCCATCCGTCCCATCATCGAGGTCCCCGATCCGCGCCTGCGGCAGATCTCCAAGCCCGTCGAGAGCTTCGACGCCGAGCTGCAGGCGCTGATCGACGACATGTTCGAGACGATGTACGACGCGCCCGGCATCGGCCTCGCCGCCATCCAGGTCGGCGTGCCGCTGCGCCTGCTGGTGATCGACCTGCAGGAGAGCGCCGAGGGTTCGGACGAGCCCGGCCCGAAGAATCCGCGCGTGTTCATCAACCCGGAATTCTCCGATCCGTCCGAGGAGCTGCGCGTCTACACCGAGGGCTGCCTGTCGATCCCGGATCAATATGCCGATGTCGAACGCCCCGACACGATCCGCGCCAAATGGCTGGATCGCGAGGGCAAGGCGCATGACGAGCTGCTCGACGGCCTGCTCGCGACCTGCCTGCAGCATGAGGTGGATCATCTCGACGGCATCGTCTTCACCGACCACCTCTCGCGCATGAAGCGCGACATGGTGCTGAAGAAGCTCGAAAAGCAGCGCAAGCAGAAGCGCGCCGCCTAACCCCTCTCCCCTCGGGGGAGAGGGAGGGGCCCGCCGCGAAGCGGTGGGAGGGTGAGGGCACGCCCCGCTTGCCAATGAACCGGCCGGCTGATACGTTCCCTCTTCGTTCCATAGGGAGGGGTGCGTGGAGCCTGTCGTCGCCGTCCTGATCGCCTGCGTGATGCTGGTCGCGGGCCTCGTGGCCGGCTGGCTGCTGGCGTCGCGCGGGATGGCGCCGCTCAAGGCCGAGCGCGACCGGCTGGACGAGCGCTCGCGTGCCGCCGAAACCGCGAAGGCCACGGCCGAGGAGCGGGCGAACACGGCGGGGCTGTTGCGCGCGACGCTGGACGAGGTGACGCGGGAACGCGATTCGGCGCAACGCGATCTGGCCGCCGAGCGCGCCGCCGCCGGCCAGCGCGCCGAAGCCTTCGAGGCGCGGCTGGCCGAGCTGCGCGAGGCCAAGGAGGCGCTTTCCGCCCAGTTCAGCGAGATTGGCGGCAAGATCCTCGGCGAGGCGCAGAAGGCCTTTCTGGAGCGTGCCGACCAGCGCTTCGCCCAGGCCGACGAGCGGCAGGGCGAGCGGTTGAAGGCGCTGCTGACCCCGGTCGAATCCACGCTCAAGCGCTATGAGGAAGGCGTCGCCCGCGTCGAGAAGGAGCGGACCGAGGCCTATGGCAATCTCACCGGCCTGATCAGCGCGATGCGCGAGGGGCAGGATGCGGTGCGCGGCGAGGCGGCGCGGCTGGTCAATGCGTTGCGCGCGGCGCCCAAGGCGCGCGGCCGCTGGGGCGAGCAGCAATTGCGCAACGTGCTGGAGACGTGCGGCCTCGCCGAGCATACCGATTTCGAGATGGAGGTCTCGGTCGCCACCGAGGATGGCCGCCTGCGCCCCGACGCGGTGATCCGCGTGCCGGGCGGCAAGAGCCTGGTGATCGACGCCAAGGTGTCGCTCAACGCCTATCAGGACGCCTATGCCGCGATCGACGAGGCGGAGCGCGCGCGCCATCTCCAGGCCCATGCCGCCGCGATCAAGGCGCATGTCACGGCGCTGGCCGCCAAGAGCTATTGGAGCCAGTTCGAGGACGCGCCCGAATTCGTGGTGATGTTCATCCCCGGCGAGCATTTCCTCTCCGCCGCGACCGATGCGGATCCGACGCTCTGGGACTATGCCTTCCAGAAGCGCGTGCTGCTCGCCGCGCCGACCAACCTCGTGGCGCTGGCCCGCACCGTGGCGGGCGTCTGGCGGCAGGAGAAATTGGCCGCCGAGGCGCGGCAGATCGGCGCGCTGGGCAAGGAGATGTACGAGCGGCTCGCCAAGATCGCCAATGACATGCGCAAGGTCGGCACGGCGCTGAACAGCGCGGTGACCAACTACAACGCCTTCGCCAGCTCGCTGGAGACGCGCGCGCTGGTGACGGGGCGCAAGTTCCGCGATCTCAACATCGAGACCGGGGACCGCGAGATTGAGGCGGTGCCGCCGGTCGAATCGCTCGCCCGCAGCCTGATCGCGCCGGAGCAGGACGCGGCGCAGGCGGAAGCGGCGGAATAGGGACGCTCCCTAAAATCCTCCCCTGCAAGGGGAGGGGGACCGCTCGCGAAGCGAGTGGTGGAGGGGTGGCGCAGCGCTGATGGCGCGCGCAGCCTCCAGCCTCCAGCCTCCAGCCTCCAGCCTCCAGCGTTGCGACCCCTCCACCACCCTTCGGGTGGTCCCTCTCCCCTTGCAGGGGAGGATTTGGGCAGGGCTAAAGCCCATCCAGCCCCAGCATCCAGGCATCGAGCCGCACGGCATGGACATGCCCGGTCGGTGCGCCCTCGGCGATGGCGCGCTGGTGCGCCATGATCCAGCGCAGGCATTCGGCGCGGCTTTCGAAGGCGGGGAAGCCGTCGCGCGCCGGGCGCAGCGACTCGGCGGCGATCAGGTAGCGGGAGCCGCGATGGCTGGCCGGCAGCCCGGCCCAGCCGCGCTCCGGCGCCTCGACCGCCGGCACCCAGTAGAGCGTGCCGGGATGCAAAGCGGACAGATCGTGGACGATCCGCATCGGCGGCGTCACGCCGCCACCGGCGGCAGCCGGCCGGGAGCACAGGCCATCGGGCACCCTCTCGTCGTTATGCGGGGAGGATGCGCCGCCGCGATGGCGCGGTCCAGCGGCTTGATGCGCTCGGGCTGATCGCCCGGCTCGATCAGACTCGCTGGCCGAGCACCTGATAGGCCATCACGGCGGTGGCGATCGCGGCGTTGAGGCTGTCCGCCTTGCCGCGCATCGGCAGCTTCACCCTGAGGTCGCAGGCGTCCTCATACTCGGCGGGCAGGCCGCGCGCCTCGTTGCCGACGAGCAGGAAGGTGGGCGCCGCATAAGCCGGCTGGCGATAGTCGATGTCGGTGCGCAGGCTGAGCGCGACGAGCTGGCCGGGGCCGGCGCGCAGCCAGGCGAGGAACTCCGCCCAGCTCGCCTTGCCGATTCGCTGCGTGAAGAGCGCCCCCATCGAGGCGCGCACCGCCTCGACCGAGAAGGGATCCACGCAATCGTCGACGAGGATCAGCCCGCCCGCGCCGACCGCGTCGCCGGTGCGCAGGATGGTGCCGAGATTGCCGGGATCGCGCAGCGACTGGGCGACCATCCAGATGCCCGAGGCCGATCGGTCGAGCCGCTCCAGCGCGGTGTCGAACTCGGCATAGACGCCCAGCACCGTCTGCGGATTGTCCTTGCCCGAAAGCTTGTGGAGGATGTCCACATTGGTCTCGATCGCTTCGCCGCCATCGCCCTCGCAGGCCGCGGCGAGGCGCTGGACCAGCGGGTGATTGCGCATCTCGCCGGTGTAGAAGATCCAGCGCGGCAGGCGGCCGGCCTCCTCGGCCTCGGCCAGGATGCGCAGGCCTTCGGCGATGAACAGCCCTTCGTCGCGGCGATGGCGCTTCTCGCGCAGGTTGCGCACGCGCTTGACGAGAGGATTGGAGAAAGCGGTGATCTCGCGGGGCATGGCCGTTCTCTAGCGGATATTCGGCATCATCCAACCCGTTCGCATGATCGTCTTCGAACGCTGATGCCTGTCTCGATGGCGCTGTCGCTGGAATCCGCCGTCATCCTGACGAAGGTCAGGATCCATTGGATGCAACGCGGATGGCCGGGCACCACGTGGAGGCCGGACCTTCCCGATGCGACAGGCGCTGCGCGAATGGATCCCGGCCTCCGCCGCGATGACGATAGGAGCGCGGTTGGCCTTATTCTCGGGACGAATGGGGCGCGGGCGCGTATTGGCAGGGCGCGGCTTATTCCTCGCCGAACTTGTTCTCGACCAGCTCGACCAGCACCGCCAGCGTCTCGGCGGCGCCGTCGCCCTCGGCGCTGATCGTGACGTGGTCGCCCTTGGCGGCGCCCAGCATCATCAGGCCCATGATCGAGGTGCCGGCCACCTTCGATCCGTCCTTCTCCACCTCCACGGCCGCCGGCTGCCCGGAGGCGAGCGTCACGAACTTGGCCGAGGCGCGGGCGTGCAGGCCGCGCTTGTTGGTGATCTGGACGGTCTGGCTGACGGGCTCGGTCACGCGGCGGCTTCTCCCAGCAGGTCGGAGGCGACGGAGATATATTTGCGGCCGGCGTCGCGCGCGGCGGCGACGGCGGCCTTGATCTTCATCGTGCGGCGGGCCGAGGCGAGGCGGATCAGCATCGGCAGGTTGATGCCGGCGATCACTTCCACGCTGTCGGTCTTCATCAGCGAGATGGCGAGGTTGGAGGGCGTGCCGCCGAACAGGTCGGTCAGCACGATGGTGCCGTCGCCGGTATCGACCGACCGGATGGCCTCGGCGATGTCGTTGCGCCGCCCCTCCATGTCATCCTCCGGCCCGATGCAGATCGGCGCGATCTGCTCCTGCGGCCCCACCACATGCTCCATCGCGGTCACGAATTCCGCCGCAAGGCGTCCGTGCGTCACCAGCACCAAACCGATCATCGATCCACCCGAGTTTGGCCTCTCTCCGCGGTCACCCTTCGCTCCCGTGCGTCCGGTCTCTTAGGCTTGGACCAGATCGCGATGCAGGATGGTGGGCGAAAAACCGCGCGCGCGCAACCGGCTGCCTATCGTTTCGGCAACATGGACCGACCTGTGCCTGCCGCCTGTGCAGCCGAAAGCGACGGTCAGGTAGCTCTTTCCTTCGGCAGCGTAGCGCGGAAGCAACAGGGTGAGCAGCCCTTCGATGCGATCCAGCGCCTCGGCATAGGCCGGATCGGCGGCGACATAGTCCGCCACGGGCGCGTCGAGTCCCGTCATCGGCCGGATCTCGGGCACCCAGTGCGGATTGCGCAGGAAGCGCATGTCCAGCACCAGGTCGGCATTGCGCGGCACGCCCCGGGCGAAGCCGAAGGACATGATCGACAGCGTCGTGCCGGCCTCGGGCGTGGCGAAGCGGGTGCGCAATTCCTGGGCCAGCGAATGGACGTTGAGGTCGGTCGTGTCGATCAGCTGGTCGGCGGCCTGGCGGAGCGGCTGGAGCAGCTCGCGCTCGCGGGCGATGCCGTCCTCGGCGGGGCGATCGGGGGCGAGGGGGTGGCGGCGCCGCGTTTCCGAATAGCGGCGGACCAGCTCGGCGCCGGTGCAATCGAGGAACAGCATGCCGACATCGTCGCCCTGCTCGCGCCGCTTCTGGATGCGCGCGACGATGCGCGCCGGGTCGAAGCCGCGCGTGCGCGCGTCCACCACCACGGCGAGCGGGCGATCCTCCTCGTCGCTGCCCGGCGGCGCGGGCGCGTCGAGCAGCGGCGAGAGCAGCATCAGCGGCAGGTTGTCGACCACCTCCCAGCCGAGGTCCTCCAGCGTGCGCACCGCGGTCGACTTGCCCGCGCCGGACATGCCGGTGACGAGCAGCAGGCGGCGATGGCCAACCTCGCCGGTCATCGGTGCAGCGCCTTCAGCAGCAGCTCGACCTTGATCGGCGCCGAACCCTCCAGCGAGGAGAGGGCGAAGGCCGGCACGTCCACCCCCGCCAGCCGCCGGGTCTGCGCCTCGGGCATGCGCTTCACCTCCGCCTCGAGGTCGATCAGCAGCGCGACCTCCGCTTCCGCCCGATACGGCATGTCGACGATGCCGACGCCCCGCACCTCGATCTTCCCCGCGATCCGGGCGGGCGGCGTCGCGAACAGGGTGCGGTCGCGGCGGCGCACCTCGGTATAATCGTCGGAGACCAGCACCGCGCCGCGATCGATCAGGCGCAGCGCCAGGTCCGACTTGCCGGTGCCGGACCGGCCGGCGATCAGCACGGCCCGCTCCCCGATCGCGACGCAGGAGGCGTGGAGGAGATCGGAGGAGAGCTGGGTCATGGCTGATGCGGGTCCGCTTCGATGGTCGTGGCCGTGAGAGCATAGCGGGACTTGCCAAATCCTCCCCCGCCAGGGGGAGGTGGCGCCGAAAGCGACGGAGGGGGAGGGCGACGGTGGTCCATCGGGAGCGCGCCGCCGCCCGCCCCCTCCGTCAGGCTTCGCCTGCCACCTCCCCCTGGCGGGGGAGGATCGCGATGGGTCGCGATCCTCACGCCTCGGGAGCCCTGGGCAGCGTGATGAGGAAATGGGCGCCGCTGCGCCCATCCGACCGGTCGCGCACCTCGACGGTGCCGTCATGCCCGTCGGCGATCGCCTTGGCGATGGCGAGGCCGAGGCCGGAATGGCGCTCCGGCTCCTCGGCATCGGGCCGGTCGGTGTGGAAGCGGCGGAAGATGTTCTCGCGCTTGTCGGGTGGCACGCCGGGGCCTTCGTCCTCCACCGCGATCAGCACGATCGTGCCGATGCCGATCGCGCTCACCTCGACCAGCCCGCCGGGCGGCGAGAAGGAGACGGCGTTGTCGATGACATTCTCGATCATGCGGGCGAGGCGGGACGGGTCGCCGAACACCACGGCGGTATCGACATAGGGGCGGGCGAAGGCGACGCGCACGTCGCCGTTGCGGCCGCGCTCGTCGCGGGCCGCCACCATGCCCTCGATCAGCGGGCCGAGATCCACCGCCTCGAAGCGGGCGCGGGAGAGCTCGCCGTCGAGGCGGGAGATTTCCGCGACGTCGGTGATCAGCCGGTCCAGCCGCACCACGTCGTCGCGCACGATGTCGAGCAGCCGGGCCTGCAAGGCCGGGTCCTTGACGACGCCGAGGCTGTCCACCGCGGAGCGCAGCGAGGCGAGCGGATTCTTGAGCTCGTGGGAGACGTCGGCGGCGAACGCCTCCACCGCGTCGATGCGGCGGCGCAGCGCCTGGCTCATGTCCGACAAAGCGCGGGCCAGCAGGCCGATCTCGTCGCGGCGCGAGGGCAGGCGCGGCACCACCACCTCGCGCGCGCGGCCAAGCCGCACGCGATGGGCGGCGAGCGCGAGCCGGCGCAGCGGCCGGGCGATGGTGCGCGCCAGGAACAGCGAGAGCAGGATGGAGACGATCAGCACCCCGCCGATCACCAGCCCGATGGCATAGCGCTCGGCCCGCACGATCCGGGTGATGTCGCGCACATTGTTGGTGGTCAGCAGCGTTCCGACGCCCGGTACGGCGACCGAGGCGGAGATGACCGGCGTCCGGTCGGGGGCGTTGCGGCGCACCGTGTAGACGCGATTGGGGTGCGCGGCGGCGAGCTCCGCCTCGGGCCAGGCGCTGCGCAGGTCGATGGCGGGCTCGACGAACTCGGCCACCCGGTCGGCGCCGACGATGTGATCGAACGCCTTGTCCATGAGGCGCGCGGCATGCTTGCGCCACGGCTGGGTCTCGGGATCGATCAGCTGATAGGTGATCGGCCCGGTGCGCCAGCTGTCGAGCACCGGCTTGCCGGCGTCGTCGTAGAGGCGGACACGCTCGCCCTCGAAGCTCGCCAGCCGCGTGGCGAGGGCGGGGCGCTTCTGCGGCGCCACGATGGCGAGCGCGGTGCCGATCATCTGGGCGTCGTCCTCGGCCTGCTCCAGCCGTTCCTCGGAGACGCGGGTGCGATAGCTGTCGAGATAGGCGAAGCTGCCCGCCAGCATCGCCACCGCGAAGATGTTGACCGCGAGGATCCGGCTGGTCAGCGACCAGCGCGCCGACCAGGTGAGGGGATTGTCGTCGGGATCGGAGCGCTGCGGGCGCGGCGGCTCATTCCTCGCCAAAGCGGTATCCCACTCCGTAGAGCGTCTCGATCGCCTTGAACTGCGGGTCGACCTGCCGGAACTTGCGGCGCAGGCGCTTGATGTGGCTGTCGATGGTGCGATCGTCGACATAGACGTCGTCCTGATAGGCGGCGTCCATCAGCTGGTCGCGGGATTTCACGAAGCCGGGGCGCTGGGCGAGCGCCTCCAGGATCATGAACTCGGTGACGGTCAGCACCACGTCCTCGCCGCCCCAGCGCACCT
>Ga0207671_10006760_pt1 | contig 10146 bp, 11 predicted proteins | sample KBSC24metaG_FD_184352 | JGI IMG/M metagenome (GOLD analysis project Ga0207671, IMG submission 184352) | Corn rhizosphere microbial communities from Kellogg Biological Station, Michigan, USA - KBS C2-4 metaG (SPAdes) (version 2) | ecosystem: Host-associated > Plants > Roots > Rhizosphere > Soil... | reverse complement strand
CAGCGCCCGCCAGCCCAACGCCTATATGAAAGAGATCCTCCATGGCGCCGAATGCCCCATGATGCTCCTGCCAGAAAAACCCGGCATGCCCGGCGATATCATCTTCACCTATGATGGTACTGCATCATCGGTCTATGCGATCAAACAATTCGCCTATCTCTTCCCCGAGTTGGCTTCCACGCGCACCTCTCTCGTCCACCTTCGGGCGAAAAAAGAGGCCCCTTTCCCCGACAGAGACCTTATCGAAGAATGGGCTTCGGAACATTTCAAGAATCTGCGGGTTCTCGACCTGGCCATCCGCCCCGAAGACTTCTTCGACACCTGGATCGCCGCGCAGCACCAACCCTGGCTGATAGCGGGCTCTTATGGTCGCTCGGACATGTCCCGATTCTTCTCGGGCAGCTTCATCTCCGGCCTCATCAGCAGACACAGAATTCCTTTGTTTGTCGCGCATCCCTGAAATGGGCCGGTAAATTAGTCGTTAGTCAGATGCTGAAATAGGTGACGGCGGTGACGCCGACAATCTTGTTGAACTCTTCGGGAGGGAAAGGCCAGTCTGCCGACAAATGCGTCGTTTCGCTGGAAGGCATCGGGAGGATGCGTTCATGCATCTGCTTCAGCGCATGGCCGCGAAGCGCGGGATCCGTCAGCTCTTCGAATTCGCCTTGTACGATCGCACTTTGCCAATTGGTCTTGTACGATCGCACTTTGCCAATTGGCCATATCGCGCAGCTGGTCGACCTCGAAGCATATCTTCGGACGTTTTCGCATCAGTTCCGTTTTCAGTCCTTCGTGCGTATGACAGTAGATATACGAACCATCATAAACAAAACTTATCGGCACGACATACACGATATCTCCATCGGTGCACCCGATGCGCCCCACTACTTCTCTTTTGAGCAGCTTTTCTATCTCGGGCATAGTTAATTTTCCCAGCATAAAAAATGATTTATGATTCGAAGATAGATACTGGCCCATGCCATTTTAATGACGGAAATCAAAGTCCCGATTGATAAACCTCATAAACAGGGATAGGACATATCCGCGATATTTTATTGGGTCATCATTTTAAAAACAACAGGCTGCTTTTTATAGGATCTTACCTTACGCCCATTTTGGATAGCGGGTGTCCATATGCCACTCTTACGGATGACGCGCACCGCCTCTTCCCTCAGACCTTCCTGTTCCGGGCCGCTGATCGCTTCGACATCGCTGACACGCCTTCTTTGTCGACTATAAACTGGACAACGACGACTCCCTGTATCTCGTTGGTGATGGCTTCTTCGGGATAAGCGAAATTCTTTTTAAGATAGCGTAACCAGGCTGCCGCTCCGCCAGGATATTCCGACTCGATCTCCACTTTGACAAAGGTTTTTTCATAATCTTCGGTGATTTTCTGTTTTGGCCCCTCGACGATTCCTGTCCCCCCATCGGATACTGGAGGCGCTACGATGCCTGCATCTTTAATGCCTTCCCGGTTGATGGCGCCAATCTTCGTGTCCTGCAGTTTTTCCTGTTCGGGCGGCTTTTTTTAAATGGCAGGGGGAGATGGCTTCGCGTCGTGCGCCCGGATGGAGTGCTCCGCAGGGCATATCGAAATATAATTCCTGAACCCTTCGACGCCCGGCAGGTTTCTTACCACATTGGCGATAGTCTTGCGAAGTTCGTCTGAACAGACGGTGCCCTGCAAAGTCACGACCCCGTCCAGGACCCTGGCAGTGATCTTATGTCGTCCGGAACACTCATAGGTGCTAAGGGCATCTTCTACTGTTACGGCGAGTGCTGTATCGGTTTTGCGCGCACTGGAGAATGTTTGTGTCGGGTTACTTTGGGAGTACATAGCGAATAGTTTAGTGGTAAATAATGATACAAATCTACAGCGGACGGAAGATCGATAGGGTAATCCCTGTCATCCGGCGGCCTGAGAATCATCAGGACCTGCCAGGTGTGTCATGAGTTCCCAATTTTTGTTAACAGTTCCACATCTTCCTGGCTGCACAACGACGTACCGGGGTGAAGTGTCGCTGCTGCGCCGCAAACACAACCATAGGCAACGGCGGTTTCAAGATCTTTCCCGGCCTGGAGGGCCAGTACGATCCCGGCGACCATGCTGTCACCTGCGCCGACGGTGCCCCTGGGTCTTACAGGAGGCGCGGGGATCTGCCTGACCCTGTCTTTTGTCACCAGCAAGGCGCCGGCAGGACCTAACGAGACGACCACTACTTCGCAGGAGCCTTAGTCGACAAGTGCTTTGGCCAGGGTTTCGATGGATTGCTCCTCTCCGCCTTTTTCGGCCACAGCGATGAGTTCGTGTATACTTGGTTTTATCAGGTAAACGCCATATTGTAAGGCCTTTTTTAATGCGTCACCCGGAGTATCGGCGATGATCCTGATATTTTTTTTACCGGCAATGGCAGCCAGCTTGCCGAAAATATCACCCGGCATTCCCGGGGGCAGGCTTCCGCTGACGACCATGTATTGTAAGCCTTCCTGTAAGGCGATAATGCTCAACAGACTGGTTATCGCTGTTTCGCCGAGCACCGGCCCCGGCATATTGAGTTGATATTGGAGGCCCGACGTGATATCGGTAACGATGAGATTCTCGCGGGTGTCGCCATCGATATCTACGACGACGGACAGGACGCCTTCTGCATCCAGCATCCGTTTCAATTGTTTTCCGGTGGACCCTCCCGCGGGGTACAGACAGATCGCTTCCCCTCCCAGTTTGGTGATCGCCCTTGCCACATTGATACCGCCCCCGCCGGGGTCGGTCCGGGGTGGGGTGCACCGTAGTTTTGTCTGCGGGATCAGGGAAGGTATCGATGTATATACGTCGATACAGGGATTGAATGTTGCGGTGAGTATGGTGGGCATGTTATTAATGAATTAAAGAGCAGCCTGGGACTTTTTCTCCGACAGGCTTATATTTTCGATCCCTTTCAACAGGGCGTCGGGATTGAAGGAAATGCTGTCGATGCCTTGCTCGATCAGGAAACGTGCAAAATCGGGAAAATCACTCGGCGCCTGTCCGCAGAGTCCCACCCTGGCGCCGGCCGTCCTGGCCGCCCGGATCATCATGCCAATCATTTTTTTTGCGGCCTTGTCTTTTTCATTGAATAGTCCCGCCACGAGGGAGGAGTCGCGATCTATGCCCAGGGTGAGTTGGGTGAGATCGTTGGATCCGATGGAAAAACCATCGAACAGCTGGGCGAAATCTTCAGCCAGCAGCACATTGCTGGGTATCTCCGCCATGACATAAATTTCCAGCCCATTGACATGCCGCTCCAACCCATTCTCCTTCATAACTTCCAGTACTTTTCTGCCTTCTTCCGTCGTCCGGCAGAAAGGGATCATCACTTTTAGATTGGTAAGCCCCATTTCCTCCCTGACTTTACGAATAGCGGCACATTCCAGGCGGAAGCCATCTTTGTAGAGCTCGTTATAATACCGCGAGGCCCCCCGGAAACCGAGCATGGGGTTTTCTTCGGTAGGTTCGAAATCGCTACCGCCGAGCAGACTGGCATATTCGTTGGTTTTAAAATCGCTGGTTCGCAGGATCACCTCCTTCGGATAAAAGGCAGCTGCAATGGTAGCGATGCCTTCCGACAGCTTGTCGACGAAATAGGCTTTCTTGTCCGGATATGACCGTGTCAGCGCGTTGATCTGCTGCCGGACCTTTTCGTCTTTCAGTGTCTCAAATCGGGCCAGCGCCATCGGGTGCACCTGGATGTAATGTGTAATGATGAACTCCATTCGCATCAGCCCTACGCCCGAATTCGGATAAAAGGAAAGCTCGAAAGCCTTGTCCGGATCACCCGTGATCAGCATCACCTGGACGTTCTCAGGCAGTTTCACCCGGCTCATGTCGTGGATGTTTTCGGTCCATTCGGTTTTCCCGCGATAGACAAAACCTGTTTTTCCCTCGCAGCAGCTGATGGTTATGACCTCGCCATCCCTGATCTTTTCCGTTGCGGTCCCGGTGCCTACGATGGCAGGTACGCCCAGTTCGCGCGCGACGATGGACGCATGGCTCGTCCTTCCGCCTTTATTCGTGACGATGGCAGAAGCCTTTTTTAATACAGGGTCCCAGTCGGGGCTCGTAATATCCGTGACGATCACATCGCCCACTTTCAGTTCTCCGGACTCCTGTGGACTGGAAAGAACTCTTGCCCTGCCCGTTATGATCGACTCACCCACGGCCTGGCCTTCGGTCAAAATTTCCCCCTTCCTGGTGATACGGTACTCTTTGACGAGATAAGGATTTCTGCGGGACTGTACGGTCTCCGGTCGCGCCTGTACGATGAACAGCTCATTCGTAATTCCGTCCTTTGCCCATTCGATATCCATCGGACGGCCATAATGCTGTTCTATCGTAAGCGCCCACCTCGCCACCTCGCTGACCTCCGCATCTGTCAGCACCCACTGTTCTCTTTTTGCCTGTGGCGTATCTAAATTGATAGTTTGGATCTCGCCATATATCATCGTTTTTTCCTTACCGCCCATTTTTTTCTGAATGATCGCCTGTTTGCCCTGTAAGAGGGTGGGCTTGAACACAAGAAATTCATCCGGCGTGGACTGTCCCTGGACAATATTCTCACCCAGGCCCCATACCCCGGACAAGTGAATGATGTTGGCAAAACCGGATTCCGGTTCGAGGGTGAAACCGACCCCCGCGCAGGCTTTGTCCGACCGGACCATTTTTTGAATGCCCACGGATATGGCAACTTCTCCATGCGCAAAACCATTGTCCTCCCGGTATTTGATGGCTCTGTCGGTATAAAGCGATGCAAAACAGTCCTTCACTGCCTTCAGCAGTGCCGCTTCCCCGCAAATATTGAGATAAGATTCATGCTGTCCGGCAAAACTCGCCGTCGGGAGGTCTTCTGCGGTAGCGCTGCTGCGTACGGCTACGCTGCAATCGCTGCTCCCGCACAGCAGCTTGTAAGCCGTGGAGATCTCATCGGCCATATCCTGTGGAATTTCGCCTGCCAATACGAGGGCCCGGGCCTTAAGACCAATCTCCGCGAGGTTGGAGTATTCTTTGCGATCAAGCCCGTGGAGCAAATCCTGCAGCCCGATAGCCTTATTGTTCCAGCGAAGAAAATGGCGGAAGGCAAACGCAGTGGTGGCAAACCCGTCAGGCACCCTGACACCTTTAGGCGAGAGCTTCGTGAACATTTCACCCAAGGACGCATTTTTTCCCCCGACGGAAGAGACGTCCCGCAACCGGATCTCGCTGAATTGTTTTATATACTGGCCCATGGGATTATTATTTTGTCCAGGCAAGTTATTGCGGTGGTACGACCCATCGGATGAGGCGCATCACATCGGCTTATGATTGGTGTCAAGTGCGCCGGAGTGATAACGATCAACAGCTGCAGTGAGCAATCTCATCCTTTATCTTTTTCGAATGCCATTACTTTATAGGAAAAAATGGAAAAGATATTGCTGGCGCTGGATGCGCATCGCCTATCCACAAATACCATCGAGTTCGCCTGTTATGTTGCGCAGCGGACCCATTCAAAACTCACCGGCTTATTGCTCGAAAGGGTAAGAACGGCGACTCCTTTATATATCGCCGGTTCCGGCGATGCGCCCTATGGAGACGGCGATCCTTCCGATGTCATAGATACTCAAACCATCCGCCGCTTCAGGCAACTCTGCATGGACAGGCACACATTGACGGATGTGCACCTGGGCCAGGGTACAGCTCTTTCCGAGATAGTCCTGGAAAGTCGTTATGCCAGTCTCCTTATCATCGATCCGGATACAACTTTCAGTCGCGTCCGGAGCATTACCCGGCAATTTATCGAGGATGTTCTGTTACAGTCGGGATGCCCGGTGCTGGTTGCCCCGCATGATCTCAGGACAGGCAGCGAGATCGTCATTATTTACAGGGATGATACCTCTTCTTTTAATACCGTACGGCAATTTGCCGACCTGTTCGACGGACTGGCTGAGAAAAAACTAACACTTGTAACTTTATACCCTCCGGGAATATCTCAGCAGGCGCCACCAGCAGAAGCAATGCAATGGCTCAACGAGCACTATGGACAGGTGGAATTAGTCGCACTGAAAGACGATCCTTCCGGAATACTGACCGATATGCTCGTCGAAAAAAAGAATGCTCTCGTCATCGTGACATAAAAGAACCCCTCCGCCTGCACAGGGAGGGGTCTACTTCACTGAACCAGCCTACTTAACGGCAATATGTTTGGAAGGTGCTTTTCTTGCTTCTTCCGTCTTGGGTAGTACCAGTTTCAGCAAACCATTTTCGTAGGAGGCGTCAATCTTGTCTTTGTTCACGCCATCGGGAAGGGAGAAGGTTCGTACGAACGAGGAATAATTGAATTCCTTGCGGGTGTATTTTTCTTCTTTCTCTTCTTTTTCCTCTTTTTTCTCGGCGCTGATGGAAAGCGTATTCCCTTCCACATCGATGTTGAAGTCGTCCTTTTTCATTCCGGGGACAGCCAGGCTGACCTCGTAATTGTCCTTATTCTCCGAGATGTTGACGGCAGGAATATTCATCGGGCGAAGGCCGGGGCTGTTTATCAGGGAGCCGCCATTGAGGTCGAAAAGAGATTCCCAGGGCTTGAAGAAATCGCTGAACAGGGAGGGAAGAGATTCCCTTCTCCGCATGAGTTCTTTGTTTGACATACTGTTTGATTTGAAGGGTGAAAAAATAATTTTGCTATTCAAAGTTAGCATTAGGGCCGAACTCCACCGGAAACGGCTATCAGGAAGGGGAATGATCTTTGTCAATCGCGGGCGCCTGGTCTTTGGGCCAGTTGCTGTGAGGTCTTAAGAATAACGGTGAATTCGGTGCCGGTGCCGGGGGCGCTGTTCACACGGATCTGCCCTTCCATGAGTTCCAGGTACCTCCGGACGATACTGAGCCCCAGGCCCGTACCCGCTGTGCCCGTCGTATTGCTCGCACGGAAAAAACGTTCGAAAAGATGTTCCTGTTCCTCCTGCGGTATGCCAATGCCCTCGTCCCGGACGCTGAAACTTACCGTCTTAGACCCGTATTGAAGATGCAGGCTGATAGTCGAATTTTCCGGGGAATATTTCACCGCATTGGATACCAGGTTGACCAACACGTTATGCAACAAATGCACGTCCACCATGATATCTCTGGCATCCCCGGATATACTGACCAGGATTCGCTGATCTTTCTTGCAGTATTCCTGCATATTGCGCACCATATCGTTCACCAGGGCCCTAAGATCAGTTGGTTCGGCCTGGTTTCGGACCAGTCCTTCTTCCAGTCTGTCCAGTGACAGGAAATCATTGAGTATCTGTTTGAGATCATTAACATTGTTCCGTATTCGTTGAATATGTTTCAGGCGTTTGTCTTCCATTTCCGGCGCATTGTATCTCTCGACCAGGCTGATGGAAGAAAGAATGACGCTTAACGGCGTTTTGAATTCGTGTGAAGCGAGGGACACAAAACGCGACTTCATCTCGTTCAATTTTTTTTCCCTGGCAAGATTATTTTGCATTTCTTCTTCGTTGAGCCGTTGCAATGAAATATCCTTGGTGATTTTGATAAAACCTGTTAAAGTTTCAGTATTGTCATACAGAGGGGTAAAAACGGCATCCGCCCAGAAAAGACTGCCATCTTTCCGTTTGCGCCAGCCGATAGCTTCAAAATGGCCTTCTTCGAGCGTCATTTTAAGGTTATATGCCGGTTCCCCTGTTGCATTGTCCGCATCGGTATAAAACATCGAGATCGGCTTGCCGATAACTTCATCCGCGGAATAACCCTTTATCCGCCGGGCGCCCTGGTTCCAGCTCATTACATTGCCCTTGGGATCGATCATGAAAATGGCATAATCCTTAATGCTGTCTACCAGTGCGCCGAAACGCTGCTCGGACAATTGGAGATCTTTTTCTGCTTTTTTCCGGCGAGTGAAATTGAACAGGACGACAAAGAAAAAGAGTATTAGTATACACAGGATGCCGGCAAGCAGCAGTACGCGTCTTTCATTGAATTGCCAGATGAGTATGCTGAGAACGATGATCCCGGCAAAAGCCAGTAAAAAAAATACAATGAAGATTCGTTTGAAAGACAGCATTGGACAATATGCTTTAGGCATTGGGCATTAGGACTGATGAAATTAGTCATTAAACAATTCACATCCAATTGTAGACAAAAAATATACAGTTACTCTTATCCTTTCACCTGTCCGATATCATCGGGTCGGATGACGGCTATCAGTAGCTCAGCGGCCGGGCCGGGGTAATTTCAGGGAGTTCTTTTAAATAGAAAGCCATGAAGAAATTCCTTTTTTCAACATTATTGCTCTTGCTGGTCATTTCCAACGCAAAAGCTCTTATCATCACCTCCGGGAGCACCGTAGTTATCGAGCATGCGGTTCACGAGGATATCTATATCTCCGCAGGCACTGTGCTGATCGAAGCGCCTGTTTATGGCAGCCTGATCGTCGCCGGCGGCACGGTAACGGTAAAAGACAGTATTCTCAACGATATCCTCATCGTCGGAGGCGAACTGAATTTTTACGGCTATGTAGGAGGCACGGTGCGTTGTGCGGGCGGGAGATTGAAGGTCGCATCGAATATCAGTCGGGATCTTGTCGCCGCCGGCGGCACGCTTTCGCTCGGAAAAAAGGACACGGTGGGTGGTGACCTGGTCGCCTCAGCCGGCAATCTTCTCATCGACGGAGTGGTGAACGGGAATTCAAGGATCAAGGCAGGCAGTTTTGTGCTGCATGGCGTTGCCGGCGGTGATCTCGAATGCCGTGCCGAAACGATCGATATCTCTGGCAGGATAGAAGGGCGGTCCTCCCTGGCAGCCAGCGGCTCGATCAATATAACCGATAATGCTTTTCTCAGACAGGATGTACGTTACTGGACACCGGACAGGGTGATCTCCACTGGCCGGAATATCGAAAAAAGTAAGCTGGTCTATGACCCGGCATTGAAGCTATCCGTCAGCCATTGGTATTATTTCGGGGTGCAGTCTGTGGCCGGTGTGCTCTGGTATCTCGGTATGGCGCTCCTGATGATCTTTATTTTGCAATACCTGTTTTCCGCATCTTTCCGTAAAGCCGGCGTCACAGCCTTCGCGCACACCGGGCGGTCTTTCCTGACAGGTATTGTGTATTTCATAGCCATACCACTCCTGGCCATCCTTTGTTTTATTTCGCTCATCGGCATCCCCATTGGTATTATTCTGTTGTTCGTCTACATCGGCACGCTGTTTTTCTCGGGTATTCTGACGGCCCTGGTATCTGCCCATTGGCTGCAGAGTAGGGTAGGGGCCAACTGGAAACCCGTTAACATTGGCTTCGTGGCACTCGGGCTGCTCATCCTGCTCCGTCTGGTCGCTGCGACACCCTTTCTCGGGTTCATCATCTTCTGTATACTGGTCTGTATCGCCATAGGCGCCATTTTGCAGAACTTCCGCTCGCATGCGGCTGTATAAAAAAGCCAATAAGGAGGTTGAGGAAGAAAGAACAGCATATGATAAGGCTCAGCGAACGTACTGACCCGTCTCATTATTCATGCCGTTTTTTCATCGTTACTTGGAAGTCTGTGATATTCCGGTAGTTCACCATATTCATTAACCCGAAAAATAAACAGATCATGCACACAAAAGACAAAACCCAATTCGAAGAGCAATCCTTCCCCACATTCTGCGCCCAGCTACGGGTCTCCAGCCCCGTATTTGACGACAAGGGGATCATCCCGTCACAGTACACCTGCGACGGCGCCAATATCAATCCTTCCCTGGACATCGCGGCGGTTCCACCCGGGACAAAAAGCCTGGCTGTCATCATGGAGGATCCCGACGCGTCATCCAGTACGTGGACGCATTGGCTGTCCTGGAATATCCCGGCGATAAAACATATAAAAGAAGACCGGAAAATGGAAGTGGAAGGTCTCAACGGTTTTCATGTGTGCAAGTACAAAGGGCCTTGCCCTCCCTATGGGACCCACCGGTATATGTTCAAGGTGTTCGCGCTGGACAGTATGCTTGAGCTGGCGGCCTGCAGCACAGCATCCGATCTCGAAGCAGCAATGAGCGGGCATATAATCGGTTTTGGACAATTGGTCGGGCGATACAAACGCCGATAAAAGATGGGGCCGGGCTTTGTCCCAGCGCAGGTTTAAGCACCTCAG